>PVBE011980502.1_pt1 | contig 10973 bp, 6 predicted proteins | sample 1631181 | NCBI WGS metagenome assembly PVBE01 (sample SAMN08397723, study PRJNA350692) | Marine metagenome, whole genome shotgun sequencing project. | isolation source: water | place: Pacific Ocean | collected 2012-04 | reverse complement strand
TTGATGAAATGGTTCTTACGACCGGCGGAGGAGGTACGAATGCTGCTGCGACGTTTGCGAGCCTTGGATTCAACACAGCGGTAATCACGCGAGTCGGGAACGATAGTTCCGGGAAAGACGTTCTCGATGACTTGAGCCGATTTGGCGTGAAGTCATCGCTCGTACGAAAGGTTCGGGGCGACACTGGCTTCGGCGTCTTGCTCACGGCAAAAAACGGCGAGCGCTCTGTGCTCGTGCATCGAGGAGTCTCTGCTGAGTTTGAAGAAAAAGATGTTCCGATGAGCAAGCTCAAGGCGAAATGGCTCTACATGACCTCGCTCGCAGGAAATACGGCCCTCGAACTCAAAGTCGTGCGCGAGGCAAAGAAACGCGGAACGAAAGTGGCGTTCAATCCTGGCTCAACTGAGCTCAAGAAGGGCCTTAAGGGCCTCGATCCGATCATCCGAAATCTCACGCTCCTCAACCTGAACCTCGAAGAAGCGCAGAAACTCGCACGATCAAAATCAAAGGAAGTTCAGGTGCTTTGCAAAAAACTCGCGAAACCAGGACTCACGCTTGTGATCACGGACGGTCCGCGCGGAGCCTATGTCTATCTTGATGGAGACGCCTGGTTCATCCGCCCACGCAATCTGAAAGTCGTCTCAAGAACCGGCGCTGGCGACGCATTCGGATCTGGCCTTGTTGCAGCCCTTGCTCGAGGCATGAGCATCGACGACGCAATGCGCATCGGCCTCGCGAACGCTGAATCAGTCGTGATGTCCCACGGCGCCAAGATCGGCATCTTGCAAAAATGGCCAACAGAAAAAGAACTCAAAAAATACAAAGTGCGATCCCTATGACCAAAGTCTTCATCACTCGCGATATTCCAGATGAGGGAATCAAGATGCTCAAAAAGCGCAAGAGCATCAAGCTGAGCATCTACAATAATGACAAAAAAATCTCGCGACGTGAGCTTTTGAAGCGCGTCAAAGGCATGGACGTGATCCTTTCGATTCTGACGGAGAAGATGGATGCTAAGGTGATGGATGCTGCCGGGCCGCAACTCAAGATGATTGCGAACTATGCGGTCGGGTTCAATAACATCGACCTCGCAGCAGCGAAGGAGCGTGGGATCGTCGTGACAAATGCCCCTGGGCCAGAGATCGTTGAGTCGGTAGCTGAGCATGCGGTGGCGATGATCTTTGCACTCGCCCATCGAATCGTTGAGACCGATGACTTCACCCGCAAAGGTAAGTATCATGGTTGGGGGCCGAAACTCCTGCTCGGAACGGACGTCGCCCGCAAGACCCTCGGAATCATCGGCACAGGACGTATCGGTAGTGGACTCGCGCAGCGGATGCATGACGGCTTTGGTGTGAAGATCATCTACTCGGACATCAAACGCAATACCGACTTTGAGAAAAAGTACGGGGCAAAGTACCGCACCAAGATGCAATTGATGCGCGAGGCGGACTTCATCAGCTTGCACGTCCCGCTTCTCGACTCAACGCATCATCTCATCAGCACTAAGGAGCTCAAGGCGATGAAAAAGACCGCCTTCCTCATTAATACTTCCCGCGGACCGGTCGTGGATGAGCTCGCTCTCACAAAAGCGCTCAAGAAGGGTGAGATTGGTGGTGCCGGTCTTGATGTGTACGAATGCGAGCCCCTCACGGATTGCAAGCCAGGAGATAGCTACACACTGCGGACTCTACCGAATGTGGTCTTGACCCCACACACAGCCTCCGCTACGGTAGAGACACGCCAGGCGATGAGTCGCACGGCCGCAAAAAATATTCTGGCCTTCCTCGACGGAAAGCGCCCACCTAACAAGGTAAAGATGTAGCTTTTATGGAGCCAAACACCGAGCATCAACCACAGGGAGGAGACCATCAGCACGGCGGTCACAATCACGCAGATCACGATCATGGCGATCATGATCACGCCGATCACTCACACCTCGCAGGCAAACGTTCGGGCGGACCGCGCTTTCTCCTTTGGGTCCTGATTGCTGCGATCATCATTCTCGTTATCGCATGGATGAAGCCATCGGGCGACGTGACAACGAATGATACTAGCGACACTGCGAGCGAAGCCGAGACTTTGACAGATGGTGGAGAGGAAGTCGAAGAGGTTGTCATGTCCTCATCAAGCTTTACGGCTCTTAGCGACTGGGAACTCCTCGAGCGCGCGGAGTCAGCAATCAACACCTATCTTGGTGATGGACAGAAAATTGAATACGGGATTGTCGCCGATCCAACCGACGACAACATCGTCTACTTTGCAAGCTCAACGATTGATGACACGAACAACATCAATCTACTCAGCATCTACAAGTACCGATTGGACGACTACAACTTTGAACGCATCTACCGACGCACCTTTGAACGCGATGATTACGACTGGGCATCGCATTCTCTGCCTATCTTCCACGTCGTTGGATATGAAAACGGAAACCTGGTTCTCTTCATCGAGGCAGACATCAATGTTCAACACGAAGACTGCTGGAGTCCGTATCTCGACGCGACCGGCTTTGAAGGATACCTCACCTCGGTGTCACTAGAACTCCCATACGATGGATTCGATGAAGAATATCGTGCTGCAGATGAGGTCGTAGAAGAAGCCCTCGCCGCGCAAGAGACTTGCCTCGCAGAAATGGAATAAAATCTGATCAACAAAAAACAGCCTCTTACGAGGTTGTTTTTTGGTGGACCTGAGGAGATTCGAACTCCTGACCCCCTGCTTGCAAAGCAGGTGCTCTAACCAGCTGAGCTACAGGCCCATGATCTTTTACCTGTAGCGAAGCTGGGGTTCAGCTGCCTGCCCGCCATAGCTCCGAAAGAGCGACGGCGGGAGCTACAGGCCCTTCTTGAACGTAGCGAAAGGATAGTCGAAATCAGCTATTTCGTCAATAGACAACTTGACATCCTCGGAAAAATATGGTCAACTGCCATCTGTTCCTTTCACCAATAACCTCAACCTGGGAGCCTAAAATGGCTAGCAAGGATTACTATATCCGCGTACCCATCCCGGGTGGGGATGGATACAATTTCGTGCGGGTCGACCCTGCACGACTGGACCGAGAAGCTCTCGTTCAGATGTACATGAAGGATCGTCATGGTAAGGATGCGGCTTCGCGCATGCTGCCCGTGAGCGGCGTGAACCTCACCGACGTCAAGACGGTGGACGTCTCAAGCCTCATGGAGGCGCAAGAAGATCTCTTCGATACCTACCGACCGGCATTCGATGCCATGGGTGAGGCGGGGAAACTCGTCCTCGAGAAACTCTTTGGCGACCTGCCGATGGAGCGACTCTTCCGAAGTATCGGCAGAGGTGAGATTCCTCTTGCTCGGCGTGAGTGGGAGGGAATCCTGCACTCGCTCCTCTCTGGCGCGAGTGAACTCGCCGAGGAACTTCAGCAGCGCGAGGAGCACACGAGCGGCGTGGCCGCTGGGATCGAAGCCATTGCGAGCACGTTCGAAGAGAACGAAGCAGCTAGGCTACGCCTGTACGAAGGCGTGGTGCGGGGAGCGCTCATGCTCATCGATGCTGTCGCAGAACTCCAGGTGCTCGAGCGGGATGTTGAATCCCTCACGAGCGTGGTCAGTGCCCGATCCGTCGAGTGGACCCAGCACCTGAACTCAGCTAAAGAACCGTTCGCGAGTGCGAGGGCGTTCTTCGAAGGAGCAGGCGCGGACGTCGGCTTCAACATGCGCTCCTTCGAGCTCACTCGCGGTAATGCCGCGAAGCTCGATGCCCAACCCGATCTTGAGAAGGCCGCCCTCCACCTCAAAGAGTGCGAGATGGCCCTTGAGCTTGTGGTGGAGGAGTGGCAGGAACTCCGCACACGCGTCAAGGAAGAACTCCTCCCGAGTCGCCCGACCCTGGAGCGTTGCTGTGCTTCGGTCCGGAGGGGGAGACAGGCGATCCGTGATTATCGGCGCGCCTTTGGCACGACGCACCGACCTCCATTCTCGCTCCTACCCTTCGCCGGGCAGCTCACCGAGGAACGGTTCGCATTCGCGATGGAGCTTGTGGACGACCCGACCTGGGGGCCGGACACAACGAGAAACCGCATCAATGGGCACACATCTCTTGCCCTGGCCCGGCTCGAACAGCCGAGGCTCCCCGAGGTAACCGTACGTATGCTCGGTGGTGCGAGGCGCTACGCAGAACAAGCCGCAGAAGCGATGCGAGTTCCTCCCCCTCCAGGTCCCGCGGGAGCAGCCGCCACTGGAGAAGAAGGTGACGATCTCACTTTCAGCACGAGCTCGCAACGTACGCGAGAAATCTACGAAATGGTGCGGTCTGTGGGGTACGTCCTCACCTGCAACAGACACTTCTTCGCCGGAAGCACCATCCGCGCCATGCTCGACCTCCTGAGGTTCATGGGGCGCGTGAGCGTAGAAGAAGTCGCGCACCACAGCGCGGAAGTACACGCGCTCTCGAAGCGCCCCGGAGAACGCATCTCGGCCGGGAAAGGCAAGGTCAATCAGGTGTGGAAAGCCACGAAGGCGACCTGGGTGGTCTACCAGCTCAAAAGTCAATCTCGACTGAAGCTGGCACAGAAGGCCGGAGTGAAGGTCGAAGACCTCCTCGCTCGCCACAATCTCGATGCCGAGCGCGTTCGCGCTGGCAAAGAGGGTCGAGACGCTGAGAAGCGAGAGCTTCGCGCGCAGCGCAAGGCCGCGGAAAAGGCCTGATCTCCCTTGAGGAGTCCACCGAGTGGACTCCTCATTTTCTTTTTGAAAAGAAAGACCTCCACATCCTTGCGAATGTGGAGGTACGTGGACTACTCGAAGGTCTAGTCGGACTTTTCGAGCAGCTCCTGGAGAATGACGAATCCCTCGCGAGAGAGTCCGTCGAGCAGGACCGGCAGGTCGTGCGGGTCAATTCCGCTCATGTCCTCTCCGTCGAGCTCGAACTTGCGGAAGCGCGGATACGCCGCTGCAAGTGCGTAGAGCAGGAACTCGGGCGCCATTCCAGCCTGCCGCGCAGCAGCAAGGCCAGGGGCGCCAGTGTTGACGATGATCTGGTGTGGATCACCGCCGAGCACCATGGTCACGGGCTGCGCGGTCTCACCCGGCGCATCGTAGTGTTCGGTGTTGAAGTGCGTTCCGCGGATGCAGAGCGTGTCGAGCACGCCCCGGACGGTGATCTCACACGTGGCGCGAGCGTCGGGGTCGGAACGATCATAGCCGATGATCGTTGCCTGCGAAGGGTACCGAGGAGCGGTGAAGGTGACGCTGCTCGGCCCCACCTCGATCTCGCCTGCGCCCGTGAGGGACCAGGCGAGCTCGCCCGCGAGCTTGTCCGCGTTCACGCCGTGAATCGTCACGGATGCTCCAACCGGAACGGTGGAGGACGCGGAAGACAACCGGAACACGCGCAGAGACACGATGCGGTAGGGCCGAACGACCTTGTGACGCGTGCCAGCGATGTCTGCGCGCACCGTGCCCGTTCCGAGCTCGACGGCGATCATCGTCAGCCTGTCAGTCGAGCGATCCACGATCCGAGCGCGTGCGTTCGCCGTGAACCAGCGCAGGTGATCGATGCGATCCCTGAGGTCCGGGCGGAGCCGCGCCCTGACGACGATCTGCTCGCCGACCTCGAACTCGCGGCCGCACCGCAGAGAGATCGGTGACGCCGTGCCACCCTCTCCGCCGTCGCCACGCGCATCGCCCGAACCCGAAGGACGGACGCCAGCGTAGCGTGCGTTGCAGATGTCGCGAACGCGCTTGAGATCTCGTTCGACGCCGTTCCCTTCCGAATCGGTCGTACGGATGTCGAGACTCCTCCGGATGCCCGGCTCGAGTTCGCGCAGCACCGCGAGCAGCGGGACGATCCGAGGATCATCCGTGACGCTTGCTGCGATGGCCGTCCTGGTCTCCATGGCGTGCTCGCTGAGGAAGGGCGTGGAAATGGTCCCACACACTTCGCGCAGAAGCAGGAGCGTGGGGAACTCATCTCGGTACTCCCCGAGGACCCGATAGAGCGAACTCATCGGTGCCTCGCCGATCTGTGCCCCCGTGAGGCGCAGATCCTCTTCCGGGCGACGACGCTTCGGACGATAGACCTCGACCGAGACCCAGCCGAGCTGGGAGTGATCCGCCTTGTAGACGAACACCTCGCCTACCACTTCTTTGACCGGAAGCGGCTCGCCATCGACCTGCAGGATGTCCCGGAAGTCGAGCGGCAACCGAGCGGCGAGCTCTGCTGCCAGGCGTGGCCCGCGCAGGATGCGCCGGCTGCTGGGGTCGCGCAGCGTGTAGATCAGCCGCGTGCCGAAGGGGTGGTCGAAGGGCCAGGAGCGCTTGCTCTTCTTCTTGCGCTTCGCTGGCAGCTTCCCGCGCTCGAGCGCCAGGCGCTCGTACTCAGCGGTGGTGAAGCTGAACTCGTAGACGAACCCCGGCTCCTCTTCAGGCGCCGTGAGCACCCGGACCTCTGTGGCCTGGGAGTAGAGGAACCGCTTGGTCCCCGTGCAGAACGTCCCGGACTGACCGGCCGACGCTGTGCTCATGTTCACCGACAGGAAGGCAGCCCGGTTCGCCCGGTTCATGCCCTGCCCGTTGTCACGTACGACCAGGAGAGCCCGGTCATCGCTCGCGATGAAGACGCTGGTTGCTCCCCAGTCGTCTGTGTTCTTGATCAATTCGACCAAGCAGGGCGCGAAGGGCGCACCGCCGAACTGTCGGTCGAACCAGCCGGGACCGATCCCGGCCTGAATGTCGTGAGAAGGAGCCATGCAGTATACCTCGAGGGTTGGGTTGGGTTGCGCATCTACCTTGGACGCTTCGTGCCGGGACCGGCGGCCCAGGCTCGACGCTGATCATCGTGGAGACGCGTGAGTCTGTTGGGATGGATGTCCGAGAAGAGCCGAATCGTCAGACCGAGTTCCTCGACCTGACGGGCGATCCGCTCTCGAACCTTGTGTCTTGTTGCGTCGTCTCGAATCTGCGCGAGCAGATTCAGGAGTCCGCGCGTATGCTCGATATGTCGCTGAACGAGCGCGATGAGATCCTCCGTAGGATCGAGGTCGATCTCTACGAATGAATCCTCGCCGAGCGTGAACGTCACGCCTTCTGCAGACGTTGCGCCGCCGTGGCGCTCGAGCACTGCACTGAGCGTCGCAGCAAAACCGCGTTCGCCTCGAGGCGGTGGTGTCGGTGCCGGAGGACTCGGTGCAGACTCGGAAGCCATGAGCTCACGAACTGCCTCTATCAGTCTCCGGATCACATCAATGCTCAGCTGACCTCCGAGTGCCTTCTGAACGTGCGGCCGCTTCACACCAAGCGCCTCGGCTTGATCTTTGCGGGTTGGGTAGCGATCGAGAAGTGTATCGAGCAGGCCCCTCAGCTCTGAGGAGGCCGCTTGAATGCGCTCTGCCTTCTCTGCCACGAGCGCCCTGATGCGCTCATCCACGCCGTCGTCGAGAACAGCAAGAACCGCTTCACGCGTCGAAGGGTCTTCGAATGCCGTAAGGGCATCGGTGCCCGCATTGACGACGGACACATAGAGGTTCGCGTGATCGCCGAAGACACTGGCCACAGACCGTGTATCCACATCCGGGAACCGAACTTGCAGCTCCCTGAGTCGGAAAACCGTGTCGATCGCGGGCTTATTCAGGCGAGCCAGACGCGCGTACCGCGGGTTCAAGCCCTGCATAACCCCTGCGAAGTCCGAATCCATGCTCGGACACTCCACAAGCGCCAGAACGCAGGCAAGAACCCGACCGCTCATGATCACACGCTTGCGATCCAAGAACGACTGTACCTCGACGCCATTGATGCCATGTGGTCTCGTAAGAGAATCGAGGGACTGACCCTCTGCCTTCGCAACCACACCTTCAAGCGTCTCGCGCACCATCACCTGAAGCGTCGCGAGCTCCAGAACCTTCCTGTGCTGCTCACGAGTGGCCGCGAGCAGGCTCTGAGAATCCGTACTCATCTCCGCTCCCTTATTTGTTGACGTAGGTTAACTTGTGAAAGAGTAACCCAAAAACTGTCTGGGTTCACGCGAAACGTAGTGTAAATTGGCCACTTTGTCAAGAGCCAGAGAAGAACCCCTGGATGTATATATTACTGATTTCAGCTATAATACGATGGTATGAAATGGTGGCTCGCTCTTGTTTTTACTTTCGGGATTTCGGTCCCGTCTTTTGCGCTTGCCTACCATCTTGATGAAGAGGCGCTCAAGGTGCAGATTTTTGATACGGGTGGGGTTGAGGTGAGCTCGTTTCAGCCGTTTGATGACAATTATCGAGGTACGGGCAGCATCGCGACGGTCGATCTTGGAGGGGATGGCGCGGAAGAAATCATCATCGGCCCTGGGCCTGGTCTTGCGCCATACGTACAAGTTTTTCGGCAAGACGGATCTTTGATCGGCGAATTCCTCGCGTACGGCGAAACCTACGGCTCTGGCGTCTACGTTGATGCGTGCGATGTCACGGGCGATGGTGTGCCGGAGATTATCACGGGGACGATGTACGGAGGCGGACCCCATGTTCGAATCTTTACAAGTGAGGGCGTTGCGATCAGTGAAGGGTTCTTTGCCTACGCAACAGACTTTCGCGGCGGCGTCTCGGTGGCATGCGGTGACGTAAACGGTGACGGACTCGGTGACATTGTCACTGGCCCGGGAATGACCGGCGGGCCGCACGTGCGTGTGTTTGACCTCTTTGGCGATCTTCTTCTTGAAACATTTGTCGGCAGCGCTTCAGAAAACACCGGCGCACTTGTAAGTGTTGCGGATCTTGATGGCGACGGTGACGCAGAACTCATTACAACAAAAGCTGGGTACGGTGACAGCAACGTGACAGTGCTCGACGAAAAAAATGGCGCGCTTTCGTTTGTGTTGTCGCTCTCTGCGTTTGATCACGCTGACGGTGCAAGCGTGTTTAGTGGTGACATCGATAGCGACGGGATGGACGAGATCGGTGCATCGCAAAGTGGAGGAACATCAAACGAAATTGCGCTGTACGAAATGACCGGCGCGAAACGGTTTTCTCTCACGCCATTTGAAGACACGGAGGAGCATGGCGCCGTTGCTTCGGTGATCAATGATGATGACGCCACGTATCTCATCACCCTTTCTTCTGAAGACCTCACGCGGGATGAGGTGGGTAAATATATCGAAGTAGACCTAAGCGAACAGACGCTTTATGCCTATGAAAACGGAGTTTTGACGCGGTCCTTCCTTGTTGCAAGCGGAGCATCGGGTTATTCAACACCGATTGATAGAACGGAAGTCACTGCCAAACTTCGCATGCATGACTACAGTTGGTATTACGGTGCCGAAGATCCACGCAACTATGATCTCCCCGATGTCGAATACAACTTACGCTTCCGCACGAGTTACTACATTCACTACGCGTACTGGCACAACAACTTCGGTCACGTGATGAGTCACGGGTGTGTAAACGTTGGGTACACGGACGCAGAATGGATTTACAACTGGGCAGAAGTTGGGACGACGGTGAACATCATAGAATAAAAACACGTTACAAAAAACTTTGTGCGTGTTTTTTTGTTGTTTGTAGTTTGTGCATAACTTTTTTGTAAAACATTTTCATTCGCGCGCACAAAAGTTATACTTTAACTGTTACATCTTGTACGCACGTGCACATGATGTAGCGCAAAAACTTTTGCGTCTTTGTAAGAACTTGCCGAGCGCTTGCTCGAGGTCGACCAAGATTGCTTTCAAAGATGACACACGTTGCCACCGCTAACGGCAACTCAGCGCTCCGGCGCTAGAAAAAGAAGGGAGGTGTAAGCACATGCCAGCAAAAAAACGACGCAAGGTTGCAAAACGCAAACCTGCGAAACGCAAACGCAAGGCTGCTCCGAAACGCCGCAAGGCCGCGAAGCGTAAGCCAGCGAAGCGTAAGAAGAAGGCAGCACCTAAGCGAAAGCGAAAGGCCGCTCCAAAGAAACGTAAGGCTGCAAAACGTAAGCCTGCGAAACGCAAGAAGAAAGCCGCTCCTAAGCGAAAGCGAAAGGCGGCTCCGAAGCGCCGTAAGGCTGCAAAGCGCAAGCCTGCTAAACGTCGCAAGCGCCGCTAGCGCAAGAAAAATTCCCGCCGCTACTTGAGGAGGTAACTCATCAAGAGGCGTGCGGGGATTTTTTTGTGCCAAATAGGCTATAATGACCTATAGCGATTCATTCCTATCGAAACTATGGACTACATCATCGTCATCTGCCTTGTTCTCTTGTCTGGACTCTTTTCTGGACTCACCCTTGGACTCCTAAGTCTCGACAAAAACGAGCTCGAAAGAAAGATCTCACTCGGCAACAAAGCAGCGAAAAAAGTTTACGCCGTCAGAAAGAGAGGCAACCTCCTTTTATGCACCCTCCTCCTCGGGAACGTCGCCGTGAACTCAACGCTCGCCATTTTTCTTGGGAACATCGCGAGCGGGGTTGTGGCTGGCCTGATCGCCACTGGACTCATCGTCGTCTTTGGCGAAATCATCCCGCAAGCAACCTTCGCTAGATACGCCCTGCAAGTTGGAGCGCGGACCGCGTGGATCGTAAAATTTTTTATCATTATCCTCTACCCTATTTGCGGACCGATTGCGTGGATTCTGAACAAGGCGCTCGGCGATGAGATGCCAAGTATTTACTCAAAGAAGGAACTGATCGAGATTGTGAAGGAGCATGGCGGCTCCAAAAAAAGCGACGTTGACGACGATGAGGAACGGATCATCGAGGGGGCGCTGTCGTATTCAGACAAAACCGTTGAGCAGGTCATGACGCCTCGAACGGTTGTGTACGCACTTGAAGTGAACGCAGCACTAAACAAAACACGATTGCGCGAGATCAAAAAAGAAGGATTCACGCGTATTCCAGTTTATCGGGATGAGATCGATAACATCGTGGGAATTTTGTACGCAAAGGATTTGATCGATATTAAACTTGGTAGGAAAGTCAGCACGATCTATAAAAAACAAAAAATTCTCACCGTACCGTCCGAACAGAAACTCGACCAACTCCTCAACA
>PVBE011278448.1_pt1 | contig 10973 bp, 7 predicted proteins | sample 1631181 | NCBI WGS metagenome assembly PVBE01 (sample SAMN08397723, study PRJNA350692) | Marine metagenome, whole genome shotgun sequencing project. | isolation source: water | place: Pacific Ocean | collected 2012-04 | reverse complement strand
CATTCAGCGTGACGATGACATCCATTGCGTCCATCGTCATGCCGTCTAGTCCGCAGGGAATGCCAGCCTCAAAGTTGATCTCGACCACGGTTGCCTGGTCCGGAGACTTTTCGGGGGCGGTTGTCATCAGGAAGGCGGAGGAGGGCGGCTCGATCCAGGGATCGGCCACCTCACCTTGCGAGATGCCGGTGCCCCAGAGGTTGGCGTCGATGGAGTAGCCAGGCTCTCCGGGTATCGAGTATGGAATGTTGTGCCGCTCGGCGTAGGCTACCAGACCGTCTCGGTCGGTGGTGGTCCACTCGCTGGGGGGGTGGATCACCTTCATCGACGGGGCGAGGTTGGCGATTGCGGTCTCGAACCGTGCCGGATCGTTGCCAGACAGCGATGCCCCGTGTGCGATGCAGTGGCAATTCTCCTCCTTGGCGATACGAACCATCTCGGCTGCGATCAGGGGGCGTGAGAGGGCGGCATGGAGGTAATACTCCCGTTCGTACCGGGCGTTGGCATGCAGGGCAGGCAGAACGAACTCGCAGACGAACCGCTGTCGCAGGTCTGAGATGTGCGCGGCAGTGGCGCCGGCGTCGATTGCGTTCTCGGCGACCGGTTGCAGATACTGGCCCCCGCCCAGCTCGACGGTGCAAGCGATGACCTTCAGGTTGCGCTTGTGGCGCAGCCAGTGGATGCAGACCGAAGTTTCCAGTCCGCCAGAATATGCCAGGACGACCTTGTCACTCACGGGTCACGGTCTCGAATAGAACCCCGAATCGCTTTCCTTCTTTATTATCACGCTGCGCGGGGCAAAGCAAAAATTTGGGGCCTCAGGACGGCTTTCCGGCAGAAAAGCGGTAGTCATCGAAGAGCCCGAGGGTAGGATTCGCCTGAGATGTTGAAGGTGCTCGATCGCTATATTATCTGGTCTCTGATCCAGAGCTTCGTCATCTGTCTGGTCGGGATGCTCGCGCTGTACATCCTGATCGACGGCTTCGAGAAGCTGGAGGACTTCATCGACTACTATCGGTCGATGCAGGCGGTCTCCAGTCAACAAGGGTTGTTCGAAGGCGCGGGCAGCTCGCTCGTTGGCATGATTTTTCAGTATTACCTGATACGCGTCCCGGTGATTTACATCCAGGTCGCGCCCGTGATCATGCTGCTGGCATCGACGTTCACGATGACCCGTATGGTGCGGCACAACGAGATGGTTCCGCTGCACGCCAGTGGCGTCAGCCTCTACCGCATCATGTTGCCGCATCTGGTCCTCGCGATTGTGTGCGCGCTCTCGATGATCGCTGTGCAGGAGCTGGTGATCCCCCGGCTGTCCCGCAGGCTGAATCAGGCCAAGGTACTGAAGGAGGGCGACACTCAGGTTCTGAAGGCGGTGCAGACGTATGACAGCTCGGGGCGGGTCTTCTATTTTGGCTGGATATTCCCCTTCAAGACCACCTTTTATCAGGTGCGGGTGCTTGAGCGGTATGCAGTGGGTGGCCGTCGAGCCAGCGAAGTAGACGCGCATTCCGGTCGCTGGCAGCGAGTTGGCGACAAGCTCGTTCTGGTGCTGTCGAATGGTGTGATCACTCGGTTCCACCCCAAGACGCTGACCTTCATGCCCGGTTATCCGAAGAGGTTCGGGAAGGACGGCTACGTGCTGACCACCGATTTCAAGGTGAGCGCGCTGTACACGAGCAAGTCGACGGACATGGAGATGTTCACACCGGCTCGGGAACTGATGGAGAAGATCCGCAGCAACCCGCTGCGCTACGATCTGGTCATGTCGCTGCACATGCGGCTGGCGATGCCGTTGGCGACTCTGATTCTGCTGATCATTGGCGCTCCGCTGATCGTTGCTCGCGAGACGCAGAGCTTCTTTCTCGGGGTGGGTATCTGCATCTTGGTCGCGGCGGCCTATTATGTGTCGCTTTTCGTGATGATCAATCTGGGCAACAAGGCCATACTGGCACCTCATTTTGCCGCGTGGGCTCCCGTCATCGTGTTTGGTTCGCTGGGGTTGGCGATCCTGGACGGCGCCCGTACCTGATCTACCGGCTGTCGCCCGGGCCCAGCCAGAGCCCTAACTGGCGCGGCTAGGGTCTGTATTCGGCGTTGAGTTGATACAGAAACACCAGCAACTCGGCGATCACCCTGTACAACTCGGGCGGGATCTCCTGCTGCAGGTGCAGCTGCTGGAGCAGACTGGCCAGGTCGGGGTCCTTGGTGATCGGGACTCCGTGTGTCTCGGCCAGCGTCAGGATGGCCTTGGCCACCTCGCCCCGTCCCTTGGCCACGAGCCTGGGTGCGTGGTCATGGGCGTCGTAGCGTAGCGCTACGGCGACTTGCCGGTCCAGACCACGCTCCGGCCAGTCCTTGGGATCCTGGGTCGGGGCTGGTTCACGCAGCCTACGCCATGACATCGATACCTCCCACTTCCCCGTGGTGTTCGATGCCTTCCCGCGCAGGCGGCACGAGCGGCTCCTTACGGGGCGTCGCAGAGATGGTTGCGGACAGGCCCAGTGCGGCGAGCCCCTCCCGCACGACGTCCGCCTGGGCGCTGAGGAAGTCCGCCTGGTCCCCACCATCCAAGAAGAACGAGAGGTTGGCGGTGTCCCCTTGTAGCGCACCGAGCACCTCGACCCGTCCGAGGCGGGTCAGGTCGACATCAATGTAGAGCGTACGTGGCCGATCGAGATCTGGTTTCCCCGCGGCATCGCGGCGGATCAGCAGTTGGAACTGCCCTCTGCGAAAAGGGCCGCCAGGAGTGATCGGCAGATCGAGTACGGCCAGCATCATGCGGCCGGGATCGGCAAGCATCGGTAGCAGGGTCTGTGCCTGTAGCCGGACCTGCAGAGTATGCACGCTCTCGTACGCAGTGCGCAGCAGCCCAATGTCGGGTAGTCGTTCGATCGCGTGTTGCTCACTAGACGAGAGGGCCTCCCATAACGCGGCTTGTTCGGGCTGCCCGGCTGCCAGCAGGCTCGTCTCGAGCTGAGCTTGGGCGGCAGGGCGATCGGCCAGCGCTGTCTTGATCAACTCCTTGGCGACCAGCTGCGCGTTGCCCTCGGCAAGCAAGCGGGCATACCGGTTCTGGGCCAGCTCAGCCAGCAGGTCCTGTAGCAGGCGGACGAGACGACCGGCTGTCTGGGCATCCAGTGGCCTGCCTGCGAGCAAGCTGTCCAGCGCGGTCGACTCGCCGCGACCCGCCAGACCGTCGAGGAGGTGACGTGCCAGGGCCGGGTTCTCCTGGGGGTCGAGTCGTTGGAACACTTGACGCAAGGCCTCACTCGAATCGGGGTGGCTGAGCAGCGCCGACAGCTCGGTGGTCGGTGAGAGCTCGCTAGAGGAGGCTTCGAGTTGCCCGAGCAGCAGTGCGTGAACCTGCAGCAGCGGCGCGGAGGCGAGCGCGTGCCGGGTCTGGGCGGAGAGTTGTTGAGCCATTTGGTCCAGCAGCGACACCGCCAGGCGAAGGGTATCGAGGGTCGGGACCGTCGGGCCGGTCAGCAGCTGCACGAGCTCGCCGGCATGCGGCAAGGGCACCGCGGCGAGTTGAGCAGCGGGGGTTAGTGGGTGGGTGCCCGCCACCAGTCGCCCGATCGCCGCCGACAGCTGTGGGCCCGACAGCACGCCTCGCGCGAGCATGAAGGCTCCCCCCTCCGTCGCACCTGAGTCGGCCTGGGTCAGCTGCTGGAGATGCTCGATGAACTCGGGAAGCAGCGGTAGTCCGAACATCGTCAGGAGGGCCGCCTCCCGTCCCAGAGTGGTGGTCGCTGGGGGCGACGGAGTTGCCGCCCCGTCCGCTGCTGGAGAGCCGACGAGGGCGAAGCCTTGTGGGCCGAGCACCTGCAGTCGTAGATACTGCCCGCTTCTCAGCGGTTGATCGGAGCGAACCTGGAACACCTGGTTGCGAATGCTCAGTTGGTATACGCCAGACTCGGGCGAGCCGAGCACGCGAGCCAGCACGGACTGTCCACGGCGAAAGTGGTCCGCGACGTTCTGCCTGGCAGGCAGGAACCCTTGGATGTCCATCAGGCTTCGGGCAGCTGCAGGCGACGGGCCAGCCGGCGCACGCGGTGGCGTTCGAGCTCCAGGTGGATCAGGGCGTTGAACGGGCCCACGAGGAGCAGGGCGGCCATCGGATAGAGAATCCACAACAGCAGAGAGTTCTCGTGGTACAGCTTGATCGCGGCCAGCAGATAGCCTGCGGGGATCAGCAGCGCCAGGAAGATTGTCAGCGCCCAGCCCAGGATGGCTGGTCGCGCTGTCAGGCGGGTCAGTCGCCCTCCCAGCAGGACCACCAGCAGGCACGCGAGCAGCAAGCTCCACTGCCAGTGATCGGGAACGGGCCGGACACCGTTGCTGCGCAGCAACGTGTCCAGTATCGCCGCGTGAACGTATAGGCCAGGCAGCTTTTGGCTGGTTGGCGTGGGGATGCGGTCGGCTATCTGCACCGGTCGCGTGGCGACGAAACCGACGAGCACCATCTTGCCGGTGAACCGTCCGCGCCTCCGCATCGCCAGTACACGATCTGCAGGCAGCATTCGGCTGTCGAACAGCTGGCGCTGAGGTGGAAAGGAGATTCGAAACGTGCGATCCGGCTGGATGAACCCCTCTCGGGCCAGTGGCCGGCGTCCAGCCACCCGCAGTGTACGGATGGCCAGTGGGTATGCGTCGCTCGGCGGAAGTCCGGGACGCTCGTACGCAATTCGCCTGACGACCCCATCGCCGTCCAGCCTCAGATTCGTGAAGCCCCGCTGGATGTTGTCCAGCGGAGCGAGCGCGGTGATCGGCTGTACGTCGCCGCCAAACTGCTCCGAGGCCAGTCGATGAGCCAGGACGACTGACTGGGACCGGCCGATCACCTGAACCAAGCGTTTTCGCTCGGAGTCCTTGAGGAACTTCGGGTTGTCCAGGTGGACATCCACCATCACGGCGTCTGGCTTGTCGGCGATGATCCGCGCCAGCACACTGGACAGCAGGTTCTTCGGCACTGGCTGGGTGTCGAATCCGACGATCTCCAGAGAGGGCGCAAGCGGCTGTTTGGTGCGGTGACGCATCAAACGATCGACCACATGCTCTTCGTTCAGCGCAGTGGCTGGGCAAGATTCCAGCATGCCGACGACCACCGCGAACGCCAGGCAGGCCAGCAGCGAGGAGAGCGATTCCTTACCGAGCTGCCAGCGAAGTCGAGCGGGTTCGGCCTGGACCGGTTGGCCTGCTTGCCAGCGCTCCAAATCTTCGGCCAGCTCCGCCATGGACTGGTATCGGTGGGCTGGGTTACGCGCCAGGCAGCGCTGCAAGATCGCCTCCAGTTCTGGAGGAAGAGAGGGGCGGTGGATGCGGGGGCTGACCAGCGGTGCGTGCAATATGCGGCATGCAACGTGAGCAGCGCTGCGGCCGGTGTGCGGTGGGCGTCCAACCAGCATGCAATGCAGAATGGCACCGAGGGCATGGATATCGGACCGGTGATCATCGCAGCTGGGTGGGGTGCCGATCTGTTCGGGCGCCATGAAGTGGGGGTTTTCGGGAAACGTACGGAGCACGTCCCGATCACTCGGTCCGAACCCGCTGAGACGGGCTCGTCCACTATCGAGAAAAACGGCTTCCGGCGTCAACCAGCCGTGGCGCAAGCCCGAGCGATGGGCCTTGCCCAGTGCCCGTGCCAACTGGAGGGTGTAGCGCATCGCAGAAGGGATGTCGGGCGTTTCACCGCAAGCGATCAGATCAGCCAGAGACCGTCCAGTGAGCGGCTCGCGGACCAGATAGCGCCATCCCTGATGGACACCGTGCTCGTACGTCCGCAGGATGCCTGGGTGGTCCAGTACAGTCAGCGCGTTATATCGCTCGCTCGCGCTGGCTGGCAAGCTCAGCGGCTGGAGGATGACCTCGACCTCCTGATCGCGGATGGGGTCGAGCGCAGCGAACACGGTTTGCCCGCCCGACGTATTGAGTAGCCGCCGGATCAAGTAGCGCCCCACGCGCTGAGGGAGCTCGACAGATGTAGGCCTCGGGTCAGTCAATTTCCCAAAGGATACCCAGGCCGCCTGAAAGCGTCCAGTTTTCGCCGCGCCTGCACAATATGCACATGCCGTGGGGCTTGGCTCACCCAGACCATGGGCGAACACAGCGAGCCCCGATAAATGGCCCCGGACTCATCGGGCTGTGCCCTGGGTGCGTTTGCGCGGAGAGAAGGCTTCTACGGCGAGCTCAAGCGGTAATCCGGTAACCAAGACGTGACCGCACCTTGCCGACGTCTCCGGGACCCCGGTCGGGCCTGGCCGTGCCTGGCGCTTTTTCGCGAACTCGGCCGGCAGAGTGCCGGGGCTGGACTGCTCGAGCCGTCACCGTCAGAGCTGTACGCCGACTGAAAAGTTGATGACCAGAACTGTTCGCATCGTCTGTTTTGGGTGATCGTGAGCCTGTCGAAAGTCCGAATCAGCCCCCAAGCCTCAGAGGAGGTGAAGTGCCAGGCAGCCCGGGCAAATGCCGGCGCTTGACTTCCGGTGGTCAGACGCGTATTAAGGGGCACACTCTTGTGGGCCAGCCTAATAGCTAATGGCCCAAGTTGTTTGAGGAGGTGAAGTTCAGATGGCTCTGTCCCGTTCCAGACGCGGTGCGTCTCCCATTCCCTTCGTCATCTTCATGGTCTTCTGGTTGGTCTCTTGCTATTACGCCTACGACTACAACCAGAGATTTGAGAAATCCCGCCAGCTGAATCTTCGTAAGAAGATCGACATGCTGAAGGTGGGCGAAAACATACCAGGGCTGAAAGACACGCGGGAGGGGTTGGACCGCGAGATCCGAAAGCTCAAGATGACCCTGGGTTACATGCCCGATGGCAAGCAGCCCGACAGCGTGTCCGTCGAAAACGTTGTCAAGTCTGCCACGGTCAAGTTGAACAAGTACCTGGATGACGCGATCCCGAAAAGTAAAGATGGCGGCGTCTACATCACTCGGCAGAGTGCGAGTGATCGAGACGTCAAGCTGATGATCAATGGCGAGTACATCCAGGTGCCGGTGTACGGCCAGCTGCTTCAGCCCGGGAAACTGTCTGAGGTGCAGTATGCACTGAACCTGGAGGGTGTGGTGCGGGTCTTGCGCCTGCTATCGGCCAAGCTGACGACTTATAAAGATCTGCTCAAGACTGGTATCGAGTCCGAGAAGGGCAAGCTGGATTCGATCAAGAACCGAAGTCAAGAGCAGGCGGGGCTGCTGGAGCAGCAGATCAGGGCGACCACGTCCTTGGCGGCCACACATCAGTCCGAGACGGAAAAGGTTCGAAGCAGATTCTCATCCCAGATCAAGGATGCGAAGGGCGAGCGCTCGCTTCTGGAGCAGAAGATCCAGGATACGGACAAGCAGATCACGCGCGAGAAGCAGGTAGGCAACAGGGAAGTTCAGTCCCTCCAGAACCAGATCGTCGAGGCCAACAAGAAAAAGGGTAACCTACGCCGCAAGCTCGGCGCGAAGAAGCTGAGGCGCCAGGCCCTGCGCTATGCCACGCGACAGGAGCTGGTGATGAGCACGGTGGAGACGGACAGGCCGGATGGCGAGATCGTCCTCAGCGACGCTCAGGGAGTCTGGATCAACCTGGGTAGCCAGGACAAGATCCGGCCGGGCCTGATCTTTTTTGTGTTCAGCCCCGCCGCCGGTGACTTCTGGACTTATCGCGCCAAAGTGCAGGTGCTGCGCGTTCAGAAAGAAATTAGCCAGGTCCGGATGATCCACGTGGAGGACAAGTTTGCGCCGGTCTCACGGGGTGACAAGATCTTCAACAAGGTCTATCGGACACCTAATGAAATCACGTTGCGAAACGACAGAACGCGGGTTGCCTTTGTCGGTAAGTTTCAGCGGTTCGAGAAGCGACTACCCTTCATCAAGAGCATGTTGAAGCGACTTGGCGCCCAGATCGACGGCAAGCTGACGCACTGGACCAACCTGGTCATCGTCGAGAATGGGTACGAGGAGGATCCGGACTTCATCAAGGCGACGCGCGACCTCAACATCGAGGTGTTGACGATCGACCAGCTGCGCGAATTCATCGCCTACTAGGAGCACAAGATATGATCTCTCGATCCGACACGAACCGGAACCCGGCAGCGGCACATCCCTTCGACATCTTGGCAATCGTGTTCGTAACCCTCTGGCTTGCCACAGCCTCGGTCGCCTTTGCCTACTATACCAAGTGGAATGGGGCAGAGGTCAAGTGGAAGACAGCGACGGTCGATGCCGTACAGCGCAGTACGTTTCGCAGCGAGCAAGAGACCGTGATCGATCTGCATAATGACAACGAGACGCTGAAGGCCGACCTGCGCAAGCTGTCCTATGTGACGGGCTACTACGCCGGGGACGAGGCGGTTTCCAGCCTGGAGCCGATGGCTGCTACGCTGAACGGACTCAACGAAGAACTCAAGGCTGGGCTGACTGCGATCGACCCAAATGCGGGTCAGCAGTCCAATATCCTCACGATGAGGTCGGCCATCAAGCGTCTGGAGTCCAGGGTCGCCGACCTCCTCGGCAACGAGACCGAGGGCACCAACGCGCTGGAGAAGGAGCTGGCAGTATTGCGGGGCGCGCTCAAAGATCTCACCGCGGGTGGCGCGCTGTCGGAGGAAAGAGAGAAGGAGGCAGTGGCCCTGAGGAAGCTGCAGCAGGACCTCGACTCGGCGCTCTCGAAGTCCAAGGATAAACGTCTGGAGACGATAAACCTCCGAAAGACCATGGAGGGGCAACGGGACGATGAGCGCAAGAAGGTCGAGAATTCCCAGAACCAGAAACACCTGCTCGACACCAAGTTGTTCAAGACCAAAGAATTGTACAAGGGCAAGATCTCCGAGCTGAGGACCACTCTCCAGAGCATCACCAAGGGCATCAAGGATCTCAGGGATCTGATTGAGGAGAATCCCAAGGATCCCGATCCGAAGCAGCCGGACGGCGAGATCCTCGATTCATCGACGGACAACGGCATCTGCTATGTCGACCTGACTCGAGGCGACCGTCTGCTGCGCGGGATGATTTTCGAGGTCTTCCGTTACCGTAAGGGTGGCCGCGAGACCCCGCGGGGCAAGATCCAGATCCTGACCGTCGCCGATAAGATGTCGAAAGCCCGTATTCTCGAGCGTTACTACCAGCCCGAGTCGGGCAAGGGTCGTGTCTACAAGATGGCGTCCCAGGCGGATATTCCCGATCACGTGCTGCGCGAGTTCAAGATCGATCCCCTGGGCGAGGGGGACATGGTGCGTAACCCGGTGTTCAACAAGACCAAGAAGCGAGTTTTCGTCTTCGCGGGCAAGCTGACGAGCACCTACAAGGGCGAGGAAGCCAAGCGGCTGATCGAGGAGCTGGGCGACCAGGTCCAGCCTCATGTCACGGAGAGAACGGACTTCGTCGTTCTCGGGCTGGGTTACGAGAAAGACCCCGACTTCAAGAAGTCTCAAGAACTTGGCATCCCCAAGATGAGCGAGCGGGAACTGCTCCAGGTCCTGGGGAAGGACTAACAGTCCGCGGACTGCCAGACTCGCAGCGATCGTTCGTACACCGCGACCGTGATGGGCACGGCCAAAGAGGCTGCACCATTTGCGGTCGCGTCTGTGTTTAAAGGCTGGCTGATGCCATGACCGACCAAGACAACCCCAGCAGCGACCAGGTCGCGACTCAGCTCACATTCGGCGAGCATCTGGACGAGTTGCGTGTACGCCTGATCATCTCATTGATAGCGCTGTTCGTCGCCTTCTTGGTCTGTTTCCATTTTTCGGAAGGCCTGATGGCATTCGTGCTCGAGCCAATGATCGACACACTCAGCGAACTGGGCTACACCTCACAGGTGGTTTACACCAAGGCTCAGGAGAAGTTCATCGCGTATCTCAAGCTGTCTGCCGTTGCGGCACTGTTTGTCTCCAGCCCCGTGATCATGTACCAGGCATGGGCCTTCGTGGCAGCTGGGCTGTACCGCTCGGAGCGCCGGTACGTGGTGTCCTTTGCTCCGGCCAGCTTTCTCTCCTTCATTTCGGGCGTGCTGTTCTTCTACTTTATGATGATGCCGTGGGGGCTCCAGTTCCTGCTGGCCTTCGGCGGCGATGATACGATCACGCCGATGATCCAGGTCAGTGAGCACATTTCTTTCTTTCTGATGCTCTCGCTCATCATGGGGTTGGTCTTCCAGCTTCCCCTGGTGATGTTGTTCATCACCAAGATCCGGGTTCTGACCTGGGAGCAGTTTGCCGAGAAGCGGAGATTCGCCATCCTGTTCGGCTTCGTGCTGGCTGCGATCCTCACGCCACCGGACGTCTTTACCCAGATCATGCTGGCTCTGCCGTTTTGCTTCCTTTATGAGATCGGCATCATGGTCAGCCGGATCGGGATGGTGGAGCAAGGGGTCGGGGATGAGGGGGGACGGGTAAATCTCCGAGGGCTCATGCTGTTGCTGCTGCCGACGTTCCTGATCGCTGGGTTGGTCGCGGTCAAGCTCATCAGCTTTCCCGCCCGCCTCTATAAGGAGGCCGGTCGACGCCTGGACGACGAGACCTTCGTGATGGTCATGGGGCAGTTCGAGCGGGTGCCGGGCGAAGCCTGGGAGCAGATGCTGGGGAGTACGAGTGGAAAGACCCGCCTGCGCGGACTCTGGCGGTTAGCTGCCAGCAAGTCACCGCGCAAGGCTGACCGGATGAGGCACCACATGCAGCATGATGCCGATCCCGCGTTACAGATCGTTGCCGCCGGACTGCTATTCGAGACAGGGGCCAAGCATGAGGCGGGTGAGCGTCTGATCGCTCTCCTCGAGAATGCAGCCGCACCGCAGTACGCATATCTCGCCCACCTGATGCTCAAACGTGTGTCGAAAAAGCCAGAACTGAACCAACTACCACCCGTTCCGGACAAGAAGGCGGTCGCGGAGACCGCCTCGTTCTGGACGAACTGGTTAGCGACCCTGAAGTAGGGGCGCTCGTCGTTGAGCCCATTTCGGGTCGTGAGACCTACGGGCCCTGAGT
>PVBE011206428.1_pt1 | contig 10973 bp, 11 predicted proteins | sample 1631181 | NCBI WGS metagenome assembly PVBE01 (sample SAMN08397723, study PRJNA350692) | Marine metagenome, whole genome shotgun sequencing project. | isolation source: water | place: Pacific Ocean | collected 2012-04 | reverse complement strand
TGTCGCGCCGACAGGGTAGGCCCAGGGACCTTTGGCTGCGCCGCGCGATGTGGGACATCGGGCAAGCAGCGTGACACACCCTGTCGGTGCGACAGCGGCGCCCGAAGGGTCGCCCCCAGCTGCGCGCCCGCTACGGAAAAGATCGAAGAGCGTAGTCCCACCACGCTCATCGACCTTTTCCTTCCGGATCGCATCACCTGGGAGCGACGCAGGCCGTGACCCGGTGAGAAATGCGGGCTAGGCGCAAGGGGGGAGGGAGCCGGTAACAACCGTCAATTACTGTTACCTATGTCGCCGGTTCGGACCAGATCCCGGCCTATGCCGCAACGTCCAAGGCCGAGCGCCAATCCGGATACAAGCGGTCGGCATCGGCGGGAAAGCTCTCGAAGGCGCGGGCCAGTTCGCGGTGCTCCTTGGCGTAGGCCACGGGGTCGGCGCCGGCTTTCCAGCACTGTTCTGCCTGGCGCAGCGAGGCGGCCCCGGCGGCGGGGCCGTCGAGGTGGCCGTAGGCACCGCCGCCGGCCGTCAGGATCAGGTTGGAATGCCCCAGGTTCCCGAAGAAGCCCGGCATCCTCAGCGCATTCATGCCGCCCGAGATGATGGCCGTGGTGGGGGCCATGCCCAGCCAGTCCTAGCGGTAGTAGGGGCCCTGGGCGACGTCGTCGCCGATCATGTAGGCGATGTTGGTGTCGCCGGCCTCGCCTTCCATTTTGCCAAACCCCATGGTGCCGGTGTGGATGCCCGAGGCACCCTGCAGGCGCGCCATCTTGGCCAGCACGAAAGCCGTGTAGCCGCGCCGCGATTGGGCCGAGGTGACGGCGCCATGGCCGGCCCGGTGGTAGTGCAGGAACTGCTGGGGGAAGTGCCGCCGCGCCGTGGTCACGGCGGCCGGGCCGGCGACGTAGCCGTCGACCAGGAAGGCCACGTGATCGGCGTTCTCGGCGAAGGTCTCGAAAATGAACTGGCCGCGGGTCAGCATTTCCCAGGGATCGTCGGCGGTGATGTTGGCCGAAAAGAGTTTGGCCTCGCCGGTCTCGACCTGGGCCCGGCTGAGCGCCTCGGCGACCAGGGGAATGGTTTCCTTCAAGGGCGCGAAGGTCTGGTTGCCCTGGGGCTCGTCGTTCTTGATGAAGTCGCCGCCCAGCCAGAAGTCGTAGCAAGCCCGGGCGAAGGGCTGGGGACGCAGGCCCAGCTTGGGCTTGACGATGGTGCCGACGATGAAGCCGCCGTCGACCACCGGCCGGCCCAGCACCCGCCAGAGATCGCCGATCGCCGTCGCCGGTCCGTCAAACAGGCGGAGATATCCGGGCGGCACGTGGAAATCGTGCATCTTGGCGTAGTCGACGTCGCCCATGCCCTGGTTGTTGCCGATGGTCAGCGTCAGGAAGGAAGCGATCATGGCCCGGCCATCGATGATATTGCGATCGAAGAGCTCTACCGGATAGGCGATCTTCATGAGTTCTTGGCGCTCGTCGGCCTGGTAGACGATGGCGTCGATGCCGCGGGTAAAATCGTCGGTGGTCGATATTTCGACGTTGGTGCCGGTCGAGGACTCGGCGGCGAAATGGGCCGCCGTCTCGAGATAGCCGTAGCCCGCCTTGGGCTTCATCAGGTAGGCGCACAGGACGTGGCGCCCGGCGGTAATCAATTCGGCCTCGTCTAGACTCAAATCGGCGTAGCGGCTGGATTGATCCATGGTTTCTCTCCTCAAAAAGACTGGGCCCAACCGGCCGTCTGCTGAGCGCCCGTCGGGTGCCCTATGATCCGCGCTTCTTGCCTGCGACCAGGCGATGGATCATCGGCGTCAGGATGAGTTGCATGGCCAGGTCAAGCTTGCCGCCGGGGATGACGATGGAGTTGGCCCGCGACATGAAGCTGTCGTGCAGCATCGAGGTCAGGTAGGAAAAATCGATGCCGCGGGGATTGGCGAAGCGGATGATCAGCATCGATTCGTCGGGCGTCGGGATCCAGCGGGCGATGAAGGGGTTCGAGGTGTCGACCATGGGCACGCGCTGGAAGTTGATGTCGGTCTGGGAGAACTGCGGACACAGGTAGCGGATATAGTCGGGCATGCGGCGCAGGATGGTGTCGGTCACCGCTTCGGTGGAGTAGCCGCGGTAAGACTGATCGCGATGGATCTTCTGGATCCACTCGAGATTGATCACCGGCACCACGCCGACTTTCAGATCGGCATGCTGGGCCACGTTCACTTCTTCGGTGACGATGGCGCCGTGCAGGCCCTCGTAGAACAACAGGTCGGTATCGGCGGGGATGTCTTGCCATTCCGTGAAGCTGCCCGGCAGGGCTCCGTAGCGCTCGGCTTCCTCATCGTCGTGGATGTAGTGGCGCAAGCGGCCGCCACCGTCGGCGCCGTATTGGGCGAAGATTTCCTCCAATTCCCCGAGCAGGTTGGCCTCGGGTCCGAAATGGCTGAGGTGGTTATTGCCGCTGGCCTCCGCCGCCGCCATGGCCTGCTTCATGCCCTCGCGGTCGTAGGCGTGGAAGGCGTCGCCCTCGAGGGTGGCGTAGCTCACGCCCTCGCGGCGGAAGATCTGTTCGAAGGTGTGTTTGACCGTCGAGGTGCCGGCTCCCGAGGAGCCGGTGACGGAAATGATGCGATGTTTGCTCGACATCTGGGCACCGTTCAATTGCGGAACAGGCTGCGATCACCGAATAGCGGCGATCGCTCTTCGAAAATTTGCGGCGTGGCATGGAAGCGCGCCAGGCGCTCGACCTTGTCGCCGGCGCCGAAGATCAGGGGCACGCGCTGATGCAGCGCGCTGGGCTCGAGCTCCAGGATGCGCTCGATGCCGTCGGTGGCCCGGCCGCCGGCCTGCTCGATCAAAAAGGCGATGGCATTGGCCTCGTAGACCAAGCGCAAACGGCCCTCGCCATAGCCCTGGCGGGAATCCCCGGGATAGAGAAATATGCCGCCGCGCATCATGATGCGAAAGGCATCGGCCACCAGCGAAGCCACCCAACGCATGTTGTAGTTGGCGCCCCTGGGCCCGTCGGCACCGGACACGCAGTCGTCGATGAAGGCCCGCACCGGGGCCTGCCAATAACGGTAGTTGGAGGCCTGATGGAGGTTTCCGGCTTCAACCGCTTCGAGATCACCGGCCCCAAGGCCCGCGAATGGCTCGACGGCCTCACCTGCAGCAACATCCCCAAGACCACCGGCCGCGTCTCGCTGACCTACACGCTGACGGAAAAGGGCCATGTCCTGGGCGAGGCGACCTTGGCCAAACTGGCCGAGGACCGCTTCTGGTACGGCTCCGCCGCGGCCTCTGAGTCCCATGACTGGGATTGGCTCAGCGAACGCCTTCCCGAGGACGGCGTCCGGCTCCGGAACCGGACCGCAGCCGACACCATCCTGGTGCTCGCCGGGCCCCGCTCGCGCGAGCTGCTGCGCACGGTCTCGCCACGCACCGACTGGTCGAACGAAGCCTTCCCCTGGTTGACGGCGAAAGCGGTCACCATCGGCCACGCCGAGGCGCTGGCCATGCGCGTCAGCTTCTCGGGGGAGTTGGGCTGGGAATTGCACCTGCCGAACGAGCAGCTTTATCTCGCCCATCAAATTCTCGATCAGGCCGGCGCCGGGTTCGGGCTCGCCGACTTCGGCCTGCTGGCCACCGAATCCATGCGCCTGGAGAAGTGCTACCGCCATTGGAAGGCGGATTTGATCAGCGAATACGACCCTTTCGAATCTTCGCTCGAGCGTTTCGTCAATCTGCAAAAGCCGGACTTTCCCGGCAAGCAGGCGCTATTGCAAAGGCGCGTCGACGGGCCCCGGCGGAAGTTCGTGCCGCTGATCGTCGAGGGCGACATCGCCCCGGCTCATGCCGGTGACGCCATCTATGCCGGCGACGAACTGGTGGGGACGGTAACCTCGGGGGGCTTCGGACACCGGGTGGGCAGGAACATCGCGCTGGGCTTCGTCGATGCCGCCCAGGCCGAGCTGGGCACGGGGCTCGAGATCGGCATCATCGGCAGGCGCTATGAAGCCACCGTGGTGTCCGAGCCGATTTTCGATGCCGCCAACGAACGGCTGAGGGCCTAGGCGATGGCGGCCGAGGCAGGGCAGGGCCGGACCAGTGGGCGGCGGCAAGGCCGGCGGGCGCGGGCGGCGGACGCCGAAGTCGGTCCACCGGCGGTCCGCCCCGGGCTGAGCGGAGGGCATTTCAAGCCACTGAGCGATGCCGAGGTGCTGACGGTCAGCGCTGCCGCCATCGAGGTCCTCGAAACCATCGGCATCGGCGAGGTGCCGGAGATGGTCATGGACCGGGCCCTGGCCCAGGGTGCCGGCAAAAGCGATCAGGGACGGCTGCTCTATCCCCGGGCCATGATCGAGGACGTCATCGCCTCGGCCGGCCGCAACATTGTGCTCCACGGCCGCCAGCCGAAACACGACCTCGAACTGAGCGGTGCCAACGTCCATTTCGGTACCGGCGGCGCCGCCACCCAGGTGCTCGACCCGGGGGGCCGGAGCTATCGGCACTCGACGCTCCTCGACCTCTACGACTTCGCCCGTCTGGTCGATTGCCTCGACAACGTTCATTGGTTCACGCGCTGCGTCGTCGCCACCGATGTCGCCGACGACTTCGATCTCGACGTCAACACCGCCTTCGCCTGCCTGGCCGGAACCGAGAAGCACATCGGCATGAGCTTCGTTGCCGGCCACCACGTGCGATCCATCGTCGAGATGTTCGACGCCGTGCTCGGTGAGGAGGGCGGCTTTCGCAAACGGCCCTTCTGCAAGGTCCACATCAGTCCCGTGGTTTCGCCCCTGCGCTATGGCGAGGACGCCGTGGACGTGATGCAGGCCGCCATCGCCGAAGGCATGCCGATCAATTGCATCATCGCCGCGCAGTCGGGTGCCACGGCACCGGCGCCGCTGGCGGGAATGCTGATCCAAAGCGTCGCCGAAACCCTGGCCGGGCTGATCCTGGTCAATCTGTTTGCCCCCGGATATCCCGTTATTTTCTCCAACTGGCCCTTCGTCGCCGACCTCAGGACCGGCGCCTTCGCCTGTGGCGGCGCCGAGATCGCGCTGCTGAACGCGGCCTCGGCCCAGGTATCGAATTTTTACGATCTGCCCAGCGGCGTCGCCGCCGGCATGGCCGATTCGAAGATCCCCGACGCCCAGGCCGGCTACGAGAAGGCCATCAGCGCCGTCGCCGCGGGCCTCGCCGGCGCCAACCTGATCTACGAGGCGGCGGGAATGTACGCCAGCCTGTTGGGCTGCTCGTTCGAAGGCTTCGTTCTCGACAACGAAATCCTGGGCACCGCGTTGCGCGTGGTCCGTGGCATCGAGGTCAATCCGGAGACCGCCGATCTCGGCGTCATCCGGGACGTCGTCGCCGGGGCCGGTCATTTCCTCGGCGAGAGCCAGACCGTGGCGGCCATGCGGCGGGACTATTACTATCCGCCGCTGGCCGATCGCGCCACGCCGCAGCTGTGGGACGACGGCGGCGGATACGACGCCCTGGCGCGCTGCCGTTTCCGTTGCCGCGAGCTGCTCGCCGAGCACTATCCCAGCTATGTTCCCGGCGAGCTCGAGCAGCGCATCCGAGCCCGGCACAATATCCTCTTGCCAGAGGATATGATGAAACCCGGAGACCGCTGGCGGAGCGAAACCTGACCCTTGGGTGGGGGACGACGAGGAAAAGATTCTCGAAGCGGGTTGCGACGATTTTGTGGCGAAGCCGATTTCGCTGCCCAAGCCTCCGCAAACGGTGGCCAAGCACCTGTCGTGACCCCTGCCATAGTTCCGCTCTGGGTCAGCGGACTAAGACTAGGCCGCTCTCGCGATAGTTTTTGGCGCCAGGCGGCAGGGAGCGGTGCGAAAGTCGGGCTTCGAGATCTCCCTTGCCTTGGTAAGCCCCTGCCCTATTCCTTGACCGCCGCCTCGCCGGCCTTGATCCGGGCGTCCTTTTCCGCATCGATCCACCAGGTACTGAACCCGACAGCGTAATCGGGCTGCCTGGCGGGGCGGCCGAAGCGGTCCCAGTAGACGATGCGGAAGGCATCCAAATAGAACTGCGGGATGACGTAATAGTTCCATTGCAGCACCCGGTCCAAGGCCCGCGAGGCGGCCACCAGAGAGGGCCGGTCGGGGGCCGCGATTATGGCCTCGACCAGGGCGTCGACGGCCGGATGCTTGATGCCGATGACGTTGCGGCTGCCCTCCACGTCGGCGAACTCGGAATGCCAGAAATCGCGCTGTTCGTTGCCCGGCGACAGCGACTGCCCGACCCGCATAGTGATCATATCGAAATCGAAACGATCCACCCGGTTCTGGTATTGCGCGCTATCGACGGTGCGGGTGTGGAGCGTGATGCCGAGACGCTTGAGGAACTGGCTCATGGGCAGCACGATGCGCTCGAAGGAGGGCTGCACCAGCAGGATCTCGAATTCCAGCGCCTGGCCACTCTGGGGATCCCTGAGCTTGCCCTCCTTGACCTTCCAGCCGGCTTGGTCGAGCAGCTTCTTGGCCGCCCTCAGGCCGCGCCGGTTGTTGCCCGAACCATCGGATTTGGGCGGCTGGTATTCTTGGGCAAAGATCTCGTCCGGGATCTTGCCGCGCCAAGGCTCCAAGAGTTCAAGTTCGGCCGGACCGGGCCGGCCCGTGGCCGCCAGTTCCGAGTTTTCGAAGAAGCTGCGCATGCGTTTGTACTGGCCGTGGAAAAGCGTGCGGTTCGACCATTCGAAGTCGAAGGCGTAACTGATGGCCTGGCGCACGCGGCGGTCGCGGAATTTTCCCCGGCGCATATTGAAAACGAAACCCTGCATGCCGGCCGGGCTGGCGTCGGGCAGGGTAGCTTGGCGCAGCAGTCCCTTGTCGCGGGCCGGCGAAGCGTAGCCCGTGGCCCAGCGTTTGGAGCTGTTCTCGGCCCGGTAATCGTAGGCATGGGCCTTGAAGGCCTCCAGCGCCACGGTCTGATCGCGGTAGTAGTCGTAGCGCAGGCGATCGAAATTGTGCTGACCCAGGTTGACGGGCAAGTCGCGGCCCCAATAGTCGGCCACCCTTTGATAAGTGATCGAGCGCCCGGGATCGACGGCCTCGACGCGGTAGGGCCCGCTGCCCAGGATGGGCTCCAGCGTCGTCTTGGCGAAATCCTTGTCCGCGAAATAGGTCTTCGACAGCACCGGCAGCTGGCCCGTGATGGCCGGCAATTCGCGGTTGAGGCCGCCCGAGAAATGGAACCGGACCTGTCGCGGGCCGGCCTTTTCGGCCTTGGCGATGTCGGCGTAATAGCCCCGGTAGAAGGGATGGCCCTTGGTCTTGAGCATCTCGAAGGAAAAAATCACGTCTTCGACGGTGATCGGCGAGCCGTCGTGGAAGCGTGCCTCGGGGCGTAGCTTGAAGGCCACCCAGGAGCGGTCCGCCGGCATCTCGATGCTCTCGGCGATCAGGCCGTAAAAGGATTCGCTCTCGTCGGCCGAGGGGGTGAGCAAGGTCTCGAAGGTCAGGCCCAACCCAGCCGCCGCCCGGCCCTTGAGGACGTAGGGGTGCAGGCTGTCGAAGGCGCCGACGGTGGCGAGCCGGACCAAACCGCCCTTGGGGGCCTGGGGATCGACGTAGTCGAAATGGGCGAAACCGGCCGGGTACTTGAGGCTGCCCAAGAGCGACGTGCCGTGGGTCACGGTGGTTTCCTGGGCCATCACAGGGGCGGCCAACAGCAGCAAGGTAATGGCCACCCCCAGGGCGCGCATCAGGCCGCCTCGCCGGCCAGCAGCCGCAGCGCCGCGGCGTGGACCCGGGCGTCGCCGGCCGCCAGCACCTGGGCGCCGTTGCCGATGGTCACGGCGTTGCCTTGCCAGTCGCTGAAGATGCCGCCGGCACCCTCGACCACCGGCACCAGGGCGCAAAAGTCATAGTTTTCCATGCCGGCCTCCATGGCGATGTCGGCAAAGCCCGTGGCCAATAGCGCGAAGCCGTAGCAGTCGCTCGACCACATGGTCATCTTGACGGCCGCCAGCATGCGATCGAGCGCCGCCGCCTCGTCGCCCCGGTACCATTCGCGGCCGGTGGTGAACATCGTCGCCAGGGCCGGATCGGGACAACTTCGCACCGCCACCGGCTGGCCGTTCAGGGTGGTCGGGCGGCCGGTCGCGCCGAGCCAGCGTTCGCCGTTGATGGGCTGGTCGATGACGCCGAGCACGGGCCGGCCGTGGCGCGCCAAGCCGACCAGGATACCGAACACCGGCTTGCCCGAGATGAACGAGCGCGTGCCGTCGATGGGATCGAGGTGCCAGACGTATTCGGCATCCAGGCGCACGCCGCCCAGTTCCTCGCCGGCGATGCCGTGGCCGGGATACTCGGCCTCGATGATCTGGCGCATGGCCGCCTCGGCCTCGCGGTCGGCGATGGTCACGGGGCTCAGGTCGGCCTTGGCCTCGACGTCCACGGGCTGGCGGAAATAGCGCCGCGCCACCTCGCCGGCGGCATCGGCCAGGCGCCCGGCCAGGTCGATGAAGGCGGGCGGGCAAACGTCGGTCACGAGGGTGCCGGTCAGTCGCCCGGCAGCGCCGCCGGCTGATCGCTGAGCGAGCGCAAAAAGGCGATCACGGCCGCCCGCTGAGCCGCGTCGGCGAGGCCGGGAAAGGTCATCTTGCCGCCCGGCAGGAAAAGCTTGGGCTTGGTCAGGTAGGCGTCCAGGTCGGCATAGCTCCAGTCGCCGCCGGCATCGCGCAGCGCCGACGAATAGCGGTAGCCCTCGCGCCCCGCCTTGGCCTGGCCCACGGTATTCCAAAGGTTGGGTCCGACCTTGTTCTTGCCGCCCTTGTCGAAGCTGTGGCAGGCGGCGCATTTCTTGGAAAGCTTCCGCCCCTGGGCGACATCGGCGGCGGCCAGCAGCGAGCCCAGGCTGGGCGCCGCCGGTTCGGCTTTCTCGGCCTCGGCCTCGTCGGTGGCGGCGCCTTCGGCCGGCGGCGGAAAGACGGTCTTTTCCAGGTCAGCCGGCGCCACCGCCGCGTCACCCAAGAGCGATACCACGATGACGACGAGAATGGCCGCCAATGTGCCGCCCACGTATTTGTTGAGCTCGAACAGATCCATGACCCAAAAAACCCCGGTTTGCCTGGCTGCGGCGGCGCCAGATTAACGGGTTCCAGAGTAACGGCGCAAGCCGTATAAGGGGCTCTGCATGAGCCTTGATCTCAACCCCATCGTCATCATCCCGGCCCGCCTGGCGGCGCGGCGCCTGCCCGGCAAGCCGCTGGCCGAAGTGGGGGGCGAGGCCATGATCGTGCAGGTCTGGCGCCGCGCCCGGGAGGCCGACGTGGGGCCCGTGCTGGTGGCCTGCGCCGAGGCCGAGATCGCCGACGCCGTCAAGGCGGCCGGCGGCCAGGCGGTGCTGACCCGGCCCGACCATGCCTCGGGCTCGGACCGGGTTTGGGAAGCGCTCGAGGCCGTCGACCCCCAGCGCCGGCACCAGGCCGTGATCAACCTGCAGGGCGACCTGCCGCTGATCGAGCCGGCCGCCATCCGGGCCGTGCTCGAACCGCTGGCCGACGAGGCTGTCGACATCGCCACCCTGGTGGCCGAGATCGTGGTGGAGGACGAGCGCCATAACCCCAACGTGGTCAAGGCGGCGCTGGCGGCCTCGGGCCGGGCGCTCTATTTCAGCCGCGCCACGGTGCCGGCGGGCGAGGGGCCGCATTACCACCACATCGGCATCTACGCCTACCGCCGGGCGGCGCTGGAGCGTTTCGTCAGCCTGCCCCCGGCAGCGCTGGAACGGCGCGAGCGGCTGGAGCAGTTGCGCGCCCTGGAAGCCGGCCTGCGTATCGACGCCGCCCTCGTTGACACTGTGCCCTTCGCTGTCGATACTCCCGCCGACCTCGAACGGGCGCGCCAATTGCTGGCCCGTCGGGGCGGTTGAGGGGGCGTTCCGACGTGACGAAGTCGACATGACCGGGGCCGGCAAGACCATCGCCTTCCAGGGCGAGGCCGGGGCCTATTCGCATCTCGCGGCCCAGCTCGAGTACGCTGACATCGAGCCCCAGGCCTGCCAGACCTTCGATGCCGCCTTCGCCGAGGTCGAGCAGGAGCGCGCCGATCTGGCCATCATTCCCATCGAGAACTCGGTCGCCAGCCGCGTCGCCGACATCTATTACCTGCTGCCCAATACCACGCTGCACATCATCGCCGAGACTTTCCTGCGCGTCAGCCACTGCTTGTTGGCACCGCCGGGCGCCACCTTGGCCGGCCTCAAGCGCGTGCGCAGCCATCCCCAGGGTCTGGCCCAATGCAAGCGCATCATCAGCGAGCTTGGCCTGCTGCCGGTGCCGACGCTGGACACCGCCGGCGCCGCCCGCGAGGTGGCCGAGGCGGGCGATCCCGCCGAGGCCGCCATCGCTTCGTCGCTGGCCGGCAGCCTGAACCAGCTCGAGACCCTGCGCACCAACATCGAGGACGCCGAGCACAACATCACCCGCTTCATCATTCTGGCGCGCGAAGCCCAGACACCCGAGCCGGGCACCAAAGGCGTCGTGACCTCGTTCATGTTCCGCGTGCGCAGCGTACCGGCGGCGCTCTATAAGGCGCTCGGCGGCTTCGCCACGCGCGGCGTCAACCTCACCAAGCTGGAAAGCTATACCGTGGGCCAGCGCTTCGCCGTGGCGCGCTTCTACGCCGAGATCGAGGGCCACCGCAACGATGCCGAGGTGCGCGGCGCTTTCGAGGAACTCGGTCTCTTTTCCACCGAGGTCAAGATCCTCGGCGTCTTTCCGGGCCACCAATACCGCCAGGAAGGCGGCCGGCCGCTTTCAGACCTGAATAGCGAGATCCAAGGCCCCTGAGATCGCGGGGAACGGCGAAGGTCAATAAACCACAGAGATGGGGTAATCGGCGCTGAGGGTGGCTACTCTCCGAGCTTTTGGAACGTGGTCTGGATGTTCCAGCCACAAGAAGCGTTAAGGAGAGCAGCCATGAAGTACTATGCCGGATTGGACGTTTCGTTGAAAGA
>PVBE010351783.1_pt1 | contig 10974 bp, 9 predicted proteins | sample 1631181 | NCBI WGS metagenome assembly PVBE01 (sample SAMN08397723, study PRJNA350692) | Marine metagenome, whole genome shotgun sequencing project. | isolation source: water | place: Pacific Ocean | collected 2012-04 | reverse complement strand
TGCCCGTTCTGCCGCATTGTCGGAGGCGAGATCAACGCCACGGTCCTGTTCGAAGACGAGTTGGTACTGGCCTTCCTCGATATCGCGCCGGTCACTCCCGGACACACCATGTTGATTCCGAAAGAACACCACGCCAGCGTGACGACTGTACCCGCGGACTGCCTGTCGCGGATGATCAGCCTGGCGCCCAAGCTGGCACAGCACATCAGCCGTGTTGTCGACGGCGACGGCTTCAACCTGCACCTGGGAAATGGCGCCTGTGCCGGCCAGACCGTGCCGCATTGTCACCTGCACATCATCCCGCGCCGGCCCACCGACGGTTTCAACTGGGGCTGGCGCAGCCTTGACGAGCTGCCGGCTGCCGAGCACCAGTCCCTCGCGGAGGCAATCCGAAAAAGGGTGCAGGAATCGCTGGTGTAGCCGCTTTCATCTTGGTGAACAGGCGATATTGTTACATGGCAAATGAGGGTTCTCGTATGGGCGTCAATGAAACGTACCTCGATGGTGTCCGGCGAATCGTCGCAGACGATTCACGGTACCCCCCCGAAGCTTACTTCTTCATCCAGGAAGCCGTCACCTACACGGCCGAGCAACTCGAGCGCCGGGGCAACGACGGGAACCAGCACATCACCGGCAAGGAACTGCTCGACGGCATCCGTCAGCACGCCCTCTCCGAGTTCGGGCCGATGGCGCGTCTGGTCTTCGACGAGTGGGGCATCCATTGCACGGAAGACTTCGGCAACATCGTCTTTAGCATGGTCAGCCACAATCTCCTTGGCGCCAGTGATGAAGACACCATCAGCGATTTTCGCGATATTTACGATTTTGAAAAAGCATTCGTCGAAGAATTCCTTCCCGGCAACGAAGACGTGGACATCCCCACGATCGGCTGACTTTCGGCATATTTCGTTCCGTTGAACCACGCCGGCTGAGATTTGATTCAGGCCGCGCTGCCTTCGCCGGCAACACGCCGACGGCGCCGGCGGCACCGCTGCACAATCAGTAAAACGATCAAGGCAGCAGCCGTCGCCGCACTTACTTTCGCGCCGGTCGCCAGGCTTTCCGGTTCGTAGCGCAATTCAAACGTATGCGTGCCCGCCCCGACCAGGACCCCGATCAGGGCATGGTTGACCGGCAACACGTCGTACGTTTTTCCGGTGTCCGGATCGACCGCTCGCCAGCCGCGGCGATAGCTGTCCGTCACGACGATCAGCGTTGGTCCTGCAGCCGTACAACGGATCGTCGGCCGGTTGTAATCAGCTTCCGCAGACATGTCGATGCCGGCCGTGACCGCGCCTGGGGGAGGCTCCGGCAATGATGCCGGCCTATCCCCGGCGGTGACGATGGCGGTCGCGGAAGGATCGAAATCCGGCGACGTCAGACGGTTCAGTGCCGTCTCACTGTCCGGCACAACTTCCCAAGTCGCCGGCACAAAGGCGCGCGGCAATGCACCGGAGAGTTCAAAGACCTTGTACTGCTCGTCGGCGTACACCTCCGTTGCCCCCGGAATGACGTGCCGCGGCGCCCCGATCACATATCGCAGTCGCAACAATGTGAACAAAGGATGAATGCGTCTGACCTCGAGGTATTCATCAACCCTTGCCGCCCTGTTCCCCTGGGTGGCATCGACGAGCTCCGCGTAGCGCCGCGCGACGTCCGGGCCGTAGCCCCAAAGTCCATGCCAGCCATTGGCCATGCTCCGGTTGCTCAGGACGCTGTCAATGAACAGGACGCGTGCATCGCCGATGACTTGCTGTAATTGCGCGGTCATCGGCGCCGGCAGCGGTAACTCATCTTCCGCAAACTGGCGCCGGGCCTGCCATGAAAAGTGGGCCAACTCGAAGCCGGCAACGATCACCAGCGCCGCCGGCAACCATCGGCGTGCCGGGTTCAGGCTGAAGAGCAGGCCGAGCAGCGTGGCAGCCAGGGCGGCTTGGGTGAGCGAGGAGCGGGTCAGCGCGATCGCCTGGGCGACGAACTCAGGGCGGGCGAATCCCTCCGGCCGCAGCGTTACCAGCCCGCTTTCGGAAAAGCTGGTAATGACCGAGCGCCAGGCGGCTGGTGAAACGAATAATGCCGCCGCCGCCAGGACGGCGGCGGCGGCCAGGGCGACGATGCCGGTGCCGGAAAGCCGCCACTGTCGCCCGGCGTCCGTATTCATCGATCCAGCGGCGGCACCGCATACCCGTTGCAGCCCTGCCGCCGCCGCCAGCGCCAGCAACAGATGGGCCACGAACATCGCGTCGGCCGGGCCACGAAAGCGCCCGAAGATCGGCAGCCAATCGTACAGCAGCCGGTGCACCGGTGTCGCACTGCCAAGCGCCACTGCCAGCGCGCCGACAACGATGACGATCACTGCCGGGCGCAATTTGAAGCGTTTGCAGGTGAGCCCGTAAGTGGCCAGCAACAGCCCGGCGACGCCGAAAAACAGACAGTTCGTGTGGAAGTACCATCGCCCCCAGTAGGTGACGCCGTCACTGCCGCCAAAGACAAATGGCACGACCAGCGTTGCCAATGAATCCCAGCCAATACTGTAGGAAGATGCCGTGGCATAGTCGACACTGGTGCTGCGGGTGGATTCCGCGGCAGCCTCGAGGCCCGGCAGAATCTGGATGGCCGCGAGCCCCGCACCAATCAGATAAACAACGGCGAACAGCCCCAGCGAACGGCCCAGCCGCTGCACACGACGGCGCCGTTCCGGGATGTCGGCGCTCGCCGCCCAGCCTGTCAGGACACAGTAGATTCCGGCGAACAGGGCCGTGAGAAAGGCGATCTCGGGAAAGCCCGCCAGTAGCTGCAGGGCGACGATTACCGCGCCGGCAGTCACCCAGCCCGCGGTTGGCCGGGTGCGCAGCCGATCGAGAACCAGCAGGATGCCCGGCGCCCAGGCGATGGTGTCGAGATGGGGCAGGTGCCCGCCGGCGATGCGGGTGTATACGGGCCCGGAGAAGACGAAAAGCAATGCCCCGAACAGCCGCGCCGGACGCTGCAGGGCGTGGCCCCCGAGCCAGCCGTATGTCAAGCTGCCCGCGACCATCAGGTGCAGGATGAATTCCCAATTGATCGCGGTCGTCGTGGGCAGCAGGAGGTAGATCAGGTTGGGCGGGTACAGCACCGCCGCCTGGAAACCGCCGAGCAGTGGGACGCCGCCGAAGATGTACGGATTCCACAGCGGCAGGTTCCCGGCCGCCAGCTCGGAAGCGGTCAGTTCCCGCCAATGCGCGAACAGCAGGTGCACATCGAAGTAGCGGGCCGACAGGACCGTCGAATCGCCGATCAACAGGTCGGCAAAGCCGGTGAGGATCACCGCTGCCAGAATGCCGAGAGCCGCGGCATCCCGCTTCCATTCCTGTCTGTCTTCTGTTGTCACGCCGGTACCGGCGGGTGGTAGCGCGTGACCAGGTGCCGAATCGTCAGGCCCTGCACCAGGATCGAGAAAACCACCACCGTGTAGGTTGCCGTCAGCAGGACGTCCCGCGTGGTGCTCGGCGGCAGCGACAGAACCAGCGCAATGGAAATGCCGCCGCGCAGCCCGGCCCAGGTGATGATCGGGATGGCGCCCCTGGAAAACGTCCGCGACCGGCCCAGGAGCAACACGCTGACGGAGACGCAGATGAAGCGCGCCAGCAGCGTGATGCCGATGGCAACCACGCCGGCGAACAGGGCCGTGCCAGTCGCCGAAACAACCAGCATCTCCATGCCGATGAGTACGAACAGCACGGCGTTGAGGATCTCGTCGATCAGCTCCCAGAAATTGTCGAGGTGCTCGCGCATCTTGTCCGACATGCCGGCGCGCCGGCCGGTGTTGCCGATCATCAGGCCGGCGACGACGATGGCGATGGGGGCGCACAGATGCAGCGCCGCGGCCAGCGCGTAGCCGCCCGTCACCAGGGCCAGGGTCAGCAGGATTTCGACCTGGTAGTTGTCGACGCTGCGGATCATCAGGAAAGTCAGCCAACCGGCAACCAGCCCGAACACCGCGCCGCCGACAGCTTCCTGGACGAACAGCACCGTGACATGCTGCAACGACGCTTCGTGCTCACCGGTCGCGATACCCAGCAGCGCCAGAAACACGACGACGGCGATGCCGTCGTTGAACAGCGATTCGCCGACGATCTTCGTCTCCAGCGATTTCGGGGCCTTGGCTTTCTTGAGAATACCCAGGACCGCGACCGGGTCCGTCGGCGTGATCAGCGCGCCGAACACCAGGCAGTAGGTGAACCGCAGCTCCAGGCCGATCCCATTGAACAGCCAGTAGGCCAGGCTGCCGACGATAAAGGTCGAACCGACAACACCGATGGTCGCCAGCACGCCCACCACTTTCTTCTGCTTCGCCAGGTCCTGCAACTGGACCTGCAGTGCGCCGGCGAACAACAGGTAGCTGAGCATGCCGTGCAGCAGCGTCTCACTGAAATCGATCTGCTGCAGCACCGACTCGGCACGCTCGCGGATGCCGATGCCGAAATGCCCCAGGGCAATGATCACCAGTGAGATCAGCAGCGCGATGAACATCAGCCCGATCGTCGTCGGCATGCGGACCCAGCGATAGTTGACGTAGCTGAGCACCGCCGCGATCGTGACGAGGATTGCGATGATTTCAAACATAGACATGAGAACGACTTTAGCTCGTTAAATCAGTTTGGGCCGGTCAGGTGGCCGGGACCGTCTCCGACCGTTGCCGCCAACACCGCCAAAGGCGGAGCCAGAACATGCCCGCCATGACCGTCATCAGCGGCAGGCAGGGGAGCTGGTAGCGCGGCATCAGCACGGGACCGGGGAGAACCAGGTAATAGACTACGAAGGCGAGAAAGAAAAACCCGAGAAACCATTGGCGCTGCAACAGCCAGCGTCCGAGCTGCAGGAAACAACCGAGATAGGTGAAGCCGACGATCGCCAGCAACGGCGCCAGCGGCAGCAGCAGCCACAGCCGGTCGCCAAAGTAATGTTTCACCGCCGCCGCCAGCCCCTGCCGGTGAAAGACGTCGAGCGTCCCCTGCCCCGTCTCTGTAAGCCCCAGCAGCTCGAGAAACGTCGGGGCATCGGGAAACAGGATTGGCGCCTGGCAGTGCAGCCGCGCGTATTGCCACAGATTCCCGCGGATGAGCGGCCGGGCCTTGCCCAGCAGGTATCCGGTCTGTGCGTCAATGCTGGCGTAGGCCGGGTCGTTTGCGAAAACGGCCGCACTCTCCGCCTGCCAGCGCTGGCGCAGCACCTCTGCCGATTCACCGGTCAACACCGAGACCAGGGCCGCACAATTGTGGTAGTAGAGCGTCTTGCCGATATTGCTGCCCAGGCGGAAGCCGGCGCCGGCCTGCTGGTTTCGGAACATCCACGGGGTGATGATCGCGAGAAACACCACGACGCAAACGACCACGCCAAGCAACCGCTTGGCCCACGACTTGCGAGCGCAGATCAGCACCAGGAAACAGCATGGCACGATCCACATGAGCCCGATTGGCTTGATCAGCGTGGCGATCCCGTTGAGGCCGATCGCCAGCCACAGGTCGATCAGTCGCTCCTTGAAATAAAACCGCGTGAAACAATAGAACATCCACGCCGCCACGAAGGTAAACAGCGTGTCCGACAGAAACACCGGGGCGTGGGCGATGCTGGTCAGATTGGCGGCATACAACGCTGCCGCAAAGGCGCCGACACCGGTACCGCCAAACATCTGCCCGGCCCGGAAGATCGGCACGCAGACGAGGGCGCTGAGGACACAGAACAACAGCACAGGCAGCCGGTAATCGGCGGCGGCCGTGGCGGCGTTGCCGGTGATCCCCAGGACAAACGCCAGAAACACCGAATAGCCGGGCGGGCGCAGCGTCGCCGGTACGGACGACCCGGGCGCTTCCATAAGTGCGTTGTCGGCCAACAGCGCCCGGGCCGGATTGAGATAGGTATTCGAGTCCGGGCGCATCAACCGCTGCGTACTGCCAAAGGCCGGCAACGCCAGCGCCAGGCGCAGCAACAAAGCGACCGCCATCACCGCCAGCAGCAGCCGATTGGCACAGGACCCGGCCTTCAGCCGGGGCGCTGTCGCCGGCAGTGTCGCCAGGGCCCGGCGAACCGGGCCCACCGGGCGCAGCCGCCAGGCAAGCGCCGTCCACAGCGCCATGACCCCGTCGCGCCAGTCTATTTTCTTGCCTTCGTCAATCTTGCGCGGCGCGTAGCTGACCGGGACCTCGGCAATGTCATACCCCAGGCGCAGCAGTTTCGCAGTAATCTCCGGTTCCCATTCGAAACGATCGCCCGTGAACGGCAGGGCGCGGATCAGCGGGCCGTCGAAGGTCTTGTAGCAGGTTGGTTCGTCGGTCATGCTGGCCCCGTACAACAGGTTCATCCAGCAGGTGACCGCCAGGCCGCCGGCATAGAAGGCCGGCGACGAATGCATGCGGTTCTCCGGCAGACGCTCACGCGAACCGTACACGACACTGGCACGGCCGGCGAGGATCGGCTCGATGCACTTGCCGTAGTCCTGCGGATCGTACTCAAGGTCGGCGTCCTGGATAATGACAACGTCACCACTCGAAACCGCGATGCCGGCACGGACCGCCGAACCTTTGCCGCCGTTCGGTTTGTCGATGACCCGCACCGTCGCGCCACGGTCTGCCGGCAGCCGGGCCTGCCACGCTTCGACGAGCCGGCGGCTGTCATCCGTCGAACCGTCGTTGACGATGATGATTTCCCGGCCGGTCGGCAGGTCGACGGCAAGCACCCGGTCGAGAAGCTCGGTGACCGTGGCTTCCTCATTGTACAGCGGGATGACGATGGACAGCGTCTTGTCAGCCATCAATAACGGATGCGAAACTGCGTTTCGTCGGGTAGCGGTTCAATTGTCTCGACATCAACACGGTTGACCCTGGCCATTGGCGGGCCGTCCGACAGTTGCTGCTGCAGCGTACTGAGCGCCGCCGCGACACCCTGTGCCTCGAGCTCGACACTGCCGTCGGCACGGTTGCGGGCCCAGCCGATGAGGCCGAGCTCCTGCGCCGTAACCTGGCAGAAGTAGCGGTAGCCGACACCCTGCACGCGGCCGGCGACAACAACATGAATTCTCTGCACCGCCATGTTCAGCGCACGGGATTGGGCATTGACTGAAAATTCAGCCCTGGCGCCATGTCAGGGTAAAGATGACAACAGGGCACTAACGCAGGGCGCTGACACCGCCGCCCTTGGCGGCACGGGCGATTTCCGCCTCGATCTGGCGGCGCCTCACCATGGTCGTGTCGCCCGGTGTCTCCTGCACCAGGATGCCGTGCGCCGCACCCCATTGGACGGCGTCGGCGGCCGACCTGCCGTCGAGCAGCGCCGCGACCACGGCGGAGCAGAAGGAATCGCCGCCACCAGTGCGGTCAGCAATTTCAACATTCTCACGAACGGTTGCGCGGTGTATCGAGTCGTCGGCGACGTCATACAGCACGGCCCCCCAGTTGATACGGTCAGCGGAAAGTGCCCCACGCAGCTGGGTACCGATATACATGAGATTCGGATAGGCCTGCGAAACTGTGCGCAGCGTATCGGTGTAGGCGTCGAGCCATTCTTCAAAGCTGGCGTCCTTCGCCAGTTCCCGCGTGTCGTAACCGAGAGCGTCCGCGAAATCGTCATGGTTGCCGACCAGGAAATCAACGTGTGGCACGATCTCGCGGTTGATGGACCGGGCGCGTTCCTTGTCCGGCTCGACCTTCGAGCGGTAGTTCAGGTCGAAGGAGCGGCCTGTGCCGTTCTTGCCGGCCGCCTCCATAGCCTCCAGCGCCATCGCCGCGGTCTTCTCTGACAGCAGTGTGAGGATGCCGCCGGTGTGAAACCAGCGGGCCCCGAGCTCGCCGAAAAGATGCTCCCAATCAATGTCGCCCTGGCCGAGTTCGCGGATAGCCGTGTGGGCCCGGTAATAGTCGGTGACCGAGGGCAGCAAGCCCTTGCCGGCCCAGGTGAAACTGAGGCCGTTGTGCAGTGAGCCTTTGGCATCGGTGCTGAACCTGCCTTCGCCCCTGGTGTTGAACCAGACGATGTTTGTGGTGTCGACGCCGGCCTCGCGCAACTGATTCTCAATGTTGCGGCCGACAGTGTCGTCGACCAGGCCGGTAATGACCGCCGCACGCAAACCGAAGCAGTAGCTCAGGCCCTCCGCAACATTGGTCTCGCCGCCGCCGTGCCAGATCGCGCCGGTACGGGCGCGGGCCATTGGGACACTGCCCGGATCGACACGGAGCATGACCTCGCCGAGCGAGATACAGTCATACTTTGTTTCAGATGCGGATTTCAGGTGCATGCCTGCCATCGGTTTTCCTCCTGCCAAGAGTGTGTCAAGGCGCCAAAGATAACCAACACCTATCGAGAGTCAAGAAGTGACAGTGATCAGGGTATCGTTGCCAGTTGATATTCTTGTGAATCGGCCCAGCCAGACCGTCGGCAAAGCCCCGCCAGACAAGGAAATCGGCGATTTTGGCGGCGGAAAACCCTGTAATTGCGCGGGTTTCCGCGGGGCCGATCCGGCCGAAAATGTGGAATTCCAGCAGTATCATAGGGTTAGCGCCAGCCAAATTCCGATATTTTTTCAAAAAAAATCTGTGAAATCAACGAAAGCCTTATACCACGTACGTTTGCGCGATTTCTGCTTCGTAAATATCTGAAAATTCAATGAATACAAATTTACCGCTGCGTCGATACCCGTCAGGCTCGGGGTTGCTGATGGGGGCTGACATAGACCACGGTCAGCCGTGGATGCGCGGTATTTCCATTGACATTACCGGATTGCTCTGACAAGTTAAGGTGTCGGGACGGTACGTATAAGCCTGACAGACCAACCACTGGAACTGTAATTTATACTTCAGGGAGGGTAGCCTATAGGTCCGCGATTCGGTACATGATCAATTCTTTTTTCACAGGTTCCGACTATGGAGCCTATCTCTCAACCCCAACCTTGCCAACGCAAAGGTACTATACCCATGGCAGCAAATGTAACCAAGGGCAGTCTCGTCGACGCCGTCGCCAAAGATGCCGACATCTCCAAGAAAGCAGCGGGCGATGCCGTCAACAGCGTCATCGAAACCATTACCAAGAACCTGAAGAAAGGAACGAAAGTCGCGATTCCCGGGTTCGGCACATTCCAGACTCGCAAGCGCAAGGCGCGTAAGGGCCGTAACCCCCAGACCGGCGAAAAAATCCAGATTGCTGCCGCCAAGGTCCCAGCCTTCACCGCAGGTAAAGGCCTCAAGGATGCTGTAAACGGGAGAAACTAACCCGTTTTAGTATGTCCACTTCAAAAGGCCGGCGACCCAGGTCGCCGGCCTTTTTGTTTTCCCGGGCAGTGCCGTCTTCGGCTACAGCAGGGTCAGGGTCAGATCGCCGCTGCGCACGGTGTGCGACGCCCCGCGCTCATCGACGATCACGATGCTGCCGTCGATCGCGAACTGCCGGACGGTGCCGGTAACGCCTGCCTCCGTACCGGTGATACTGACACGACGGCCGACCAGGCCACTGGCATCGCGCCATTCGGCATAGATCTGTTCGAAGCCGTGACTCTGGCAGGTGGCACAGGCGGCGTTGAAATATCCGGCCAACCGCTGCAGGCAGTCGTCGCGGTCGATGTCGCGGTCGAGCTGGGCGCCGACGGCAGTTGCCGGCTTGTCGATCACCGCGAGTTCTGCCGGCGACATGTTCAGGTTGATGCCGATGCCGGTGACGACCGCCTCGACGGCTCCGGCGACAACGCGGCTCTCGGTCAGCACGCCGGCAAGCTTGCAGTCGCCGACGTAAACATCGTTCGGCCACTTGATCCAGACGTCTTGGACGCCGTAGTCCCGCACCGTATTGTATGCGGCCAACGACGCGATCTGCGGCAAGACGGCCGGATCGAGCCGCTGGAAAGGTGGTTTGAGGATGATCGAGACATATAGGTTGCAGCCCGGCGGGGAATGCCAGACGCGCCCCAAACGGCCGCGGCCGGCGGTCTGGCTGTCCGCCACAACGAAAGTGCCGCTGGCCAGTGAGGCAGCCTCACGCATGCAGTAGCTGTTGGTCGAATCGACCTCAGCCAGATAGATAATACCGTCGTCCGGGTGCATCATGTCAGAGTCGAGTGACATTTATTATTATCGCCGTGACACCGGTGAGCTGTGCCGTGAGGCGGTGCTCGGTGAAGGCATGATCAAATTCGCCTACCAGCAGGCTGGCGGCCGCGGACCAGCATCGCTGGTCTTCCGTCATTCATGGGCCAGCCGGCTGCTCGGCGCCTACTTCAAGTCTCGCTTCTCACGCCGCCGTGTCCAACGCACGATCGACCAGCTTGACATCGATCCGTCGGCGTTTCGCGACGCAGTCGATACTTTCGACTCGTTCAACGATTTTTTCACGCGCCATCTCAAAGTTGAATGCCGCCCGTTCGACGCCGCGCCGACCGCCCTGGTGTCGCCGGCAGATGGGCGCGTCCTCGTATATCCCGCGCTCGACGGCGCCACCGTAATCCCCGCCAAGGGCCACCCGTACACTGTCGACGAACTGCTGCTGGACGACGCCGGCGCCTTTCACGACGGTACCGCGATAGTGATCCGGCTGTGCCCGGCCGATTATCACCGCTTCCATTTCCCATGCGACGGCGACATCGTCGATGACCGGCAGATTCCCGGCAAGTATCACTCCGTCAATCCGCTGGCCCTGGCCGTTGGCCTGAAAATTTTCTGTGAGAACCGGCGCTGCTATTCGCTGCTGGACACACCACGGTTCGGCCGCGTCGCAATGATCGAAATCGGCGCTTTCGGTGTCGGCAGTATCGTGTGGACGTTCAAAGACAGTTCAGTGCGGAAGATGCAGGAGCGCGGCTATTTCGAGTTTGGCGGCTCGACCATCGTGCTGCTGCTGGAGCACGGCCGGGTGCGCCTGGACCCGGACCTGATCGAACAGAGTGCGAACGGTTTCGAAACGCTGGTGCAGGTCGGTGAAACGATCGGCACGGCACTCGACAAGTAACGCCGGGGC
>PVBE010344126.1_pt1 | contig 10974 bp, 10 predicted proteins | sample 1631181 | NCBI WGS metagenome assembly PVBE01 (sample SAMN08397723, study PRJNA350692) | Marine metagenome, whole genome shotgun sequencing project. | isolation source: water | place: Pacific Ocean | collected 2012-04 | reverse complement strand
TTCCTACTATGGATATGGAGGATAAAAAATATCATGTTGATTTACTTGAAAGGCTTTTAAATAAGCAACAAATCCTTTATACTCGTTTAAGTCTGTCGGATGATCCCCAAGCAAAAATGATGAAAAATGATATTATGAAAAGTGCTTCTGATCTGGGACTTCCTGATAATGTAGATATGAATGTCCTTTTTAATAATATGTCTAAAGCAATTGGGTTTATGAAACAACATATTGACAAACAATCTTAGATCTATTATAATAATACAGGTACACACAAGCCAAATCTAACAAATCCGAGGTAATCTAATGTCTTTTTCAGACTTAAAAAAGCAATCTTCTCTTGGTTCACTGACCCAGAAGTTAGTCAAAGAAGTAGAGAAGATGAATTCAACAGGTGTAGGTGCAGATGATCGCCTTTGGAAACCTGAGATGGATAAGACTGGTAACGGTTTCGCCGTTATCCGCTTCCTGCCTACCCCTGAAGGAGAAGATCTCCCTTGGGCAAAAATGTACTCCCATGCCTTCCAAGGCCCTGGTGGTTGGTACATTGAGAACTCTCTGACTACTATTGGACAGAAAGATCCTCTTGGCGAATACAATCGTGAACTGTGGAACAGTGGTAGTGATGCCGATAAAGACACTGTTCGTAAGCAGAAGCGTAAACTGTCCTACTATACCAACATCTATGTTGTTCAGGACAAAGCAAATCCTCAGAATGAGGGCAAAGTCTTCCTCTACAAATTTGGTAAGAAGATCTTTGATAAGGTGATGGAAGCAATGCAACCTGAGTTTGAGGATGAGACTCCAATCAATCCTTTTGACTTCTGGCAGGGTGCTAACTTCAAACTGAAGATCGTCAAGAAGGACGGTTACTGGAACTATGACAAGTCTGAGTTTGGTTCTGTTGCACCTCTCATGGATGATGATGATGCCATGGAAGCGATCTGGAAGAAGGAGTATTCTCTGAGTGCTCTGACTGCAGAAGATCAATTTAAGTCTTATGAGCAACTGCAGAACCGTCTTCAAATGGTTCTTGGCAAGCGATCAGCACCTGCTCGTATCGACGAGGAGACTGATAATGAGGACAATGATCGTGGTTCATTCACTCCTGAGTTTTCTTCTCGCTCTCAGAAGTCTGAGATGCCTGAGAATCTTCAGAATGAACTGAACAATCTTGGTTCTAGATCATCTGCATCCAATGATAGTGATGAAGATGATGCTCTGTCCTACTTCCAGAAACTTGCCGAGGAGTGATAGCAAAATTAGATATTAATTCCAAAGATGAGGGGAAAAAATCCCGACAAAATTTTTACCCCTATTAGTTTTTTTATTCGTATAATCTGATATTATCTGCTCTCTTCAAGGTGGCGCTCACATACTGAGTTCCACCTTTTTTGTATTTTATGACATCATCCATATCATTGAGGATGATGTTTAAGTATTTTCTTTTAAGGACATAAATGTTTCTCTTATTTGTTTCACGATCAAACTCATATTGATAGTTTGTCACCTCTGTGACGATATTTGATAAGGTGATCATTTGTTTCAAGGTTTCCTCATAAAAAGTGACAGAATAATTTCTAGGAACTTCCAATCCTGCAGGAACAATGATTGCACCCAAATTATTCTTTACCTCTGTGCTTTCATAATGATGAATTCCAAAAATCTTATCTTGAGTTCCATATTTACTTGTTAAGTATTCATTGAACGCATCGTTTGTTAAAGGCCACTCCTCTTGAATATTCAAAATATTGTTAGCGAGAAGAATTACCCAATCTAGTTTTTCGTCACCATAAACTTTATCCGCGACATTATCAGGACGATCATACCCAACAATTTGATATTTTGTAAAATGAGATAAGTCTCTAAAAATATCCTCTCTTAATTTTGCTTTCTTAAAAAGATTTTTTACAGGTTCATATTCAGAAATGATCTGTTCTTCAGCATTTCTGGTAACATATTCAAATTTTGGAATGTAGCGGAAGTAATTTGGCATTTTAGAATCCTATCTCAGTTAGATCTGCATCATTTAGATAATCCTCTTCATTAATCGGAGTGAGTTCTTTGAACTGCAAAGTTAACTCATAAGAAGTCATGGTTCTTTTATTATCAACAAAAGTCATGTAACTACCATCTGGAGTATAATTTGTTGTGCAATTCATCAAAGCACAAGTTTTGATTTGTCCAATTGATTTATGCTGTGGCCCCTCCTCATTCGTATAAGCTTGATATTTAATATCAAAAACATGTGGAGATTTCAAGAATGTTCCATCTGCGGTTGGTTTTACAGACATTCCTTGCTTAAAAAATCTAATAATTTGTTTAACTTTATCTGCTTCATCTTCATGTCTAGGAGACATTCTAAAAACGAAAGAAAAGTCTCTCAAAGTAGGTTTATTGAAAAGCAATTCAAGGTTTGGATTCAAAATAGCACCAGTTGCTCTTGAAAGAAGTCCTTGAGTACTGGTTGCTTCTTGAGCAAGATATAATTTTAAGGCACCCCCGTAATTTGTATTGTCTTTAAATTGCTTAGCAGCTGCGCCAAAAATTCTACCAATGTTTGCGGCAAGGTCCTCACCAGGGCTATCCATGAGATTCATAGATGCTTTAACTAAAAATGCCTCCATGGGATTTATTGTTCCTTCATTAAAGTTTACGGAGTTGGAATCTTGTATTCCACCTGGAATTGGTAATGTTACAGATCCTTGAATTGGAGTTCCTGTTCTCCTTACTATGTTCTCTATACCAATTCCAGATGTAATTGTAGATCCCTCATTTGATTTCATTGAGAATTTAATGGTATCTTGCTTTGAAAGATCCATTGGATAAACTAAAGTTGGGTATACCTTCCTTATTCTATCTGCACCAGGAATGCTTATATTAACTGGCGGTCCATCCCCGCTGATAGTTGGTGCTGTTTGTGGCGTTGCACCTGCGACTTGTGTTGGAGTTGCAATGGGTGTTCCTCCCAAAGCAGCCGTTGCTGATGCACTATTATTAGCACCAAGCACAAAATTAGGACTGCCAGCGCCGGCGCTCACCGCTGACATCCTTTGTACAATGTGATTTCGCAAATTGATACTCATCATAGAATTTCTATTTAAGAGAGTCACTTTCAAATTATGACCCGCAGCGGACGTGAATCTATAGATATCACCTGCCCCTTTCGTTGCTACCACATCACCATTATGGTTGGTGATAGTTATGGTAGCAGTACCAGGTTCATACACACCATTATCGTCAATCCCAACCTCTATTGATGCTCCCAAATCTAGCTGTGTACCATCTGAGGTAGTATAGGGTGCATTTGCGGTTGACATGGTTGCTGGTGCTACCGACATGAGACAGTTTTTCTTTTACTTATTTATAGGTGATTGTATAATACGCATAATTTATGTCACGTAAATCATTAATTTCACTATTTCTTACAACATGTAGACTTCCAGGAATTTCTTCCCAAGTATAATTTCTAACTTTTCCCCAATGATAATTTAATCCCTTGAATCCCCATCTCTGAACCTCAAGGCAGGCAATAAGAGGATGTTGATCATATTTCAAATTTTCTGTTTTTGCATTGTATATAAAGGTATAGTAGTCTCCAACATCAGGAATCAACTGAGTTTCAGTCAGAACACTCATAATTTCCATCATCATGTCCTCTGAATCTGACATTGATTTGAGGCGATCTTTAATTGAAGAGATTCGATTACCACCAACTTCCTCTTCAAATTGAAATTCATCTACCTTTTTTTGCTGTGCCATTATTTAATACCCAGTTCTTTTTCTGTGATAATCTTGAATTCAATGCCATTATTTAAACAAAACTCTGCTGCTGCTTTCCATTTTGCTTGATTGACAGCGTATGTCTTTGCCTCATACAAGAATGATTTAGTAATGCGCTTGCCTTGTTTTGGAGGTTGTGTTTGTTTTGATGGTTTGACTTCAACTACATACTTTTTGATTTTTCCACTGGTTTCTTTCACTTCAATCAGAAAGTCTGGAAAATAATGATGAACTCTGTTGTCAGCAGGAGAAACGTAAGGGATGCTAAATTCTTCACTTGCCCATTTTAGAATATTTGGTGTTCTGTCGCAATACCTCATGAACTCAAGTTCCCAAGAACTGCGATAGACGATGTTATTGGAGTCTCCCATATACCGTTCTGGGTTCTTGGGATGGAAGCGTCCTTTGTGAAACTTACCATCTCTAGGCATACTTTCTCCACCCCTTCACCGTGCCACCTACATTGAACGCCTTACAGAGTTCTGTGGTGTCCCATTTATCTGTAAAAGTAGTCATATACATAATATACCGGTAAAATATTTATAGTTGGATGCCTACTCCATTTCCGAGAAGTAAAAGATTAGCTGACTTAAAGGCATCAATTTTAAGGCCTGCAACTACATCAAACTTTCAATGTTGGTTTAACCCACCACTAAAAGTCAGAGATTGGCTTTCTCAAAGGCAATCCGCAGGACTATTGCCGAAACATTATATTGGGAATGAAGAATTCTATTCTTTATCATGCTCGGAAGCATCACTTCCTGGATCTACTTTTGCGACTCATCAAATCACAAATGATCATAGTGGTGTAACAGAAAGACATGTATATAGAAGGCAATATGATGACAAAGCAGAATTTAGTTTCTACGTAGATCATGGATACAATCCAATTCTTTTGTTTGAACACTGGATGGCATATATTGCAAATGAACAAAGAACAGCAGATTCTCCAGCGTTTTCCTCTGTAAATGATGAAAACAGATATTCATATCGGATGAATTTTCCTCAGGGAGATGATGGATATACCAGTCAGATCTATATCAATAAATTTGAAAAAGATTATGCGGGAAGAATGCTTCAGTATAGATTCTTGAAGGCATTTCCCATTAGCATCAACACAATGGCATTGTCATATAATTCATCTGAACTCTTAAAGTGTACAGTTTCATTCTCATATACAAGATACGTCGTGGGTAACATACAATTACCGACTGATGACCCTTGGAATGATGATTATAATCGCCCACAATCGGAGGTTGATTTGATGAATAGTGGTGGTATGATTTATACAGACATTGATGAGAATTTTGATTCTGATAACCCCAATTCTACAATTGAATTAATCAGAAGATAGCTCTCCTTGTACTATCGTTAAGGATCTCTATTTCCCCTCTAAATAATCACACTGAAATAACTATAGGATATTATGCCTTTACCAAAAATTGCGACACCAACTTATGAACTTGAGTTGCCATCTACAGGGAAAACAGTTAAATATCGCCCCTTTTTAGTCAAAGAAGAAAAACTTCTTGTTTTAGCATTAGAAAGTGAAAACACAAAAGAAATTACCACAGCAATCAAGAATGTAATTAAAAATTGCATTCAGACAAGAGGGATCAGAGTAGAACAACTCCCCACTTTTGATATCGAATATCTGTTTCTCAATATTCGTGGAAAGTCGGTTGGTGAAGAAATTGAGATTAATGTCCTCTGTCCTGACGATGGAGAGACTTATGTTCCAGTAACAATTGATATTGATGATATTAAAGTAAATAAGAACGAAGATCATACCAATCAGATTAAATTGGATGATAGTCTTGTAATGCAGTTGAAATATCCATCTCTTGATCAGTTCATTAAAAATAATTTTGACTTTAACAACACCGACAACGTAGATCAGTCATTTGAAATGATTGCATCTTGTATCGATAAAATTTTTAATGAAGAAGAGGTATGGGTAGGAGAGGACTGCACTAAGAAAGAACTGAATGAATTTCTTGATCAAATGAATTCTGTTCAGTTTAAAGAGATTGAAAAGTTCTTTGAGACAATGCCTAAATTATCTCATGAGGTAACTATTACTAATCCAAAAACAGAGACTGAGAGCAAAGTTCTCTTAGAGGGGTTAGCAAGTTTTTTCGCGTAGGACTCTCCCATATGACACTGGAGTCATATTTTACACTAAATTTTTCTTTGATGCAGTACCATAAATACTCATTAACAGAGATTGAAAATATGATGCCTTGGGAGAGAGACATTTATGTTGAGTTGTTGAGATCTCACCTTGAAGATGAAAAACTAAAGCAACAGCAAGCAGCAAATGCCTAGAGATCCTAAAAATCTGAGAAAATCTTACGAAATTAAAATCGGAAAGGATCGTGCTGCCAAACTTTCTGACGCTCAAATTGGACTGCTTTCTAAGTTTTACAATCAACTGAGTAAAAGTGAACAGTCTGATCTTGATAGTAAATTACTTCAGGGACGTGATAATACTCTTCTTCATGAAATGGCAGATGAGTTTATATCTGAGATAGAGGATACTCCATCATCCGTAGCGACTGAATCCGCAGAGACTGATGAGAATATTTTATCAGATCTTGACGAATTACTTGGAGAAATAAAAGCAGATGAGTCTGCACGATCTTCAAGTGCTTTAGCAACATACGAAGGGATTCGTCAAAGCGATTTAGTTGATAAAGAAGTAGATGAGAGAATATTAAGACTTTTAGGACTAGAAGAAGTATTTGACATTGATTATGCAACTTATTTGACTCTCCTAAAAGAGAGTATGGTTGCTGCTAGAATGACAAATTCTCAGATTCCTACTGAAGAATCAGAACTTTTGACGAATGAATTCAGAACTGTCAAGAGTAAGGTAGGTAGATTTAAAATCAAAAAGAAAAAAGTTTCTTTTGATGGATCTGGAGGAGCAACAGCAGCGATTTCTCCATCAAAATTCATGCTACCAGGTGAGGCATCAGAATCAGATGAAACATCAGTAGACTCTGCACTTTTAAATAAACTTGATGAACTGTTGTCAGTTGTTAAGCAGGACTTAAAACTAGACAAGAACGAAGAGAAGAAAAAGAAAGTAACAGCAGAAAATTTAAGACGTAGAGGAAGAGAAGATAAATTAGAAGATGGTAGTAGTGCAAGTAAATTCTTAAAAGGGGCAGCAAAGAAAGCATTTGCTCCATTTCAAAGTATTTTAGATAAAATTCTAAAGTTCTTAGGTTTTACTGCGCTAGGATTTATATTTGATAAGTTCTACAAGTGGTGGACTAATCCAGAAAATGAGAAACAAGTAGAATTACTTGGAACCTTCTTAAAAGATTGGTGGCCTTCTTTATCTGCAGCAGCACTACTATTCCTCACACCATTTGGTGGATTTGTCCGTGGAACAATAAGAATGTTAAGGAGACAACTTCCAAGACTTCTACGTTTAATCGCTAGAAATCCATTAGCAGCTGGTGTTGTTGTTGGTGGTGGAATTTTAGCAACACAACTTCCAAGACTTTTATCTGGAAATGATGATCAGTCCAGTGATCTTGATGGATACTCTCAGGGAGGAATGATTCCTGCTGCAACTCAGGGAGGAATGATTCCTGCTGCAACTCAGGGAGGAATGATTCCACCGTTCAGATTTAGAAGACGTGGAATTCCTGCTGCAACTCAGGGTGCTAATATAACAACTAATAGTGGACAAGAAATTACTGGTGCGGGAGTTGATACTCAACTCATCGCTGCTCAACCAGGTGAGATGATTATACCTGTGTCTACGGTGAATCAGTATGGATCAAATTTCTTCATGGATTTGATTAAATCCTCTGGTAAGACTGGTAAACCGAAGATGGTTAATAACATCCAGTTTGCGAAAAGTGGTGGAATGGTTGGTAATATAGTTAATAATATTCAGTCCATGGAGAATGGAGGAGTAGTTAATAATATTCAGTCCATGGAGAATGGAGGAATAGTTGGTGGACTAGTTGATATGCTTAATTTCCTTCCTGGAACTGGGAATGTCATGGCACCTATGGCATCTCAAGGACAGTATCAAAATAAAGGAACTGTCAGATCAAAACTCCTTGGTATAAATGTTCCAGGCAGTTTAAGAGGACAAGGATATTCCAATACAGATTTACAAAGATATAATAGACCTGATACTGGTAAACCGACAGAATTCTTGGAGCGTTTTGATGCTGGAATACCTGGTTTATCTCCTGTTGTAAGATCTAAACGCCGTCCTGCACCGGTGCCAAAGCCTGCACCGGTGCCAAAGCCTGCACAGGTGTCAGAGAAAGAAAGAAATGCTAATTTTATTGGCGAGTCTTTTAGAGATTTCAATTTAAATCTTAATTTAATACGTGATGCTGCTCAACAGCGCCGTAAGATACTTGATCAAGTAATGCCTGGAAGGTTTGATGGTAATACGAACCTGCATGGACAACCATTAAACATGGGCCCACAGTCCTCCATTGCTCCTGTAGGAACACCAGTGGTTAGTTCTGAGACAAAGATGATTGTGCTTCCTCCAACAACTACAATTGCTAAGAAACCCGATATTCCAGTTAAGGAAGGTAGTGATATTCCTGATTTCAGTATCATTGCAAGTTCTGCTGGAAGAGGCAAAGTAACTTCTGCTTTAGGCATCGCAGATTTGGTAGGAGCATAATATGGCATACGTAAGCACTCAAAAATTCTTACCATCTGGAAATACATCTAGATCTATATCTGCACTTGTGCCAACTTCTGATTCTAAGGTAAATTCCTCTAAACTTCTTCCAGCAGCAGGTGGACAAAGTAAAGCAGTGACTAAGGTTGGCGAAATCGTCAATGTTTATACTAAGAAAATAAATTTAAAGAAAAAAGCATCTCAGACTGAGGAGAAGCAAAAAGAAAATGTAAAGAGAAGGAAGGTAGAGGATAAATTAGAAACAAAATTAGCAAAGAAAAGTGAGTCTGATTTTGGATTAAGAATTCCTGGACAAAGTTTAGTCGATAAGATTCTAAGGTTTATTGGATTTACTGCTCTTGGGTTTATAGTAGACAAATTTGCAAAATATTTACCCACCTTTAAAAATTTGGGAAAGACTCTTCAACCTATCATTGATGGAGTTGGAGGTTTTATAAAGGTGGTTGGTGGTGCTGCCATCACATTTGTTGAGAGAGGATATGCAGCGGTTAACGCCATTAATGATGTTATTGGAAATATTGGTGGAGAGGATGCTCAAAAAACTTTTAACAATGTCTTATCCAACTTAACTCTTGTTCTGAATGGTGCTATTATAGCAGCAACGATTGGACTATCAACTCGTCCAGGAAGGGGGTTTACTGGACGTGGACGTGGTGGAACCAGAGGGGCGGATGGTTTTAATCAGAGAACTTCTCGTGGTGGAACGTTATCATCTAGAACTGGAGATGCTCTTGCTAAGCAGAGAGTTGTAAGAGGAGGAGAGGATATCGTTGGTTCTAGTGCTAGATCACAAAGATCTATCATGAGAAAGTATGCAGAAAAATATGGAAGAAAAGCTGCAGAACGAAGATTTGGAAGAGATGCCGTCAAAAGTTTAGGTGGCAGATTTGGACGTAGTGGACTTACTAACCTTACAAGAGCAGGCGCTGCTAATGTATTAGGCAGAGGTGGACTGAGAGCAGCGGTTAGAATTATTAAACCGCTTGTATCCAGATTACCCATCATCGGTGGACTTATTGAGTTTGCAATCTCATGGGCAATGGGAGATCCTGTCGGTAAAGCAGCGTTCAGAGGTATTGGTAGCGTTCTTCTTGGTGGAATTGGAACATTAATAGGTGGCCCTATTGGTATGTTTTTAGGTGGATTAGCGGGAGCTGAACTTGGAGGACTTCTTTATGATGCATTCTTTGGTGGAAAAACTACAAAAGCTAATCAAACTCCTGCGGCACAATCGGGGTATAATGTCACTAGAGGAGGTAAATCTCAAAGTGAAGTTACTAGACAAATTCAAAGACAAAAACCACAACCACGAAAGAAAATAATAGCTGCTACAGTAACCACTAACACGACAATGCCTGGTAGGAATGTACCTATCGATTATGATGATAAAACCATAAAAAAACTTGTAATGGCTTCGCGAGCAACAAAGTCTGTAGATGTGATGTCAAAAGTATTCTCATCATTATTTGGAAGTATCATTGACATGACTTTGGGGCAGTCATATAAACCTTCTCTCCCTAGTGAAGCAGCAAATGTTTTCGCTGCAAAACTTGAAAATGCCACAGGAATGTCTCTTGGAAAGAAAGTCGTTTCTTTCTTGACGGATAAAATTGATAAATCATTAAAGATCACTCAAGTAAAAATATTCTCTGGTATTTCAACAGGATCTCCTACAGGATCTCCTACAGGATCTCCTACAGGATCTCCTACAGGATCTCCTACAGGAGGGGTATTCACCCCTAGACAAGGCCCTGCAGGAGGTGTTATATTAGATCCTCAACAACCTGGAGTTGATTTTACTCCTGCTGGTGGTAATAATAGAGCAGTCTTCCCTGGAGAGGTTGTTGAAATCGGACACTCGTATAATCCAAACAAAGTAGGTGGGGATCGCCGACAAGGATCTGGATATGGTAATTTTGTTGTGATTAGAAGTGAAGATCCTAAGAAACCAGGATCTTTCTTTGACGGACTGTATGCACACTTCCCTGATGGTGAGATTAAAGTTAAAGTAGGTGATAATGTAATTGTAGGACAAAACCTTGGAAGAATGGCAACAAAGGCAGAGTTTGACGATCCTGTGACAAGAAAGAGAGTTGGTAGTGGCACTGCCGCTCACACAAGTCTCGATTTCTTTATGCCGATCATCGGCAGCAATGTAAAATATCCACATTACCTCAAGAACTTAGTTCCTTTAGTAGATCCAACTTTTTCAAATTCAGGAAATCAATCATTTTTACCTGTGAATATGCGTCCTTCTACTAACTTACAACAGCCTACCTCATATTCCACTGCTGGAATGAGAATACATGAAAAAAATACTGTTATTCTACAAAAAGAAATAGAAGTGGTTCTCACTTAGTTAAATAGTTAAAAAAATAAATGGCAATAGACTCTCTAACATATAACAGATTTGAAATTGTGTCCAATGAGGATTCAACCTCGGTGGATCTTCGTGCGGGCGCACCTTTGTTAGAATATAGGGAAAGCGTCTTCACTTC
>PVBE010580761.1_pt1 | contig 10975 bp, 7 predicted proteins | sample 1631181 | NCBI WGS metagenome assembly PVBE01 (sample SAMN08397723, study PRJNA350692) | Marine metagenome, whole genome shotgun sequencing project. | isolation source: water | place: Pacific Ocean | collected 2012-04 | reverse complement strand
CATCCAGAATCATCAGGATGGTTTCCAGTCCGATCAAATCGGATAATTCCAGAGGTCCCATGGGCCAGTTAAAGCCATAGCGACAAGCCGCATCGATATCTTCTGCTGAACTGACGCCGTCGGCCAGGGCGTGGATTACTTCATTGATCATAATAATACCTACGCGAGAAGAGACAAAACCGGGATAATCCTTGCAGGGTACCGGTGCTTTACCAACGGATGCCAAGAACTTGATCATTGTATTGGTGGTTTCCGGCGCAGTGGAAAAACCGTTAACCACTTCGACCAATTTCATGACGGCGGGCGGGTGATGAAAATGGGTGCCAATTGTCCTTTCCGGATGTTTAGTCCGATTCATTATATCGGTAATGGGTAACGCCGATGTGGTGGTGGCCAGGATGACCTTTTCCGGCATAAGAGTGTCCATATCCGTCGCGATCTTGCGCTTGATATCAACATTTTCGGGTGCTGCTTCGATGACCATATCGACATCCAGAGCTTCATCATAGCTTTTCACTAGGGACAAACGACCAGCAATATCTTTCATATCAGTGTCCGAATAGCGGCCCTTTTCCACGCCGCGTTTTATCGCAGATAGAATTTTATCGTGGCCTCTTTGGGCAGCCTCTTCTGAGGTATCAAACAGTTTAACTTCCGCGCCACCAGTAACACAAACCTGGGCGATGCCGTGGCCCATCTGCCCGGCGCCCACAACTAACACTTTCTCGATAGCCAAGAATAAATCCTCCCCTAAATAACATAATAAAACGAACGATCGTTTTATTATGTTATAAGTTGGAAACAATTTTGTCAACGAACTCGAATTGTCTTGATACTTACCGCTAAATTAAGCCTCCTAATTAAACTTTTTTAGAGAATTAGAATTTTGCTGTGTTAAAGTTGGACGGATAAAAAACCATCCACAACCAAATTATGAGCGTTTAAAATTGCCCCACTATATTACAGCACAGAATGCCGCAAGGCTGCTTCACGAGGATGCCAGCGTATATATTCAAGCAGCCAACGGTGAACCAACTGAACTAACGTCGGCCATTTCCACTGATGCTCAGTCGGGCAACGGCATCCACTTTACCGCCATCATGTTGCCGGGCGTCAACCGTACGGACCCGGCGTCATTGGGTGAAAGTTCTGATGCCGTCAGCTTTTTTATCACGCCTGAGACAAGCCAGTCTTTTAAAGAAGGTAGAACGGTTTTTCTTCCCCTCTCCTATAGCGGCATCACGCGATATTTTGCCGATAGCAACGGTTTCGATTTTGCTCTGATTCAGGTGTCGCCACCTGACGCCGAAGGCAATTGCAGCCTCGGTTCATCGGTCGATTTCGTACCGGCGATTATACCCAAGACCAAAACGCTAATTGCTGAAATCAACCAAGCTATGCCATTCCAGCATGGCAGCCCAACTATACGTCTCGATAGTATCCACTACGCGGTAGAGACAGATCACCCATTAGTGGGTTTCGACGAAATTGTCATCAACGAAGAGCAAAATACGATCGGTCGATTGGTTGCGGAATTGATAGCCGACGGTTCAACCATCGAAACCGGCATCGGCCAACTGCCGACCATGGTGCTCAAGGCGTTGCATGATAAAAACGATCTCGGTGTGCATTCGGGCATGATATCCGACGCCATGGCGGACTTGATCGATAGCGGTGTAATCAATGGCAGACAAAAAAACGTCGATACTGGCAAAGTTGTTGCTGGTGTTGCCCTTGGCTCTCCACGGTTGCACGCCTTTATCCGCCACCGTGAAGACATTTTTTTCAGGCCGGTTACCTATACTCACAACCCTGACATTATCAAACAAAACGATAATTTTATCGCCATCAATTCAGTCATCGAAATCGATTTGTTTGGACAAATTAATGGCGAGACCATCGGCGGTAAGCAGGTGGGGGGGCAAGGAGGGCTGGCCGACTTTATGAGAGGGGCCAAATTGGCAAAAAACGGCCGCTCAATCATCGTCCTGCCAGCCAATGTTGAGGGCCATACCATTTCCAGGATTGTACTGAAATTGGACGTTGTCACCTGCCCCAGATCCGACGTGGATTATGTTGTTACAGAGTATGGTGTTGCCGATATTCGCTATAAAAATCCAGATGACCGAGCGGCAGCGCTGATTGCGATCGCCGCGCCGGAATTCAGGGATGAACTGGCAGAAAGCTGGAAACGACTTTCCCGCGAATAAAGTATTCCCAATATTTTTTTATTTTTTATCCAGGGCAGCTAAAACCCGGTCGGGAGAAAACGGTAGATCGTGGAGGCGAATTCCCACCGCATCGTGAATGGCTGTACCGATGGCTGCGATGACACTGGCCAGAGCACCCTCGCTAGATTCCTTGGCGCCGAAGGGGCCGTTGGGGTCCAGACTCTCAATAATTTTTACTTCAATGGGTGGCGATTCGGAAATCGTCGGCACACGGTAGTCGACAGCATTGGCCTGTAAAGGCAGGCCGTTGACATAATTAAGTTCTTCGCAGATCGCCTGCCCGACCGCCATCCAGACCTGACCTTCAATCTGACCTTCTACGGCCAGTGGATTGATGGCAAAGCCACAATCGAGCGCGGTCCAGAGTTGGTCAACGGTGACCACGCCGGTGTCCTCGTCGACACTAACTTCCGCCACCGTAGCTCCGAAAGAAAATCCCATGGACGGACCAACGGCGGAACCTCTGAACTTGACGGTGCCCTGGTATTCTTTGGGTACTGTGAAGGTACCCTTGACGGTGATGGTACCCGTATCCACCAAGGCTTGTTCCACTACATCGGCAAAGGGAATGCCCGGGTCCTGACTGCCGGTGACGCGGTAGACTTCTCCCCTGCACTCAATATCTTCCGGCCGTGCATCCAGCTTTTCCGCCGCCGCCCGGGCAAGTATATCTTTCAGTTTTTCAGCTGCGTCGATCGCGGCGTTGCCGCACATAAAAGTGATCCGGGATGAAAAAGCACCGTTATCTTTGGGCGTCAGGGTGCTGTCGGCTGCAATGATGCTAACCCGGTCGATATCGACGCCTAAAACCTCGGCCACCGACTGCACCAGAATGGTTGATGATCCTTGCCCAATATCCGGCGCACCCGTCAGCACCGTAATGCCACCATCGAAATCCAGCGTGAGATTGATCAACGCGTGAGGCTCGCCCGTCCGGTGCACCGGTTTGGGTGCACCCGACAACATATGTGAACAACCCATGCCCAACCCTCTTCGCATCCTCCCTTTTGGCGGTAATTTACCAAAACGATCTTTCCAGCCCGACGCCATTTCCACCCAATCTAGGCATTCCGGCAGGCCGTAAGAATTGATTCTAACGCCGTTGATGGTTTCACACGGAACGGTAAGCAGGTTTTTGCGGCGGACCTCGAATGGATCAAGGCCAAGCTCTTCCGCCATTTCATTCATTAGGGTTTCGAAAGCGAAGCGGGTGGCGACGGTGCCGTGACCCCGCATGGCCCCGCAGGCAGGTAGATTGGTGAATACCCGATTCCCTTGATAGCGAAATGCCGGTATATTGTAGAGGCCGTTAATGGCTGCACCGGCGTAAAGAATGGTAATAATTCCGTAACTGGAATAGGCGCCACCCGCCTGTATAATTTCGGCGCTGCAACTGGTGATCTCCCCGTTTTTTTTTAAACCCAATTTGATCTTGAGTTCCGATTGGGGGCGTCCGCGATGAGACAGGAAACAATCTTCCCGAGATTGCTCAACGCGAACTTTACCACCCGCCGCTTTGGCCAGCATAGCTGCGATAATCTCAAAATTAAGCGTCTGGGCCCGCGCTCCGAATCCGCCGCCTACAAAAGGCTTGATGATGTGGATGCGGCTCCTGTCCATATCCAGGCATTGGGCCAGCGATAAATGAAGATAATAAGGAACCTGGGAGACCGATTGCAGGGTCAACCTCCCCCGGTTGGAATCATAGTCGGCGAGAGCAGCATTGCGCTCAAGCTGCATGTGAATGACTTCGGTACTGCTGAAAGCCTCTTCCGATACCAAATCGGCTGATTCGAAACCTCCCTCCACGTCGCCCAGTTCATAAGCCTGATTACGCAACAGATTACCGGGTCTATTTTCGTGAATGTCCACTGCACCGAGTTGTCGCGCCTCCGTCGGCGTGTAATAGGCTGGTAGTTCCTCGACATCGAAGTTGATCAGCGCCAGCGCCCTTTGGGCTGTTTCTTCATCGATGGCAGCGACAGCTGCGATGGGGTCGCCTTTATAACGAACGCGCCCTTTCGCCAGTGCATACTCATCTTCCGTTATTGGCAAAATACCGAACGTCGAAGCGCAATCATCACCGGTCAGCACAGCGACAACGCCAGGAAGCGCTTGGGCGGCGCTGATATCCATCTTGCGAATATTGGCATGTGACCACCGGCTTCTGAGTATTTTACCAACCAGGGCGTTCGTGGCATCCAGATCAGTTGTATATTTAGCGGTACCGGTAACCTTGTCGATACCATCGATTAACGGGGTTGGAACGCCCGCCGTCTTAATCATGTTTGAACCCGCAATACTCATGAATAAATTTGTCCAACAGAATAGCTAATAATATTATACCGCCATCTGTTGCCGACGTGAAATTAATCCTTCGAAGAACGCATCGGCGCGATTTTTCATTTGTGCCTCAGAAACCACATGGGGATCCATTAGATCGGATTCGAAGAACAAAGTTGGCAGGCCGATATTTTCAGCGATGTAGCGGCGCTGATCGGCCAGTCCGGTGGATACGGTCCGGCAGCTCTTAATGGGATGGTAGACGACACCGTCGAGCCCGAAGGGCTCCACCGATTGTTCGAGCATTAAAGCCTGATGAAACATGCTATCCATGGCTTCGCGCACCATCAGCAATTGGCCTTCGGCGAAGCTTTCCAGCGGTCGAGTGAGATCATATTCAAAGCCAGTACAGGAACCGCCCGAGCCGTACCAAAGATAGGAGGAAGTCACAAAAACCCCACCCCAGTCGGAGAACATATTGTTAAATGCGCGGAAACTGGGATAACAAGGCGCGCCGACAAAGGCGAGGCGGAATTGCTGGTCAAGGGTTACTGTTCCAGCTTTCGTAGTTTCCTGAATACCGATTTTATGATCGACCCGATATTCCATCTCTTCTACCAAATCTTTGAAATAGGCCGCACCTTCTGGTAATCCGCGGAAGCCGTTGGCCACGCCCAAATATATAGTGCCGTCGGTCAGGGCGTTGAAAACCGCAGTTGAACTTTTATTCAGTTCCTGAACTCGTTGCCAACCAAGGCTCATCTCATTAGCGTAACCGAGTGTCTCCCTAAATTTATCTATGTCGAATTTTTTGCCAGATACTTGCTCACAGATTTCGATCAATTCCTTGATCTGACCCAAGACATACTTAGCTTCATAGGCAAAATCCTTACTGCCCGGCTGGCTTTTAGTGTCAGCGTCTCGTGTGCCAGGAATGTCAATGGTGATCATCGGCGCATCATACATACGCTCCCATATCTCCGCCCATTTTATATAAGTGTTGCAGCCGTTGGTGGCGATCATCATATTCGGGATTGGCACTTTACCCATAGGGTGATCGCCGCCGCGCAACTGCAAGGCAACATCGGCTTTGACATAACCGCAGATATCCGGTGAATAACCATAATCTTCGGCCTCATCCAGATAGTCGCGCGAAACGCCACGAATGGCAGTTTGCAGTGCGTTAACTTCAGGAAAGCTAACCTGCATGTCGAAGGTTTTTAACACTTCGTTCATACTGCCCAGGACAAAGACATAGGCAGCGCCGCGCTTTTTTTCGGCAATCCGGCTTAGATCGTCGAACCAGTCCCGGAATAGTTTGGCACCGTCCCGCATTCCTCTGCCGACTAATTCACTTTTTACGTCCGTCATCCGCCTTTATTTTTTGTCTATTACATGCAAATTCATATAATTTATATAAAACCTTTTATCGCCTATTATGTCAATTGAAAAAACTTGCATTTGCATATAATTCACTGTTAATTGTTAATATGCCAGAAGATCAAAATACCCAGATGCAAAATACCAAGTATAAATTTCGGGATCGATTACTGCCCCATCTTTTGGCGCGTGCCAGCCATAGTTTGAGTGAAAAATTAATGGCAGTAGTAAGAGCGCGTGGTCTCACCGCCCGGCAATGGCGAGTCTTGGGTAGCCTTTGGGATGAAGACAGCATGACTCTGACCGAGCTGTCCGACATCGTATTTTGTGAGCAATCAACCACCACGCGTTTGGTTGAACGGTTAGTCGATCTGAAATTACTCGGCAAGCGACTGGAACAGAGCGACCGCCGTAAGGTTCATATTTATCTGACCGTTAAAGGACGGCGCCAAATTGATGAATTGGTGAAGCTTAGTGAACAATTCGAGAAGGAAACTATAGATCTGTTCGGCATAGACCAAATAGAAGAAATGAAACACCAGTTACATGAAATGATAGAGCATTCGAAAAAATGAAATAGTGCTTTTTATTTTGGGGAGGGGATTATCCTATATTTTCGTATTAGCGACGGTAGTGATGCAGCATGAGCGCTTTCCGTTTCGACATCTGTCGACTACCGCCCGAAGCTGAAGCCTTACGCCAAAAGGTACGGGCGTTTTTCGAGGAAGAACTAAGTCATATGACGCCTCTTCAGCGGGCTGATTCCTGGGACGGTTTTGACCGGGATTTCAGTCGGAAGATGGCGGCAAAGGGCTGGATCGGATTGACTTGGCCTGAGCGATATGGCGGCCATGAGCGGACGGCTTTGGAACGCTATGTTGTGCTGGAAGAAGCCTTGGTCGCCGGCGCACCGGTCTCGGCTCATTGGATCGCCGAGCGCCAAAGTGGTCCGCTTTTGCTTAGCTTTGGCAACGAAAAACAATGCCATAAAATCCTCCCCGGCATTGCTAAGGGGGAATTGGTTTTCTGCATCGGCATGAGCGAGCCCGATTCTGGATCGGATTTGGCGTCCCTCAGAAGTCCGGCAAAACGAAGCGATGACGGCTGGCTGTTGAACGGCGCCAAGGTCTGGACCACCAACGCCCATGAAGCCGATTATATGATCGGACTATTCCGCACCTCGACCGATCCAGACAACCGGCGGGGCGGGCTTTCGCAATTCCTAATTGATATGAAAACCCCCGGGATCACGGTCAACCCAATCGTTGATTTACCGGGCCGCGAACATTTTAACGAAGTGGTGTTCGAAGATGTTCACCTCTCCCATGATTGCCTGATCGGCACAGAGGGCGAAGGCTGGGACCAAGTGACGGCCGAGCTGGCTTATGAACGATCCGGCCCGGAGAGATATCTAAGCTCCATTCAAATCCTGTTGGCGTTGGTGGATGAGTTGAAAGCTAATCCCAGTGAACGGGGCACCATTGCCGTCGGCGAACTGATGGCCCGGCTGGCCACCCTCAGGGCCATGTCGTTGTCCCTGGCTAGCATGTTGGAGAAAGGACAAAATCCGAGCCTGGAAGCCACAATGGTTAAAGATCTAGGTACCGGATTTGAACAAACCCTGCCTGATATTGCTCAATCTCTAATCGATCTGGAGCCGGACCCTGACAGCGGATCGGACATGCAAATGGTTCTGTCTTTCCTCATTCAAGCGGTACCCTCCTTTTCACTTCGAGGCGGTACGAGAGAAATTTTGAGGGGCATCATCGCCCGGGGGCTGGGCTTACGATGACAAATGAAATAACAACCCTCCTAGATCAAACTGCCACCAGATTGTTTGGTGATCTAGTAACTGGTAGCACCTTCTCCGCGGCAGAAGATGGCGTTTGGCCGGAACAGCTTTGGAACGCCCTAGAAGAAAACGGCCTTACCCAACCTCTGGTCTCTGTAGAAAATGGCGGTGCCGGAGCGACTTGGCGGGACAGTTATGTCATTGTCCGCGCCGCTGGTTACTTTTCCGTCCCGGTCCCATTACCAGAAACCATCGCTGCCGGTTACTTGCTGTCGCAATCCGGCATCCAAATACCCGAAAGCCCTCTTAGTTTGATCAGTCCACCCGAATATGGTTTTAGTCTGACGAAAGACGATCAAGGTGCTTGGCGCTTGGATGGTGTGTTACCTCGAGTCCCCTGGGGCCGGAACGTGGGATATGTTATATTCTCATATGAAGATATGATCGTATCTGTGCCGGTAGAAGGATGCACCATCAACAAGGGATCAAATGTAGCTGGTGAGCCGCGCGATAATTTAACCTTTTCAAATCAAGCTGTTGAAGCCGCGCCCGGTGCGTTTTCTTCAACTCAAATTGGCGCTTTAATCCGCGCTGCCCAAATGGCCGGGGCGGCGGAACGAGCTTTAGAAGAAGCGGTCAGTTATGCCAAGGAGCGAGTTCAGTTCGGTCGCACTATTAGTAAATTCCAAGCCATTCAGCAGAATTTAGCTGTTATGGCATCGGAGACTGCCGCCGCCGGTTGCGCCGCCGAAATGGCTTTTCAAGCGGCCGATTACGGTGAAGCCGAGTTCGAAATCGCCGCTGCCAAAATACGAAACGGAGAAGCCGGAGATATCGTCACCGCGACAGCCCATCAGGTTCTGGGCGCCATTGGCTTTACCCGTGAACATCACCTGAATTTAACTACTCGCCGCATCTGGTCGTGGCGGGCCGAATTCGGTGGCGCCAGTAGCTGGGCATTAAAATTAGGTCAGGCAACAATTGACCGCGGTGGCAAAAACCTATGGTCCGATTTAACGGCGCGTTATATTGATATAAAGGAATATACCAGTGAGTGATTTTGTGATTTATGAGCAAACCGGTAAGGTCGTAACCTTGACCTTGAACAGCCCTGCGACTCGTAATGCACTAAGCCATGAAGACGAATACCTTCAAATCGTTGAATCTTGCGAGAGGATCAACCGGGACGACAACGTTGGCGCGGTTATTTTGACCGGTGCGGGTTCCTGCTTTTGCGCCGGTGGCAACATCAAAGATATGAAAGTACAAAATGGCCTTTATTCCGGCGACCCTTTGACCATCGCCAACAAATATCGCCATAACATCCAAAAAATACCACTGGCTCTTTACAATGTAGAAACACCAACCATTGTTGCTGTAAATGGTCCGGCTATTGGCGCCGGCTGTGATCTGACCTTGATGTGCGATATTCGCTTGGCCTCAGAGAAAGCCAAATTCGCCGAATCCTTTGTGCAGCTTGGTCTTATTCCTGGCGATGGTGGGGCTTGGTTACTGCAACGGGCTGTTGGACTTTCAAAGGCCTATGAAATGGCCTTTACGGGCGACGTCATAACCGCTCAAGAGGCCCTGGAATGCGGTCTGGTCTCCAAAATTACGCCGCCGGAAGATCTTATGACCGAAGCCCAAAAAATGGCGGATCGGATTGTCAAAAACCCGTCCCGCACTTTACGACTCTCAAAACGGCTAATGCGCGAAGCCATGCATGTCCGCCTAGACACATTGTTGGAAATATCGGCAGCCTATCAGGCCATCGCTCATAAAACAGATGAACATCTCGAAAGGTTGGATAATATTTCTCTAAGTGGTGAGAGGGGAAGGAAGAAGAAATGACAGATTTAAGCTCAGCACTTAATTATTCTAAAAAAGACAGAAAAGAGTTTCTGGACGCTGGCTGGTGGAACGACGACACACCCAATAAATGGGTCACCAAGTGGGCGAAGGAAAGACCCGATTCGCCGATTGCCATCAGCATGGATCTAACTCTAACCTACAAAGAAGTCCAAGAAGGAGCCAACAGGTTCGCCGCCGGATTGTTGAATTTGGGGTTCAAAAAAGGTGACGTCATCGGTTTTCAATTGCCCAATATTCCGGAAATCCTGATTGCCTATCTGGGTATTCAGGCCTTCGGTGCAGTGCCTTCCTTGATGCATATGCCATACCGGGCAACCGAATTGGAACCCCTCCTTAACCATGTAGAGGCCAAGGGCGTTGTCTGTCTAGCCGCGGGCGATGCTTATGATGCGCCAGCGACGTTCGAGGCATTAAAAGTCACGGTCCCTTCTTTGGAAACAGTGATCGTGGTGGGTGAAGACGCGCCTTCGAGAGCGGTGTCCTACGCCGATCTAATCGCCACTGAACCAGTCGAGCTTGCCGATCCACCAAGCGCCGACGACCCCGCCATGATCTGTTTTACTTCGGGCACATCTGCGGCGCCCAAGGCTGTTGTCCATCCCTACCGTACTATTATGGCCAGCGCCCGATACGGCTTAGAGGATATGAACTACACTCCGGACGATGTAATCTTGTGCGCACCTTCTTTCACCCACGCCTTCGGCGTCATGATCACCTTGACGGCCCTTGCCGCCGGATCGGCATCGCCGATGATGCCGGTCTACACTCCCCCGGCCCTGGCCGAGCTTATTAAATACACCAAGGCGACGGCGTTGTGCTGTGGTCCGGCCCATGTGTTGGCGGGTAAGGTGGGCGGTCTGTGGGACGTCGAATATACCGAAACGCTCAAGTATATTTATATGGGCGGCGCCACCTGCACACCGGAAGTCATGCATACCATTGAGGAATCATGCCCCAATGGCAAAGCTCTTCAAATCTGGGGCATGACGGAAACCATGATGCCGATCCTACTGCCTCTTGATGCCAATTTTGAAGACCGTAAAAAATATCTGGGCACGCCACCTATTGGCCATGAGGTCCGCGCGGTGGACGAAGACGGCAATATCCTGGGACCGGGTGAGGAAGGAGAATTGGAATATCGAGGACCGTTCCTGTTCGCTAGTTACTATCTCAACGACAAAGCGAATGCCTCTTCCTTTACCGAAGACGGCTGGTTCAAGACTGGAGATATGGTCATCATTGATGAAGGCGACAATGTGGCCATGACCGGGCGTGTCAAAGACATCATTAATCGAGGCGGCATCAAGATAAATCCTCTAGACATTGAGATCCTCTTAGATGAACGCCCTGATGTGCTCCAATCGGCGGTGGTGCCCATGCCCGACAAGCTGCTGGGGGAGCGGGCTTGTTTATTTCT
>PVBE010166924.1_pt1 | contig 10975 bp, 14 predicted proteins | sample 1631181 | NCBI WGS metagenome assembly PVBE01 (sample SAMN08397723, study PRJNA350692) | Marine metagenome, whole genome shotgun sequencing project. | isolation source: water | place: Pacific Ocean | collected 2012-04 | reverse complement strand
GCGATCAAGGGTACTGCTCCTGAAGCCGTCCATCGGGGCTCCTCCACGCCACGTGATCGTCTGACCTTCACTGACTGCCACGCGTGGACCCGCGAGCCAGAGTTCGTCTCCCTCCACCACGACACGCACATACGTGTATCCGCCACCGGTGAGCACCTCATCTACGGTGCTCTGAGGCTCGGCGACGGGGCCGGCCAGGGGCTCGCCCGGTCTCTGGAAGCTGCCGACAAAATACAGGAGGTCGAACGTTCGGTTGAGTGAGGGGCTCGTGAAGTCTTCCATGGGGATCGCTTCTAGTACCACGAGCACTTCGCCCACTGAGAGCACGGCTTGCGGACCGGCCAGCCACGCGTCTTCATCCTCGCCCTCTACCTTGATGCGGGCGTAGGTATAACCGCCGGCATTCATCGTCTCCAGGACCGTCACCTCGGTCTCTCCCTGCCCGCCCGGAGTACCGGTCTCGGGAATCAGCACATGGCCCGCCAGGAGTTCCGGTGTGGCCGCGCCGGAGGCTGTTTCGTCGGTGGCCGGTCCGCAACCGAGAAGGAGTACCCCGACGATGAGGGCTATCGAGGTACGGGCTCTTCGTTCGTGCATCATTTGAGTACAACCTCCGGAGGATCTGCGATCAATGTGCGTACCCCGAAAAGATAGTCCTCCGTGACTCGTCGCCACTGTCAGGATCTCTCCCATTTCGTTGTGGTCAGGCTCGGAAGCTGCAGACGGCACCCGTCCCGCTTCCCCTCCCGTTCTGGTGCCGCCTGTCACGGTTGCCTAACGTTCCGGCCAAACCTTCAGCAGGGGTCATTGGAATGCTCGAGAGCATACGGTCGTGAAGGCCTACGTCCTCTCCCGCCACGGCTCACCCGACGTCCTCCGAGCCACCGAGCGGCCCGACCCGGTCCCCGGACCGGGTCAGGTGGCCGTGGCCGTGGAGGCCGTGGGCATCAACTACGCCGAGGTTCTTTCCCGGAAGGGGCTGTATGGGTGGGCCCCGAAGCTACCCTACATCCTGGGCATGGAGGCTGCGGGGAGGATCGAATCCGTGGGTGCCGGTGTCGAGCGCAGGCCCGGAGAGGCCGTGGTCGTCGGGATGAAGCACGGAGCCTACGCGGAGCGACTGGTGGTGGACGCATCCAGAGCCTTCCCGGCGGTGGAGGGGTTCAGCGTCGAGGAGAACGCTGCTTTCGCCGTCAACTATTCCACGGCGTGGGTGAGCCTCGTGAAGATGGCCCGAATGCAAGCCGGCGACCGGATCTTGATCTCCCCGGCCGGCGGCGGCGTGGGGACCGCGGCTGTGCAGATCGCTCACCACTTCGGTGCCTACGTGGTGGGCGCCGCCGGCTCCGACGCCAAACTGGAGCGGATTCGTGAGCTGGGGGCAGACGAGACCGTCAATTACCGACGCCCCGGCTGGAGGACGGCCCTGGAGGATGCTGCCGGCCCGGACGGCATCGACATCGCCTTCGATATGGTGGGCGCCGAGGTCTTCGCCGCGGCCAAGAGCGTGTTGGCTCCCTTCGGCCACATGGTGGTAGCCGGCTATGCGGCCCTCGACTACTCCCTGTGGAAGCCGCTGTCGTGGTGGCGTGCCTGGAGTGGCAAACCCCGGATGAGCCTGGACGAGATGTTGAAGAACGCGCGGGGAATGTCGTCGGTCCACCTCGGGTACGTGCTCCCCGATGTCCGGAAGATGCGGGCGAATTGGGACGAGATGACGGCCTTTTGCACGGAGCACGGCATCCGGTCCCAGGTGGGGCACGTCTTCGGTTTCGACGAGGTGGCCCGAGCCCACCGACTCATCGAAAGCAGGGAGAGCTACGGGAAGGTGGTCCTACGGGTCTGACGCAGGTGGGGCTCGTGCACCCACCTCAGGTCAGGCTACGCCCGCCATCCACCGAGATGATCTGCCCGGTGATGTAGGGAGCGTGGTCCGCCAGGAACAGCAGAGTCTTCGCGATGTCCCGCGGCTCTCCTTTCCGCCCGAGCGGCACCCTTGCCAGCTGTCGCTCCCTCCGCTCGGCGTCCTCCTCCTCGTCACTCTGAGGCCACAGGATCGCCCCGGGAGCGATCCCGTTCACCCGAACCGCCGGGGCCAACTCCCGGGCCAACGACCGGGTCAGCATGGCCAGCCCGGCCTTGGCCGTGCTGTAGACGGCATGGTCGGCCAGCGGCCTCTCGCCGTGTATGTCGATCATGTTGACGATGCACCCTCCGTTTTGCCCGAGGGTGTCTGCAAGCGCCTGGCACAGGAAGAACGGTCCTTTCAGGTTGCTGTCGATGAGTGTGTCCCAGTCTTCTTCGCTTACGCTACCGATCGGCGTGGGATAGAAGCTGGAGGCGTTGTTGACGAGCAGGTCCATCCGTCCGAAATGGCCGATGACCTCACCGGCCAGCTGTTCGGCAGCTGTGCGCGTACCCAGCGCCCCCTGGAAACACGTCACGGAGCCATCCCTGATCCCGTTGAGTTCCTCAGCGAGGGCCTCGGCGTCGTCGCTGGAGCTGCGGTAGTGTACCGCGACGTCGTAGCCGGTCGAGTGGAGGGCCCGGCACAGCTCGGCGCCTATGCGTTGGGCACCGCCTGTCACGAGCGCCACCTTCGAGTCAGCATTTCGCATGTCGTAGCTTCGCCCCCCACCGCGCGGGCACGCAACACCGACAGGGCTACGTGAATGCTCGAACCAAAACCTGGGACCAGGAAGGTTGATCCACTAAGTTGCGTGCCGAGTGCGAGTTGAATCGCACGCGACCTAAATCGCCGATGAGGAGTCCATGCCCCGGGTGAAAGTCACGACGGAGCTCGAGTTCAGCGCCGCACACCGGTTGTTCAATCCCGATTGGACGGAGGAGCGCAACCAAGAGGTGTTCGGTGGGTGCGCCAATCCCAACTGGCACGGCCACAACTACGAGCTCCAGGTGACTGTCGAGGGCTCGGTCGATCCCGAAACCGGCTTCGTCGTCGACTTCAGGGATCTGAAGTCCCTCGTGGAGTCACGTGTGATCCAGGATCTCGATCACAAGAACCTCGACCTCGACGTGCCTTGGATGACAGGGCTCATATCCTCCGCCGAGAACCTGGTCGTCGCTATCTGGAACCGTCTTGCCGACGGCCTGCCCGAGGGAGTGGAGCTGAGCAAGCTCACACTCTGGGAGACCCCCCGCAGCTACGTGGAGTACACCGGTGAGTAGTGAGCTTTCGGACACGCCATTCGAGGATCTCGTAGCCGAAATGATCCGTCGGATTGGAGACGACCCCGAACGTGAGGGGCTCAAGCAGACGCCGGAGCGGGTGTCGGAGTCGATGGCCTTCTTGACCAGGGGATACGCGATGTCGCCCGGGGAGGTCATCAACGACGCTCTCTTCGAGGAGTCTCACCGGAACATGGTGATGGTGAAGGACATCGAGATGTACTCGCTCTGCGAGCATCACATGCTGCCCTTCTTCGGCAAGGTCCACGTCGCGTACATCCCGAAGGGTAAGATCGTCGGATTGTCCAAGACGGCTCGCCTGGTCGAGGTATTCGCCCGTCGCCTCCAGGTGCAGGAGCGTTTGACGGAGCAGATCGTGCAGGCGCTCTGGGAGTTGGTCGAGCCCGAAGGCGCCGGGGTGGTGGTCGAGGCGTACCACCTGTGCATGATGATGAGGGGCGTCCAGAAGCAGAACTCGAAGACGATCACCTCGGCCATGCGCGGCACGTTCCTCGGCGACCAGAAGACCCGGGACGAGTTCCTCCGCCTCTGCATGGCCGACCACAGCCCGCTGTCCTAGTGGTCTTGAGCCCCCAGTAGGCGAAGGCCCGACCGGGCCCATGCATCTGCTTCTCACCGACCGTCTCACTTGCCCCCGTTGTGGGCCCGAGTTCGGACTGATTCTTCTCGCGGATCGACTCGAGGACCGGCGCGTTCTGGAGGGGGCACTCGGCTGCCCTAACTGTCGCGATCGGTATCCCGTGTGCGAGGGATTCGGGGACCTGCGGCCTCCACCCCGAGCAGCTTTTCCCGACGGCGAGACGCTCGCGGCGCCCGACTCTCCGACGTTGATGGAGGTCGCCGGCTTGCTGGGCATCACGGAGGGCGGCGGTCATGTGGTTCTCCTGGGACGTATGGCGAGCCATGCGGGGGCGCTCGCCGAGAAGCTTCAGTCGGCCGAGGTCGTGGGGATCTCCTCCGGACTCCGGAGCCTGGACGAAGTCGAGGGTGTCAGTCGATTGAGCGCCGGCTCTCGCCTGCCGTTCCGGGATCAGAGCCTGCGTGGCGCGGCCCTCTTCGGAGGCGAGGGGGTGTTCGAGCCGGGCGAAGTCGCGCGCGTGGTGGCGCGCCTGGGTCGCGTGGTCGTGTGGGGTGGTGTCGAGGGCTGGGATTCCGCGTTGGAGGGGGCGGGAATGACCGTTCTCGTTTCAGAGACGACAGCGGTGGTGGCAGTCCGAAAATAGTCCTGTCGTTGCGTGGCATTTCGGCCTTCTCTACTTTCGTTCCCAAGCCAATCCGGCGTTTCGCGGCGATCCGTTCGCCCGCATCGCCGCACCATTTCTCGCGGCCGAGCTTCCTCCATGGCATGGTGGAAAAAGGTTTTCGGCACATCCGGGGACACCGGGCGCGTCGCCTACTATGACGAGGGCCTCGCCTTGATGGCGGAGGGCAAGTTCCATGAAGCCCTCACCTCGTTCCGTCTGGCGCTCAAGGAATCACCCGGCGACTCGGTCGTGCTCCAGCAGATCGCGATCTCGTACACGCGCATCGGCATGACCGAAGAGGCCGCCAAGACGTATCGGCACGTGCTCCAGAAGAACCCCAGCGCCCCCGGTGCCCACTACGGCCTCGCCTTCCTGCTCGTGAGGGCCGGACAGGAGCCGGACGCCATTCCGCATCTGAGAGCGTTTCTGGAGAACGCTCCCGCGGGACAGGACGCCGGCGAGCATGTGTCCCATGCCCGTGAGACCCTCGCTCGACTCACTGGAGAGGGTGGACCTACCACTGCTGCAGAGGGTCCCCAACCCACCCAGGATGAGCTCTTCTAAACAGGTGACCCTTCGTTGGACCGGGCAGGGCGACGTCTTCAAGGGTCGCTCGGGGTCCGGACCCGAGTTGACCATCGATGGGGACAGCCAGGCCGGCCCCTCCTGCACCGAAACGTTGCTCATGGCACTCATGGGCTGCATGGCCATCGACGTGTTGATGATCCTCCAGAAAGGCCGTGTCGAGGTGGGCTCGCTGGAGGTGTGCGCCGACAGCGACCGGAATCCGGATCCGCCTCGCTATTTCAAGCGAATCTGCCTGACCTTTGTGTTCGGGGGCGTGGCGGCGGAGGCGCGGCCCAAGGTGGATCGTGCCACCGAGCTTTCGTCCGAGAAATACTGCAGCGTGCTCCACTCGCTGCGGCAGGATCTCGAGTTCGAGACCGTGGTCGAGGGCGTCTGAGAGCCGTCGGCCTAGTCCCAGCCGTTCGCTAAGGCCACGGGAGAACCGCATGGGCTCTCTAGACTACGTATCCAATCCCGCCGACCTTCCGCCGGGCACGCTAAGCCAACTCTTCCTTACGGTAGTGGATGAGCGCCGCGATGAGCTGGCGTTTCGGTATTTCCCCGGGGACGACGACCAACTGGAGGACTTGAGCTACGGAGCGGTATACGATCTCGTGCGGGTCGTGTCCGGTGGGCTCCGGGCCATGGGACTGGAGAAGGGAGACCGGGCTGCGATTCTCTCGGAGACCCGATTCGAGTGGTCCGTGTGCGACTACGCCTGCATCTGTAGTGGTATTCTGGACGTCCCCGTCTACAGTACGCTGACCGTCCCACAGGTCGCGTACATCCTGGAAGACTCTGGGGTGTCGCTGATCTTCGCGTCGACGCAGGATCAGGCGCGCAAGGCCAAGGCAGCGAGTCGCAAGATCGGCCGGGACATCGAGATCGTGGTGTTCGACGACGCCGACTCGCTCCCCGATGGGGTTGAGGTTTGGGAGGATTTCCTGGCGAAGGGGCGTGAGGTGGCTGCGGAGATAGATGACGAGAGCTTCCGCGCAGTTGCACTGGAGACCGAGCCCGACGATCTGGCCACCCTTCTTTATACGTCGGGCACGACCGGCAACCCCAAAGGCGTGATGCTCACCCACAACAATCTGTGGAGCAACGTGGTGGCGTCGTCGCGAGTGCTTGCCCGTGAAGAGGGTGATACCGCGCTGGTCTTCCTGCCGCTCTCACACGTCCTTCAGCGCATGGCCAGCTATCTCTTCTTCTCACGGGGCGACACGGCCACATACGCCCACTCGGTCAACACCGTGGGCGACGACATGAAGCTGGTGCGACCCTCGATCGTGACCTCCGTTCCCCGGCTGTACGAGAAGGTCTACAACACAGTGATGGAGGTCGAGGGGCTGAAGAAGCGGCTCGTCCAGTGGGCGAGGGAGGTTGGTGACGCCTGGGTCGACGAGAAGCTGGCGGGCCGGGAGCCCAGCGGCGTGCTCAAGGTGGTCTACCGCCTCGCCGACGCCCTCGTCTTCAAGAAGATTCGCACGGCCATGGGTGGCCGGATCCGATACTACGTTAGCGGCGGGGCACCCTTGGCCCCCGACATCAATCGCTTCTTCTTCGGGGCCGGGATTTGGATTCTGGAGGGCTACGGGCTTACGGAGACGAGTCCGGTAACCAACGTGAACTCGTTCGATGGCTTTCGGATCGGGACGGTCGGAAAGCCCATTCCCGGAACCGAGATCCGCATCGCCGAGGGCGGTGAGATCCTCGTTCGGGGCCCCCAGGTGATGAAGGGCTACTACAATCTTCCCGAGGCGACCGCCCAGGCGATCGACTCAGAGGGTTGGTTCCATACGGGGGATGTCGGCGAGATCGATGAAGACGGCTTTCTCAAGATCACCGATCGCATCAAGGACATCATCGTCACGGCGGGAGGCAAGAATATTGCGCCCCAGCCTATCGAGAATCTCCTGAAGACCAACGACTTCGTGGAGCAGGCGGTGATGATCGGCGATCGCCAGAGTTTCTGTGTGATCCTCATCGTTCCCAGCCTTCCCAACCTGGAATCCTGGGCCCGGAAGATCGGCGTCGAGGTCCCGGACACCAAAGCGCTATTGGCCCGGGCGGAGGTCCAGGAGCTCATGGAAGAGCAGGTCTTCGGGGCTCTGAGGGGGCTGGCGCGCTATGAGATGCCGAAGAAGATCGGTTTGGTGGAGTCTCCCTTCTCGATCGAGGACGGCACCTTGACCCCCACGCAGAAGGTCAAGCGGAGGGCCGTGGAGGCGCGCTATCGAGCACTCATAGAGACCTTCTACCTGGAAGAGAACCTGGATCAGACCGTCTTCGTCGAGCCGTGACCCAGGCTTCGGATGTGCGAGTCGTCTTCGTCACCGCCGGGGACAAGGAGGAGGGTCTGGCTTTGGCTCGCCAGGTCGTGAAAGAGGGGCTCGCCGCCTGCTGTAACGTCGTGCCCGACGTCACTTCCGTCTTCGAGTGGGATGGAAACATGAGGGAGGAGGCGGAGGTTCTGCTTATCTTGAAGACGAGTGCGGGCCGAGCGGCGATTCTCGCCGAAAGGGTCGCGGAGTTGCATACGTACGACGTTCCCGAGGTGCTGACCGTGGTGGTCGATGGAGGGCATGAGCCCTACCTCGAATGGGTGCATGAGTGCACGCGGGTGGAGCCTTTCCATGGCCAGACGGAACCGTAAGCCGAGCCAAGGGCGAAGGGCGAAGGCCGAACCGGAGCCGGAGAACCAGCCGGCCCAGGGAGACCTGCTGGAGAAGGTCGGCCCCATGGGGGACGTCGACCGTGGGGATGAGGAGGTCATCCCCGTCGTCTTCGTGAGCGATATGGCTGACGAAGAAGCGGGCCCGGCCCCAGCGGACCCCGTTGCCACGACCCCGGATCCCGAAGTCGATGACACTCTCCAGGATCTCGCAGTCGACGTCGCCGAGCCGGTCGAGGACCAGCGGCTGACGACCGCCGCGCGCACGGCCAGTGAAGGCCGCCTGCAGGAGGCCGTGCGGCTTTACATCGAGATCCTCAATGAGACCCCGGGCCACTCCGAGGCTCAGTTCGGTCTCGGAACCCTGTACGATGATCTCGGCCGTCCCGAGCTGGCCATCGAGCGGTTTCTCGCGGCCAGCGAGTTGGACCCCCGTGACGCCCAGGTGCGGGCGAGCCTGGGAGCGGCCTACGGGGCGGTGGGTCGATTCGAGGATGCCGACACCGAGTTGCAGCTTGCCCTCGACCTCGATCCGAGGAGTTTGGAGGTCCGTGTCAAAGAGGGACTTCTGGCGTTTCGCAAGGGGCTCTACGCCGATGCCGAGGTAGGCCTCCGCGGGGTGTGCAAGCGCGATCCCGACCACAGCGCTGCTCATTTCTATCGGGGCGAAGCCCTCAACAGGCTAGGCCGCGTGGATGAGGCGGTCCCGGTGATGGAGCGGGTCATCGAGTTGCAGCCGCACAACTGGCGCGCGTACCACACGCTGGGGATGCTCTTCGACAGAATGCACGAGCCCGAGAGGGCGGCCGAGATGCATCGGCGTGCCCGGGAGCTGAACGTGTGATGATCGACGTGAGGAACGACGATCTGCTGACGGCCGATGTGGAGTGTGTCGTGCGGGCCGTCGGTTCGAATCTGGAGCCGGTGACGAGCCTGGGCCGGGCGGTGGGTGCTGCCGCCGGAGCGGACCTCGAAGAGCGCATCGAGCGGATGGGTGAACTCCCGGTGTGGGGAGCCGTGATCACACCCGGTGGCGCGTTACGAGCGGACTTCCTGGTCCACGTGGTGGTTCAGTCCAGCGAGGAGCCCGTGACGATGTCGGGTGTACGAAAGGCGCTCGTGAACGGCCTGAGGCATGCGTGCCGTCTCGGAGTCGAGACTATGGCACTGCCTCCTCTCGGCACGGGAGCGGGGAATCTGGATGCCGAGGGGGCAGCGGACGTCATGATACCCGTGCTGCGCGAACATCTGGAGCGGGAGGACTACCCGAAGCAGGTCGTCGTCATGGTGACAACGGCTTATGAGGAGCAGGCGTTCGGGGCCCTTTTTCCGAACTACGACACCGATAACATGGCCGAGATTCCCACGTCCTTCGGGGGCCTCGTGTTCATGATGGCGGCCGTCAGCTACCTGGGCGGTGTCGTGATCCTCCTTGCTTGGCCGGTCTACAGGTTCCTGCAGGCCGGCTTCGAGACGCCGGGTGGATCGGCCGGAATCCTGCCGCTGGTCTTGGGTGCATCGGGCGCTATCGCTCTGACGGCCGCCTGCATCGTCTTTCCTCTGAGGGCGGGCGTGAACAGGGTGCGGCAGCTGGAGCGCTAGAGTCTGCGCGACATCTGGCATGGACCGGGACGCCGCGTTAGCATCTCCCCTTGCTTGAATCGGAAACCCTGACCGCCGCATCAGCGATCGAGTCAAGGAGTGATCGATGCTCGATGCCATAAAGTCGTTTTTCAGCTCTTCGATGGCCCCTCCGGCCGCCGAGGAGGAGGACCTGAGGGACGAAGACGTACGTCTGGCCGCCTGCGCCCTCCTCATCGAGTTGGCCCACGCGGATGACGAGTTCACAGACGACGAGCGGCGGCATCTGACTTCTGCCGTTCGTCGGCAGTACGGTCTCGAGGAGGAGCACGCCGAGGAACTCATCGACTTGGCGGAGCGGGCACGGAAGGACGCCGTGGACCTCTATCAGTTCACGAAGCTCATCAAGGCCAGCTACTCCCTGGGACAGAAGATGGTCTTGATGGAGGTGATGTGGGGGCTCGTCTACTCCGACGGTGAGCTGTCGAGCCACGAGGAGGCCCTTCTGAGAAAGGTCTGCCACCTTCTGGACCTGTCTCCGGGGTACCTGGCGGACGTTAAGAAGCGGGTGGAGGTCGGTCGGGATTCGGCCGATGACGACGCCCACCCCGACCGGCATAGGCCCGATTGATGACGGGCCATTGAAGACCGATGGCGCCTTCCACATATTCCGGGCGCCTAGGCGACGACTGAGACCTCAACACGCAGAGCGATGAATCTTCTTCCCGGTGGCTACAACTTCATCCACATAGTGTTCTGGGGGGTGGTCGGCTTGGTGGCGGTGGGCACCAACGCCGTTGCCATCATTCTGGCAACGGGTTTGGCCCTCCTTCTCCTGGAGTCCGTGGGACGGGCCTGAGGCCGGTCTGGACGACACAACGCGGAGACACAGTTGGTCCTCTTCCTCAAGATCCTGGGGGGTTTGGCTGCGCTCGCTCTGGGAATCCACCTGGGTGGCGGTCGCTTCACGCAATCACCCGACGAGGTCGCTGCGCGGCTGGGAAAAGGGCAGCCGCGCAAGGCCAAGCGGCACTTCATGTGGCTCAACTGGCTGAAGGCCACTCCGCGAGGCTCAGAGCGGCGGCGTGGACGCCAGCCCTTCAAGACGGCCGTGGCACGGGACAAGTCGGGAAAAGCTCCAAGAGACTAGGCCCCACCGGCTCGTCAGCCCCAGATGCTGTCCAGGATCACCAACACGATCCCGATGATTCCCCCGAGCAGGTAACCCAGCCGCACGATGATCCTGAGCTCCTTGTGCGTCACCTTCTTTACTAGCTCTTCCATTCTCGAGGGAGGGAAGGCCAGGACCTTCTCTTCCACACGCCCCGCGACGTCGATCTGCTGAATCACGTCGGGCACCTGAGTCTGGAGCCACTCCCAGATCGGGTCGCCGAGCGTCTCTTCGGCGGTGCGGGCAGCTCCGTCGGGGAGCCAGTCCGAGGGGGTCCCGATGGGGCGTTCCAGTATTTTCTTCGAGAGCCGGTTCGCGGCCTCGCGGTACAGGGTGGTGGCCGGTTCGCTTCGAGCTCCGGCTACCAGCCACTCGGCCACACGGTCGGGTGGGAGCTTCTCGAATACCTCGCCCCACGTGCGGGCCCCCATCTTGTCCAAGGCCAACTCGAGCTTCTCGACCACGAAGCTGCGCGACGTGGGGTCCTGTGCCAGACCGACGAACCACCCCACGACCGTCTTGCGGGCG
>PVBE011622280.1_pt1 | contig 10976 bp, 9 predicted proteins | sample 1631181 | NCBI WGS metagenome assembly PVBE01 (sample SAMN08397723, study PRJNA350692) | Marine metagenome, whole genome shotgun sequencing project. | isolation source: water | place: Pacific Ocean | collected 2012-04 | reverse complement strand
CCTCATTCCTCCGCGGCTTGCTAGCACTTTGGAACCAGCCCGAGTTTTGCACACCGCGCTGTATCAGGCGTCGAGAACGGTGTGTCGCAGGTTATGCTGCGAGTGCGTAGTTAGCGTTGCCAACTAAAAATTGTGCATCCTTTTTACGTGGCAAGGATGCTCCACGTTACGCAATGTATAGCCGTCCATGTCCGGTCGAAACCAGGTCGGCCCCTAAGATTTCAAAGAGCACAAGACAGTATATCTTTGAAATGACAAAAGTAAACAGAAAATTTATCTTTCTACTTATTCAATTCGGGCACTACTTTAGAAAGAATACGTAGAAGCACCTCTGCTTGGGTTCCAAGTGCATCAATATTGGCGATGATTTCATCGTTATAGTAAGCAAGAACGGGGGCTGTTTGCTCCCTGTACACTTCAAAACGTTTTCTGATGATGGATTCATCAGCATCGTCAGGGCGCCCTTGTTCAGTTGCTCGTTTTTGCATCCGGCGCACCATCTCATCAATATCTTCACAAACAAGATGAATAATCATAAATGGATCGATGTACTCTGCCATCATTTCAGCTTGTGGTTCACTTCTTGGAATACCATCGAGAAGTAATGTGTCTTGAGATGGGTTGTATAACTCTCTTGAAGTCAGTTGTTCGACATGTTGCTTCCAGAGCCGAACAGTCAAAAAATCAGGAACAAGAAGTCCTTGTGAGGAATACCTTGTGAACTCCAACCCAATTTCAGATTCTTTGTCGAGTGAGCGAAACATATCGCCTGTTGCAAGGTGAAAAAAGCCAGGAATAGCCCCAAGCATCTTGCCTTGTGTTCCCTTGCCTACGCCGGGGGGCCCAATTAACAAGATGGATGAATAAGTGGTTTGCGTCATTTTGATACTTTCAAGAATTTGGAATGATAGCCAAAATTGGGTACGATGTGAGGATGAATGGTATGACGAGGATATGGAAATCACCACCGCCAACGGACCCCGCGCACAATTTGCAAGATCGTATCTTAGAAGCTCGTGGGATTACAAGTCGAAGCCAATTCGAAGCGTTTCTTAACCCAACGTTGATGGACCTTGATGACCCTAATGAACTTCAAGGTACAACTGAAGCAGCATCTGTCCTTGCAGAGATGCTTCAAAACGAAAAAAAAGTGTTGATATTTGGCGATTATGATGCTGATGGAATCACCGCTTCAACAGTGCTATATCACATCATTTCTGCAGCAACAGGCAGAGAAGGCCCACCCATCTACATCCCTGATCGAATTGATGAGGGCTACGGCATTCGACCAGAGGCAATTGAGAAGTTTGCAAAAATGGGTATCGACCTAGTGATATCAGTTGACTGTGGAGTCACGGCAGTTGAAGCAGCCCAACGTGCTCAAGAACTTGGTGTCACACTCATAATCACAGATCACCACAAACCACGTGATGATGGAGCATTTCCAAAATGTGCTGCAATCGTGCACCCTGGATTGGAAGGAGAACCAAAAACACCATTTGCTGGTGTTGGTGTTGCATATCAACTAGCTTGGGCATTCGCCCGAGTGTGGTCAGAAAGTCAAAGTGTAAATGAACGGCTCAAGCAAGTACTGCTAGATATGGTTCCACTTGTCGCAATCGGCACCATTGCAGATATGGTTCCACTTGTTGGCGGAAATCGAATATTTGCAAGGTGGGGATTGCAATTGATGCCAAGTACAACGAATGCTGGGCTACGAGCGCTTATGGATGAACTAGACACTCCTGATAAAAAACTAAGTTCGGCGCATATCAGTTTCGGAATAGCTCCACTCATTAACGCAGTTGGGCGACTCTCACATGCCGCCACTGCGGTTGATTTACTCACACACCTTGAGGGCGATCTTGCAGTTGGTGCTGCGAAAGACCTCGGCACACTGAATCGAAAACGTCAAACAATACAACGTGAAATAGTAGCATCTGCTCTTGAACAAATTGAAACACAAGAATTAGAGAAACACTCAATTATTATTGTTCAAGATGATTCATGGGCTAGGGGCGTTGTCGGAGTCGCTGCAGGAAAATGTATTGAAACCCACTACCGTCCAACAATACTTCTTTCTGGCGACGGCGATGAACTTGTTGGTTCTGCTCGTAGTATCTCTGGTTTTTCGATATTTGATGCACTTAGTGCATGTAAAGAACATATCGAAAAATTTGGTGGACATGACATGGCCGCAGGACTCACGATAAAAAGAGAATCGTTTAACGATTTTGTTGAAGCGATGAGAAAATATGCAAGAAAACACATTACTGCGGAGCAACTTATGCCAACCACAAAGCCAGATGTGCTTGCTGATTTACACGAGATAACACACACCGCCGCAGTAGAAATTGAAAAAATAGGTCCATTTGGAATTGGAAACCCAACACCGGTCTTGCAAGTGATGGACGCAAAAGTACAGGATGTACACTCAATGGGAAGGGAAAATGCTCATCTTGCTCTTAAAATTGGGAAGGAACGGATTCGTTGTATTTGGTGGGGGCATGGAGACCTTGTCAAAAAAATTGCCAACGGAACACGTATTAATCTTGTTGGGAAAATTAAAACCAACGAATTTCGTGGGCACCGAAGTGCCGAAATAGACATTATTGATTTAGATTTGACATCTTGATTACCACGCGGCGAGTTCACCAACAATAGGTTCAACTAGATCCTTAAGTGTGACAATTCCAAGTGGTTTTTCGCCATCGAGTGAAACGATAGCCATTACTTTTCCACTTTTTCGTAATTGATGTAGAGCATCCTGAACTTTTGTTTTTGGAGTCACATACAACGGCTCAATAATTAGTTCTTCTGTTGGATTATTTGGTTCAAGCAACGCACTAAGTACAGGCAAAATACCCTCAACCATTCCATCGGAATTCACAACAGGAATTCTTGTGTGCGATGTTTTGCTCAATGCAGTAGTTCGTCTACCTAGTGGCATATCTTTTCCAATACATACAACTCGCGTCCAAGGAATCATCTCGCTATTGACAGTAAGCGACCGCATCGCAAGAATTCGATCCGCTAGAGTTATTTGTTCATCGCTAAGAACCCCGTCACCAAGACCCTCTTTAAATAGCAAGCCGAATCGTCTTCGAGGTGTTGGTTCAATAGGTGACTCAGAGCCAAGAACCGAATGAGTTACTTGCCCAATCTTAGATAGAACAGGCACAATTCCTGTCCACCGCAAAATCCTGTCAGACCAAGAAAGTGGTACGCTGCATGCGTAGGTCCACGAATCAGTATGCGTTCTGAACAGATCCTTAGGAAGAACTTCACCAAAAATGAAGAGCAGAGGAATCATAACTCCAGCATTTACAAGAATAGAAATCCAAGGCGAGAGCGTTGTTGAGTCAAGAAACATTGCTGCCCCATAACTTGCAAGATAATTTGCAGCATTGTTACATACAAGTAACACAGCGAGCATCCGTGTAGGATTATCGACTAAAGAAAGAATTCGTTTTGCACTTACAAGTCCACTTGAAGATCGAACATCAAGTCGAATTCTATTTATCGTATACAGTCCTGTTTCAAGTCCAGAATAGAGCGCACTTAAAATAAGTCCTGTGCATGTAATTGCAAGAGCGATGTAATAGTCACTCATGATGTTACCTCACTATTACAAAGCGAGACGATAACAGTTGCAACTCGATATTCATCCATTTTATGTACTTCAATCGAGAGGTTTCCAAGTTCAATAGAATCACCTATGGATGGAATTCGTCCAAGTTCAGCAACAATGAGTCCACCCAATGTTGCAGCGGGACAGCGTTCAAGAAAGATACCGGTTGCAACCGCCCAGGTCCTCACGCCAGTATTAGCGTCTATGAGCCACTTGCCAGCACCCATATTTATTGGTTGTGCGATAACTTGAAGTGGATTGTCTCCAATTTCTCCAATCAGTTCTTCAAGTATATCTTCAAGTGTGACAAGCCCAGCAGTTCCACCGAACTCATCGACTACGATTGCGAGGCGTGTCGAAGTTTCACGAAAACGTGATAGTAGTTGATCAAGGGTTGCGACTTGTGGGATGAACTGCGGTCTTGTCATGCATGCCTGCATCATGGCAGGTCCATCGACACTTCGTTGCAAGTATCGTTTGGTGTGCAACATGCCAACGATGTCATCAAGGTCCTCCCCATAGATTGGTAATTGTGTCAACGTGCTATTTGAAATGATTTCTCGTATTTCTTCATTCGATGACGATGACGCCGCGGCAATCAGATGAACGCGTGGGGTCATTGCTTCGCGAACACGTATTCGACTGAGCTCCACAACTTCAAACAATGCTCTTTGTTCATTGTGGTCAATGATTCCCTCAGTTTTTGAAAGTTCAACAAGGGTTGCAAGCTCTTCAGCATTTAGTGGTTCGGGTGTCGAGGTTGTGGCGAGTCTTGAGAGTGGGGTAATGATGAGAAAATCTACCGTTTTTCTTAAAGGAGAAATTGAACTATGGATTAACAGTAGTGGTGGGGCGATTAATGAAGCAATTCCAATTGGGCGTGCAGTTGCAGTCATCTTTGGAAGGACTTCGCCAAAGATGATGATTGAAAACAGAGTTCCAAAAGCAATTCCAATCTCAGAAACAACACTATTTGTTACATGAAGCATTAGTACAGAACTAACAATGAAATACAACACGTTTGCAGTCATGTTCCCAATGAGAATTGTTATGAGAACAGTCCTCCGATTTTTGACAAGATAACATACCGCTTTTGCTGATGGAGTGTCCCGCCTTCTCAACTCAACAAGTTCTGCTTGAGACAAACGGAAGAGTGCGGTTTCACTACAACTAAAAAAAGCACTCAAGAGAAGCAGTGGAAACAGCGAAACGAGCAATGCGATATCCATATTAGACCATTGGGTTGGTTCGATTTGATCAATCATTGGTCATCAGCCATTGATCGAACTGCTGACTCAACACGAGCCATAAATTCAGAGGAACTTTCATCTTTGCTAAAGTGTAACGGTTCTCCAAAAGAAACACGAATAGTTCCACGATGTGGAAGATACGTCGCTTCTGGAAGTACTTGTAGCCCTCCCTGTATGCACACTGGAACAACAGGCCTGCCAGTTTTTTTTGCTACCAAGCCTAGCCCGGGTTTAAATCTCGCTATATCGCCAGTTCTACTTCTTGTACCTTCAGGATAAATAATTATGGACCATCCACGAGATAATAAATCCTGCATTGTTCGGATTGAACGAAGCGGCGATTTGATACGTTCAATACTAAATGCATGCCAAATTGCTGCAACAAGAAATTGAATAATGCGTTTTCTTTTTGACGTTCCGTCAGCGTCCGCAAAGTGATCAAATGCTGCAGCGACTGCGGTTTTGTTTCTCAATGTGACTGGAAGAGTCGCAAGAATGACATGAGTATCAACATGGCTCTGATGGTTTGAAGCAAAAATAACCGGATGCTCAACTCTTTCAAGCAAATAAAATCCGCTTGTTATCCACTTTACACGTCGAATCCATTTTACAAATTTTAAACACGTTAGAAGAATGACCCTGCAGATTAGTACTCTTGGTCGTGAAAACTGTTTCAGAATATCATCCGCGTTAGGCGGAGTCTTCGGTTTTATCAGTTCTTGGGATGTCATTGGCGTGTGCAAGTACTTTTTCAAACGCATTTGAATATTGATCGAGCAAATCCTTGTTTGCGGATGGGAATGCAGGTAACTTTAGAAGCGATCCGTTTCCAAGTGTTGTGTTTGGCAAATCTGTTGGGTCGTACTGATGAATTGGATTGTCTTCGGTTGCAGGTAATCGAGCAATCTTAGACCATACGTCGTGAGTAAATACTGGTTGCTGGTGAAGAAGTGGGTAGCGAGGTGCAGCGACATGAGCGCCTTCAACTTGCAATGCTTTCACAAGGTCGTTGATAGGCAAACCTGTTTTACTTTCATCATATCGAACAAGAAATTCAAAATAAACACGGTTAACATCTTCAGGAGCAAGGAAGGTTTCAATTCCAAGCGCTTCAAGTTTGTTTGAAAGGTATACGCAGTTTTTATTACGCTTTGCGTTTCGTTCATCCATCCTTGATAACTGAGAAGTAGCAAGTGCTGCGGCCATTGGCGCCATGCGGAATTTAAACCCAAACCCTGTTGCCGCAAAATATTTATTATTAGATTCTAAATTGATAAGTCGTTCATAATGTCCCAAGCGTACTGCTGATTCCCAAATCTCTTGATCATCACACAGCAAGATACCACCCTCTCCAGATGGGCAAAGTTTATTTCCCTGCATACTAAAGATGCTGACATCACCAAAGGATCCAATTGGCTTTCCTTTATATATTGCACCGTGGGCATGCGAGGCATCTTCCAATATTTTCAGATTGTGTTTTTTTGCAACAGCAACTAGTTCATCCATTTTTGATGGCATTCCAAACAAATGAACGACAACAATTGCTTTTGTCTTTTCTGTAATTTTACGTTCAACATCATCTGGGTCAAGCCCAAGACACGTAGGTTCAAGTTCGGCAAAAACGGGAACGCCTCCGCAATGTAAAACCGGCATGACACTCGACCACCATGTAGCAGATGGCACAATAACTTCATCAAATGGTTGTACGCCAATAGAATGAAGTCCAGCCAAAATAGCAGAAGTCCCATTGTTGTGAGTTAGAGCAAACTGTCTTTGTGTTCGTTCTTTGTAATTATTTTCTAACTCCTCAACAATCGGATGTAACGAAAGATTGCCACTGCGAAGCACATCGAGAACAGCTTGTTCATCTTGATTGTCAATTAATGGCCATCTTGTGGCTTCAGTTTGATCAAGTGTTACGGCTTGCTCACCACCAAGAATTGCGGGGAGTTGTGTTACTGTAGTCATGTGCGTTATTCTTTTGGTGTTTCGCCAGCAATAGAAGAACGCATGTCAGTGTCTGAAATAACATTTTTCATGTTGTAATAATCCATTACACCAAAGTTACCTTTGCGGAATGCGTCTGCCATTGCTTTTGGCACATCGGCTTCTGCAAGGACGACTAATGCGCGGTTCTTCTGTTCTTCAGCACGATATTCGGCTTCTTGAGCTACTGCCATTGCACGACGCTTTTCCGCTTCTGCTTGGAACCGAGATTTGTCTGCTTCAGCTTGATGTGCCTGCAAAGTCGCACCAATGTTTTCACCTACATCAACATCAGCGATGTCAATAGAAAGAATTTCAAAAGCTGTTCCAGCATCAAGTCCTTTTGCAAGAACAGTTTTGGAAATGTTATCTGGGTTTTCTAGAACTTTTAAGTGTGTCTCAGCAGAGCCAATTGTTGAAATAATGCCTTCGCCAACACGAGCGATAATTGTTTCTTCTGTGGCGCCACCAACAAGCCGCGCAATGTTTGTTCGCACAGTTACACGTGCTCGAGCACGAAGTTGAATGCCGTCGCCAGCGACAGCATCAATTGTTCGTTTGCCACCACCATCACTCGGGCAATCGATAACTTTTGGATCAACGCTTGTACGTACTGCTTCCAAAATATCGCGACCAGCAAGGTCGATTGCGGTTGCCGTTTCCCATAGCAAATCTATTCTCGCTTTATCTGCAGCAATCATTGCGCGAACAACGTTTGTGATGCGACCACCTGCAAGATAATGTGCTTCAAGTTGGTCCGTAGAGATTTCTATGCCAGCTTTCTTTCCACTAATACGGTTGATGACAACAGATTTTGCGTTGACCTTTCGAAAACGCATCATGACAAGGTCAATAAAGCCAACCTTTGCCCCGCTTACCCATGCTTGCAAATAAAGTCCAATATATTGGAAGGCTAATGCGACAATGATTAGCAGGAAAATTCCTCCAATAATGATGCCGCCGAGTGTCCATGGTGAAAATGCTATAAATAAGTTCATGCGAAGCTCCTTCTCAAAGCTTTATTATATCAGTCTTGGGGCGGTACCACCCGTACCTTTACTTGGTTATCGTAGACAGCGGTGACTTCAATCAGGCTGTTAGCTTCAATACTTCCAGTCTCAGCGAGTGCGTCGACCCTTATTCCATCAATACGGACAACGCCAACAGGCCTAAGAACAGTGATGGCTGTACCTTGTTTTCCGATGAACGACTCTAATTCTGATCGTCGTTTATCTTGTCTTTGTGCCGATTTCTGCCGTGCTTCGTCTTCATCTTCCTCAACAATACCACCAAGAATCATTCGTTTGGCTAATGGCGATGCAACCCAAATACGAAATCCAATCCAAGCGAGTACTGGTCCAAACACAATGTAAATACCTGTTGCAATTAACCCCGTGTTTGTGTTATGCATGAAAAAAGCAATGAGAGATGCAACTATGGAGAGTCCTCCCATCAAAGCAATTAGACCAGCGGATGGCACAAATATCTCAATAAAAAAAAGAACAAGAGCTATTCCAATAAAAACGAACGCCCAAATAATGGGAGGGGAATTTCCTGCGGGAACAATTTGTGCTAATAAATCCATCATGATAAGATTTCTTCAACTTCAACAGTCATACCACACTGCATGATACGGACTTTTGCGCCCTCTGTTATCCAACTTCCTGAAGTTGTCGCGTCATAGATGATTGAATTACATTTTATTTTTCCACTTGGTCGCAAATCAGTAATTGTGACGGCTTCATCACCAACATTTATGGAAGATGAGAATGAAGGAGTGTGCATGCCTACTTCGTGCTGAAGTACAAGTTGACGCATTCCTTCTGTGTTTCCAATCTGATTTAAGATAATCCAACTACCAATGATGGCAAGGAAGCATCCCCCAATGATTGTCCCAAGACCAGTGATGAGCTGTGTTTGCCCAACAGAAGATCCGAGGTCACCAGACACAAAACTACCAACCATACCTACGAACAAGAGTGCGACGCCTGTAAACCCAGTAAATCCTGTGCCAGGAATTACAAGTACTTCCGTTGCGATGAGGGCAAGACCCGCAAGTACAAGAGCAATATCCCACCATTGTGCAAGACCAGCAAGCCAAGGTGCTCCAACAAGTAGAGCCATTGATATAGCAGCCCCAACCCCAAAGAGTCCACTCCCACCGGTTGCAAATTCGACCACGATACATATTAAAAAAAGTGCAATTAAAATAAGACGAATTGGCCAACTGATAAGAACTCCAACAAAATTTTCAGACCATGTAGGTTTAAGCCGTTGTATTGTTGTTGCACCAAACCATTGTTGCAATTCCTTGTCGTTAGCAACTACTCCAGTCACTAGCCCGTACATTTCTCCCTCTGCTGGTTTAAGTGTTAATAGTCTGTCATCTGGAACAACTTGCTTAACAAGTATCCAATCATCAGCATCATTTTTTGAAAAGAGTTTCCTGCTTGAGGGCAACTGTTGAGAAAAAACCGGATCCCATATCGGGTCATTTGGCTGTGCGGCATCTTGTAGTTCAGAAATTGTTTCGAAAAATGGAGTCAGTAAAGTGGTTCCTATTTTCGTTGTTCCAATGGCGGAAAAATGTTGTGGGGGTGATTCACCAAAGATAGTTTCATATTCGTTTCGATTCACGCAGACAACTTCTCTGGTTGAATTGTTGCGAATGAGCCACAATTCAATTCCGACACTAACAAATGCTTCAACAAGATGTTCGTCGTAATGGTTTCGTCTTGCCGAATCAATCACTTCTGCAAGTACTGGAGATTCAATTTTTGCTCGTTCAGTTGCTGGGATGGGCTGCCCCGTTGCGTTGATGGGGGCGGCATCTCCGAATGTACTTCCCGGCGTAACAATAATTTCTCGACACGCTAAGGCAATAATTGTTCCTGCTGAAAAAGCGTGTGGGTTAATCCATGCCACCGTGTTTTTCTGTGCATTATTTTTGATTTCATAACAGATTTGGAGCGTAGACATTAAGTCGCCACCCGGAGTGTTGAGTTCAATGACAATTGCGTCTGCATCTGAGGATTCTTCAAGCCGTCTCTTAAATGATTGAGCAGTTACGGTGTCGACTACTCCTTCAATCGTAATGACGGCAACATCTGTTGCCTGTCTATAACTTGGGACAGGAAGCGCTTGCGATAGAACAGTTGTTGCAATTGCCATCAACATTCGTGCATCATAGCGAAGGAAGAGTTCTGTCGAAATCTCCTCACAAGGGCACACTATAAGCGACCATGCTACTGGGGCCAGGACCAGTTGATGAGTTCTAAAAAACAAGCCGCAGCACATGCTGCGGCTTGTTATAAAGTAAAACTAAATAGTGAGATTAATCATGGTAAAAGGCATCACATTCTCCACCTTTTCCATCACCGCTTTTGGTTTCTATGACATGCGTTAAAACAACATCGTGTCCTTGACCAAGACCACCTGTCATGTAGTCAGCATCCGGTGCTTGGCTTACATCTTCTTTAAAGAGGTTGTCAGGTAAAGAAACATCTGTTGACCGATACGTTGAGGATGATGGGTAGAATGTTTCAAGAACATCGCCGTGTCCATCACCAAAAAAGATAGCACCCTTCCAGTCACGCTCGATTCCGTGGAATAGATTTGATCGGGAGTGTTCATCGGGCTCGCCATCCTCTGGACCACGAGTGCCGATAATAGCAAACGAAGTTGGTGAGTGCGTGCTGACGCCCCAGTTTTGTTGCTTTCGTTTGCCGGTGAGAGGCATGATGGCGTAACTATTATTGGCAGATGAATAATCTCCTGAAGAAATTTCATCAGTTAAGTCATTTCCAAAATCACGATCCCATAAATACCATTCGTCAACAACAGGACTTGGTTCGTAAGAATTGTAATCATACGATTCCATTGGAAATACATTATCCCCTTGTTCTGTTGGGGCGTAGAGAAGGTCAGTTGTGAATAGGTTTTGCATCACACACATGGACAATAGTCTTGCATGATCATTTTGTGTGAGGTCTTCTGGGCCTCGGCCCTTAATATATCCCATTGAACTTTCCCCGCGAGCTTGAAGACCTGGGGTGGGATATCGGCCATTGTGAGAACTTGTCCAGAAAGTAAAGCCAGAAAAGATAGCT
>PVBE011736854.1_pt1 | contig 10977 bp, 7 predicted proteins | sample 1631181 | NCBI WGS metagenome assembly PVBE01 (sample SAMN08397723, study PRJNA350692) | Marine metagenome, whole genome shotgun sequencing project. | isolation source: water | place: Pacific Ocean | collected 2012-04 | reverse complement strand
GTCGTGGGTGCAATCTCCGGCCAGTCATACATCGGCAGTTGTGCAAGTCCTGGTCCTGATGGTGTGGTGGTCATGGTTCTTCGATCTTGGGTCTCATGGGAGATGATGCGAGCCAACTAGTCGTGACTGACGAGCCATTGGCGCAGTTCACCGCGCTCGGCCGGTGTCATGCCACTGGCGTTGCCCAGTGGCATCGCCTGGCTGGTCACTGCCTGGGCCAGCACCTGCTCGCGATAGCGCTTCACGGCATCGAGACTGTCGAGCACGACGCCGCCCGGAGGCGCGCTGAAGGCCGGATTAACGGGCTGGGCCGCATGGCAGCCGACACAGTGGGTACTGACGATCTGCAGGGTACGCGTGTCGCTTACAGCAGTGCTCGATACGGCCGGGCCCCGGGAGGCGATAAAAAAGATCAGACCCAGCGCCAGCATTACGGCCAGCGGCCACTGCCAGGCGAGCACTATGCCACGCCCACCTGCATGATAGGTATTAAAGAAGTGGCGGATCACCCCGCCGGCCAGCACGATAAAGGCCACCACCAGAGCCCCCCATGTTGCGCCGCCGGAGAACAGCATGGGGTAATGGGCGCTGACCATCAGCAGCAGTACAGGCAAGGTAAGGTAGTTGTTATGCAGCGAGCGCTGTTTGGCCTGGGCACCCAGAGTCGGGTCTGGCGTGTTGCCCGCGATCAGATCAGCCACGACCTTTTTCTGATTGGGAATAATGACCACAAACACGTTGGCCGACATGATTGTGCCAATCAGTGCGCCCACATGCAAAAAGGCAGCCCGGTCGCTGAAGAGCTGGGTCAGCAGATAAGCGCTCGCCACTATCAGTACCAACACGAATACGGCAAGTGCTGGTGTGGAGCGGCCGATGGGGCTGCGACACAGCACTTCGTATATCAGCCAACTGCCGATCAGAAAAGCCAGGCTGGCACCAATGGCGCTCAGTGTGGTGAGGTCAGCACGGCCCGGGTCGATAAGATAACTGGCGGCACCCAAGTAGTAGATAACAACCAGCAGCGCAAACCCGGAAACCCAGGTGAAGTAGGCTTCGTACTTAAACCAGTGCAGTTGTGGGGGCATCTGCTCGGGCACCACCGCATACTTGCTCATATGGTAGAAGCCCCCGCCGTGCACACTCCACGATTCGCCCAGGACTCCTTTGGCAAGCCCTTCCCGCGTGCGCAGGCTCTGATCGAGCCATATAAAGTAGAAAGAGGTGCCGATCCAGGCGATGCCGGCTGCCAGGTGCAGCCAGCGGATCATTAAGCTGGCCCAGTCGAGCCAGGGTATGGTCACGGTATGATTTCTCCCTTGAATGTGCGGGCTGCGGTGCTTTTGACCCAGGAGGCTGAATCCTAAACCGATTGCCTTTTCAGGAAAATCGCTACAATTGCAAAGGACTATATCGATTTTTTTGAAAATAGATGGAAACAGACGATCTGGTGCTTTTTGTGCGGGTTGCGGAACTTGGGAGCCTGACCGCTGCCGGACGAGATCTGCGGCTGACCCCGGCCGTGGTCAGTTCGAGGTTGATCCGCCTGGAGAAAAAATTGGGGATGCGCCTTTTGAACCGTACCACCCGGCAGGTAGACCTGACCCCCGACGGCCATCATTTTTTGCAGCATAGCCTGAAGATTCTCGAAGCGGTAGATCAGGCCCAAAGCGCAATTGCGCTCAATCGCGACGGCCCGGCGGGGTCGCTGAAAGTCTCCGCGCCTGTGAGTTTTGCTCGATTGCATCTGGCACCGCTGGTGGCGACATTTACCCAGGAATATCCCCAGGTACAACTGCGAGTGGTGGCAAGCGATCGCTTTGATGATTTTTTCCACGAGCAGATTGATCTGCTGATCCGCATTGCCGAGCTCAAGGATTCCAACATGGTGGCAAGACGTCTGGCCCCCAGCCGACGGGTATTTTGTGCATCGCCAGAGTACCTGGCCCGGGCGGGCACCCCGCAAGTGCCCGCTGACCTGGCAAAGCACAATTGTTTGTTGCTGCGCTTTCCCGGCTCGCAGCAGTGGCGCTGGGCGTTGACACATCCCTCGGGACGCCAGGAGACATTGAGTCTTTCGGGCACGATGGATTCGGATAACTCTGAGATCCTGACGAGTTGGTGTCTGGCTGGCCACGGTATCGCCATGAAAGATGTGTGGGAAGTAGGCCCCTACCTGCGTGATGGCACATTGTGTGAGGTATTAGCATCACACCCGCCCGTGTCCTATCCGATCACGGCGTTATACCCTCACAGCCAGTACCTGCCGCCAAGGGTAAGGCTCTTTATCGACTTCTTATTAGCCCAGTTGGGCGAGCTGCCTTACTGGGAAGAACAACGTTAAGGCGCAGCGAGCCCATGATGAGGTCAATTCAACCCGCCGGCGGACCCATTAGTCCAACATAACAGGTAAAAACGATATGATGTGATGGCGATCACATCCGGCTGTAATGATCATGGTGCACATTGACGCGATTGCGTTGAACCGCTGGCGGTTTACCGATGGCTTTGAAACCAAAACAAATCAAACTGGGTACGGTGCCAATCCGGGGTAGCTTCTTTTTGTGGGGGCTGCTCATTTTGGTTGTGATGATGCCACAATCGGGTGTTGCCGATGAAATGGCGCCGGCCGCCAGGGATAACCCAATCGTGGTCTATACCCGGATGGCTCCAGGACCGGAGGACGACGGGCCGGGGCGGATGTTGCTGGAGCGCATTGAGGATGACAAGACGCTGCGCGTGTTGGTCGGTATCGATTTTGATATGGTGGCGCCGCACGAATTGTCTGCCCGTGATGCCAAGGCGCAGGCTGTTGATATGGCCAAAGTACAAGGCGCGGTGCTGCAGCGTGTCTTCGAGCCTGCAAAGAAGAAAGGCCTGCTCTGGCAGTTTCGCGATATCCCTTTTATGACGCTTGAGGTCAACCGTGAGCAGTTACGCAAGGTGTTGGTTGATCCTGCAGTCGTGAGCGTGCAGGAGGACGCCGTCGCACAACCGATGCTGAACGACAGCACCGATGTGATTCGGGCAGATCAGCTTTGGAGTATGAGCCCCCAGCTGCGGGGTAAGGGCCAGGCGATCGCGATCCTGGATACCGGTAGCAATCATGCGACTATGCTCAAAGACCAGGTTGTGGCCGGTGGGTGTTTTTCTTCCAGCTACTCGTATTACCCGTCGTACTCATTGTGTGCCGGCGGTGCATCTTCGCGAACCGGTTTGTCGGCTGGCAGTAATTGTCCGACAACGGTAGGTGGCTGTGACCACGGCACCCACGTTGCTACCATTGCGGCTGGGGATGATGGCTCGCTGCGCGGCGTGGCCCGCGAGGCCGGAGTTATCCGGGTGCAGGTATTTTCCAAGTTCACCAGCAGTTACTGGTGCGGCGGTTATGCGCCTTGTGTGATGTCCTATGGCTCTGATCAGGTGCGCGGCTTGGAGTATGTCTACAGTTTGCGCAATACCTTCGATATCGCTGCCGTCAACATGAGTCTGGGTGGGGGCTATTACTCCTCTTCGTGCGACAGCCGTGCACCTGCCATTGCCTCGATCATCAACCGTTTGACAAGCGCCGGCATTGCTGTCGTGATTGCGGCGGGCAACAGCGGCATGAATGGTTACATCAGTTACCCCGCCTGCATCAGCAATGCCGTGGCCGTGGGTAGCTCAACCAAGACCGATGGTCTTTCGTCTTTTTCCAATCATTCACCGCTGATCGATCTGTTGGCCCCGGGGCACAGCATTATGGCCGGGGTGCCCAGCCGTTCCTACCGGCGTATGAGCGGCACTTCTATGGCCGCACCGCATGTAGCGGGCGCGTTTGCTTTATTGAAAAGTTATGACCCGAATGCCTCTGTATCTGAATTGCAGACCGCACTGGCCTGTACTGGAGAGCCGATTGCCCGAGGCGGCGTCAGCCGTAACCGCATCGATATGCGCAGCGCCTACCAGTTTCTGAAGAAAGGCATGAGCGGCTGTACCAAGGCGGAGGACAGCTCGACCCCGGACTGGATTCCGAGACACGGCTGGTTCTGACATGACCCCTGGTACTACCACCTGGCAATCTGCAGTGATCTGGTACTCCGCGCTTGCTCCATCGTTGCGCAAGGGCACCCTGGTGGCGATGTTGGCAGCCTTTTTGTCGCCTGTCCTGGCGCAGCAAAATGAAGAGGCAGCGGTGCTGCTGCGCACGATCCAGGCCCTTGAGAGCCTGCGCTACGAGATCATCCAGGAGCGTAGCCGCTTTAATGCCACGCCCGAGCCTACCGATGAAGCCGAACTGCAGACCTGGCGGGCAATAGCACAAGACATGTCTTTAACATTGGCCGAAATCGAATTGGCGATCGGGAGTTATCAAAAGCGTTATCGCAAGGTTGCAGGCTCGGCAGCATCGCCGCCCGCAAGTGATATGCCACCCCTGCTGCCTGAATGAACGATGAACACGGTGGTGATCAAACCTAAAGCGTGGGCAATGGCTCTGGGCCTGTTTTTTGCCTGGCCGTTTACAGCCCTGGCTGACCCCGGGCCGTTGGCTCAGACGCCGATCCTGACATCGGCGGCAAGTGCACCCAATATCCTGATCGTAATTGACGATTCCGGCTCCATGGGATGGCGCCGTTCGGGTCAGCCCAAAACGCCCATGCACCAGGCCCAGGATGCCGCTATCGCGCTGCTGGATTCGCTCAGCAAGGTTCGGGTTGGGGTAGGGTCATTCAGCCGTTATAACTTTGGCGGCGAACTGGATCAGCCGATCGTAGACCTGGATGCAAACCGCGCACTGATCTACAAGGCGGTGCGCGACCTCTACCCCCGAGGGGGCACACCGTTGGTGGGCACATTGCAACATATGGGCCGTTACTTTGTTGGCCTTGGTGGTACGGTTAATCCGGGCAATAGTGCCTCGACCAACTGTACGGCTAATGGGCAATATCGCGGCGCCTTGACGCTGCACCCGGATGACGCCCCACGCGGGTATCCCCTGAGCGAAGTTTTTCCCAGTGGACCCAACAAGGGTTGGACACGCTCGACAGCGCAGTCACCGGTGTGTCACTGGTGCCAGAAAAACTTTCTTATTCTGTTGACCGATGGCTGGGGTTGGGGTGATGCCTCAACGCCGTTGCGCAACTACTGCCCCACCTGCTACCACCCCTTGATCAGTGTGGCGGCGGCGCTCAATGATATCGATCTGCGCCCGGACGTGGACGACTTTGAGGGCAGCGAGTCGAAAAATAATCTGGTCACCTATACCATCGGTTTTCATACCAGCCAGGCGCTACTGAAAGAAACGGCAAAGAAGGGCGGTGGGCTTTACTTTGAGGCTGATAACGAAAGCGAACTGACGGCCGCTTTTGCCAAGATTGGCGAGGATATCCTGGCCCACACCAGCGGCTCAGCCTCAGCCGCGACGTTCAGCACAAGCCTGCTGCAAAGCGGCACTGATCTTTATCTGACGACCTTCAACACCGAGTACTGGACCGGCGACGTGATTGCCGGCACTCTGGATCCCAGTGGCAGGCCCGGCGGCAAGCGCTGGTCGGCAGCTAATCGACTGGATACGGCGAGCAACCCGGACACGCGCGTAATGCTGAGCTGGAACAGTGAGAATGAGTCACCGACGGGCACCTGCCCGGGGCTATCAACGAAAGCTGCGCCCAAAGCACGCCCGGGCGGTATTCCTTTTCGATGGGATTACCTGTCAACACTGCAGCAGCGTGATCTGCTTGACCAGGCGAGTGCGTCGGGCAATCTTGTCTATGAGCGCAAATGGGGGAGCACCGGATCAGGTGGGGGCAAGTTTGGACTGCCTTTTGATGTGGCCACCGACAGCCAGGGCAACGTGTACGTGGTTGATTACAACAATCATCTGGTGCAAAAGTTCGATCTGGATGGAACATTCCTCACCCAATGGGGTGGCACGGGATCGGGCGTTAAGAATCTCAATTACCCCGTGGGGATTGCTACCGATAAAGACGACAACGTCTATGTCGCACAGCATGGCTCGCACACCGTAAAAAAATTCAATGCTGCGGGCGATTATCTGGCGAGCTATGGTGGTTATGGGCTTGCACCAGATCAGCTGTACTACCCGTTTGATGTTGCAGTGGATTCGTCCGGCAATCTTTATGTTGTCGAACTGCAGAGTCACCGCATCAAGGTTTTTGATGCCAGTGGTAACTTTGTGCGCGAGTGGGGCGGCAAAGGCAGCGCTGCGGGACGTTTCTGGAGTCCCAATCGGATTGCGATTGATCTTGCCGATAACGTTTATGTTTCGGATTACGTCAATCACCGGATTCAAAAATTTGATACCGATGGTAATTTTCTTGCCCAGTGGGGTAGTTATGGTACGGGCGATGGACAGTTTCGCTACCCTTATGGTGTGGCCACTGACGGCAGTGGTAACGTATTCGTGGTGGAGTACTTCAATCGGGTGCAGCAGTTCGATGCGGCTGGTAACTTTATAGAAAAGTGGGGTTCGTCTGGTTCAGGAGACGGCCAGCTCAGATACCCACGGGGCATCGGTGTGTACGATGGTGGTGTGTGTGCCGGCTCGAGCTTCTTTGTCGCTGATGCCTACAACTACCGGGTGCAGAAGTTCTCCAGCCCCGGTAGCGCTCATATCAGTGCCGAGATTGGGAAGGCGCGTCTTCGTTACCTGCGCGGCGAGCGCACTAATGAAAAAGCCGGCTGGGGCTTTCGCGAAAGACAAAGTCTGCTGGGAGATATCATTCACTCGTCTGCGGTGTATGTGGGTAAGCCCTCTCTTAACTGGCCCTCAGGCGGCGCTTTTCCGTCGGGGGATAAAGCCTATTCTCGGTTTGCCCGGGATAAGCGCAGCCGCCGCCCGGTCGTAGCCGCCGGGGCAAACGACGGGATGCTGCATGTGTTTGCAGCCGATAATGGGAATGAGTTATTGGCCTATCTGCCGGGCAATCTTTTCTCGAGCGCAAAGAGTCAGGGCTATCACTATCTGACTGACCCTGACTACGCACACCGTTACTATGTAGATGGTACGCCGGCAGTTTCAGATGTTTTTATTCCCTCGCGCTTTTCGACCACAGCCCAGTGGCGCAGTGTGCTGGTGGGTATCGAAGGCTCGGGCGGGCGTGGCCTGTTTGCTCTGGATGTGACCGACCCTGACCGGTTTGCCGAGGCTAACGCAACTGATCTGGTACTGTGGGAGTTCTCCAGCGCGCACGATCCACACCTGGGACGCACTTTGGCACGGCCAACTATTGCGCTGCTGCCTAACGGGCGCTGGGCGGCGATTGTCGGTAACGGCTACCAGCATACCGCCACCGGTACGCCTTCTTCCGGGCAGGCGGAGCTTTTTGTGATTTATCTTGATGGCGGCCTTGATCGCAAGTGGAGCGAGGGGCGTGATTATCTGCGTATCCCGACGGGAGTTGGGTCGGTTAGCCGGCGTAACGGCCTTTCGACCCCAGCCGTTATCGACACTGATGGTGACCGGGTGGCCGATCGGGTCTACGCAGGCGATATCCAAGGCAACCTGTGGGCCTTTGACCTATCCAGTAACAAAGCAGTTGACTGGAAGGTTGCCCATGGCGGGCCACTTTTCAGCGGCGCCCGCAAACAGCCGATCACGGCCCGACCTGAGATCATCCGCCACCCAGCGATGCCCCTGGCCGGCAATCAACCCAATCTGATGATATTTTTTGGCACAGGGCAGTACCTCGTGCCAGGAGACAACACCACGACTGATACGCAGAGTTTCTATGCAGTGTGGGATCGGGGTGATGGCAAGCTGGAGCGTTCTGATCTTGTGGAGCAGGTCTTTTTGCGCACGAATCAAAGCGGTGGCCGGGTTACCGATCCGGATCGCTGGCAGGAGCTGAAAGTTGATTACAAAAAGGCAAGCGCTGGCGATCGTTACGGCTGGTATCTGGATCTGCCCGATAGCGGCGAGCGGGTGGTCACCGATGCGCGCTATCGCGGTGGACTGATTTTCTTCAATACGTTGGTGCCGACGGATCCCCGCCCCTGTGCGGCCGGTGGCACAGGTTGGATGATGTCGGTAGACGCTTTGACCGGTGGTAGTCCGCTCGCGCCTGCTTTTGACTTTGACGGTAACGGCGAGATCGATACCGACGGTGACACCGAAGTGATCGGCGGCGAAGGCGGCAAAAAGAAGCGGCGCATCGGTTTTGCCGGCAAGAAATACTATTCGAAAAATGGCATACCCACCGGCGTGTCGATCATCGGTGATAACCGCTATACCGCCGGCAGTGGAACCGATGATGCATCCGAGGTTACCGTGGAAGCCCTACAGCCGGGCGACGATGCACCGGCTGGCAGGATGTCCTGGGATCAGTTGTTGCCAGAGTAGCGCTTTCGTGTTCTGATCTCCCCGGCCCCAAGGGGCACCTGCAAAAAGATAAAACAGGAGGGAGACATGTCGGGCAAGGTGATAGCATTTTTTCCAGAGGCGGCCTTTGGGCCGGCCCTGAATTCAGTGGGCATCGCGCAGGCTTGCGAGAAACTCGGCCATAAAGCGGTTTTTCTGACCGACCCGGGCATGCAGGGAGTGTATTCGGGCTATGGATTCGATGAATACACCGTCAATATGTCTGAGCCGATGCCGCCAGAGGAGATGGCCAAGTACTGGACGGACTTCATCAACGGCCATATTCCCAACTTCGATCTCACAGCATACGAGCAGATCGATAACTACGTAAAGGAATGCTGGGAGGCGATTGTTGAAACGGCTATCTGGGCTGAAAAAGAACTGCCCAATGTGCTGCACAAAGTGTCACCCGATATTATCTGTGTGGATAACGTAATTCTGTTTCCCGCTATCAAGCGTTATGCCCGTGAGCAGAACAAACCCTGGGTGCGGATCATTTCCTGCTCAGAGAACGAGATTGCTGATCCGAGTATTCCACCGCATCTTTCAGGGTGTGGCGAAAACGATGCGGCTTGTTTTGCCGCTTATCAGGATCACTTCAACGAGGTCGTCAAGCCGACACACGATAAGTTCAATGACTTTTTGGCGCAGTGTGATGAGGCGGCCTATCCGCTGGGCGAGTTTTTTGAAGCTTCGCCACATATGAATTTGTTGCTGTATCCTGAGTCGGTTAAATTCAAGCGCTCCCAGCCGCTGGACCCGAAACAGTTTCAGTATCTTGAGGGGTGTGTGCGAGATGAGAGCACGTTCGAGATGCCATCGTTTAAGCGTCACAATGATGCCCCGTTACTCTACGTCAGTTTTGGCAGCCTGGGCTCTGGCGATACGGTTTTGCTCAAGCGCCTGATGGAAGTCGTTGCAACTATGACGGTGCGGGCACTCTTTAACGTGGGCGATTACGAGGCCGAGTACGACGCCGTGCCCGATAATATTCAGATCGCTTCGTGGTATCCCCAGCCGTCTGTTATCTCCCAGGCAGATGCCGTCATCCATCACGGTGGCAATAACTCGTTTAACGAATGCCTGTATTTTGGCAAGCCTGCACTTATCATGCCTTATGTGTGGGATGGTCACGACAATGCCAGGCGCGTCGCTGAGACGGGACATGGTTTTCATCTGCATCGCAACCACTGGACCCCCGATGAGCTGCAGACGACCATTGAGAATTTGCTGAGCAATCAGCAGCTGCGCGTACGCCTAAACACCACATCCGCTCATATGCGTTCTGAGCATGGCCCCACCAAGGCAGCCGGTATCCTGGAACAGTTGCTCAATTGATGGATAGAAAGCCTGTAAAGCTCGTGGCGTAGGCAACCCCTGGCCCAGGGTACCGCTTCTTGCCCCCTATTGGTTTGGGTAGAGGAAGTGAAATGGGCTAAGATCAACGCCCAAGCAGTTTTGTCAGCGATAGCGGCAAATGGGAGTGATCCAATCTAAATGTTCGAGACATTTGCTAATCAACCTCTGCGCACCGTCCTTGCACTCGGATGTATGGCTGCTCTGGTTGGGTGTAATAGCGGCGGTGGAACCTCTTCGGGTACCTCCGGCGGTCCGGGCTACCTCACCGTGCCACTGGCAGGCTGGTGGCACGGCAGTTGGTCTCGAAACACAACATTGACGGATATCGTCGTTGATACCAGCGACGTTACCACCCACCTTGATCCCCAGGATGGTGTAGCGCGACTTCAGATTACCTCAGCCAGTGGGTCATCACAGACTATTAGCGGCTCGCTGATGATGAGCGGGTTCGAGTGTTTTGACAACGGCAGCATACAGGGATCCTGGTCAGGCTCAAATGTCGGCATCAGTGTTTACAGTCAGCCGACCTTAGTGGAGACGGCTGGAGTCAGTTCGACTATCACGCAGGTTTCGGCCGGCAGTGGTTATTCCTCTGCGCCCACCGTGACTTTTTCTGCACCGGACCATGCCACTGGAGAGACAGCAACCGGACACGCGGTAATTTCTGGCCAAGGCAGTATTGCGTCACTCGCGGTATCGGCCGGAGGAACCGGATATACACAGGCAACCACAACGGTGACCATTACGGCACCTGACCTTAGCGGTGGCACCCAGGCTACTGCTACCGCAACAGTCTCAGCAGGAGGGATCATAGTCGGTTTCGTGGTGACCGAAGCTGGCAGTGGCTATTCTATTGCCCCGGGAGTCATCATCTCTGATACAGGCGATGGTGCAGGAGCGGTCGGCACAGCAACGCTCAGTGATGAGACGGCAGGCCAGGTAACGGCTATTGCTCTCGATAGCGCGGGCTCCGGCTATGAGATACCACCGAGCATCACGATCAGTGGTGGCGGAGGAACCGGGGCGATCTTTACGGCTGCACTTGATAACGATGTGGGTCTTGATGCGGTACGGCTGTCACTTTCAGGGCATCAGACGGCAGGGGGTCAGTTGACATTACAGTACTCCGTCGCTTCAGGTGAATGCGAAGCCAAGCGTGGCAGTATGACGTTGAGCAAATCAAGCTAGCCAGGTTGTTTGATTCATGATCGAAGATACGAATGTGACTTTCACCAGCCGGCTTCTAAGGCGGCATCAGG
>PVBE010386219.1_pt1 | contig 10977 bp, 10 predicted proteins | sample 1631181 | NCBI WGS metagenome assembly PVBE01 (sample SAMN08397723, study PRJNA350692) | Marine metagenome, whole genome shotgun sequencing project. | isolation source: water | place: Pacific Ocean | collected 2012-04 | reverse complement strand
CCATCTGGTCGGATGTCGGCGTCGGGCCGAAGCTGAGGCTCCACTCCTTGAAGTAGCCGCGGTACCACAGGGGCCCTTGCGTACCCCAGGTGATGGCCTGGAGCGTCTTGTTCTGGATTTCGAGGGGTGGGGTGCCGAGGACGGAGCGGATGGCGACATTCAAGCCGGCCAGATCCACCTTGCCCGGGGCGAGCGGCGGCGAGACGCCGGCGTGGACGAAGAGATAGTCGCCGACCCTCGTGAGCGAGTTCTGCGCGCGCATCCAGCGTCCGATCTCGGTGTCGGCACCGACGATGCCCCGAGGCGGGATGCCGAACAGCGCCGCGACGCGTTTGTACTTCGGCGCCATGTAGCGGACATCGCCGCCCATGATCATGACTTCGTGGTTGCCGAGCACGTAGTGCAGGCGACCGCCGGCAGCGAGGGCTTCCCGCGACAACCGGTACAGCATCCACAACGTCTCGGTGACTTTTTGCCCGCGGTCGACCATGTCGCCGACACACACGAAGTGCCCCTTGCCGAATGCCCACTTGCCGTTCTTGTCGACCACGCCGTTGGCCTTCAGGAATTGGAACATGGCGTCGTACTCGCCCTCGACGTCGCTGATGATGAACAACTTTTTGGGCATCGGCCACGTCGACGCGGGGGGCGTGTGCTTGCCGAGTTTCAGCGACTTGCCGAGAAGCGCCTCGAACTCGGGCAACTCGATCGGCTTGCCGGCGGCGAAACGCTTCTCCACGATCTTCCCGGCGTGCACCCACTTCGCGGTGACGGAGCCGTCCTTCCCGTGAAATAGATGCGGCCCATCTTCGAGCACGGGGAGCACGGGGGTCTGGATCGTTGGCTTGGGTTTCGACCCGGTGATCTGTGCTTCGCAGGGGAAGAGCAGACAACCCGATACGAGAAACATGGTGAGAATCGTGGACCAGCGCATGGCCCTACCTTCCCGCAGGGCGCGGACCAAGGCAAGGACCACTCAGCCCACCCAGGGGGCAGGAAAGCGCAGAGGACCGTGCCGTGGGCCCGGAAAGACGGACTCACTTGTCCTTCTGCGTGGTGCCTTGCCCGGCGTTGTTCTTCGCGTGCGGTCGTGTCGTCCGCCTCGGTCTCATCGGCACCCATCAATCGCAGATGTCGCCATGCTCTGATGGCGACCGACGAGTTCGCCGTAGTGTGCAGATTGCTGCCAAGATGAGGCTACGAGACCCCAGGATACACTCTGGTGACGTTTCGCCGCGACGCGCAGGCACGTGGACTGGCATACTGTGAAGCAACCGATACGACTATCCAAGGAACGTAACCATGCGCATGACGACGCTCGCCATCCTGGCAGCCCTGTTGACCCCGGGCCTCACGGCCCAAGTCGAAGTCGAGAAGCCCGCCAAGGGCAAGATCCAGAAGAAGGGCCGGAAGGCAACGAACAAGAAGGCGGCCTACCAGCTGGGCTCGGTCGTGAAGGCCGACCTCACCCTGAAGGACATCCACGGCAAGGTACACGACTTCAAGTCGCTGCGCGGCAAGGTCGTCTTCGTGCACTTCTGGGATACCCGGTGCCCGGCGATCAAGAAGAGCCAAGCGCGGATGAATGCGATCCACGCGGACTACAAGGGCAAGGACGTCGTCGTGCTCGGCATCAACGCGAACCAACGCGAGATCGGGCTCGACCCCGCGGTCGCCAAGGCGACCGATGTGGATGGCGCGGGCGAAGCTCCCGCGCCGTACGGGAAGGTCAGGAAGTTCGTCGAACGGAACAAAGTTCCGTACCCGATCCTGGTCGACCACAACAACAAGGTCGCCGACATGTTCAAGGCGCGCACGACGCCGCACTGCTACGTCATCGACCAAAAGGGCGTGCTCCGCTACCAGGGTGCGCTCGACGATGACCCGCGCGGTCGCAAGGGCGAGAAGGCTTCGAACCACGTCCGCGTGGCGATCGACGCCCTGCTCGCCGGCGACGATTACGAGAACAAATCGACCCGACCGTACGGTTGAGGCATCAAGCGCTCTCTTCCCCGTGCGGGAAACAAGAACGGCAAGAAGAAACGTCGCAACCGCCGCAATCGTCGAGACAAGTAACGCGTGAAAACGAACCTTGGCCTCTACGGGATCGTCTTCGCGGCACTCGGGATCGTCACGTGCGCCGATTCGGATCCGGTCGCGGACGGACCGACGCTTCCGATCGAGACCCAACACCAACTGAAGGTGGTCGACGACCAGGCCCTGGTCGCCGTCTTGAAGACGTATCGGGGTAAGGGCCTGCTGGTCAACATATGGTCGACCACTTGAGCGCCGTGCAAGAGTGAACTGCCCCATCTGATCGAAGTGGCAAGGCGCTTCCGATCTCGGGGCGGTCGGTTGCTGGGCGTGTCCTACGACCTCATGGAATCTAACGACGGTGCGGAATCCAAACGCCGCATCGAGAGGGTCTTCAAGAAGGCCGCTGTCGGCGAGTTCACCACGGTCCTGTACGACGGCGACGACTTCGACGGGATCAACGACTCCCTGGGTCTGCCCGGCGGCATTCCGCAGACCGTGGCAATCGATGCGAACGGCAAGCTCGTCGACCGACACAGCGGTATGGCCTCCGAGGATCGGTTCGAGCAGATGATGCGAAAGGCCCTGGGAAAGTAGTCTCTGCGACTTCCCCGGTGTAGAACGGTCGCATGAGCAAACTCAGGGTCCTCGTCGTCGGTTGTGGCAACATGGGCACGTCGCACGCACGCGCCTACCATTCGATGGACGAATTTGAGATCGTCGGTGTCGTCAGCCGGGGCCCCGAAAGCCGCGAGGCGCTCGCCGCGGAGCTCGGCGGGGTCGCGACGTTTTGTGACTTCGACGCCGCCATCGCGGAGGCCCGCCCCGATTGCGTGTCCATCAACACCTACCCGGACACCCACTACCAATACTGCAAGAAGAGCCTCGAGTCCGGCGCGCACGTGTTCATCGAGAAGCCCCTCGCGAACACCGTGGAGCAGTGCCAGGAATTGGTCGACCTCGCGACCAAAAAGGGCGTGAAACTCGTCGTCGGCTACATCCTTCGGGTCCATCCGGCGTGGCAGAAGTTCATCGAGGTCGCGCAGACCCTCGGCAAGCCGCTCGTCATGCGCATGAACCTCAACCAGCAGAGCCGCGGCAAGGACTGGAACACGCACAAGTCCCTGATGAACTCGATATCCCCGATCGTCGACTGCGGCGTGCACTACATCGACGTGATGTGCCAGATGACGCGGGCAAAACCCGTGCGGGTCAGCGCGATCGGTGCGCGGCTGAGCGAGGAGTTGGACGAGGGGATGTACAACTACGGCCAGCTGCAGGTCACCTTCGACGATGGGTCTGTCGGTTGGTACGAGGCCGGCTGGGGACCGATGATGAGCGAGACAGCGTACTTCGTGAAGGACGTCGTCGGTCCGAACGGCTGCGTGAGCATCACGGACAACGAGGGTTCCGAGCGGGCAGCGGGCTCCGCGGATGTCGATTCGCATACCGCGACAAATAGCCTGAAGGTGCACTACCAGGATCGGGACGGCGACGATGAGTTCGTCAAGCCGGACGAGATGCTGGACATGACGGACGAGCCCGACCACGACGGCCTGTGTCTGCGCGAGCAGCAACTGTTCGCGCGCACGATCCTCGAAGATATCGACCTGCGCGACCACATGGCCGACGCGATCAACGCGACGCGCACGGTGTTGGCCGCCGATGAGTCGTTCCGCACGGGCCGGACGGTCGATCTGTAGCTGGCGCGACACGGGAGATGCCCGGGGACCGATTACGGGCGACATCAATCCCTTTGGCTATGGAAGACAGAGCGGATTGGGCAGGCTAACTCCAGGTTCACGGAGTCTCACAAGTAGCGATAATCCGGGGTTCAACTCGGTGGCCAATCACACGGGCCAGCGAACGTCTGGCTCGTTCACAAACAACTCCTCGAACAACTGGGCTGCCACGCCGACGCTCGTGATCGCGAAGCGCGAGGTCAACTGCCCGGACTGGCAGCCGCAGCTTACTTCGATCCCGACGGCGCCGTCCTTGGAACGACTTTCGAGGTGCCATCCGACGAAGATGCGGCCCGCGGGCAGCAGGAAGTCGGATTCTCGCTTCGTCCAGGAGAACGCGCTTCACGCGAGCGCCGGTTGGCGTCCGCGATTGTCGCCAGTCTCGCGGCATTGGGGACCAGGAACGATCGTCGCTTTACTCGGGGCCACAGAGCCGTAGGCTCGCTTCCATTCATGTGGCACACGTTGAGCATCATCGGCGCGATCTTGCTCCTGGTCGCCGTCTACGACCTCTTGCAGCGCAAGCACGCGATCTTGCGGAACTTCCCGATCATCGGCCACTTCCGCTACCTGCTCGAGGCGGTCGGTCCGGAACTGCGGCAGTACATCGTCACGAACAACGATGAAGAGCGACCCTTCAGCCGTGATCAGCGTCGCTGGGTCTACGCCAGTTCGAAGAAGCAGAACAACTACTTCGGTTTCGGCACGGACAGTGAAGTCGAGCTCACGTCGAACTACCTGATCGTGAAGCACGCGGCGTTCGGCCTGCCTTCGCCGAGCCCCGGAGATCCGGACTACGATCCGCTCCATTTGGTGCCGTGCGCGAAGATCCTCGGTGGGTGGCGGGGTCGCAAGCACGCGTTTCGACCGAAGTCCATCATCAACGTGTCGGCGATGAGCTTCGGTTCGCTCAGCGCGCCGGCGGTGGAGGCGATCAACCAAGGTTGCGCTGCGGCGGAGGCGCTGCACAACACGGGCGAGGGCGGCATCGCACCATACCACGACCACGGCGGCGGCCTGATCTACCAGATCGGGACCGGCTACTTCGGCGCCCGCGAAACCGACGGCAAGTTCTCGATATCGAAGTTCCTCGACACGGTGGGGAAGCACGACGTCAGGGCGATCGAGGTCAAGTTGAGTCAGGGGGCGAAGCCCGGACGAGGCGGCGTGCTGCCCGGTGCGAAAGTCACGCCGGATATCGCTGAGATTCGCGGCGTGCCAGTCGGGCGGGATGTGATCAGTCCAGCGGGCCACACGGCGTTTCACGATGCGGACAGCCTGCTCGACTTCGTCGAAATGCTTGCTGACGAAACCGGGCTCCCGGTTGGCATCAAGTCGGCGATCGGCGAAATGAAGTTCTGGGACGATCTGGGGCGGTTGATGGCGCCGGGTGACCGCGGCGTTGACTTCGTCGCGATAGATGGCGGCGAGGGAGGGACGGGTGCGGCGCCGCTGGTGTTCTGCGACCATGTCGCGCTCCCGTTCAAGATCGCGTTGAGCCGGGTCTACACCTTGCTCGCGAGTCATGACGTGCATGAGAAGGTCGTGCTCATCGGCAGCGGCAAGACCGGGTTCCCCGAGACAGCGCTCCTCGCGATCGCCATGGGGTGCGACATGGTCGGCGTCGCGCGGGAGGCCCTGATGGCGATCGGCTGCATCCAGGCGCAGCGCTGTCATACCGGTCATTGTCCGACAGGGGTCGCCACGCAAGGCAAGTGGCTGATGCGCGGTCTCGACCCCACGCACAAGGGCAACCGTCTCGCCAACTACCTGATCGCCCTGCGAAAGGAGATCCTCTGGCTCGCGCGTGCCTGCGGCGTGCCACACCCGTCGCTCGTGACGCCCGAGCACTTCGAAATCCTCGATGGTCGGTTCGGTGGGGTTAGTGCGCACGAGTTGTTTGAATACCAGGAGGACTGGGGCATGCCATCGGCGAAGGACCAGGCGACGATCCGGGAGATCATGGCCAAGACCGCGGCCTCATGAAGAGTTGCCCGGTCCGCGGTGCGATCTTCACGCTGTGACGAGGGCCTTCCCCGAACTTCCTGGCGTAGGTCAGACAGTAGAACTCTTCACCCGCATCCGCGACGAGGACTACGATGCGTGGACCGGGTATGCGCGATCGTACGGCGTCGGCTGCAAGGTTAACGCTGGTTCCGTTCCTCGGCGCGCCGTCTTGCCCCCTGTCGCAGGACGCGCGGCTCATGGCGTCGGTCGGCCGCTTCCTGGGGAAGGGTTCGCTCAACATTGTCATCCCCGCGAACCCGTCGCTGCGCGGACTCCGGGCATACTCGCAGGTCATGGTTCTCGATAAGAGCGCGAACACCGCGGGGCTCGCGGTCAGCAACGGACTCACGACCGCAATCGGCGGCTAGCGCATCGCTGTCGCGGCCAACTCTCCAGGCGCGCAGGTGATCCCACCGCCCGGGTGGCTGCCGCTTCCGCACAGGTAGAGCCCGGGCAACGACGTCTTGTAGCGCGAGCATCGCGGGTGGGGGCGTAGCGAGAACATCTGATCGAGTCCGTGTTCGCCGTGGTGGATGTGTCCTCCGGTGATTCCGAACTCGCGTTCGATATCCACGGGTGTGAGGACCTCGTGGCCGGCGATGCGATCGACGCAGCTGGGGGACACGGCGGCGAGACGAGCGAGGGTGGATTGGAGGAGTTCGTCGCGCCTCTCGTCGGTCCAGCCGCCGTCGAGATCGTGGGGCACGAAGTGTACGAGGATCGAGACGACGTGATGGCCCTCGGGGGCGAGGGTCGGGTCCGATATCGTGGGGACGCGCATATCGAGGTGCGGGCGCACCGGCAATTCGCGATATTTCACTCCGTCGAATGCCCGCTCGATCTCGGTGAGGCTCTCTCCGATCCGAATGTTCTCGAACAAGTCGCCCGGTCGCGACGCGAACTCGAGTGGACCCGAGAGCGCCAGGTGGATCTTCGCCGTCGTGCCACGGCAACGCCAGTTCTGCATCGGCACCTCGAGACCGATGGGCAGGTCCGCGGGTCGCAGTAGATCGAGAAAAGTCCTCTTCGGGTCGATCGAGGATGCGACGCACAGGGCGTCGATGGATTCGCCGCTCTCGAGTTCCACGCCGAGAACACATCCGGTACCGACGCGGATCCGCTTCACGGTCGATCCAGTGCGGATTTCAGCACCCTTCGCCTTGCACGCTCCGACCAACGCAGCGACGAGACCAGCGGGGCCGCCAGCGATCTCCCCGCGCGCCGTGCTGTGCTGCATCAGCGAGAGGGCGGTCGTGCCCGCGGACCGTGGACCCGTCCAGGTTCCGAGAAGAGCAGGCGCTGCGAGCGTGGCCTTCAGGAGGTCGTTCTCGAACCATTCGTCCAACCAGTCCTGCACGCACATGGGGCCGATGCGCAGGCACTCGTACATCGTCTCGCGACCGAGGCGCCGCAAGCCCCAGCCTTTGCGGAACAGTTCGATGTACTGGCCGAGGCGAGTCAGGGAGATGTCGGGCGGTGGGTCCGCGAGAAGACGCCGTATGTAGCCGCCGACTCGCTCGAGGAATTCGCTGAACCTGGCGTACTGATCTGCGTCGCCCGAGGAATGTGCCCGGATCTCCCCATCCGCCTTGGATGCGTCACAAGAGAGCAGGAGACCGGCCCCGTCCGCTTGCGGTGCGAAGACCGCGGCGGGCTCGCTACGCCGACGAAGGCCGTGCGACTCCAGGGCGAGGGCGTCGATCACTGACTGCCGGACGGACGTGGTGTCGTGCAAGATGCCGGTCGAACGGTAGCCGGGATGGAACTCCCGGCCCGCCGCGAGCCCACCCGGGGCGTCGCGACCTTCGAGCAGGAGCACCTTGCGTCCACGCGCGGCCGTCAATGCCGCGGTGGTGAGCCCGTTGTGACCGCCGCCGATGATGATGATGTCGTATTGCACCGCGCTGGGTCACCCTTTCTTCAAGATCTGCTGCGCGGCGTTGGCGCCGGATGCGCCCATGATTCCACCGCCTGGGTGCGTGCCCGACCCGCACATCCACAAACCGGGAATCGGTGTCGCGTAGCGCGTCCACAGCGGCGTCGGGCGCAAGAAGAACAACTGCTCGAGGCTGAGTTCGCCGTGGAAGATGTTCCCCTCGGTCAAGCCAAATTCCTGCTGCAGGTCCCAGGGCGTCAACACCTGGCGGTGGAGGATCGAGTCCTTCAGAGTCGGACAGTACTCGGCCAGCGTGTCGATCACCGCGTCACCAAACGCATCGCGCTTGGACGGCCATGCCTCTGGCCCTTCCTTCAGCTCGTACGGCGCGTACTGCACGAAGATCGACATCATGTGTTGTCCGGGTGGCGCGACGGTCGGGTCGGTCAGCGAGGGAATGACGATGTTCATGAATGGTCGGCGGCTGAAGTCACCGTACTTCGCGTCATCGAACGCCCGTTCGAGATAGTCGACGCTCGGCGCGATCGCCATGTCACCGCGGACGTGGGGTCCGACACCCGGTCGGCAGGCGAACTCGGGGAATCGATCGAGCGCGAGGTTCACCTTCCCGGAGCTGCCGCGCAACTTGAACTTCTTGATGGCCGCGAGGAACCCGGAATCCAGGTCCGTGGCCTCGCACAAGCCGAGGAATGTCCGGTGAGGATCGACCCCTGAGACGACGTGTTTCGCCCGGATCTCGGTGCCGTCTTCGAGCGCGACACCGACCGTCTGGCCCCCGCGCACGATGATGTTCGCGACCGATGCATCCGTGCGGATCTCGACGCCCAGGTTTCGCGCCGAATCCGCTATCGCGTTGCTGATCGCGCCGGTCCCGCCCTTGGCGAGCCCCCATGCGCGGAACGCGCCGTCGATCTCACCCATGTAGTGGTGCAGCAGCACGTACGCCGTTCCCGGTGACCGCACGCCCTGGAACGTCCCGATGATGCCGCTGACGCCCATCGTCGCCTTGAGCAGGTCTCCCTCGAACCACTCGTCGAGGAAGTCGATCGCGCTCATCGTGAACATCTTCGCTTGCAGCACGCGTTCGGCCTCGGTGAGCTCGCCAAACAGCCGACCCAACCTCAGCATCTCCAGCAGGCGCGCGGGATTCAGCGAGGAGGGGTCGGGTGGGACCATCGCCAGGATCGGCTTGACCATTCGGCCGACCTTCATCATCTCCCGACCGAACTCGGGGTAGATCTCCGAGTCGCGCTTGCTGAACGCCGCGATCTCGCGACGCGTGCGGTCGGCATCAGGCCAGCGCACGAGGCCGTGACCTTCCAGCTGCGGCGTGAACGAACACTCGAGCGGCAGGATCTCGAGGCCGAATCGCGGCAACGATAGGTCGCGGATGATCTCCGGTCGGAGGAGGCTCACGACGTAGCTGCACACCGAGTACTTGAACCCTGGGTAGAGTTCTTCGGTGACGGCCGCACCGCCGAGCACGTGGCGGCGTTCGAGCACGAGCACGGAGCGACCGGCACGGGCGAGGTAGGCCGCGCAGACGAGACCGTTGTGGCCGCCCCCGATCACGATGGCGTCGTACTCCCGTTGTGTCATGCTCGCTTGCGCTCCGGATCGAAGAACGGGCGCTCGACGACGGTCGCGGCGACAGAGGTTCGTTCGTACTCGACGGTATGCTCGACCAGCAAGTCACTGCCGGGTCGCGAGTGCTCGGTCGCGACCGTCGCGATCGCGAGATACTTCTTGAGGATCGGCGACCATGTACTGCTCGTGACTTGGCCGACCTGACGGCTGCCGATGTAGACCGGCACCGCGAGGCGGCACGCGTGCGACGACAGGCTCGGAGGAAGACCGTGGGGGTTGTAGAGTCTCTCGATTCCTTCCCAACTGATCTCCAGTCCTACCATTTGCCACACGCTGCCGCGTGCTTTCTCGGCGCGGAGCGCCGCCTGCCCGACGAATGCATCGCGCTCGAGGGACACGGTCCACTCGAGACCGATCTCGAACGGCGAGGACTTGCGCGACTCGATGAGACAGCGCGGTGCACTGAAATAGTCGACGTCCTGGAGAATGAATCCCGCTTCGATTCGAGTCACGTCGAGGGCGTCGAGCCCCGCGGGTTGGATCGCGTGGGGGCGTCCCGCCTCAACGATCGCATCCCACACGGGAAGGGCGTCGGCGCTCGGGATCCAGATCTCGTAGCCGAGATCGCCGGTGAATCCCGTGCGGGAGATCTCGATGTCGACCCCGGCTATTGTCGCTGATGCGATGCGAAAGAACCGGAGCTCGCGGATGGCCGATCCGATCAGATCTTCGAGCACTGCCCGCGAGAACGGACCCTGCAGGGCGAGCGCTGCGGTGCTGTCCGACACGTCATGGATCTCCACGTCGAACCCCCGACGGTTGCGTTCTAGCCACCCGTACGTCGGGCTCGCGGTTGTCGCGCGAAACCTGTGGTCGTCGAGGCGGGCGATCGTCCCATCGTCGATGACCTTGCCGTGCGGATCGCAGAAGCAGGCGTACGTCACCCGACCGGTATCGAACTCTCGCAGATCTCTCGTCGCGACGTAGGAGAGGAACGCGGCGCTGTCCTTCCCTGTGACTTCGTATTTGTACAGCGGCGACACGTCGAGCAACCCGACGGAGTTGCGGAATGCGAAGTACTCCGGCGCCGGGTGCGACTCGTAGCTTCCGACCGCGAAGTATCCAGCCCACTCCTTGAAGATCAGACTCTCGCACAAAGCAGAAGTGCGAGCGTGAAAAGGAGTTGGTAGTGGCATTATCGGGAGGAGCTTACCGGTGGCTGGCTGGGTTCAAAGCCGGAGTTTCAATCCGTCTGGGCGGCGAAGTCCGCAGCCAGCATGCGATGGAACTGCAACATGGGCTGCTCGAGGCGCGGGGCGTAGAGCCCCTCGTAGGCTCCCGATGCCAGGCCTTCCTGGACGAGCGACACAATCTCGGTGTCCTCTTGCTGGACCTGTTTGGAGTCGTCCAGCGCGCGGGCGAGCACCTTCTCGTCGAGCGGCCCGTCGTGGTAGGGACAGGTGAACTCGGAGGCGGAGCCACATCCGGAAGCAACCCTGGTCCCGTGGTGAGCACGCACGTTGTAGAACGCGCGCAACTCGTCGTCTTCGTCGCGGACGACGAGGTAGGGGCGGTTCAGCACGGTTCCGGTGAAGAACGAGCCGGTAGCGCTGACCTGACCAGACCGCCCGACGAATTGCCAGTGCCGCGAGAAGGTCGTGTGCTGCTCGAGTTCGAGGAAGCGGGCGTCGATGTACCACGCCCCTGGTG
>PVBE012386625.1_pt1 | contig 10979 bp, 7 predicted proteins | sample 1631181 | NCBI WGS metagenome assembly PVBE01 (sample SAMN08397723, study PRJNA350692) | Marine metagenome, whole genome shotgun sequencing project. | isolation source: water | place: Pacific Ocean | collected 2012-04 | reverse complement strand
GAATGGGGACGGGGGACGGGCATGGGCAAGGGCATGGGCACGAGCACGAGCACGGGGACGGGGACGGCGCAGTGGGCGGTGCGGGCGTCGGGTGGCGTGGCGGGACGGCACGGTGTGCCTTCCCGCCACGCTGGCATTCTTTCGGTCGGCGTGACGTTGTAGATGTCGTGGACACGACCATGGCGCATCCGCTCACCTCCCCGGTCACCCTTCGTGGGTGGACCCGAGGGCTGCCCGTCTTCTCGGCGATCGTCGGCACCGGGCTGACCCTCGCGACCGCGTATCTGCTCGTCCCGCCGGACCACCGGGCGGCGGAGCTGCTGCTCGGGCGCGGGCTGACGCAGCCGCTGACGCTGGCCCTCTTCTTCTGGGGCTTCGGGCACATCGTGCGGCGGTGGCTCGTGCAGCAGGGTGAGCGGCGGGCCCTCGACGCGTGCGGGCGGATGCTGCATCGGCCGCCGACGCGGGAGGATGTGCCGCGCTACATCGAGGCGCTGCGCCCGCTCGGAGACAGCCTCTCGGGGCCGGTGCTCAGCGGGGTGCTCAGCTACTTCCGCAGCCAGCGTCCGACCCGCGACGAGGTGCTCGAGGTGGCCGGCAAGGCCGTCGACCGCGCCTACGACCGCGTCGAGTCCGATTATCGCGCCCTCGGCGCCGTGCTCTGGCTCATCCCGCTGTCGGGGTTCCTCGGCACGGTCATCGGCATGGCGGAAGCGATCGGCACCTTCGACATGGTCATCACCCAGATGGGCGACGAGATGAGCGCGCTCATTCCCGCGGTGGCCGGGCTCGCCAAGGCCTTCGACACCACCCTGCTCGCGTTGGCGCTCGTGGTCCCGCTCAAGCTGCTCGAGGTCGGCGTGCAGGGCCGCGACCGGCGCCTGCTCGACGACATCGACGACCGCCTCGGCAGCGGCCTGGTACACAACCTCGATCTGGCGATGGTGGCGCAACACTCCCCTGCCCAGGACGCCCTCGACCGCACCGCAGAGACCGCCGCGCGCATCGAGAAGAGCCTGCGCCGCATCGACGAGGCCCTCGGCTCGCTGGCCGACCGCATCGACGACCAGCCGCTGCTGAAGGCGGCGCAAGCGCTCCCCAGGATCGAGGCGGACCTGAAGGCGCTGCGCGACGTGAGCGAGCGCCCCCTCGTCCTGAAGCGCTCGGACCAGTAGGTGGCCAGGCGGCGGTCTCGCTGGCCGGCCAACGACGTCTTCGGGTTCTCGCTGGCCGACATCCTCACCACCGCCCTCGGCTGCGTGCTGCTGCTCTTCCTGGTGGCGGTCTTCCACATCCGCACCTCGCTCTTCGCCGAGAAGACGGCTCACGCCGAGACGATGGACCAGCTGCAGGCCGAGTCCCGGGGCCGGGGCAAGCTCGCGGCGGCGCTCGGCACGACCCGCAAGGCGCGGGGCCAGGCGGAGGCGGCGCGCGGGCAGGCGGAGCGGGCGCTCGCGGCGGCGGACGCGCTCAACAAGGGTCTCAACGAGGAGCTCGGCGCGCTCCGGGCCCGCTACGCCGCGCTCGAAGGGGCCGCGCGCGACGCCGTGGACGAGCTCGATCCGCGCACGGCGCGGCCGGTCGACGTGATGCTCGTGATCGATGGCACGCGGTCGATGAAGCCGAGCCTCGAGTCGACCCGACGGAACCTGCAATCCGCCGCCGAGGCGCTGCGCGTCGTGAGCCCGACCGCCCGCGTCGGGGTGGTGGTGTACCGCGACAAGCGCGAGAAGGCGGGCATGCGCCTGCAAAGCCACGCCCTCACCGGCGACCAGGCTTCGCTCGGCCGCTTCCTGAGCGGTATCCGCGCGACCAGCACGCGGCGCGACCGCGACCTGCCCGAGTGGCTCTGCGGTTGCCTCGCGCACGCGATCGAGGCCGACTGGCGCGAGGAGGCGATCAAGCTGGTCATCGCGGCGAGCGACGCGGGCGCCCAGGATCCGGGCGCCGCATCCTGTCTGGAGCAGGCCCGCGTCTTCCGGGCGGAGGGCGGCAGCGTGCACATGCTCACCACCCGGCCCCGTGGGCTCCGGAGGAAGCACGTACGGAAGGACTTCAATAAGAACGTGCTGCCGCAGCACCGCGCCATCGCCAAGGCGGGGGGCGGCCTCCACGTCGAGCAGGCCGACTCCGACGCGCTGCTCACCGCGCTGCTGCGAGCCGCGTACGCCGAGCGGTCCGCCACGCCGCTCGAGAAGCTGCGCGAGGCCGTCGAATAGCAGGTCAGAACGACCCGTCCGCCCCGAAGCCGACGTACTCCAGCTCCGCGTCGTCCACGAGCGGGTACACGAGGTAGAGGAAGCCCTCGAGCCGCTCGTCGAAGAAGCTGAAGTGATACGCGGCGCCCGTCGAGACGCGCCCGTTGGAGAGGCTGGTGTCGCCGTCGTCCGCCATCGTCGACGTGTCGAGGAAGGGCGAGACGGCGTGACGCCGAAACGGCAGCGGGATCCGGATCTCGATGGTCGCCTCGGTCACCTCCCGCGCGCCCACCTCGATGGTCACCTCGTCCAGCGTGCCCTCGGCCAGCGTGCGCCGGAGCACCAGGTTGTCGTAGCCGCGGATGCTCGGCTGCGGACGCAGATGCGGCGCGGGGTCGCCCTCGACGGGCTCGAGGATCGCGTAGGCCCCGCGCAGACGCAGGACGAAATGCTGCCCGCGGCGCGTCGTGCCCAGCGGCACGTGGAAGGCCATCGAGGTCCGCAAGCGATGCAGCGTCGCGTCGCCCCCCAGCCGCGCGGTTCCGTAGAGGTAGCGCGCCGACAACTCCAGCCCGAGGTAACGCACGCGCTCGGTGTCGAGCTCGCTGACGTCCACCCCGGCTTCGACCCCCACCGCGGTGTTGACCACCGAGCCGTTGGCGATGCCCTCGAACGCCTCCCCGGTCACGTCGGACCACTCGTAGAGGAAGAACGGCAGCAGCTGGGCCCGGTGGTCGAGCACCTCCACGCCAATACCCACCTCGCCGTCGTAGTAGATCTCGTCGAGCCCGGTGCCGAAGTCGACGTCGCGACGGTTGGCGGCCAGCCGGCTGACGAGGTGCTGATTCGAGAAGCGGTCCTCGAAGTTGAACCCCTGCCAGGTCGACTGCGCGTGCACTTCCAGGGACTGCCCCGAACCGCGCAGGTATGCGCCGCGCGAGAGCAGGTCGACCTCGGCGGCCACATGCGAAACGTCGAGGTTGTGCAGCGTCAGCGACTGCTCCACCACGTCGATCGACACGAAGTCGCGCTCTTTGACGACGAAGGTGAGGTAGCGCTCGCCCGGGGCGGCCCCCGGCTCGACCCGCGCCTTCGCGGACTTGTACAGTCCACTTCGCAGCAGCGTCTGCAGGCTAGCGTTGATAGCTGATTGGCGGAACACGTCGCCCGGCTGCACCTCGACCAGCAGCTGCAGGATGTGGCGCCGGCTCACGGTGTTGCCCTCGAACCAGATGCGCGTGACCCGCACCTCGCTCTGCGCGCGCACCCGGACCGTCACCCGCGCGCCGCCGCGGACGTTTCGCGCGGTCGCCTCGACGTGGCCATCGGGGTGCCCGTTGTCCCGCAAATGGTCCAGGACGCGCGCCTCGGTCTTCCGCAGCAGGTCCCGGCAGAACGGGGCGCCGTCACGCATCGGCAGCCCGTCCACCACCGCCTTCGGGAGCTCGCGCCCGACGATCTCGAAACCGCGCACCTTCACCGCGGGGCCGGGCCGCACCACGAAGGTCACCCCGAGCGTCGCGCCGTCGCGCGCCTGCTTCACCTCGATCTTCGCGTCCGGGTGGCCGGCGCGGCACACGTGCGCGCGCAGCCGCTCGGCGTCGGCCTCGATGCGCCACGGGGCGGGGCGCCGACGATTGCCGGGCCGGGTGTAGAGCCGGTCGCGCACGTCCTCGGAGACCGAGAAACCCTCGACGTCCACCTTGCCGATCCGGTAGCGCGGCCCGGCCCGAACGCGCAGGACCACGGTCACGAGCGCGTCCGTCTCCGACAGCTCCGCCTCGATTCGGGCGTCGAGGAAGCCGCGGCCGACGAAGTAGCGGCGCACCACCCCCTCGTCGACCTCGAGCAGGAACGGGTGGAAGGGGCGACCCTCGGTCAGCGTCAGCGGGTGCGCATACGTCTGGATCTGCCGGAGCAGCCGCCAGCTGCGCTCGTCGTCGGGCGCCCGGTCCCCCATGACCACCGCGAGGCGTCCCAGCCGTCGCCTGCGCCCGTCGCAGCGCACCGTGATCGCCCCGCCCTTGATTTCGACCGAGGCGCCGCCCGGGAGCACGTCCTCCACCCCGCGCAGCGCACCGGCGATGAGCGCAGGCTTCGCACGTTTTCCGATGAGCGTCGCGAGGCGCGCCTCGATCGCCGCTGTATCACCGCCGGAGGCCTCGACCTTCACCGACGTCACGAGCGGAGCCGCCATGAGCGCGGCAGAGACGAGCAGGACCGACGTCACCCGTCCGAAGTTCCTCGGCCCCAGGAATCCGTGTCAACCGCGCAGTGTGAAAGCGCCCGCCGCATCTGCTGCGGCCCCTGACCACTCGCAGGCGCGCGTCGACGCTCCACCCCGCGTCACGGGCCGGCGCCGACCATCCCGATGAGTGGTTCCTCGGTGACCCGCATTGCCCGGATCTCGCACGAGAAGAAGGGCGTGGACATCGGCTCCTCGGCTGGCTCGCAGGCGCACGTCAGGCTGCGCCCCCTCGGTTGGCGACGCCGAGCGGGCGCGTCGATCAGCGCGTGCCGAGCCCTTCCGCCGGCTCCATCGTCATCCAGGCACGGTCGCCTCGGCGTTCGAGGCGCGCCCCTCGCTTCCCGGAGGCCGTCGTGAACCATCTGAAGAACGCCTCCAGGTCCGAGCCTCTCGGTATTCTGGGCCGGAATCGGACCACGCGGTTCTGGGTCTGCAGGGGCACGAACTCCAGGGCGCTGAGCCTGCCTCGCTCGAGGTGCAACGCGACGGCCAGCCCGAACCGCTTCAAGGACCCGCGCGGTGAGTTGAAGGCGTAGTTGCCCAGGCTGTAGACGACCGGGCGTCCATCGATGAGGCCCACCGGATGCGCCTCGTGGGAGTGGTGTCCGATCACGACGTCCACCCCGGCGGCCACGAAGAACCGGGCCAGTCGCTCCTGGTCTTCTGTGATGCCCTCGTAGTTCTTTCCCCAATGCACCACGGCCACCAACACATCGCACAGTGGCCGCAACCTCTCGATGTCTTCACGTGTATCCCGAGGTACGAGGCGGGCCACGCCGGGCCACTTCACGCCAAAAGCGTCGTTGGCGAAGCTCAGATTCAGGAATCGCCAGTGAGCCTGGCCCTCCATCACGCCCAGCAGCCCGACCCGCCCTCCGGCCGTGTTGAGGATCATCCCCCGGCGGGCGTCCGCTTCACTCATTCCCGCGCCGAAGTGCCACAGCCCCGCCTGGTCCAGATGGCGCAGCGTGTCACTCAGTCCGTGGTTGAGGTGGTCCTTGGCGTGATTGTTGGCCAGACCGACGACGTCGATCCCAGCGCTCTTCATCGCTGGAGCAAATCGAGGATTCACCTTGTAGCGATATCTGGCCGGTCGGAGGGGAGACGGGTCGTCGCTGGTCGACAGCGGCGCCTCGAGGTTGACGACCGTCACGTCGTGCGCGCCGAGCAGCGCCTCCGTGCTTCTGAACGGCGCGCCGTATCCGTTCTTCTCCACGAACGCCTGCGCCTCGTTGACCGGGGCGGTGTCGCCGAGAAAGAGCACGCTCGCCGAGTCGGCCCGGGCGCGTTCGATGTCGACCGTCCGTGGCGGCGACACCTCCACCCGCGGATTGACCACGGTGAGGAGCAGGTACGGCAGCACCAGCGCAGCCAAGGTGACGACCAGCACCACCTTGACCAGATTTCGACGGGAGAGTCCGAACCCCAAATGCGCGCCACACGTCCCCGGAACGATGGAATTCGCGCGCGCGCCGAGCCGCTCCTCGCACTCGACGCCGCCGGCCGTCCCCGCGGGAGGATGTGAGGTGCGAGGTCCGCTCGTCATTGATCGTCCTCACAGACCGCGCGACGGACCTGAGGCCCTACCGCCCGGCGGGAACCTCCAGGTCGCGCCATTTGACCTGGCATTGGTCGAAGTGGCCACGGACGTGTTTCGGGAGCTCGAGCGGTTGAAGATCTCCCGCGGCGGACGTGGCCCTCGAGCCCACGCGGTAGCGGCCTGGGGCCGGCGACCAGGGCAACGTGAAAGGCACCCACGCGCCCTCGAAGGCGAGCGGGTCGAGGGTCTCCTGCCCGGCCATCTCCTCGACCGTCGACAGCTTCGCCGTACGCCAGGTGGCGCCCGAGTCCACCGACACCTCGACGCGCTCCACCGGCGCATCTCCGCCCCACGCCAACCCTTCCAGCGTCCACCCGGCCTCGGTCTTCACGCAGCGGGTGATGACCGACTTCAAGCCGATCCAGCGGGCCTGCACGCGTCGCCAACGCCAGCCGCGCTTCTCCTTGTTCACGTAGATCCGGGTGTTGTTGATGCCGCGATGGGGGGCGCGCTTCCCCTCGATTCGACCGAGCCACTTCACGTGCGACATCGCGTAGATCTGCGGCACGACGAGGCGGGCCGGGAAGCCGTGCCGGCGGTTGAGCGCCTCCCCATTCATGCGCAGGGCGATGATGCTCCTGACCTTCAGCAGCTCCTCGATGGAGAGCCCGTAGTGGTAGCCCGCGCGGACGCGCCCGAGTCCGTCGAGGCCGTGGAAGGCGACGTGGAGCGAGGATCCCACTCCGCCGCACGCTTCCAGCAGATCGCTCAGCAGCGGCCCGCTCCAAAGCGCCTGTCCCACGAGACCGGCGCCGCCCATCAGGTGGTTCCCGTTGCCCGCGCACTCCTGCACGCACGCCACGTCGACGCTCGGGAAGGCCGAGAGCTCCGCGAGCGAGAAGGAAGCTCGATGGGCAAAGCCGGTCATTCGCAAGCGGTAGCGTTGGGGATCGACGGCGGGTTGCAGGTGCCGGTCGCGCCGGAAGTACCCCTCGATCGGGGAGATCACCCGCGACCGGAGGCGCTGCGGCTGCTCCTCCATGCTCAGCGCGCGCAGAATCTGCTCGGTCGCCCGCGCGCCCAGCCACCTGGGCATGCCTTGGACCGGCACGAGCTCGAGCGACTCGCTGTCTCGTGACCCCACCGCTGTGATCCTCCCCCTCACGTGCGCATCGGCCCCGGCATTATCGTGCGGGGATGCGCGCGGTCGCCCTGTTCTTCGTCGTCCTCGCCCAGCTGTCGCTCTCGTCCTGCAGCCCGGAGGCGCCGGACAAGGCGCGCTATGGCCAGCTGCTCGGGCGCACGCCACGAGCGGCCGACGCGACCGTACGCGAAGCCCCACCGACGATCGAGCAGACCCTGCGCGCCATCGCCGATGCCCTTCCCACGCATCCGTATCTAGGCAGCGTGCGTCGCGACGCGCTGCGGGCGCGGCTCGAGAGCCTGCCACCGAACGCGCCGCCGTATGTGCGCGTGCGGTTGCTGGTCCCCTTGGGGCTGTCCGAGCTCGAGCAGGGGGACGCGCAGCGGGCGGTGGCGCTACTGGAGGAGGCGCGCCGCCTGACACCGCCCGAGGTGCAGATGGCGGCCTCGGTCGAGATGCACACCGCGATCGCGTGGATGCGCCTGGCCGAACTGCGCAACTGCATCGCCCGGCACACCAGCGAGAGCTGCATCGCCCCCATCCGCGGCGCCGGGCAGCACATCTTCCCGCGCGGATCGGAGGCCGCGCTCGCCGGATACCGCCGCGTCATCGCCCACCCCGCCTCGCCCGAGCCGGTGAAGCTGACCGCGCGCTGGCTGCTCAACATCTCCTCGATGGCCCTCGGCCGCTGGCCTGACGGGGTCGAGCCGGAGCTGCGGATCCCGCTCGAGGCGTATGGCGCCGAGCCGTTCGAGCGCTTCACGAACATCGCCGGCGAGATCGGACTCAACCGGTTGAGCCACGCGGGCGGGGCGGTGGCGGACGACTTCGACGGCGACGGCGATCTCGACGTGGTCACCTCCAGCTGGGACGTGACCGCGCGGCTCTACTACTACCGCAACAACGGCGACGGCTCGTTCACGGAGCGCGGGGTCGCCGCCGGGCTGTCCGAGCAGCTCGGCGGGCTCAATATCGAGCACGCCGACTACGACGGCGACGGGCGCCTCGACCTGCTCGTGCTGCGCGGCGCGTGGCTGGGCCCCGAGGGCGAGCATCCCAACTCGCTGCTGCGAAACGTCGGCGGCGGGCGCTTCGTCGACGTCACGCAGAAGGTCGGGCTCGCGGGGGCGCACCATCCGACGCAGGCCGCCGCGTTCGGTGACTACGACAACGACGGCGACCTCGACCTGTACGTCGCCAACGAGTCGGTGGACGGCGACGTACGCCACTCGCAGCTGTTCCGCAACGACGGCGCCACGTTCACCGACGTCGCCTCCGCCGCCGGCGTGACCAATGGGGGCTTTGCCAAGGCGGCGGCCTGGGGCGACTACGACGAGGACGACGACCTCGACCTCTTCGTGGCGAACCTCGAAGGCGCAAACCGCCTGTACCGCAACAACGGCGACGGCACGTTCACCGACGTCGCCGAGACCGCCGGCGTCACCGCGCCGAAGGACGCGTTCCCAGCGTGGTGGTGGGACTTCGACAACGACGGACACCTCGACCTGATGTCGTGGCACGGCTTCGTGCAGTCCCCGGGGTCGCGGCCCGTCCCGCCCGTGTGGGTGGTCGCCGCCGACCGCCTCGGCCTGCCCCACGATGGCCAGCACCCACGCCTCTACAAAGGAGATGGCCGGGGCGGCTTCACCGACGTCACGGCCCGGGTGGGGCTCGACCGCGTCTTCCTGGTGATGGGCAGCAACCTCGGCGATCTGGACAACGACGGCTGGCTCGACGCCTACCTCGGCACGGGTTACCCCGGCTACGACGGCCTGATGCCGAACGTCGCGCTGCACAACCTCGCGGGGGCGCGCTTCGCGGACGTCAGCGCGACCTCGGGCCTGTCGCACCTGCAGAAGGGCCACGGGGTCGCCTTCGCCGATTTCGACCACGACGGCGACCAGGACGTCTTCGCCGAGATGGGCGGCGCGTTCGCCGGGGACGCCTTCATGGACGCGATGTTCGAGAACCCCGGCTTCGGCCACGCGTGGATTGTCGTCGAGGCGGTCGGCACGAAGTCGAATCGCTCCGCGTTCGGCGCCCGCATCCGGGTGGACGTGACCGAGGACGGCAAGCCGCGCAGCATCTACCGGGTGGTCGACAACGGAGGCAGCTTCGGCGGCAACCCGCTGCGGCAGCACATCGGGCTCGGCGCTGCCGAGAAGGTCGACGCGCTGGAGATCTACTGGCCCGCCACGAAGATCCGGCAGCGGTTCGCCGGGCTGACCGTCAACCAGTCGATCCGCGTGGTCGAGGGCGCGAAGGCCTTCGAGCGCAGGCCGTACATCCACGCGCCTTTCAAGAGGGAGGCGGGCCACGCCCACCCGCCCCACCACCACCCGAAGTGACAGCCAGCGAACGACAGATTCCCTAGCGCTGGAACACCCCTACGGTGTCCGTCGCTCGATCCCGAACACGGTCGCCAGGCCGAGGCCCGTGGGCGCGTCGACGTTCATCGACCGTGTGCTCAAGGTGACCGAACATCGCGACCACGGCCGAGACGAACACGACGGTCGAGGTCGTCGCGACTGTCAGCGCCAGCCCGCGCAGATGGTCTTCACGTTTGGCCGTAACGCGGACCCGGCCGATCGATACCGGGAGGTCCCAAACAGGGGCAATTGCCCTGCCCGGACCCGTTACCGCTCGCAGACGAAGCCCAGGCGCCGCTCGCAGTTGTTGTCGTTCCAGGTGCCCCGCCTGTACGGCCACAGCTCGCAGCAGTCCTCACCGTCGAGGAAGTCGTCCGGCTGTCTGCGAGCCCACTGGGTATGCGACGGGGATCGACCGTCGACCCAGAGCCAGCGGCCCTCGTCGTCCAGGTCGCTCAGCCCGATCCACCAGCCCTCCCCGGCGATGCCGACGGCCGTCTCCCAGACCCAGCGGCTCTCGTCAGGGTCGTCGAGGATCGCCAGGTCTGCGCCGACGCCCTGACATTGCGCGCGCGCCTGCTTCCAATCGTGGGCGTCTCCGCAGAAGAGGTACGTGCGCCCGGCATGCTCGCGTTCGTCACAGCGCAGACAGCCCTCGTCTACGACGCCGTCGCAATCGTCGTCGCGCCCGTCGAAGCAGGTGTCCTCCGCAGCAGGCACGCACGGGCTCTCGCAGATGTATGGATAGGGAATGCGGCAGTCGATGTCGTTCCAACGCGGCGCGTCGTCGAGCAGCTGAATGCAGTCCTCGTCGTCCGTGTTGTTCGGCTCACCGCGATCCCACCCGTCGAAGCGCGCCGGGCGGCCGTCCACGCCGACGAAGGCGCCTTCTTGCTCGAGGTCGCTCAAGCCGATCCAATACGGCGCCACCTCGATGTCGCGCGCGCGCTCCCAAACCCAGACGTTCTCCTCCATCGAGTCCGGCACCATCAGGTCCAGTCCGCCCGCCTGACAGATGGCGCGCGCGTCCGCCCATCGCTCGCGGCGCAGACAGACCCGGTACACGGTGGCACCGCGGGCCACATCGACGCAGCGCGACTCGGGGGGGGGCGGCAGGATCCGGCCGGCGTCGGGTGGCCGGGCCCCGGCGTCGCCTTGCCGCGGCAGGGTACCGGCGTCGACGACCGCGCCATCGTCCGGACCCGCCTCGACCGGAACGGCCGGCAGCGTGGCAGTGCACCCGCCCAACGCGACCGTGATGGCGCGGCCTCGGCAGCGGTGGCGGCCGCCACGGCGGCCATCGCTGCCCAGAATGGGAAAGATGATCACCCGGCGAGTATCGCGATGTATCGCGACCCTCGGCTCGGGCATTTACGCCACATCGAATCTGCCAGCTACCCACACTCTGGGCTTGTCACTCTAGGCCCTGATATATGAGGCTATACTCGCAGCTTGATGGGGTGGTGCACGATGCGGGCAG
>PVBE012039752.1_pt1 | contig 10979 bp, 6 predicted proteins | sample 1631181 | NCBI WGS metagenome assembly PVBE01 (sample SAMN08397723, study PRJNA350692) | Marine metagenome, whole genome shotgun sequencing project. | isolation source: water | place: Pacific Ocean | collected 2012-04 | reverse complement strand
GGTCGTCTTTCCCAGGCCATTCGCCCCCGTGATCCCGACGATTGCACCGGGAGGCATATCCCAATCCAGATCCTCGAAGAGAACACGTCCGTCGTAGCCCTTTCCAAGCCCCCGCAATGAAAGCACCTTGCTGCCCAAGCGCGGCCCGAAGGGAATCCGCAGATCCAATTCATCCGCGGGGGCGATCTCCGAGACCCGCTCGACCATTTCCTCGTAGGCGGAAATTCTCGCCTTGGACTTGCTGCGCCGGGCCTGGGGGGTCGACCGAATCCACTCGAGTTCCCGGGCCACTGCCTTGAGGAGGTTGGCCTCCGTACGGCTCTCCACCTCCTCCTGTTTTTCCTTGGCCGCCAGAAAGTCGGAATAATTGCCCTCGTAGATCTTGAGGCGACCGCGATTCAACTCGAGCATCCGTCCGGCCACACGATCCAGGAAATATCGATCGTGGGTCACCAGCATATAAGTACCCGAGTAGTTGGCGAGAAAGTTCTCGAGCCAGGAAATCGTATCCGCATCGAGGTGATTCGTAGGCTCGTCGAGAATCAGCAGATCGGGATGGGCGAGCAGAACCGTGCATAGGGAAACGCGCCGTTCTTCTCCTCCCGAAAGGAGGTCGGCCTTCCGCTCGCCGGGCGGCAAACGCAGCGCCTCCATCGCCTGCTCGATCTTGGCATCGAGCTTCGAGGGATCCATGGCGTCGCGATATTCGAGGATCCCCTGCACCTCACCCTGCTCCTCGAGCAGGGCATTCGTCTTTTCCTCGCTCTCGAGGACCTCGGGATCTTCCCAGAGTTTCAGGATCTCCTCATAGCGGGCGATATAGGAGCGGGTTTCCGCCACCGCCTGCTCGACGTTTTCACGCACGGTCTTGTCCGGATCCAACTCGGGCTCCTGGGGGACGTAGCCCACCGATGCCCCTCCGGCGACGATCACCTGGCCCTCGAATTCGGGATCGCGGCCCGCCACGATCTTCATCAGGGAGGATTTTCCGGTGCCATTCACACCGAGCACCCCCACCCGATCCCCGGGCTGGAGACTGAAACTCACATCCTTCAGGATCATCCGCTCCCCGAATTTGCGGCTGACGCCGCTCACATTCAGAACGGGTTGACCCGCTTTGAGTCCCTTCATCTCCAAGACATTCCTTTTCGCTATTCCCGCATTTCGCCAGCGCATCGCATGCCTGGCCCGCACCATAGGTAGCGCGCCCATGGCGCCGCGTCGAAGCCGATGGTGAAATCACAGCCACGAATCCGCGGAAGAATTCCCGATCGGCTGCGATCAGTTCGCCAGCGCCCGATCCACGATTTCGAATACATCCTTGGAGGGCGTCCCCGAGTCTCGAATCCGCTCCAACTCGGCACGCATGAACTGCTGGCGGTGAAGGTCATAGCGCCGCCAGGGATTGAAGAGCGATACCATGCGGGCCGCCAGCTGGGGATTGATCGGATCGAGTTCGATCACCGTATCCGCGAGAAAACGGTAGCCCGCTCCATCCCGGCGATGGAAGTAAACCTGGTTCGCGGAAGAGAAGGTGCCAACCAGGGAGCGCAGGCGATTCGGATTTCGAATGCTGAAATCGGGATGCTTGGCCAATTCCAGCACCCTTTCGACTGTGTCCGGGCGCGTGGAATTCGCCTGGATGGCGAACCATTTATCGATCACCAGGGGATCCGACCGCCAGCGTTCGTAGAATGCCGCCAAACCACGATCCCGAGCGCCGGAATCCGTATCGACCAGGATCGTGAGGGCCGCCTGGGCATCCGTCATATTGTCGGCCGTCTCGAACTGACGCTCCGCCGCCTCGATGGCCTCCTCTTCGCCGGCAGCCACCCAATAGGCCAGCGCCGTATTCTTCAGGCGTCGGCGATCGGCCGACCTCCGATCATTCGAATAGGCTCCGGGCCCGGCATGCTCCCGGTAGGCCTCCCGGATTTCTTCCAGATGGACTCCGGCGAGACGAGCGCGCATGAATTGTCGCGCCCGGTGCAGGGCGTCGGGATCGATCGTCTCCATCTCCTGGCCCACGATCTTCTCAGACGGCAGCGTGAGAGCCAGGCTCTTGAGGGAAGCGTTCAGTTCCGGATCGGCCAGGATGCGCGCAAACGCGCCGCTATAGAGATGGTCCAGAACCATCTCGTCTCCCGCGGCGGACTTCGCGGCGAGTTCCAGCAATAATTCACCCGCCAGTGCCTGCCCCGCATCCCAGCGATTGAAGGCATCCGAATCGCATCCCATCAGGAAGGCCAACTCTTCGCGCGAACGATTGAATCTGAGGCGAACTGGGGCCGAAAAATCTCGAAGCAATGAGACGTGGGGGGGCTCCTTCAGGTCCACGAATACGAATTCCTGCTCGGCTCGCGTCAGTTCCAGGATCCGGCTTCCCTCGGCACTCCCCGACCCTTCCCCGGCCAGCCGCAGGGGCAGTTCGGATCCGTCGGATCCGAACAAGGCGATCGAAATGGGAATCTGCAGGGGGGCCGGCTCTTCTTCCCCCTTCGCCGAGTCCGGGGCGGCGGACTGCCGCAGGGCCAGGCGATAGCGACCGCTCTCGGAATCGAATTGCCCCTCCGCTTCCACAACGGGTGTTCCCGCCCGAGAATACCAGAGGCCGAATTGGGAGAGGTCGCGACCATTCGCATCCGCCATCGCCGAGCGGAAATCGTCGCAGGTCACGGCCTCACCGTCATGGCGTTCGAAGTAGAGATCCATGCCCCTGCGGAAACCCTCGCGACCGAGGAGGCTGTGGTACATGCGGATCACCTCGGCTCCCTTGTTGTAGACGGTCGCCGTGTAGAAGTTATCCATCGAGATATAGGATTCGGGCCGAATCGGATGCGACATCGGCCCCGCATCCTCGCTGAATTGCGCCGTGCGCAGGATCTTGACCTCCTCGATGCGGGTCACGGCAGAGGAGGATATATCGGAACCGAATTGCTGATCGCGAAAGACCGTCAATCCCTCCTTCAGCGTGAGCTGGAACCAATCTCGGCAGGTCACGCGATTGCCCGTCCAATTATGAAAATATTCATGGGCGACCACGCGCTCGATATCCCCGTAATCATCATCGGTCGCGGTTTCCGGACAGGCCAGAACGTATTTCGAGTTGAAGATATTGAGACCTTTATTCTCCATCGCCCCCATATTGAAATCGTTGACGGCCACGACCATGTAGACATCGAGATCGTATTCGAGGCCGAATTTCTCCTCATCCCAGGTCATCGCCCGCTTCAGGGATTGCAGGGCGTGATCACAGCGGTCGATATTCTGGGCTTCGACCCAGATCTCGAGTCTCACCCGCCGACCGCCTCGGGTTTTGAACTCCCCGGCATGACAGCGCAGATCTCCCGCCACGAGGGCGAAGAGATAGCTGGGCTTGGGGTGCGGATCCTCCCAGCGTACGCGATGACGCCCACCCCCAAGATCCTCCTCCAGCACGCGATTGCCGTTGGAGAGCATCACGGGGCAACTCTTCCGATCCGCCGTAATGCTGGTGGTGAAGCGAGCCATCACGTCGGGGCGATCCAGGAAATAGGTGATCCGTCGGAATCCCATCGCCTCGCATTGGGTGCAGAAATTCCCCGCGCTTCGATAGAGCCCCGAGAGGGCTGTATTCTCCTGGGGCTTGATGCGTACCCGGGTCTCCAATTCGAAGCGGGGCGGGGGTGACTCGACGCTCAGAGCCTCCGCATCAACCCGGTAGCGATGGGGGGCGAGTTCCTCTCCGTCCAGGCGAATTTCCAGCAGTTCCAGATCTTCGCCATCCAGGAGCAGGGGCGGCGGATCCCCCACGAGTTCGGGGTTTCGATGAATGACCAGGCGAGTTCGAACCCGCGCCTCCCCATCCTCCAACTCGAATTCGAGATCCGCCGTTTCGATGCGGTAATCCGGCGAACGGTAATCACTTCGGTAGACGACCTGGGGCTTCTCTCTGCTCATCACCCGCTTCCTCCCACATAGGAATGGAGTGAAACTACGAAGCCGACGCGCGCATCGCAAGCGAATTCGGGGGCGGGGCAAGGAGAAAGGAGAGGGGAGGAGAGAAGAGGAGAAATACTGCGATGGCTCCGCATCGCGACCGACCCGAGCGTCTGGGCCAATCGGCCTGCGGCTTGAAAGAAGAGCTCCATCCCCCAGGAGCGGGGGAAGCGCGTGCGGAGAATCAGCTCAGATCCAGGCCAGCGAGTTCTCCATCGGCTCTCCAAGCCTCGAGAATCTTGAAGAATTCGAGACTGCCGCCACCATAGAAGCCATTCTGCGCACTCAGCCCCGAGGTCTGTCCTTCGTTGTTGTAGTAGCCCGGGGTGCAATTATCCAGGAAGTCCCCCGCATCCCGAGCCTTCTTGATGCATTGAGAGACCCATTCGGCCTCTCCTTCGGGGCTCGCTTCGACCTTGCGAAGTTCCTTCTCTTTTCCGATCCGGATGATGTAGGCAAGGTGCTTGGCCTGCTCGTCCAGCAGATGGGGATAGCTGGCCGTAAAGCCGGCCTGGGGATTGCTCATGATGAAGCAGTTCGGAAAACCATTCACATGCATACCGTGCAGGGTACGGATTCCGTCGGCCCATTTCTCCGTCAGGCTCAGACCCTCTCGGCCATGAATCTCCAGAGCCGCACGCCGCGAGTAATCCGTTCCCACCTCGAAACCGCTGGCGTAGATCAGGCAATCCAATTCGTATTCACGGCCATTCGCAACGACTCCCCGCTTGTCGATCCGCTCGACGCCCCGGCCATGCGTGTCCACAAGGGTGACGTTGGATCGATTGAAGGCTTCGAGATATTCGTTATGGAAGCAGGGGCGCTTGCAGAATTGGCGATAATAGGGTTTCAGGGCCTCCGCCGTCGCGGAATCGTGGACCACGGAATCCACCCGCGCTCGGATCTCCTCCATCTTCTCGAAATCCGCGAGTTCGACGGCCCGAGCAATTCCCTCGGGAGACATATCCGTCGACTTTCCCCGCTGCATGCCAACGAGAAGCTTTCCGATCAGATCGGTCCATCCATCGTTGACGAGATCCTCGGCTTGGGGAATTCCCGAGACCAGGGCATTGAAGTTGTCCATCCGATGCTGATGCCATCCCGACTTCAGGCTCCCGGCCCACTCCGGATCGGTAAGCGGGTTGACCTTCACATCGATCGACGAGGGCGTGCGCTGAAAGACGTAGAGATGATCGGCCCATTCTCCCACATGGGGAACGCATTGCACCGCAGTGGCGCCGGTTCCGATGATGCCGACGCGCTTGCCCTGCAATCCCACGAGACCCCCATCGGAATCTCCCCCCGTATAGCCGTAATCCCAGCGACTGGCGTGGAATGTATGGCCCTCGAAGCTCTCGATCCCGGGGATCCCGGGAAGTTTCGGGCGGTTCAGGGGGCCCGTCGCGAGACAGATGTAGCGGGCCTTCATGCAATCATTTCGCTGGGTCTTCACGACCCAACGCGCCTCCTCTTCCCGCCAGAGAAATTCTTCAATTCGCGTCTGAAAGCAGACGTCGCGGTATAGATCAAACTTCCGGGCGATGGCCTGGCTATGGTCGAGAATCTCGCGGCCGAAGGCGTACTTTTCCTTCGGCATGTAGCCAACTTCTTCCAGCAGCGGGAGATAGGTATACGACTCGACATCACAGGCGATACCGGGATAGCGATTCCAATACCAGGTACCGCCGAAATCCGCCGCGGAATCGACGATGCGAATATCCTCGATGCCGGCCTGTCGCAGGCGGACCGCGGCCAGCAGTCCGCCAAAACCACCCCCGAGCACCAGCACCTCGACCTCGTCGTTCAGGGGCTCACGCTCGAAACCCGGCTCCGCATAGGGATCGCCGAGAAAATGCGCAAATTCGCCTTCGACCTCGACGTATTGCTCGTTCCCATCATCGCGAAGCCTTCTATCGCGCTCTTCGCGGTATTTCTCGCGCAGGGCGGACGGATCGAATTCGAGTTCCCCTGCGTCCCGCTCCCGGATCTCCCGGCCTGAAGTCGTCATCGGATTGCCTCCTCCATAATGCTTCGCAGGAACATTGCACCCATAGTAGAGATCGGCAAATCCGAAACACTGCCGCATCCGGGCGAGCCCCGGGGAGCCCGCGACAGAGGACTTCGATCGCTTCCGATGCCAAGGGGGTTCGGGGGAGCCCCCCTCCGGCCCTCCCGACCCCTTCCTCGCAAAAGCTCTTGATGCCGCGCGGAGAGGCCGGGAGAACCAGGGGATGCGAGTCCTGGCTCGCCCAGCTTTTCTCCGAAAAGCCGAATCGTATTCGTCAGCCGCTCGCCGAGTCGGGCCCGCTGACAGGGGGGGCGAGGGGGCGCGAGCTCGCGATTGACCGAACGTCGTTCCCACCTCCGGGCTGAAAATTCTTGGCATCCTCGCGCCGCTGAGCCGCCCTTTCCTCGCTTGGCCCGGAATTCACCGACTTCGCGGATGCGAGATGCAGAGTTCGGATATGCGCCGGAGGTTGATTGGCGATTCGCAACGGCGCCAGGGCGTCGAGGACCCGCTCGAATTCCCCGCACAGGTCCTCGCTCTTGGGGAACTCATCCCATTCGAATATCGGGCTTCCTATCGATTCCAGCGCGAGCCGGGCCGCCTCCAGCGTGGAGTCGAAATCCCCGGCAAGAACGTCATCCCCTGCAAGCGATGGCCAACCCTGCAGTTGCAGATCGGCAACGTCTATGTCCGGCGCCCCCTGCTGCAGCGATCGATAAAAGGGCGTGCCCAGGGGCAAGCGCAACAACTCCGGATCTTCGAATTCGCTGCGCGCCCCTACGAAAACGCGACCCTCCACGGAATAGCTGACGGCGTCGTTGACCCCCCCCACCGTGCCGATCACGACGATTTCCAGCCCGGCCAATTCGATCACATCCCCGCTTCCGACGCGAACGGTCCGGGGATCCATGACCAGATCGCAAGGCGTCACGTTGGCGCAGCCCCAATGGCGTGCCAGCCAGATGGCAGATTGCCTGGCAATGGGCACGGCCCCCGTCTCGAGGGTCGCGACCAGCCGGCAACCCGATTTTTGCAAGACCGACTGGTAGAGGTCCAGGTTCTCGAGAGTAGGGTCGACGAGCAGGGCCTCACCCCCATTTTCCCCCATGAGGAGGTAACTCTGCGTCCCCATACGATCCCCAAAAGATCTCTGTTCAATCATTCTCTCCACCTCCGGCCCTATACGGCATGGGGCGCCCAAGACGCGCCCCGGATTGCTTGCTTTCATTCTCGACTGATTTCCCATATTGATATGCATTTTCCATACCACTTCTCAGACGCGCGGGGAGAGGCTCTGGGGGGCTCCGGATCGAATTCCTGCCCCTGGAACGGTTGGAATCGAACAGCCGCCCGGTAGAATGATCGAACTGGGCCACCTTCCCGGCCCAGAGCGAAGCCCTTCATCACCCTGGGAAGCATCTCATCCCAGGCTTTCGGAGACGCAGCGCTCGACACGCGCCACGACTCCCAGCGAGGAAAGAAGATTGCGGGCCGACTCTTCCAATGCGGCAAGCTGGCTCTGCCTGCTGTTGCTCGCTGCGGCCTGTAGTGGGCCCGGAGGAGTCTCCAGCCGCTCGGACCCGACTCGCCTCAGGATCGGAATCTCGCCTGAGCGCTCCCCCCTCGCCTTCCGGGCGGAAAACTCGGAACTGCGGGGCATTGAACCAGATTTGGCTCGCCTCGCGGCCTCCAGACTCCAGCGTCAGGCCGATTTCGTGATCCTGGAACCAAGCGCACTCCTCCCCAGTCTCGAAGCCGGGAGAATAGACGTCATCATGTCCGGTCTATCGATCAGCCGGGAACTCGAGGAGCGCGTCCTCTTCACCCATCCCTACGCCCGCTCGGGGCAGTTGGCCTTGATCCGCTCAAGGGATCGAGCGCTGCTCGGGCATGCGGATTCCATTCGACGCAAGGGAGCGCGAGTCGGATTCATCCGGGGCAGTCCGGGGCAGAGTTTCGTCGAGGGGGAATTGAGCCGGGGGGAGAGCTATGCATTCGAGCGGGTCGAGGATGGAATTCGCAGCCTGCGAGGCCGACGCATCGATTTCATGATCCTCGACGCACCCACCCTCTGGCGGCTGGCCCGCAGCCCGGAAACGGGGGATCTCTTCGGCCTCTCACCGCCCCTCACCGAGGAAAATCTCGCCTGGGCCGTGGCGCCCGACAACAGCCGATTGCGGGATGAACTCGATCTCGCATTGGATGAGTGGCGTGCCAGCAACCAACTGCAAGAGGTGCTGAAGCGCTGGCTCCCAAAGGCGGCGCCGCCAATCAACTGATACGACGGAATGCCCCTTCTTCCACGGCATCGGGCCTCGGGGCGAATCTCCGGGCGAGAGGCCCTCTGACGGCTGGAATGCGCCGCCCCGGATGTCTCTTTCAGGCCGCGAGCGTTCGTGCATCCGCGGCCCTCATGGCCGCCGAGCCCACGCGAATGATACGCGTGTCCCCAAAAGGGGTCCCCATGCCGGAGTTCAGCACGAGGGCCAGGGAAAGACTGCGATCGGGATCCGCCCAGGCGCCGGAACCGCCGATGCCGAAATGTCCAAACGCGTTGGGGGCCTTGACGCGAACGGCCGGAATCCTGTGGTAACCGAGCCGCCAGTTCATCTGGATTGGAATCACTCGGCCCGCTTCTCGGCTCTGAATGCAGGTGGCCGCGCGAAGGGTAGTGTCGGAGACCAGGGAGGAATCGCCGGATTCTTCTCCCGATGCGAAGGCGGCGTAGATTCGAGCCAGGCTGCGCGCAGTAAAGAATCCGCAGATGGACGGAATCTTCGCGCCCACCAGCTCATCGGAGTTCCAATCGAGCAACTCGAAACCCGGGGGTAGGAGGGCGGATTCAATCTCGTCCGAGGAAATCACTTCTCGCCCCTTGCCGAGGACGCGATTCAGCATGCGAGATCGCCGCTCCTCCGGCGACAAGGACTCCGCCGCAACCGCTCGCGCAACGACATCGGCCCGCCTCGAGCGCGCCGTTGCGGGCAGACCGAGATAGAGGCCGTCGAGACCCAGGGCATCCCCCAATTCCCGCTTCAGCAAACATCCCAATTCCTCGCCCGTGACCCTCTCGAGCAATTCCCCGACCAACCAGCCGAAGCTGAGCCCGTGGTATCCGACCGCCCGGCCCGGCTCGTGGGCGGGACGCATTCGCTCGAGCACCCGTACCATATGCGGCCAGTCGAGCATCTCCCGGGCATCCCCCAATTCAGCGCCAATTCCGTAGAGGCCAGCCTCATGACATAGAACCTGGCGAAGCGTGATTTCGCCCTTGCCAGCCCGCCCGAACTCCGGCCAGTAGCGACGCATCGGCGCGTCGTAGTCCAACAGGCCACGATCGATCAGGATATGCACCAGGGTCGAGAGAATCCCCTTCGTGGTCGACCAGCAGAGGGAGACCGTATCCTGCCGCCACGGATTCCCCGCCTCGTCCCGAGTGCCTCCCCACATATCGAGTACACACTCGCCACGGTGATAGATGCAGAGTGCCGCCCCCCCCTCTTCCCGATTCGGAATCAGGCGGCGCAGACTCTGAACGACGGAGCCGAAGGCGGGATGGACATATCCCTCGAGCATCAGGCTTCCTTCCCATGCGGGAGGTGCGCTGCCCGGGCGGAACTACCCGCCGGATCCTTCGCTCCGAGGCGCGAAGACATTCGCGGCGAATGGAATCGATTCCCCATGCAGTCCCCTCAGGCCCGGCGTTGGCAGCCGGATCTGGAGAATGAATCGGCCCGCCCGAGCCCGGACTTGAGGAACTTTGCTGCGGATCGCCTTCCGGCGCGTGGAATCTCGTATCCCTCAGCCTTTCGAAAGCCATTTGAAGAAGAAATCCGACATGGCCTCGACCTGCTCCAACTCCACGAATTCTCTCGCGGTATGGGCCTGCTCGATCGAGCCCGGGCCCATTACGACGCCGGGCAATCCGGCATCGGAGAAGACCCCGGCATCGGTCCCAAAGGCCACCGCCTCGGTCTCCGCGAGGCGACCCATCCCGGCGAGTGTCTCAAGGCAGGATCGGACGGCGGGATGTCGATCCTCCGTAAAGAGAGTTGGCTTCTTCAGATCGAATGAAACCAATTTCACGCGTTCGGAAATTCCCGCCCTCGACAACGCGGATTCGATTTCTGCTCTCGCCCCCGCGAGAGTTTCCTCGGGCAGCAATCTGCGATCGGCGACCAGGAAGGCCTGGTCGGGCACGACATTGGGGGCCTGTCCCCCTTGAATCGTTCCGATCGAGAGGGTTGCGCAGCCCGCCCCGGATTCCCCCCCGGAGCGCGCGAGTTCTTCCGCCAGGGCTTCCAACCCCAACGCCGCCCGGGCAAGATTCAGGATGGCATTCTCTCCCTCGGCCGGATTCGAAGCGTGACAGGCTCGTCCGGACGCCTCCAATCTCGCATGAGCGACGCCCTTATGTCGATTCACGACCCGCAACTCCGTCGGCTCTGTGGCCAATACCCAATCGGGTCGGCGACCCTCGAGGGCCGAGAGCACGGCGCCCATGCCGAGACTCCCGAATTCCTCGTCGGCCTCTCCGACCAGGATCAGGTTCCGGCGCAGCCCCCCCCGTTGCAGCAATTTCTCGAGGGCCGCTACCAGCGCCGCCATCCCGCCCTTGGTGTCGCAGGAGCCCCGGCCGTATAGCCTTCCCGAAGCCACAACGGGATCGAAGGGGGGAATTTCCATGCCGTCTACCGGCACCGTATCGAGGTGAGAGGCCACAACCACCGTTGTGTCCGCCCCCCCGGCGGGACGGACTTCCGCGATCACGCTGGGACGCTCCGACTCGCCGACCAATTCCGCGTCGATGGAGAGTCGGCGAAGTTGTTCGCGCAGATGCTCCGCAAATCGTTTCTCATGCACGATCTCCGGCGCAAGATCATCGCGATCCATCGGGTTCACGGACGGGATGGAGATATAGTCGCGGAGATGACGAACGCTCGGATCATGACTCGCCATGATGGCCTCCCCGTTTAGTCTCTCAGGTCGGGAT
>PVBE011896029.1_pt1 | contig 10979 bp, 10 predicted proteins | sample 1631181 | NCBI WGS metagenome assembly PVBE01 (sample SAMN08397723, study PRJNA350692) | Marine metagenome, whole genome shotgun sequencing project. | isolation source: water | place: Pacific Ocean | collected 2012-04 | reverse complement strand
CTCGTCTCGCAGCCTGGTCAGCCGACGCTGCCAGTAGGCCTCGTCCCTCGGCCCCTGTGGCTCGCTAGCACCCACGCCAGGCGCCTCGGTTCCTTCGGTCCCTGCGGCGTCTCGCGAGGCTTCCTGGGCGTCATCGCCAAGGCCCGACACGTCGGCGGCGGCGTCCTCCGCCTCCTGCTCGGGCGGGGGGGTACGTCGCGGGACGGTGGCCGGGAGATCCTCGTTGGTATAGACCTTCGACGGGGAGGTGATCGTCTTTCGCCGGTCCGCTTCCTTCCGCGCGACGTCGGCGAGCGACTGTGCCGCCGGCGCCCGCGAGGCGCACGACACGAGGACGGCGACGCACACGAGGCACTGGCGCACCCAGCTCCCTCGCCTCCAGACGAGCCGACTCGAAGCCCGATCCCTTACCTGCATCGCCGCCTCCAGTGTAGCAAACGTGGTCAAGCCCGCGCACCGGTTCACCGTACCTCTCGCCAGCTGACGACATCCAGCAGCCACGGGGGAGCCTGAGCCATCGACTGGATACCCTTCGGCGGCCCGCCCAGAGGCCTCACCCGCTCGAGGGTCATCTCGAGGGTACGGCGCCTGCCGCCAGAGCCGAAGGCTTGGACCCGCAACAGCACGACGCCGTTCTCGTCATGTCTCGGATCGCCGTCGGTCTCCCAGGGGTCGTCCGCCGTCCAGGCGACCACTCCGACCTGGCCGATCGCACCGTCCGACAAGAAGCTCGAGGGTGATCTGGCCGAATGGAGGACCCAACGGGGACGGTTCGGGTCGGCGCCGAACACCCGATCGGTCTCGAGCTGCAGCACTGCGGTGCGGACCGCCGCCTCGTCCGAGACGTCAAGGTCCGTGACCGAGCCAGGCGACGCTGGCGCCAACACCGCCTCCCATTCGGGGAGGCGCATCAGCTCATGCAGGCTTAGCTCGAGTCCCGCCTCGGCCACATAGAATGTCTCCTGAGCGTCACGGAAGTTGGCAGCGATTCTGGTCTCGGTGATACTGGTGACGATGACACCGGCACCGAGAGCAGCGAGAAGCATCGTCGACATCAGGGCGATGAGGAGCGCCGACCCTCGCTCGCTCACGGGCGGCCTCGCCGCCCCACGTTCAGGTTTCTCGGAGCCACCTCGAACGTCATCGTGTAGTCGGGGACGTGGTGCACCGCCTGTCGCGACGCGCCCGGATCCGTGAAATCGCGCGGATCGCTTCCCCTGAGGGACTCGTCCGCCACCTGCACCCGGATGGTCACCCTGACCTTGCGCAGCCTGAGGAGGTCGCCGTCGAAGCGGTTCGGCGCCTGCCCACACACCGGCCCATCGGTGAGCTGAGCCTCCGTCAGCCGCCTGAGCGCCGTCCCGCCGAGGTCGATCAGGCGCGGGCGCGGCGGATCCCCGGCACCGTAGACGCAGCTCGTTTCTCCCGGCGCCGGTGCCCGGACACCGTCCGGCCGGGGATCCACGTAGTAGTCGAAGGCCAGCCCGACAACCCCATCGACGACGACCGCCTCACTCCGGTTCCCGTCGTACCGCACCAGCCGACGACCGCGGGCGTCGTGGTAGTAGACCCGTTGCTCGATCTCCATCACCTCGGTCATCAGCCGGCCGTAGGGCCTCGAGAAGGCGAACGGAAGGTGCCCCAGCGCATCTCGGCTCACCCGATCGACGGTGAACAGATCGTATCCCGCACCCACGACCCGCGGATCGAAAATGGCAGCGCGCATGCCCGCCTGGAAGCCACAAGCCCCAACCGGCGGACACCCCTGACCCCGGGCGTCCAGGCGGACGACGTCACCCGGCGAGTGCATGTCCTGGGCCAGACCAGCCTGGGCGCGGCTCTGTGCTCCCCGAACGATCGTGATGCGGTCGGTGGCGAACGCGAGGTCCCCCTCGGCCGCACGCAGACCACGCCGCGCGGGTCGGATGGGCGGAAGGAGGCGGGCAAACGCCCCGCGGATCCCTGCACGTTCGGGACCCGCTCCGGCCATGAGCAGGTCGCCGGAGAGCATCGACACGGCTACGCGCAGCCGCTGCTGCTGATCGCCGATCGCCAGCTGGGTTCGGAACCCGCTCTGACCACGCCCAATCGTCGCGAACATCACACCGACCGCGAGGGCGGTGAGACCGATCGACACGATGAGCTCGACGAGCGTGAAGCCGGCTTGCTCCCTCGAGACCAGTCGGTCGCTGGGTTGTCTCCACCACGCAACGCGGTGGGTCATCGGGTCCGCCTCGCGCGGAGTGTGTCGAGCCGAGTCTCGTCTCGTAGCGGGTGGGCACCCACGCCCCTCCGGCGTGACTCGCGGCTGAGCGGCACCACGCTCACCCGAAGCCGGAGGACGTCCGGAGAATCGGCCAGCGGCCTCACCGACCACCGTCGAACGAAGACGGTGCCCTCTGGGGGCGACGCGCCCTGCCCCACCCATCGACCAGCCGCGTCGAGGTAGTCGACGTACGGGGGAATGCTCTGCTGCAACGAGGCGTCTGGCGACAGGCCCAGGCCTGGCCCGCCCGAACCCGGCGGGTCGAGACTCAGGTCGGTGCTCAGGTCGCCGACACGGCTCCCGGCCCGGCCGTCCGCCGTCGGTTCATATGCCCACTCCAGGCTCCGCAGTTGCTCGAGCTTCGAAGCCGCCAACACGGTGCTGGTGCTCTGGCGGCGCGCCGCCGCGGTGGCGTCTACGGCGAACACGAGCAGGCGGACCGCGCTCAGTCCCGTCACGGTCAGGAGGCCGATCGCTACCAGAACCTCGACCAGACTGAAGCCAGCCGCCACGCCGGTCGCCAACCCGATGTTCCGCCACATCGTCCACTTCGTCATGAGAATGACTCCCGCTTCTGTTGCGATGGTCGGCCCGAGCCCGGACTCTCAGCTGCAAGACACGGTCCATCACGGACTCCTCCCCAGGCTCCCAGGCTCGCACCCGTCAGAGGCCTCAGCCACCTCGAACATCGCAGAAACCGAGAGGTACGGGTCCGAGCGAAGATGCAGGAGATGCGGGGAAGGACGAGGTCAGAAGCTGGAGAGATACCAGTCGATAATCGAGTCGCCCACTAGGCCAGACATGACCGCGGCAATGGCCAAGAACGTCCCGTAGGGCAGGGCGTACTTCATGTCGCCCTTCTTGGTGACGATCAGCAGAACGCCAACGAACGAGCCGATGAACGAGGACAGCACCAGCGTGAGGATGGCGGGCTGCCATCCCAGAAACGCTCCGATCATCGCGAGCATCTTGACATCCCCCATCCCGAGTCCCTCCTCGCCGCGCACCCGATAGTAGACTTCGGCGATCACCAGCAGCCCACCTCCGCCGATCACGACACCCAACAGGGACGAGAGCCACCCGGGCGCCAGCACGAAGCTGAACAGGAGGCCACAGACGACACCCGGCAGGGTGATGACGTTCGGCAGGATACGGTGCTGCAGATCGATCACGAAGAGGACCACCATCGCGCTCGCGAATAGGAGACGCGGCACCAAGAGCGGCTGCCAGCCGAGAAACCAGAAGTGGCAGACGAACAGGAGGCCGGTCGCCAACTCCACCAAGGGGTAGGCGACCGAGATCGATCCGGCACAGACTCGACATCGTCCGCCCAGAACGAGGTAGGAGACGACGGGGACGTTGTCGAACCATCGCACCCGACTCCCGCACGTGGGACACTGCGATGGTGGTGTCACAATCGATTGCCCGCGAGGCAGCCGATGAATGCACACGTTGAGGAACGACCCCACGACCAGACCGAGCGCAAACAGGACGAGCGTGCTGGCCATCATGATTGAGGACGGGGCTGGCGAGGCGGCTCACCCGGAAGCGGGAACAGCGGCGATGCCTCGGAGACCGATACTCGGACCGACCGCGGTTCGAGCACGTAGCCGACGCCGGCCGGGTCGACCGGATAGACGCCCAGGTAGCCGGCCGCGATGAGGGTTTCCCAAGACGGCGGGAACGAACCCTGGTCGACGTTGAACCTTTCGACGATCGCCGTCAGCTCATCGATCTGATCCAACGCCAACAATTGGCTCAGCCGTCGCTCCGCGTCCTGCCGCAGCCAATCGTGGTCGGCGGTCTCACGAATCTGCCGCCAGAGCAGTCGAGAAGCGCCACGGTCACCCCCCCTGGCCTCGGTCGTCGCCGCGAGCGAGGCGAGCCACCAGGGCGCTTCCGGCACCCGACTGGCCTTCTGGAACCAGGCAGACGCCGCGCTGTAATCGTGAAGCCACCAGTAGTGAACGAACCCGATGTCCATCAGATATTCCCACTTCGTTGGATCGGCCTCGACTCCCTTCTCGAGTAGGGCGATCGCCTCCGAAGGCCGTCCCGGTCCGTCGGGATAGGCCTCTGCCAGGAAGATGGCCCCGAAACGATAGGCGAGGGTGAAGTGTGGATCGAGCGACGTCGTCATCTCCAACAGCGGACGCAGATGCTCGTAACGCTTGTCTGAATCGTCGGACCGTTTGACTCCTCCGTAGTGCTGGATCGCTCGAATCCAGTACAGATCCGCCGCCAGGTCATCGAAACCCAACGCCAGCCGCCGAGCGGCCGACGGGTCTGGAACGTAGACCGGCGACGCGATGGCTTCGGCCAGCTGGCTGTGCCGCTCCCGGACCCACTGCAGCCAGACACTGGTGACGAGCAAGCCGGCCATGGCCACCAGCAACAGGGGGCCGGCCAGACGGCGCACGCTGGGCCCGCTGACGACCCTGACCTCGGTATCCGTGAAGGGCACGACCTGGCTCCCTACCTGAAGTCCCGTCGCGAAAACACCCACACGGCCAGGAGGAGCAAGGCGGCCACGTAGGTCAAGCCGTAGGCACTCGTGAGGAGCACGTACTCCGTGCTGACCGGCAGGGCATGCACCACCTGTCCCTTGACGTCGAACGGCCCCAGGTTCGGGAGCACGTAGTAGAGCACCCGGGCGAAAGAGGCCGCAGCCGGGGAATCGACGACGTTCTCGAAGTCTCGCAGATCGGCGTTGAAGTGGCCGACGACGTAGAGGCCGACCGTCAGCATCGCCGACAGAGCTGGACTCGAGAACGTCGACAACACGAGCGCGACAGCGGTCACGACCATCAGCTCCACGAAGATCAGCCAGACCGCCTTCAGCATGGCGGGGTCGGTGGCGGGCGCCTCCCAACCACGCTTGAACTCCTCGGCCTCGGTCCAGTCCATGTACCCCAGCACGGCGTACAGGGCCACCACCATGACCGCGACGTTGACCAACAGCGTCAGGACCAGGCCCGCGTACTTGCCGATGACGAGATGGTGGCGAAGCATCGGCTTGCTCAACAGACTGTAGATGCTGCGACGTTCGACCTCTTTCGAAACCAGCCCGATCCCGATGAACACCGCGATGAACATTCCGAAGAACGAGATCGCCGCCAAGCCGAGATCCTTGATGATCTTCACCTCTTGACCGGCCGTCAGCTGGCCGAGCAGGAAGGAGGCAGAGATGAGGAGGACCGCGAAGAACACCGCGCTGTACAGGATCTTGTCGCGCACCGATTCCCGAAACACGTTCACGGCGATGCAGGTAATCACTCGCACGGTGACTCCGTCACAGTGATTCGCGAAACACTTCCCGCGTGGGGCATGCGGTCTGGCGGCGCTGGACGGTGTTCACGGCGGGTCACAGACGCCCGACATGCTCCCTCGTCACGGTTTCAACGAAGAGATCTTCGAGCGTCTGGCGCACCGGATTCAGGGAGACCAGTCTGGCTCCGGTCGCGGTGAGGTCGGACAGCACCCGCTCCGGCGTCGACGTGCCGGACAGCTCGATCGCGTAGCGACCGGTAGTGATTTCGGTAACCTTCGACGCGGCGGGGGCAACGCGCTCCAACGTACCTCGAGCCAGATCGTCCATGACGAGCTCCCAGCCGCGCACCTGCACGGCCAGGTCCGCCAGGCTGCCGCTGGAGAGCAGGCGGCCACCCGCCAAGATACCCACCCGACTGCACACGGCTTCAGCGTCGGCCAAGACATGTGAGCAGAAGAACACCGTGCACCCACGATCTCGGAGTCGCAGGATCAGCGAGCGGACATCCCGGCGCCCGAGCGGATCCAGTCCGGACATGGGCTCGTCGAGGAAGACCACCTCGGGATCATTGATGAGCGCCTGAGCAATGCCGACCCGCTGCAGCATGCCCTTGGAAAACTTCCGGAGTTGGAGACGACGTTCGGACCCAATGCCGAGCTCGTCGAGCAGGTGGGAGACGCGACGCGTTCGCTCGCTGGCACGGTAGCCGAACAGACCGGCGAAGTAGTGCAACAGCTCTTCGGCGGTCAGGTAGTCGTAGAAATACGGTTGCTCCGGAAGGTAGCCGATCCGACGTTTGGTCTCGACGTCCCCCACGGGCCGCCCGAGAATCTCCGCGTGTCCGCTGGTTGGAAAGACCAGCTGCATCAGCAGCTTCAGGGTCGTTGTCTTGCCCGCTCCATTCGGTCCCAGGAAGCCGAACACCTCGCCGCGCCCGACCCCGAGCGTCAACCGTTCGAGCGCCCGATGTGGACGCTTCCGCCAGAAGCCAACGGCGTAGTCCTTGCTGAGCCCATCGGTCGCGATCGCCTGGGTCACGGCCTCGCTCTCTCCATCTCGTAGGTGAGCGCCGCCTCGAAGTACTCGGTCTGGAGCCCGCCCTGCACCTTCAAGCCATTGATGAAGAACGTCGGTGTTGCTTGAACATCGAGCTGGTGTCCCAGAGCGATGTCCGCCTTGACCTGCTCGAGCGTGCGCTCGTACTCGGCATCGAAGTCCTCGACGCCCGCCACCCGCTCGGCCGCGGCCCGCACCGTCGCGCGGGAGAGTGACTCCTGATTGGCGAACAGCCACTCCTCCATCGCCTCGGCCTGCCCTCTGGCCCGCGCGAGCCTCACCGCCACGGCCGCCTCGCAGGCACCCATGTGGACACCGTCCGGGACGTTGGCGTTGCACTCCGGCTCGAGAGGATAGTCCTTGGTCACGAACGTGAAGTCGTCTTGATAGCGTGCCTCGAATCTCGCCAAGATGTCCTTGTAGTTGATGAACGTCTGGCGGCACGGTGGACACTGATAGTCATTGAACTTCACGACGACCAGGGCCGCGCCACCGCTCTCGACGGGGACGACGAGTCTCGGCTCAGACTCGTACCACTCCTCGAACTCCGCACGTTCGGCATCGGTCAGCCCCCTGGGCGTCACGGACGGCGCGGCGGCCACCGGCGTCGCTGCGCGAGGGAACAGGCCGACCACCAACGTGGCGCCGGCCATGAAGAGGATCGACACCAGAACTCCGGAGGGGCTCCTCAGGAGATGTCCAAGATCGCGAGACGCACGCGACGGGAGGACGGTCATCGGAAGGGACGTGGCGGCTCCCGCGACCGCAAAGCTGCCGGCCACGGCTACGTAGACCGCGACGCACAGCAGGCACACGGCGCCGACGACGAACCAGGAGGCATACGCAAGGTAGAAGACGGCCCCCAACCCCACCCCCGACGCGGCGAACAGGTATAGCGGCGCGCTCTCTCTATAGCTTCTGGGCCCGCGCGCCTCGGCGAGCAGCAGGAGTAGGACCAGGCCAAACCACAAGGCGCCAAGCAGGGCGACCGAGACACCGCCGAAGCTACCAAATCGACTCGTGTAGACCGTCGTGCAGCTGATCGTCGCGTTGACGTCACAGAAACTGAGATACCCGGTCTCGCTCAGCAGACGGTGGTGCACGTAGGTGGAAGCCACGGACGCCCCGAGGCCCAGCAGGGCGAATCCCCACAGCAGGGTACGGGCCTGTCGTGACATGACGTTCGGCGGCGATGGTGGCTTCGCTTGGGGTCGATGCTGGCTCATTCAACGCCTCACAGGCGAGGACCGCGTGAGCGCATCGCGTCGGGGGAGCACTCGGGCGACATGACCCCTGCCACTTCTAACGACTCCGTGTGAGGACGTCAACCCCCCGGCCGGAGCAAAAAAAAGCGAGGGGTGTCCGCCATGCGAACACCCCTCGCCGGTGTCTCGTAACCACCAAGACCTACTGGATCGGGGTGGCTCCTGCCGGCGCGCCGTTCTGGGTCACCACGACCTGCGCCGTGCTCTGGTAGATCGTGCCGCCCTGGTTCGTGCCGAAGAAGCGTGCTCCCGCGCCAGCTGTCGGGTCACCTCCGACGAAGTAGGTCCCCACGACCGTGCCCGCGGCCGCGCCGTTGCAGGACAGAGGCGCGCCAGCCGCCGCCGCACCGGCGGCCAGGGTAATGGTGTAGCCACTCTTGAGCGAGGGGTCGGCCGCCAAATCGGGCCCGATGAAGCCATCGCCACCGCCCACCGTCGGCGGGGTGGACAGACGCGCCAGCGACGGGGCGTAGAAGCCACTGCCGCAGCTGGATGCGAAGGTTGATTGCGCGCTGTTGACCGCCCGAAGCGATCCAATCCCGGACGCCTCGTTCCCCGCCATGCGGGCGCGCAGCAGGCCCGGCACGGCAATCGCCGCGATGATGCCGATGATCGCCACGACGATCAGTAGCTCGATGAGCGTGAAACCTCTGTTGCCCCGGTTGTCCCGTAGCCTCATTGTGCTTCGCTCCTCACTGAATACTGCCATCTCCTGTCGGGGAGCCCGCTACTCTTCTCGGCTCGAACCTGACCGAACAATAGGCAAATCAGGTGCCAGGCCCACGTCGTGCCCACGCAGATCCCTTAACCTCCTGAAGGTCAATGGCTTGCGAACGCTCGACGCAGATCCGCCGTATGAAACGTTGGGCGAGGGAACCGACAGAACTGACAAGAAGTACATGTCGAGTGACAAAAACCGTCAACTGCTGTCGACTCGTGCCGGGGGGAGGTGCCCCCAACGGAGGCGTCGGCTCGAACTCTCCGGCTGCCCGCGACCGCTGTCGCGGCGCGTTCGGCGGTCGGGTGAGTGAGGCTACTGAATCGGCGTCGAACCGGCCGGTGCCCCGTTCTGCGTCACGACCAACTGGGCCGTGCTCTGGAAGATCGTTCCACCCTGGTTCGTCCCGAAGAACCTCGCGCCGGCGCCGACGGTCGGGTCGCTCCCGACGAAGTATGTCGTAACGACGGCGCCAGCGGCCGCGCCGTTGCACGAGGCGGGCGCCCCAGCCGCGGCCGCCCCGGGTGTCAGGGCGACCGTGTAGCCACTCTTGATCGACGGATCCGCCGCGAGATCCGGCCCAATGAATCCATCCCCCCCGGCCACGGTCGGTGGCGTGGCCAGTCGGGCGAGCGATGGTGCGTAGAAACCGCTGCCGCAGCTGGCCGCGTAGGTCGATTGGGCGCTGTTGACGGCTCGCAGGGAACCGATCGCCGAGGCCTCGTTGCCCGACATGCGAGCTCGCATGAGCCCAGGCACCGCGATGGCCGCGATGATACCGATGATCGCTACGACGATCAGCAGCTCGATCAAGGTAAAACCACGAGAGCCTCGCACGTTCATGACCCGTCTCCCTCGCCTGCTAGCATCGACACGAAGCCAACCCGGGTCCCGTCCTCAGAGCCGGCGGGGGTCGTGCAGAAGCGTGAATAAATCTGAGTACGCTTCTTAGTGTACCGCGTCCAGGCGAGCCTGTGAAGAGAGGAGGAAGCGAGTCGTCCGCAGGGAGCCACGCAAACCGCCGCGGCGTCACCGCAGGTCGTATTTCTTGGCGTAGTATCGGAACGAACGGAAGCTCATGCCCAGCAACTCGGCGGCCCGGACCTTGACCCCGCCTGCCCGCTTCAGAGCCTCGGCGATGTACTCGCGTTCAATGCTGTGCACGTGCCGTTCGAGATCGAACCCGGAGTCGGGGAGACTCGCAGCCATCGGGGCATGGCCCGCCGAACATGCGCGTGCCATCTCCGGATGGTGATCGGGCAGATTCTCGACCTGGATGACCCGTCCGCGTTCGAGCGCGACGGCCCGCTCGATGGCGTTCTCGAGCTCACGGACATTGCCCGGCCATTGATACGCCTCGAGGCGGCGCAGCGCCCCGGCCGAGAGGCCCTCGACCTTCTTGTCCATCTGCCGAGTGAACCGCTCGATGAAGTGGTCGGCGAGCAGGCCGATGTCCTCGACGCGCTCGCGCAGGGGCGGCAGCCGCACGGGAATCACGTTGATGCGGTAGAACAGGTCCTCCCGAAACCGACCGTCTACCACCAGCCTGGCCAGATCCTGGTTCGTCGCGGCGATGATCCTGATGTCCGCCGCGATCTCTTCGGGGCTGCCCAGGCGCCGGAACCGCCGCTCCTGAAGAACCCGGAGCAGCTTCACCTGCATCATGGGGCTCGTCTCCCCGATCTCGTCGAGGAAGATGGTGCCCTTCTCGGCTCCTTCGATGAGCCCCTTCTTGTACGTGGTGGCACCCGTGAAGGCCCCCCGCAGATGTCCGAAGAGCTCCGATTCGAGCAGCGTCTCCGGAAGTCCACCACAGTTCACGGCAACGAAGGGTCGATCGCGGCGCAACGAGTTGAAGTGCACGGCCCGCGCGACCAGCTCTTTCCCGGTCCCGGATTCACCCGTGATCAGCACGGTCGTGTTGGTCGGCGCGATCGTTTCGATCAGGCTGAACACGGCCCGCATGCCTCCGCTGCGACCGATGATGTCAGCGAAGCGATGTGTCTTCTGGAGGGTGCGCTTGAGCAGCACGTTCTCCTGACGTAGCTGACGCCGCTCCAAGGCATCGCGCACGACGATCTTCAGCTCGTCGACGTCGAAGGGCTTGCTGAGATAGTCGTAAGCCCCCATCCGGAGGGCCTCGACCGCGGTCTGTGTAGACGCGTAGGCCGTGATCATGATTCCGACGATGTCTTGATCGATGGCTTTCGCGGCAGAGAGTACGTCCACGCCGCTCATGTCTGGCATCTTGATATCTGACACGAGCAGATCGATGGCCTCCCGCTCCAGTAGCGCGAGGGCACTCTGTCCGTCCTCGGCCACGAACACCTCGTGGCCCTCGCGGCGCAGCACGATCGACAGCAGCTCGCGCATCGACTGCTCGTCGACGACGACGAGAATCCT
>PVBE012913123.1_pt1 | contig 10981 bp, 8 predicted proteins | sample 1631181 | NCBI WGS metagenome assembly PVBE01 (sample SAMN08397723, study PRJNA350692) | Marine metagenome, whole genome shotgun sequencing project. | isolation source: water | place: Pacific Ocean | collected 2012-04 | reverse complement strand
CCGGAAGAGTTGGTCGTGAGAACCTGTCCTGTTGTTCCCACCGAGGAAGGCCATGTGTATGTAGCGGTGTTAATGGTTGTTTTGTCACCCGCGATCGTGATGTCACCGGTTGCATCGTCGACGATGAATTTATTCGTGTTTACGGTAAAGCCCCCGGTGATGTCGAGGGTTCCCGCTACGGTTGTATCCCCGGTGGCAGACTTGACTGTGAATTTGTTGGTGGCGATATCGAAATCGCCCGTGACACCGAGAGTCCCTCCGATCGTTGTATTGCCGGTCGCAGAATCGACGGTGAATTTGTTGGTGTTGATCGAAACGTCTCCGGTAACCCCGAACGTTCCTCCGACGGTTGTGTTTCCGGTAAGGGTGGAAACGCCTGTGACATCCAGGGTGGAGGAGAGGGTGGTTGCTCCTGTGACGTCGAGAGTTCCGCCAACGGTTGCGTTGTTGGTAACGCCAAGAGAGTCTAGTGTCGAAGCGCCGGTGACACCCAGAGTTCCTCCAATGGTGGCGTTTCCGCTGAGAGTGGCCACTCCACTTACAGTCAGGGAAGAAAGGGTGGTGACTCCGGTGACTCCGAAGGTTCCTCCGACAGTGGTCGCTCCTGTTACGGCGAGTGGCCCCGTAATGGAGGTTTTTCCGTTTTTATCGATGAAGAAAACCTCGGTAGAGGTGTTTCCATTGTTCCAAAGGAAGGAGAGTTTGGGGTCGGTACCGCTCATTATGGTCTGCATCTGGAAACTCTGGTTCAGGGAGGTGGTTGTCCAGGCGGCCCCTTGAAGTTCAAGGATGTTCGAATTGATCGCCGTCGCGCTGCTCGTCGCGTCGCCGATCCGTCGAACCCTGACCGTAGCGGCCTCGGTTGCATTCTGGGTTGTGGTCACGACCAGTCGCGGGACGTCGGTATTTCCGGCCGTCTCGCGGGAAGAGACCGTCACACCCGAATCCTGCGGCAGGGCGAGTGCCCCGGAGGCGAAGACCGCCAGGAGCAGGGTATAAAACAGTACCCAGCGGTGCAGGTTGAGGGTGGGTGTAGTAGCCGATTTGATTTTCCTGGTCATGGGAACCTCCGAGCAGAAAATTCCAGAGTCTTTCATTAATTATACAATGTCTGGGAGCGTGTTCGACAAGTCAAAGGGGCTCATTTGGATTCTTTTTGAAAGGGGGTGGGAGGGGCCGGAAAGAGAATGGCTGGGGTACTAGGATTTGAACCTAGACAAGCAATTCCAGAGACTGCTGTGCTACCGTTACACTATACCCCAGTGTAGGGAAGATTTGAGGATTATACGGGTCCCGGCCGACTTTGCAACCTTCCGATTCAGGGAATCTCAATCGGAGTGGCGCTGACGCCCCAGATATCCCGGGCATACTCCGAAACGGTCCGGTCACTCGAAAATCGACCCATCGCGGCCACATTCCGGATCGCCATACGGGTCCAGACATCGGGCTGGAGATAGATTTTCTCCGCTAATTCCTGTGCCTGTAGATAGGAATCAAAATCCTTCAAGACCATATATTCATCTCTTTCGATGATGGAATGGACGAGCGACTTGTGCAGACCCGGATCGTCCGGACAGAAGAACCCTCCTCCGATCAAATCGATTACCCTCTTGAGGCGCGAGTTTTGTTCCAGGAAGGATTGTGGATCGTACCCATCGCCCTGGGTTTTTTGTACTTCCTCTGCGGTAAGCCCGAAGAGAAACATGTTCTCTTTCCCGACCGCTTCACAGATCTCGATGTTCGCTCCGTCGAGAGTCCCGATCGTGAGCGCTCCATTGAGAGCGAACTTCATGTTCCCGGTTCCCGATGCTTCCCGCCCCGCGGTCGAAATCTGTTCTGAAAGATCCGCCGCAGGAATAATCCGTTCGGCAAGGGAGACACGGTAGTCAGGTAAAAAGAGAACGCTCAATCGCCCTTTCATCTTTTCGTCCCCGTTGATCACCTTTGCGACATCATTAATCAGTCGAATGATCATCTTCGCGGTGGTGTAGTCAGGGGCCGCTTTCCCTCCGAAGAGAACCGTTCGGGGGGGGATATCAGTGTCGGGTTGATCCCGGATGCGCAGATAGAGATCGATGACATGCAGAAGTTTCAGGTGTTGCCGTTTGTACTCGTGAAATCGTTTCACCATACAGTCGAGGATCGAATCTGTGTTGAGCGAAAATCCGGTGGTTCTTTTGGTATGTTCCGCGAGGGTTTCCTTGTTCGCTTTCTTGGCCTCTTTCCATGCCGAACAAAAGTCGGCATCGTCGGTGAAGGCGCGAATCTTTTCGAGTTGGAACAGGTCTGTGGTCCATCCGGACCCTATCCGGCTTGTGATCAATTCGGAGAGAGGTTGATTGCATTTGAGAAGCCAACGTCTCGGCGTGATCCCGTTCGTCTTGTTGTTGAATCGCTTCGGGAAGAAGTCATGGAAATCTTTCGCGACCCGGTTTTTGAGGAGTTGCGTATGCAGTTCACTCACTCCATTGACCGAATGGGATCCGATCATCGACAGGTTGGCCATTCGGATCCGCTTCTCTTCTCCCTCTTGGATGAGAGACATCCTCTGTAAGCGGTCAGAGTCCCCGGGATAGCGATCCGCAATCTGCCGGAGGAAACGGGAGTTGATTTCGTAAATGATCTGGATATGGCGGGGAAGTAGCTTTTTGAGTCGTTCGACCGCCCACGTTTCCCACGCTTCCGGAAGGAGTGTGTGGTTGGTATATCCAAAGATCTCCTGGGTCATCTTCCATGCCCGGTCCCATTCATACCCTTCGTCATCGATGAGGATGCGCATCAGTTCGGGGATGGCGAGGGACGGGTGCGTTTCGTTCAGCTGGATCGAAACTTTTTTCGGAAGTTCATCGAGCGTATCGTTGTTGGTTCGGTAGCGACGGAGAATATCCTGAAGAGAGGCGGAGACGAGGAAATATTGTTGCTTCAGGCGTAGTTCCCGGCCAGCCGGTTTCCGGTCGGGCGGGTAGAGAACCTTTGTGATGTTTTCACTGAGCGCCTGTTTTTCTACCGCCCGGACGTAGTCGGCATGGTGAAAATATTCGAGATCAAAATCGGAAGTGGCTTTCGCTGACCAGAGTCGAAGATTGTTGACGGTATTGTTTCCGTATCCCGGAATGGGTGTGTCATACGGTACGGCAAGAACCTCTTCGGTATCGACCCAACGTGCTTTTTCCGCACCCGGGCCCCCTTCGATCCGGCCATAAAACTTCACAGGATAAGCATTCTCAGGCCGTTCGATTTCCCAGGGATGTCCTCTTCGGAGCCACGGGTCCGGCTCTTCGATTTGGCGTCCCTCGTCTATTTCCTGCCGGAAGATTCCGAATTCATACCGCAGGCCGTATCCGACACCCGGTAATTGGAGTGTGGCCATCGAGTCGAGTATGCAGGCGGCGAGTCTTCCCAGCCCTCCATTCCCGAGGCCAGGATCCGGTTCGAGATCCCGGAAATCTTCCAGTTTCCAGGCGAGGGTATCGAGAGTCTGGCGAAACTCTTCGTCGAGTTTTAGATTCATGATCGCGTTGCCGAGAGACCGCCCCGGGAGGTATTCCATCGAGAGGTAGTAGACCCGTTTGACATCCTTTGTGTAATACTCTTCCTGCGTCCGGATCCACCGTTCGATCAAACGGTCTCGTACCGCCAGGGCGATACTCATATATCGATCGTGTTGGGTGGCGCTCTTCTCTTCCTTCGCCAGGTTATACCGCAGATGGTTGAGGATCGAACGCTCGAGGGACTTCTGGTCCATCCCTTTGTGGTAGTCTGTCTCCCCGCTGTTGGTCTTTCCCATTCCCCAGAAATGATACCGGAGAGAATCGGAAGGGGGCCACGTTTTTTCGTCCCTTACTTTTTCTTTTGAACCTGGATTTCCATCTGCCGGATGAGTCGTGCGAGATAGGTTCTCTGCAGGCCGAGCATTTCGGCGGCGCGGGTCTGGTTTCCTTCGGCGCGGTCGAGCGCTTCTACGACGATCTGTTTGCGATGTTGATCCACCTGTTCGTGAAACCCTCCCGTGGGAATCGAGGTCTCTTTTGAGAGAAGAATTTCCGCCGGAAAGTCATCTGCACTGACTTCATTTCCTTCCAGGAGGACCGCGGCCCGCTCAATTGCATTTCGAAGTTCGCGCACATTTCCAGGCCATCGGTAGGAGTCGATCACCTGGAGCGCTTCCTCTGTAAAGCGTGCGGCCGGTTTAAATTCTTTCAGGAAATGTTCCGCGAGAGCACGAAGATCCCCGGGTCTCTCTCGAAGAGGGGGGAGGGTGATCGCGATGACGTTGAGTCGGTAGTAAAGATCTTCCCGGAAGGTTCCCTCTTCAACCTTCTTTTTCAGGTTGCAGTTGGTCGCCGCGATAAAACGGATGTCGGCCTGGATCGTCTCGGTTCCGCCGACTCGCTCGAACGATTTTTCCTGAAGGACACGAAGCAGCTTTGCCTGAAAGGAAGCGGAAATGTCTCCGATCTCATCGAGAAAGAGGGTTCCTCCTGATGCGACCTCCAGCTTGCCCGGTTTTCGATCGATCGCACCTGTGAAGGCTCCCTTTTCATGCCCAAAGAGTTCGCTTTCCAGAAGACTTTCACTGAGGGCGACGGCATTGACCGCAACAAAGGGACCCGAATTTCGCGGGCTCCATTGATGAATGGCACGGGAGATCACTTCTTTTCCCGAGCCGCTTTCCCCGAGAAGAAGAACGGTCGCATCGCTCGCGGCCGCTTTTCGAGCGAGATCCACGGGGGCCTTCATCTTTGGATCGACCACCACAAAGTCGGGTGTGCTCGCATGAAGCGCCCGTTTCATCTTCTGTCGTTCGAGGGCTCGTCGAACCGTTTCATCCAGGAGCGCTGGCTCGAAAGGTTTCTGGATGAAATCGTACGCCCCGGCCTTCATCGCTTCGACCGCTTTTTCTACATTACCGAAGGCAGTGATCACAATGACCGTTGATTCTATTCCTTCTTCTTTAAGCTTCGCGAGGACGCCAAAGCCATCCATCTTGGGCATTTGAATGTCGAGAAGGACGATGTCTGGGTCGTTTTCGCGGATTTGTTCGAGCGCCTGGAGACCGTTGGAGGCGATCCCGGTATAGAATCCTTTTGCGGCGAAACGTTCCCGAAGGGACTCCGCAATATGCGTGTCATCGTCAACGATCAGGATTCGAGCCATAAAAAGACCTTACTATATATACAGGGTTACGGAAAGCGGACCGTAAAGCGGGATCCCCCCTCCGCGCGGGTCTCCCCAAGAATGGTTCCGCCGTGAAGTTCGACCAACTTCTTCGTTATCGAAAGCCCAAGGCCGACCCCTTGGGTTCCTGTTTTTCGCGGAGCAAACTTTTCGAAAAGATGCATTCCTCCGTCAGGAAGCCCGGGACCCTGATCTTCAATTACAAGGGATCGATTATCGATCCGGATCAAGACTTCCCCCTCTTCGGGCGAATGTTTGATCGCATTGTCGACGAGGTTCAGAAGGATCTGTTCGAGTCGGGAAGGATCTCCTTCCAGGGGAAATGGTTTTGATGCGAAAGAGATTTTGATTTTTCGGGGTGCGGCCAGAGGTTGAAGTGTTTCGAGTGTTTTTGTAATCACCTCTGCGAGGTCGACTTTCTGTCTGTGAATCTCAACCTTTCCTGCCTCGAGGCGTGCGATGTCGAGAAGTTCATTGACCATTCGAATGAGGCGGTCGATATCTTTTCGAATCCGACCCGCGACCTCTTTCTGTTTCTTTGTCATCGGTCCGAGAACTTCGTCTTCGAGGTTCGCCAGGGAGAGTTTTCCCGAAGTAAGAGGGGTTCTCAATTCATGGGATACGTGAGAGACAAAGTCGGATTTCAGTTGGTCGAGTTGTTGAAGGGATTCGGTCATGTGATCGAAACTCCGGGCGAGATCTCCGATCTCATCTTCCCGTTGGATTCCGGTTCTCGCCTGGAGGTTTCCCGTCTCTACCTGTTGCGCGGTCGAGGTCAATATTCGAACGGGTCGGAGGATTCTTCGACTGAGAAACCAGGAGAGTCCCAGGGCGAGGAATCCCGCCGCGGTTAAGAGAAAAATAGAGGTAAGGCGCGCTTTCCGGAGAGGTTCCAAGGCACGTGACTTTGATTCGGCAACCCGAATTTCCCACGCGCCATGTTTTACAGATTGAACCGTTTCGATCAAATCGGTCTGGGTGATTTTTCCGGATGTCGCGAGGACTCCGGTTTCGTCCCGAAGTTCGATAAAGCGACCCTCCCCCGCCACATTGGAGAGGAGTTTGTTTACCGGGCGGAAGTCGAGGTTGGCGGCAAGGACCGCGACCGCTTTTTCTTCACGCAGGACCGGAACAGAGAGGGTGAGGAAGGGGATCTCTCCCACGGTTTCGAGGTGAGGTGCGATAAAAGGGAGTCCCTGGCTTGCTTCCCGAAAGAACGGTTTGAGGAAAACATCGGGGTTAATCCGGGGGTCAAGAAAATTTCCTCCGGGAGCCATTTGTTGTATGGATTCGAAATGTTCTTGCTGTGAGTTTGAATAGATGTTTTCCGGAGGGGCATCGTTGGGTGGGGATTCCAGCAATTGGTAGTAATTCAAGTCGAGAAAGATGCCGGCCGATTCGAGGCGCGGTTCCAGCGCCCCGGTCAACTGCTTTGGGTTTTGGTACGATTGTTTTGAAAGGAAAAGGGCGATGATTTCCAATTTTTCCCGGGCGTTCGCCATGTATTCTCTTGTGAGATTGGCCGAAATCTCCGCCGCCTGTTCCTGATGCGAACCGACTTCGTTTCGGAGAGAGGATTCGGTTTGATTCCAGAGGAGGATTCCCGTTCCTGCAAGAGGCGCCAGGGATACAAAGGTGATCGCCACGAGAAGTTGGAGGCCGAGTCTCTCTCGAATTTTTCCGAGCAGTGTCATACGTAGATCTCAAGCAAAAGAGGGACCATAAATATAAGGCCTGGAAATGGAGGGGAGTGTATCTGGAGGGATACTCTCCCTGACTCTATTTCCCCGATTCTTCGAGTGATTCTGTAAGCGTGTGATCCTTCCAGATTTCTTCAAACCGGGAGGCAAACCGGCCTGCGGCACGTTTGTCCCCTATGAGCATAAGATTTTCATGACTGTCTTCGTCAGCAAGGACGGTCCAGTTATACGATCCCGTAGCCACGATCATCTTGTCAAAAACGCAGAACTTGTGATGCCACTTCGGAAGGGACGCGCGACTTTTCTTTGAGCGTTTGTTCGAAACCCCATCCGGGTAGACAAGCCGGATCGGAACGTTTCCCTTTTTCAGCGTTTCGCGTGCACGGGCATAGATCCCCGAAGAAGAGGCCTGCCTCGCATCGAGAAGGACTCGAACATCGATTCCTTTTTTGTGTGCTTTGACGAGCGCTTTGGCCAGTTGATCGGAGGTGAATTGATACATCGCGAGAACAATCTGTTTGCGGGCCGATCCGATCTGTTTTTCAAGCCGGGCCTGTATCAAACGTTTGGGTCCTGTTGGCGAGAAGAGAATCTCGAATCCCTTTTGTTCTTCCGGAGGCGCTTCTGCATGGGAGGGAAGGGCCAGAAGAAGAGCAGAGAAGGAGAAGAGGAGATATTTCATCGTTTGTCTCCTGGGATTAAAATATTCCGGTCGTAAAAAAGAAGAGAGCGAAGAGGGCGAGGCCAAATGCGATCCACCACCAGGCCGGCCATTTCCTTGCCGCGATTCCTCCCGGAATGATGTACTCCCCGCAGTAGGGACATCGGTCAGCGTCCTCGTATACATCTTTCGAGCAGGAAGGACACTTTTCCGTTCCGGTCGGTTCATCCAACATTTTCATTTCAGGACGGGTAGACTTCTTTGAGAAATTTATTGATGGCGGTGAGCAACATTTCCGGTCGGAATGGTTTTTCCAGGAGGGTAACATCCGAATGACGGAGGAGTTCCCGCTTGATGTCTTGAGTGAGAAAAGCGGAACAGATGATGACCGGGAGGGAGATCCGGTGGTTTCGTAAATGTTCCAGGAGATCGAGACCCGAATGACCCGGAACAACCAGGTCGGAGATGAAAAGGTCGTACTTGTTCTTTCCGAGAAGGGTGAGCGCTTCCGAACCATCTTCCGCCAGATCCACCTCGTGGTTGAGAGGTTCGATGATCCGACGGAGTTCTTTTCGAACGGTCTTTTCGTCTTCACAGATTAAGATGCGCGCCACACCCCAATGATAGGGTAGAGGTGAGCCTTGAGGAAAGAAAAAGGGTGGTCATGCCCCCCCTTCCAGGATGGGGAGCATGATCGGTTTTCCAATGAGGATCGGGAGGCGGGAAATCTCCTCCAAGGACTTTCGGAGAAGGGTGGGGGAACATTTATGGGAGACAATTTTGACATGCCCATTCCCAGGTTGATCCCCGACGAGGCGTGCCGTGGCGTGCGATATCGAAATTCCCCGGTTTCCGAGTGCGGTGGAGATAAGCCCGATGACCCCCGGAATATCTCGAATCGGGAATCGAAGGTAAAATTTCGATTCTTTCTCCTGTGAAACCTTCCGAACAGGTCGATGCGGTCTGTACGAAGAAACGCTCGAAGAAGGTTCGGAAATCGAGATGATATCGGCGAGAACCGCACTCGCTGTCGGCAGGGCTCCGGCTCCTTTTCCGGTAAAGATCAACTCGTCTACGCCATGCCCTTTCAGAAGGATGCTGTTGAATTCATTCCGGATATGGGAGAGGGGGTGGTTCTGGGGAAGAAGTGCGGGAGTGACTCCCAGGGTCAACCCCGTTTTCCCATCCCGTGCAAGGGCGAGCGGTTTGATGACATACCCCAATTCGGCCGCCGAACGAATATCTTCTTCCTCGATCTCTTCGATGCCTACGACCGGGAAAGGGTTGTTTTCGAGTCGAATTCCGAAAGCGAGTTCGGCAAGCAGTTTCAGTTTCTGTGCCGCATCCTGCCCCGTGACATCGAGAGTCGGATCCGCCTCGGCAAAGCCGAGTCTTTTTGCCTCCGACAGAGCTTTCTGAAAAGTGCAGTTTTCTTCCGCCATTTGGGTGAGGATATAGTTCGACGTTCCGTTCACGATTCCCAGAAGGTCAAAGATTTGGTTTCCGATGAGACCACTGGAAATGGCCCGGAGAATCGGAATTCCCCCACAGACGCTCGCTTCAAAGCCGACACGAACCTGTTGATCAAGTGCGTGATCAAATATTTCGCGGCCGTGACCGGCGAGGAGAGCCTTGTTTGCGGTGACCACATTTTTCCCGGAACGGATCGCTTCCAGGAGAAGAGGTCGGGCGGGGTTGAGTCCCCCGATGAGTTCCACCACAACATCAATGGAAGGATCTTCCAGGATCGATTCGGGGGAAGTCGTAATGAGTTCCGGAATACAGGGGCGTTCTTTTTCGGGATCCTGTACCAGAACTTTTTGCAGGTGGAGATCGAGGCCGGATCGTCGTGCGACGAGGTCACGATTATCGCGGAGGAGGTCTACAAGACCTCCTCCGACGGTTCCGCATCCGAGTAATCCTATGTTGATTCGTTTCATGAGAGACTCTCCTCGTAACGGGGGGCCGGGGCAAGAGCTTGCTCCAGGTCCCTGAGGAGGTCTTCGATCTCTTCGATTCCGACAGACAGTCGGATCAAACCATCCGAGATCCCATTCTTGCGTCGAACTTCCGGTTCGACAGCCGCATGCGTCATCGTAGGGGGATGACAAAGAAGGGACTTCACACTTCCGAGACTTTCAGCCAGGGTGAAGAGTTTCGTTCGCGTGGTAAAGGCACGCGCCTCTTCCACCTCCGCATCGAGTTCGAAGGAGACAACGGCACCGAAATCCTTCATCTGCCGTTTGGCGATTTCATGGCCAGGGTGGTCTTCGAGACCGGGGTAGTGCACTTTGGAGACTCGGGGATGGCTGTTGAGAAAAGTCGCCACCTTGCGGGCATTCTCACAGTGACGTTGTACTCGAAGGGCGAGGGTTTTCGTTCCTCGAAGGGCCAGGAAGCAGTCCTGGGGACCGGGAACGGCTCCGGCACAGTTCTGATAGAATTTAACCTCTTCATACAGAGTTTTGTCATTGGTCAGAACCGCCCCTCCGATAATATCTCCATGTCCATTGAGATATTTCGTTGTGGAATGGACAACGAGATCCGCGCCGAGTTCCAGGGGTTGTTGCAGAACCGGTGTCGCGAATGTGTTATCAACCACCGTGAGAACGTTTCGACTTTTTGCGATGGCGGCCGCTCTTTCGATATCCGTGATCGAAAGAAGGGGGTTCGACGGCGTCTCCAACCAGAGAAGCCGAGTGGCGGGGGTGATTGCGCTCTCGATCTCGGAAAGGTTCGTGGAATCGATAAAGGTAAAGTCGATGCCGAACTTTTGGTAGAGCTTTGTAAAGAGTCGATACGAACCTCCATACAGTTCTCGACAGGTCACGATGTGATCCCCGGTCTTTAACGTATGAAGAACATTATTAATGGCCGCGATCCCGCTGGCAAAAGCGACTCCGTATCGGGCTCCTTCGATGGCCGCGAGGTTTTCTTCGAGGGCCTGGCGGGTTGGGTTTGCAGAGCGGGAGTAGTTAAAACCCTTGTCGACGCCCGGCTCAATTTGAGCAAACGTAGAGGTTTGAAAGATGGGAAAGGTGACCGATCCGGTCTTTTCTTCGTTCGGTTGTCCCGCATGGATGGCGCGGGTAGAGAATCCCTGTTTCATTTTTACATTCCTGAAGAGACATTTTCGTTGTCGCTTTCAGATGGCCCGGACGGGGGAGAGTGGAGGACAGAGAAGTGTTATGCGACAGACACCACCCGGCACAGGTCCTCGGTTCCCGCGCCCGGGCTTCGCATCGACATATGCAGTCCGGTGTGTAAATAAAACATTTGTGCAGATGGTATACGGGTAAAATTATTTATTGTCAAGGGGGGGGTGGCTGTTCTCTTCCCACGGTTCCCACGTATTGGACCAATCCATACGGACAATTCTCATGATGAGGTTCTGTTTCAAGAGAGAGTTGTAGCCATGTTCGCTCGAGAAAAACATCACCAT
>PVBE011220982.1_pt1 | contig 10981 bp, 11 predicted proteins | sample 1631181 | NCBI WGS metagenome assembly PVBE01 (sample SAMN08397723, study PRJNA350692) | Marine metagenome, whole genome shotgun sequencing project. | isolation source: water | place: Pacific Ocean | collected 2012-04 | reverse complement strand
GGGGTTACAGAAAGATATCAAAATGGTTGAATCAGAGTTCCATATTGACCCATACAGGGAAGAAATGGTTCTCTTCATCAGTTATCTCAGTATTAAAGAGAAAACATGAAAGAGACCTAATGAATGAGCAGATAAGAAATCAACATTTTCCAAGTAAGATTTCAAAGTTTGAGGTTAATTACTATATTTTTTGATTAAATCTTGATATGATCCTATTGTTCTTATTTTTTCGTTATCTAATTTGATTATACGATCACAAATACTTAATGTTGTTAACCTATGGGCGATAATAACCATAGTTACACTGCAATCATAATTATATATATTTTCCATAACGATTCTCATGCAAACCGTATAAAAAAATTATCTCTAATATTGGTCATAATTTTAAACTCATAGAACATGATAGAACCCTTGATTTACATCTCCAAACAGATGTTCTGAGTAGTGATATTATTTTTATTACCTCTCCAAATAATACACATATTGATTATATTGAACCGCTAAGCATGATTTATGATGGGTATGTTTACTGCGAAAAACCTCCTATTAATAAAGTCGAAGACTTAGAAATTATTAATTTAATTAATCCATCAAAATTTTTCTTTGGTTTTAACTATAGGTTTTCTGAAATTCAAAAATTTATACTTCAGACAAAAGAGAAGTATGATTTAGGGGAGTTAATTAATATTAATGTGCACGTGTCCTACCCTTACTCGGTTAAAGAGCATTATAAGTACTCATGGAAATCTGATATTGAAAAATCTCCAATTGGAGTAATTGAAAATTTAGGTATTCATTATTTGGATTTATCTGTAACGTTGTTGGGAGCAGTAAAAGAGGTTTTCTTAAATTCAACTAATATAAATAAAACTGGAACAGCGGATGATACAGCTTCAGTATCTCTTCTCCATGAAAATGGATCAACATCACAAATATTTATTTCTTATGCTACTCTTGCTAGAGAGGATTTATATTTTTCCTTTGAAAGTGGGGATGTAAATTACAATGGTGCTGAACTAATTGCTTATTATCCTAGAGAAACATTTAATCAGAAGGGCCTATCTATTACTCCACCTGTAGTTTTATCCAAAAGCATTGATTCTGAATTATTTCACTCTAAGTCATTAAAAAACTGTGTAGATTATTTTATTAATATTGTACAAACTAATGATGATTTTGACCAAGCTCTATGTAATAATGCTAGAATTTCAACACTAGCTATGCTCGGCATGGTAGAAGATTGACTTATAGAGAGTGATAAGACAACCGTTAAAACCCCTAAAGGTGATATACTCTACAAGATTTCTTGAAGTTCGATATATGTAATGAAAAACTTATGGTCTGATACTGAGTCAAATAAGTTTAAAGGCGATTTAGCATTACGAGTTTACACCTCACGATTACTTGGACAAGACACTTCTTTAGTTCTTCATGGTGGCGGAAATACATCTGTCAAAATTACCGAAACCAACTTAGTTAGTTCGAAAGAAGACATACTTCATGTCAAAGGAAGTGGCTGGGATTTAGTTTCTATTGAAAAAGATGGTTTTTCACCAGTACGTATGGCTCATATGTTGAGTCTTTCTAAGCTGAAATCACTCTCTGATCCACAGATGGTTAATGAGTTAAAGACTCAACTTACCAATGCCACATCTCCAACTCCTTCTGTTGAAACAATTCTTCATGCAATATTACCATTTAAGTATGTTGATCATACTCATGCTGATGCAGTCGTAACAATATCAAATACTTCAAATGGTGAAGAAAGAATTCGTGAAATTTATGGCAATCGAGTTGTTATTGTGCCTTACGTAATGCCAGGCTTTGATTTGGCGAAAGAAGTTGGTCTTTTATTTTCAGAGATGGCTTCAGATGAAACAGAAGGAATGGTTCTTTTAAATCATGGAATATTTTCTTTTGGAGATACAGCACGAGAATCTTATGAACGAATGATAGATTTAGTGAATGTTGCTGAACAATATCTTGTTAGTCAAAAAGCCTGGGATAATGAAAAACCATTAACTGATGTTAAATCTAAAAAAATACGTAATGATGTTTCTCAGTTAAGGCAGAAGATTTCATTAGTAGTTGGAAATCCTGTTTTGTTCAATCTTACTAATAGTTTACGTGGTATTAGTTTTTCCAACCGAGACGATGTTGAGAAAATTGCAACTCGAGGCCCTTTAACTCCTGACCATGTAATTCGTACTAAACGGATACCAATGATTGGTCGTGATGTTGAAAAGTATGTGAAAAAATATATCTCATATTTTAATACTCATAACACTAACGCTAAAGAGAAAAAAACAATGCTTGACCCTGCCCCCAGGGTTATTTTAGATAGAGAATTTGGACTTTGCGCTGTGGGCAAAAATATGAGTGAAATTGGAATTATTTCTGATATATACGAACACACAATGGAAAGTATTCTTAGAGCGGAAAAACTTGGTGGTTTTAAAGCTCTCCCGTCATCTGATATCTTTGATATTGAATACTGGGATTTAGAGCAAGCAAAATTACTTAAGAATACTAGTTCTCTTGAGTTTCAGGGGGAAGCAGTATTAATTACAGGTGCTGCATCAGGGATTGGAAAGTCATGCGTACAATCTTTCCTTAATCGTGGTGCTGCAGTGGTAGGAATTGATATAGACTCTTCCATCGAAACTAACTATAAGCATAATAATTATTTGGGTTTGATTTGTGACGTAACTGATGAAGATGCGATAGAAGTAATGCTCGAGAAAAGTGTTTGTTATTTTGGCGGTTTAGATATGATCGTACTAAATGCCGGCATTTTTCCAAAAGGGAAAAAAGTGTCTCAGCTTTCCATAAAAGAATGGAATAAAGTATTTTCCATTAATCTTGATTCAAATTTGAGTTTGTTACGTGAAGTATATCCTCTATTAAAAGCGGCACCAAATAAAGGTCGTGTTGTTGTTATCGGTTCTAAAAATGTTCCAGCACCTGGTCCTGGTGCAGCAGCTTATTCAGCTTCTAAGGCAGCCTTAAACCAGCTCATGCGGGTTTTATCAATGGAATGGGGTAGTGATGGTATTCGATTAAATGAACTTCATCCTAACGCAGTGTTTGATACAGGTATATGGACTGATGAAGTGATAAAATCTCGAGCTAAACAATATGGTTTGACAATTGAAAGCTATAAAACTAACAATATACTTGGAGTTGAAGTAAACAGTATAGATGTTTCAGAATTAGCAGCTGAATTATGTGGTTCTTTATTTGCTAAAACCACTGCAGCACAAATACCCATTGACGGTGGCAATGAAAGGGTGATTTGAATTTATAAACTATACAAGGTAAATGATGACTAATGTAAAGTCAATACTTGGAATTATCGGTGGTAGCGGTGTTTATGAAATAGATGGACTTCAAAACACCCGATGGGAAAAAGTTTCATCTTCTTTTGGAGAACCTTCTGACTCTTTATTTTTTGGTGAGTTAGATGGTCAGGAAATGGTTTTCCTGCCTAGACATGGTAGAGGTCATCGAATCCCTCCGTCTGAAATCAACTACCGTGCAAATATTGATGCGTTAAAAAGAGCTGGAGTAACTGACCTTATATCAGTAAGTGCTGTTGGCTCACTAAAGGAAGAGTTAAAACCCGGAATGTTTGTTATTATTGATCAATTTATTGACCGAACATTTGCAAGAAATAAGAGTTTTTTTAGCTCTGGACTAGTAGCTCATGTCTCGATGGCTAATCCTGTTTGTAATCGATTAGGAAATCATATTCAAAGTACAGCAAAAAATGTTGGAATTGAAGCTGTAAGAGGTGGTATTTATATTGCTATGGAAGGTCCTCAATTTTCATCTATAGCTGAGTCTGAACTCTATCGTAGCTGGGGCTGTGATGTTGTTGGAATGACTAATATGCCAGAGGCAAAACTAGCTAGAGAAGCTGAAATATGCTATGCTTCAGTAGCGATGGTAACCGATTATGATTGTTGGCATACTGAGCATGATAATGTCAGTGTTGATGCAATTATTAAAGTACTAAATGATAATGCTGATAATGCGAGATCTCTAGTTAAAAGTGCATCTTCAGCTATATTCTCTGATCATTTAAGTAGCGAATGTGACTGTAAATTTAGTCTTGAAAATGCTATTATTACTTCACCTGAGGCTCGCAATAAAGAATTAGTTAAAAAATTAGAAGCGGTTGCAGGTCGATTATTACATTCAACTTAGTAATGAAAAATTTATGTCAATAAAATCTAAAATTAGAACAATTAAAAATTATCCTATTGATGGGGTAATGTTTAGAGATATTACAACATTATTAAAAGATCCAGAAGGTCTTCGTGACTCAATCAATAAACTAGTAGATCGATATAAAGATTTAAATATTGATAAAGTTGTTGCTATTGAATCTCGTGGTTTTATTATAGGTGCACCTCTAGCGTACCTTTTAAATGTGGGCCTTGTTTTGATAAGAAAACCTGGAAAATTACCTTCTGAAACTATTAATCAAGATTATAAATTAGAGTATGGAACTGATCGTATCGAAGTTCATGTAGATGCAATCGAAAAGGGTGAAAAAGTATTAATTGTAGATGATCTAATTGCAACAGGTGGAACAGCTGAAGCCGCAGTAAGACTGGTTCAAAAGGTGAAGGGGGATATAGTTGAGTGTTGTTTTATAATTGATTTGCCTGATATAGGTGGAAGATCAAGGCTAGAAAATTTAGGTCAAAAGGTGTTTACGTTGTGTGAGTTTGAGGGCGAATAAATGACTGAAAAAAAGATTGAAACTTTAAGATGGGCTGAAGACCATCTTGAAATGATTGATCAGAGAATCCTTCCTGCTGAATTCAAATACATTTCTTATCGTGATGCTCAAAGTGTTGCTGACGGGATTCACTCAATGGTTGTTCGAGGTGCGCCTGCAATTGGTTGTGCTGCAGCTTATGGGGTTGCATTGGAGGCATTAAATTTGCAGAATGCTACTGTGGACGAGTTTTCAAAAGGCATGGAGCAAGCTTTTAAAATATTGCTTCAAAGTCGCCCAACTGCAATCAATCTTTTTTGGGCAATTGATAGAATGCGTTCAAAAATGAATGAAAATATAAGTCTAACTCCAAAAGAAATTGCGAATACATTATTATCAGAGGCCCATAAAATATTAAATCAGGATATTGAAATTAATCGTAAAATGGGTAGTTTTGGTGCTGAGCTTTTACCTGATGGTGCTCGAGTTTTAACTCATTGCAATGCAGGCGCTTTAGCTACTGCAGGCCATGGTACTGCCTTAGGAGTAATAAGATCTGCAGTTGAAGCTGGTAAAAAGATTTCAGTAATTGCTGATGAAACTCGTCCTTTCTTACAAGGGGCTCGTCTTACTGCTTGGGAGATGGTGCAAGAGGATATCCCTGTTACTTTAATTTCAGATAATATGTCTGGTCACTTAATGAGTCATGGTGAAGTCGATGTCATTATAGTGGGAACTGATAGAGTAGCAGGTAATGGTGATGTGGCTAATAAGATTGGAACTTATATGGTTGCTGTTTTATCCAAAAGGCATAATATTCCATTTTATGTCGCATGCCCTTTATCAACAATTGACCGTTCAATTTTGAGTGGAAGTGATATTCCTATTGAAGAACGACCAATTGATGAGATAACTGGATATCGAGATTTTCAATGGGCTGCTAAGGGTGTTTCGGTGCGTAATCCGGCATTTGATGTGACTCCAGCAGATTTGGTAACAGGATTGATTACTGAAAAAGGAGTTATTTTTAGCCCTACTACTGAAAAAATTAATCATTTATTCAATTCTAATTAATTGTTTCCCCAGTAATAGGGGAAACTAGAGAGGGTAAAGATACTCAACGAGGTAATACTTCTAAAAAAAAGTTGACCTAGAAAACGGCAGGTCACACACACAGGGAACTACCAAAAGTATGTTCCATCCAAACTCACTCAACGGTAGTGGAATGGTTTTGTATGGACCCCTGTTTTCCACCACCACTCCGTTTCTGGAATTTTCTATTCAATTTCAATCCAATAACCTCATCTACGATAAAGGATACAATAAACGACAACAAGTGATTTACTCTCTTATCCTACTCTTAAGACAAGAAGGATTAGGATACAGGAAGATTAGTAGAAAACTGAACCAATGGGGTATTAAAACCCATAGGGGTAAGAAATGGTTTAATACCTCTGTTTCTTCTGTATTGAAGAGAAAACATGAGAGAGATGTATTGTTTGATGAGATTCGTAATCGACATTACCCCACCAAAATCTCAAAGTTCGAGGTCAATTATTATCTTATTTATTGATTTAAATCAAAGAATATTAGAAATACCAATTGTATATTTTTAATTATTTGAATTGGTTAAATCAACAAAATTCACTAAAACGATTCAAACAAGAATTTCTTTAATACCACTCGGTTACTGTTGAGTAGTTTTGATAAACTGCTTACATAATAAATAATATGAAAAAGGTCAGAAAAAATCTAAAGGGGAATTACAAATCGGATAAACCCTCTAATAGGGATCAAAATATTATATCAAAAAAACGTTTTTTACTAAATGATCAATTAACTTTTGCACGTTTTTCTGGCGATAGAAATCCTATTCACTTGGACAAAATAGCGGCACGAAGAACTATACATGGACAATGCATTGTGCATGGTATGCACAGTTTACTTTGGGCGCTTGACTCATTAGCAAAAGAAAATCATATTTCTGCTTCAAAGATGAATGTTCGTTTTCTGCAACCAATCTTTCTTGGAGAAGAAGTATATTGTGTTTATAGTGAATTAAATAATCGCTTATCAGTTTTAACAAACGAAATAACATTCGTCATAATTGATATAGAGATAGGGGAAATTACGCCAAATAATGAAATCCTTACTCCTATTAAAAATGTCCCAAATAATTCGCCTCGTGAGCTCACTTTCCTAGAGTGTGAAAAACTTTCAAACCAACCATTCAAAATATTTGGGGATACAAATTTAGCAAGTAGGCTATTCCCCTCTTTTACTGATCAATATGGCATCAAAGTTGCTTGCGAAATAGGCGCAATATCTCATATAGTTGGTATGGAGTGTCCAGGATTGCATTCAATCTTTTCGGCTCTCACAGTTGAAATTACAAGACAAATTACTTCGCCAGTTTTTGAAGTTTCAAAAAGTGATAAACGTTTTAATTTAATAAATATTTCCGCTAAAGGAAAAACGTTAGTTGCTAAGATAGAATCATTTTTTCGACCGATGCCTTCAAAAAATCTTCACATTTCTAAACTTGCAACTCTTGTTAAGCATAACGAATTTAAAAACATTCATGCATTAATAATAGGAGGATCAAGGGGGTTAGGAGAGGCAGTTGCAAAACTGATATCAGCAGGAGGAGGCGAGTCCACAATTACATATCACGTTGGAAGCATAGAAGCAGAAAGAGTTGTTAAAGAAATAAGGGAGTGGGGCGGAAAATGTCAGATGACGCAACTTACGATAAATGAGAAGACCTCTTTGACTCTTAATTATTCAAATATAAATCAGCTTTACTATTTTGCCTCCCCTAAGATTTTAGGTAAGCGGTCTAAGAATTATGATGAGAAAATTCTCTCTCTTTACCGGTCAATATATGTAGATTACTTCAATAATATTTGCACGGAACTTATCTCCAGGAAATATAAGTGCTCAGTTTTTTATCCCTCAACAATTTTTATTGATAATCCACCAACAGGTTTTAAGAATTATATTCGATTTAAAATGGAGGGAGAAAAGCTATGTGAGGAGCTAAATAAAAATTCCATCATAGATATAATTTTTCCTCGCTTACCTGTATTAGCCACAGACCAAAATCAATCAATAATTAATAAGCAATCTGCAAACAATGCTGAAATACTCCTTCCTTTTATTAAAGAAATGCAGGGATAGAAAGATTTTAATATTAATTTATTCTTTTTAAAATATTTAAGATTAGTTCATAGTTCATACTATCAAGTATTTATTGTTCATCAAATTCAAATTCAAACTCTTCTTCTAATGCGATAATTAAGTTCATGTGCTTTAAGGAATCCCAATTTTCAACATTATCTGGCGATGTATTATTATTAATTAATGCAATATCTATATTGAGCACATTACTCATAACTTTTTTAATTCTACTTTCCATGCTTTACCTCTATATATTTAATATTTGTATATTTAAAATTGTTAAGATCTAATGAATATGATGAGCTATCAATAGTTTTTACTCCTACTTCAAAGTTGCATTTATCGTAAAAGTCTTTAACTTGAGAATTTTTTATTGTATTAATATAATTAGCATTTAAAAAATTTATGCCCTTAATTCTAGCAATATCGATGATAATATCCATAAATTTATATTCAATATTCCTTCCAAGAATCCTACAGCTTAATAATAAAGTATCAATTTCAGAGCTCTTTTGACACAATATAGCTAGACCTGTTAGGCCACTTGGCCCATATTTATCATTAAGCTCTATAGTGATTACAATCTTACTATTGTCTAATATAAATTTCTTAATATCAGCTTCACTATATCTTCGAGTGGTTAAATTAAACTGATTTGTCTTTTGTGTTAATTGTGAAATCCTAGAAATTTGTTTTAAGTGATCTATGTAAACAGTTACTGACATACCTAAAGACATTAAATAAGTTTGTAAATTAACTGAATTATCTTTTGCTTTAGAGCGCTTAGCTTGATCTTTATAGATCTGAATTTTTAAACCATCTTCCTCAGTTTTATAAGGATTGTAGAACAAATTAACAATTTTTTTCATCAACAATCTATATTCATATTGTTTTGAGGGTACTTGAAAAGTTGTTACTGCTGGCAACTCTTGATTTACTAGTCCAATTTCAAAACTTGAGTCATCAATAAAGACTAGACTATCTAAACCTATATTAAGTTCTTTTGCAATAAACTTTAAATTTTCAACTTTGTTATCCCAGTTTACCGTCTTAATAATAATATCATCATTCTTAAGAATCATATCTGGATGATTCTCTAAAACATTTTCAACGTCCTCTGGATTATTTTTACTACATAAACCTATAATCACTCCACTTTTTGCTAACTGAACTGCTAAATATTGAATTTCTTGAAAAACCTTAATACTATTAAAACCATCTTCTCCCAAAGTACCACTCCAAAGAGTGTTATCACAATCAAAAATCAAAGCTTTCTTTATATTTCCAATACTAGCAAAGAAAATTGGTTTAATTTGATTAAAATATTCTCTATAAAAATCAATACTATATAAAGTTTTAGATGAATAGAAATATCTTAGATCTGTAGCAGATTTTATTGACAATCTAGAGGTTACTCCATCTATATAAAACAGATTGAAGCCTTTTTCAGCATGGCTATCTAAATAGCTGTTAAGAATATCTACTAATATTTTCAAGTTACTCTTAGACAAGCTAAATTGGTCAAAAATAAGAGAAGAAAAGCGGTTTATTATAACCAAAGGTGTTTGTTTTAATGCTGCCAAAACAATGTCAATTTCAAGCTTAACTTTATCAACAATTTCATTAAAATCTTTTTCGGAATATAAATTGATTTTATACTGAAGGCCATCAATAAAATTACATGCCTCCCAAAATAATATAACTGAGTCAGCACTATGGAGCCTTTGACAATCTTGAACTATATTGTCATATTCACCTAATGTAACTTTTGCATTTATAGATTCAGTTCGCAATAACCATTCACAAATATCTTTTGATTGATGGACCATTATATTGGAAATTATAGATATATTATACTCAGGACCATAAACTTGACCTTCAAGTGCTTTGTTTAATTTAATTATTTCACTATATTTCACTATATTTCTTAATTAAATCATTGCAAAGTCAAATTAAATCTATCAGAAATTTCGATTTTCCCTAAGTAAAGCATGTTGGTATATATCATGATAAGTCCCATTCTTAAATACTGCCTGCCTTAATATTCCTTCATGCTCAAAGCCAAGAACTCTACAAAACAACTCATCAATCTCTTTAGAGATAGATCCTGAATAAACTCTATTAATATTTAAAGTATCAAACGCATGTTTACAGGTTAGCTTTACTGCTTCAATAAAATATTGAATTATTCTAGATTCAGCCTCACCCATTATCATTGAAATTTCACAGCATCTATTTAAATGATCGATGTTATTTAATGAAATTACACCACAAAATAGATCATTACTTTTTTGTATAATACCAAGTTGGATTTTGTTATCATCTCCTTGAATCTGATTGTTAAGAAATTTATGCTGAAGCTCTCTTGAATTTGGGAAATAGTGCTGCTGCATATGCTTCGTAGTCTCTTCATCATTAAACCATTTATACCAATTAGTTTTTTCAACTACATCATTAGTTAGACCTACTAAATCAATCTTTTCGCCTTTTATAAAAACATCGAAATCCATAATTAATTCCTATTAATAAACATTATATTAATTTTATTTAAAATCACTATCAAACTTTTAAATCTTATGAACAATTATATATCTAACACTTGCAATTCACATTAAGAATAATTTTCATAACCTTTTGCATTACAAGTAAAATTTTCAATTACTAGAATTAACTTATGTTGTCTTAATAGTTTTTTTTCTTAAGAAAAACATTGATAAAGCTTTAGGTATAGATTAAATTGTTTTTTCTATATTCCCAATAATTAAAAATTCACCTATCATAAAATTATATAGTAATTAACTTTAATGCTAGAAACCATACTTGATTAATGTTAACTTCTTAACCAATGCTTTTGTACTCTCTTTTAAAACTAAGATAACTAATAAAATTTAAATTAATACCTATAACTGACTAATGTTAAGTCTGGTATAACGTATCTTCAAACAATACTAACGACGCATTAGCGAGACAAATTCAACTTAACAATAGCATAAGACTTATGCAACAAGGCCTAAAACTGATGAATCCTCCACCTCGACCACAAATAAATTGTAGAACCACTTTATTGGG
>PVBE010849575.1_pt1 | contig 10981 bp, 4 predicted proteins | sample 1631181 | NCBI WGS metagenome assembly PVBE01 (sample SAMN08397723, study PRJNA350692) | Marine metagenome, whole genome shotgun sequencing project. | isolation source: water | place: Pacific Ocean | collected 2012-04 | reverse complement strand
TCGTCGTCGGTGGCGTCGTCGTCGTCGGTGGCGTCGTCGTCGTCATCGCCGGGGTCGACCCAGTCGTCCACCCCCACGATCGCGACGTCGTCCAGGTTCCAGCCGCCCATCTCCAGCCCCGCGTCGGTGATCAACGCGAACTCCACCTGGAGCGTGCCGTCCTCGGCGACCTGGTCGGTGATGTCGTAGCTGCGGAAGGCCCAGTGGTAGTCCTGATGGTGTTTGTCCGACCCATTCTGCTCGGTCGAGGCGAACTGGCTCCAGACCTCCTCGCCGTTGACGCGGATGACGGCCCGGTCCCAGTAGCCGTCCTCCACGGTCAGCCAGCGGCGGAGCTGCAGCAGCACCGGATCGGCGTTGCCGGCGGAGATGACGGGGCTGCGGAGCACGTTGTTGACGTTGGGCTGGTAGGCGCCGTTCCAGTTCTCCAGGGGCGTGATGTCGTTGCCCCAGATGTTGGTGCCGGAGAAGGCGGAGTCGGGATCGCCCGCGAGGCCGCCTGCGGGGCCCCAGCCCCAGTCGTCCGCGCCCTCCTGGTCGGGGCCGGCGATCAGCTCGTGGCTGAAGCCGCCGCCGTCGGCCTCGAAGTCGGAGAAGAAGATCTCGTCCCGGGGGCCCACCCAGGCGGCGGCCCAGGGGTCGGTGAAGGAGCCGGTGGGGAACTCGCCGACGGCGTTGCCCCCTTCGTCGGTCAGCTCGATCCGGTAGCGGAAGTAGCTGCCGTTGGCCGGGCCGGGGAGGTCGACGTAGTAGTCGTCGCCGCCGAGGTTGGCCATGTCGGTGGTCTCGAAGGCGGAGATGTCGGCGCCGGGGTCGGTGGTCCAGCGGACCTGCACGGTGGAGACGTCGCCGTCGGCGCACTCGGGGTTGCTCAAGGCCGCGCTGACGGCCACGCCGATCGGCGCCTCGGGCTCGAGGTCCTGCAGCGGATCGTGGCTGATGAAGAAGGCCGCCACGCCGCCCCCCGGGTCCATGCCATGCAGGCCGAAGGCATCGACGATCGCGCAGGTGTTGGGGGTCCCGTCGGCGAGGTTGCCGTTGTCGTCGTCCGCCAGCAGCGCCTCGTCGTACGAGGACGGGATGTCGCTGGCGCGCGACGTGACCTGACCGAAGATGTAGTCGGTTTGGGCCACTCCGGCGTCGTAGCCGAGGTCGGCGATCAGGTCGGTGCGCAGGTCCCACATGGCGCCCGCGATGATCAGCCCCGTGATGTGCGGATCGCCGTCGATGTCGTCGGGCCACGACAGGTTGGGGCCGATGTCCCGCAGAGGGTTCTCGGTGCCGGTGAAGAAGCCCGGCGACATGCCGTTGTCGTTGGTGATCGTCGCGGCCATGTAGTCGCTCAGACCCTCGCTCAGCGCGCTGTCGAAGGCGCCGATGCCGGGGATGATCGCCCAGTTGTGAAAGCCGTGGCCGTACTCGTGGTAGACGACGTCGGCCACGCGGCCGGTGTTGTTGCAGCCGTTGCCCTGGCGCAGGAACGTGACGTTGCCGTCGTACCAGGCGTTGCAGTTGTCGTTCAGGTTCGCGAACACGTCCATCTCGGTGTTCGGCCAGCCCAGACTCGGAATCATGATCAGCGCTCGTTCGATGACGATGTGCAGGTTCACGTGGAGATCGAGGATGGCGCGCTCGCGCCGCTGCGCGGGGTTGTCGTTCGAGGGCGGCAGCGCCAGCGCCGTGCCGCCGTCGGCCGACAAGGTCGCGGAGAAGTCCGGCTCGCCGCCGGCCTCGTTGTGGATCTCCATCATCGAGCTGCCGGCTTCGAACGTGAACGCTGCGGGGAGGTCGACGGCGACGTCGATCAGGCCGTTGCCGTCGGCGACATCGGAGGCGGCCCCGGAGACGGAGACGTTGGGCATCGCGGCGGTGGTGAGGCCGACCTGCGGGTAGCGATCGTCGATCTCGGCCATGACCGTGCCGGTGACGAAGCGGACCTGCTCATCCCAGCGGAGCAGGCTCCCGTCCTGGGCGTCGATCCAGACGAGGCGGTGGCTGGGGCGCCCGACGTCCTCCCGCAGCTCGACCTTCCAGGCGAGGCGGTAGTCGATCTCACCGAAGCCGGTGCCGGGGCGGGCGAGCACCACGAGGCTCGGCTCGGTGAGCAACTGGGCGTCGCTGGTGGGCCAGTCGAGGTGGTCGATCGCCAGGTCGATGGCGGCGGCCGAACCGACGCCGGGCACCACGTCGAGGCGGATCCCGGGCATCGAGCGCAGGTTCGCCATCACGAACCGGCCGTGCTTGAAGCGGAGCGACAGCCGCGCATCCTCAACCGGCACGCCCTCGTGCGTCTGGGTGAACGTGACGGTGGTGATGCCGCCGCGCCGGTCCACGATCCCCTCGTGGAGGTCTTCGACCGCGATCCCCGGCCCCAGCAGGTCCAGGTGGCTCAGGAGGATGCGCCAGCTCAGCTCGACGGCGCCGCCGTCGTCGGCGAGCGCCACTTCGTCGATCCACCAGCCTTCGCCGAGGATCGAGAACGGGGTCAGGGTCTGCTCGTCCCACGTCGCCGTCCACCGAAAGCCGTGCTCCTGGATGAACCGCTGCCACGCCGGGGAGGCGTCCATCCGGGCCTGGCTGGCGGGCTGGATCAGGCGCGCAGTCCGCGCCTCGGGGAAGTACTGGGTCTCCTCGTCGCCCACGAGCGCGAGCGCGGACGCGGGCAGGAGGAGGGCAGCGAGAAAGAGGCTCTTAACGGACGCGGTCGGACGCAGCATGTCACCCCAAAGGCGGTTGGAACTCTCCAGCGTAGGACAAGCTACGATGCTGGGCCCCGCGCAGCAAAGGCTCTTGATGGCGATTGCGAAGGCTTCACAGGGACTTCACACGATTGTGACCGGGCTGCTGCTGCTGGCGGCGTGCTCCGGAACCGGAGGCCCCGGCGAGCCCAAGACCCCCCCGACCCGGCTGGAGCTTCCGCCCCCGCTGTCGGAGACCGAATCGGCGACGGAAGCCCCTGCCAGGCCACCGGTGGACCCCGATCGTTGGCTCCTGCCCGACCCCCAGGGGGACCCCGAGCATCCGCCCTGGTTCCGGCTGTTCTGGAGCCAGGAGAACCAGGCCGAGCTGGAGGCATGCGGCTGCCCCGGCTCGCCGACGGGAGGCATGGCCCGACGGGCGGCCCTGGCCGCCGAGCTCCGCGCCACCCTCCCCGACGTCACCATCGTCGAGGGGCCGTCGGCGCTCAGTCGCGCGATCCTGGGCTTCGGAGCGGTCGAAGGTGAGCATCGAGCGCGCGGCCGCGTCGTGCTGGAGACCCTCGCCGCGAGCCAGCCGGACGCCTTCTTCCCGGGCCACGCCGACTTCGCGGTGATGACGACCGACGAGCTGGCGGCCGCGGCCAAGGGGCACGGGATCCCGCTGGTGGCCACCAACCTGGACGCGTCCGGGTACCAACGGTCGATGGTGCGCGAGGTGGAGGGACGGCGGGTGCTGTTCCTGGGGCTCGTGCGCGAGGCGGGCACGCACGCGGGCCTCGCCGCGGCGCCGACCACCGACGCGGTGGCGGCGGCGGCGGCGGAGGTGGCAGCGGCGGGACCGGTGGACCTGGTCGTGGCGCTGACCGATGGAGATCGGCGGACCGTGCGGCAATGGCGTGAGGCGGGGCTGGATGTCGACGTTCTGCTGACCCCACCGGAGCCGTCGGACAGCCGGGCGCAGCTGTGGGACGGGACGATGAAGGTGGTTCGGGCCGACCCCCTCGGCCGAGCCTTCCGACGCCTCGATGTCGCGTTCACGGGAGGCGAGGGGAGGGGACTGTGGCCGACGGAGCGGATGGTTCAGCCGGTCGAACGGGTTGCCTCCCTGGAGGGGCAGTACCTGCGGCAGCGGCGTACCCACCGGGCGCTGGTCGAGGCCGGCGAAGATCCGCGCCAGTACGAGGTCGGCTCCGACGGTGAGAGGCGGCTGGACCCCTCCACCGACCCCGACGTCATGCAGGGCGCGCTCGCCGAGATCGCCGCGATGCGACGGCAGGCCTTCGCCAACGCCCTGGAGCTGACGAAAGGGCACGCGGTGCACGTCAGCAAAGTCGTGATGGAGCCCGCGATCCAGGAGCATCCGGGGGTGCGGGATCGGCTCGACGCGGTGGGCGCCGAGCGGCTGCGGGCGCTTCAGGCCGATCAGGAGCCCTTCGAGTCGGTGCCCGAAGCGTCGCGCTACGTGGGGCGGACGGCGTGCGTCAGCTGCCACGCACCCGAGAGCGCGCATTGGTCGCAGTCGCCTCATGCGCAGGCGTGGAAGACGCTGCTGGAGCGGGGGGAGACCGAGAACCCCGACTGCCTGCGCTGCCACACCACCGGGTTCGCGGCGGCGGGCGGGTTCGCCGACCCCACGGGCGAGCGGGCGCTGCTCAACGTAGAGTGCGAGGCGTGCCACGGGCCGATGGCGCGACACGTCGAGGAGGCGGCGCGTCGAGGGTTTGCGCCGTCCGCCGGGCAGCCGATCACCGAGACCGTATGCCGCCGCTGCCATGACCCCGCCAACAGCCCCCGTTTCGACTACTCCACCTACCTCCCGCGGGTGATGCACAAGGAACCGCGATGACCTGGACCGTCCTGACCCGCCACGAACTCACCCTCCTGCTGGACCGCGATCTGAGCGATCCGAGGCGCAGCGCCGCCGTCGCCCGCGCCGCGGGGGTGGACGCCTCTCCGCCCCAGGGCGTCGAGAGCAGCTTCGCGCACCTCAGCCGGCTGGTGCTGACGGCGGAGCGGGCCGGCAAGCTGGATGCGCTCGTGGAGGCCGCCACCACCGCCGTCACCGAGGCGACGCGGGTGGAGCTGGCCGGCCTGCACGTGGACGCGGGGGCCGAGACCGAGCGGTCCGAGGCGGACGTGCCCACGGTCCGCGAAGAGGTCGAGACGATCATCGAGCCGACGACGCCGATCGCGGACGAGACGGCCGATGAGACCGAGTTCGCCGACGAGGACGACGAGGAGCCCGAACCAGCGGGGATGGAACCCGAGGGGGCCGCTCCCCGTCCCCCCGGCACGCCCGCCCAGGCGCCGCCCACCGGCGGCGCCACGAGCTGGCTCATTCGCCGCGCGCACGTCAGCGCTCCGACCACCACCGAGGCGGGCGCTCAGCTGCGCCTCACCGTGACGCTGAAGGCGGCGGAGCCGGGCACCGTCGCTACCGCCCCCGCAGACGCGACGCTGTACGCGGGCGGCCCGGTGCCGCTGGAGGTGGAACTGTGGTTGGAAGAGGGCTACCCCGCGGACGGTCAGGACCTGCACCGCACCGTCCCCCTGGGCGCTGAGGGAGAGGATCTCGAGGTCGAGTTCAGCGTCGCCGTTCCCTCGCCGCTGGCCGAGGGGGTGGACGCGACGATCCGCTTCTTCGTGCACGGGTACGAGGTCGGACGCGCCAAGGCGTTCGTGCCGAACCGGGAGCGCGACGACGTGGAGCCGAGGCCGAGCACGCCGGGCGCCGTGGTGGTGCCCGACACGATCCTCGGCTGAGGTCCGGCCCCCCGCCTAGGGGGAGGTGATCGCGACCAGGGTGCCGACGCTCTCCCCGAGGTGCAGCAGCACCACGCCGTTGGAGCCCATGAGCACGCCGGACGTGAAGTAGCCGCTGTCGAAGTCGTAGCTGCCCAGGTTCGTCGCCGTGCCGGTCGACAGGTCGACCCCCCACAGGATGTCGCCGCCCCCATCCGCGACCAGCGCGCGGTTGTTGGTGTCGTCGATGGTCACGCCGTCGGGGGAGCCGAGCCCGCTCCCCACGGTCACCACGGTGCCCGTGGGGCTGACGCTGGACAGGTTGCTTCCATGCACCGCGTACAGCGTTCCATCGGCGGCGAAGGCGATGTCCGACACGGTGCCCGAGGGGCTGCCGACCAGGGACCAGGTGCCGGTGGTGGTGTTGTAGGCGCGGACCCCGCTGCTGGCTCCGGCGATGACGTGGTCGCCGTACGCCCCCCACACCTCGGGCGCGATCTCGAGGGCCTGAATCTCCGAGGTCGCGCCGGTGAGGGAGGTCAGCGAGCCGCCGGCGGTCGGCATGCTCCAGAACTCGTTGCCGTCGCCGGAGACGTAGATCACGTCCGTGGTCGGGTGGTAGGTGACGCCGAGGATCAGCGAGGAGTCCGAGGCCAGCTGGGTGATCGTGCCGTTGACGGAGTCCGACAGGAAGACGCTGTTGGTGTCGGCGATCACGATCCCGTCCGGGGAGCAGGTCATGTCGCCGAACCCGTAGGTGCTCGGAGCGAGCGTCTGCGGGTAGTTGGCGAGCGTGACCTCGCAGGGGCCGCCGGGGCCGCCGCCGGTGACGATGTCGACGCACACGGACTCGAAGCAGGCCTGGTCCACGGCGCAGACGGTCGAGCAGTCGCCGCAGTAGTTGGGGTCGTACTCGGTGTCGACGCAGGTGTCGTCGCACAGCATCTGGTCCGCCGGGCACTCGTACTCGCACGAGTTGTTGCATCCGTCGAAGTTGAACGGGTTGCCGTCGTCGCACTCCTCCAGGAGCTCGACGATGCCGTTGCCGCAGGTCTCGTCCGAGTTGCAGTCGGCGGAGCAACCGTCGTCGGCGGTGGTGTTGCCGTCGTCGCAGATCTCGCCCGGGTCGGCGATGCCGTCGCCGCAGACGGCGACCTCGCAGTCAGCCTGGCAGCCGTCGGCGTCCGCGTTGTTCCCGTCGTCGCAGCCCTCGTCGGCATCCAGGAAGCCGTTGCCGCAGGTCTCGTCCGAATCGCAGGCCGCGGAGCAGCCGTCGTCGTCGCTGGTGTTGCCGTCGTCGCAGACCTCGACCGGGTCGAGGATGCCGTCGCCGCAGACGGCGACCTCGCAGTCGGCCTGGCAGCCGTCGCCATCGGTCACGTTGCCGTCGTCGCAGCCCTCGCCGACGAGCACGTCGAGCACGCCGTTGCCGCAGGTCTCGTCCGAGGAGCACAGGGAGTTGCAGCCGTCGGCGTCGCTGTTGTTGCCGTCGTCGCAGACCTCGGGGAACTCGACCAGCCCGTTGCCGCAGAACTCCAGCAGGCAGGTGGCGGAGCAGCCGTCGTCGTCGAAGTTGTTGCCGTCCTCGCACTCCTCGCCGACGGCGGGATCGAAGACGCCGTTGCCGCAGGTCTCGTCCGAGCCGCAGGAGGCGGAGCAGCCGTCGCCGTCGGTCACGTTTCCGTCGTCGCAGACCTCGCCCGGGTCGGTGACGCCGTTGCCGCAGGAGGCGACGACGCAGTCGCTGGAGCAGCCGTCGCCGTCGGCCACGTTGCCGTCGTCGCAGGTCTCGCCCAGGAGGATGTCGATGACGTCGTTGCCGCAGGTCTCGTCCGAGTCGCACAGGGCCGAGCAGCCGTCGCCGGCGTCGGTGTTGCCGTCGTCGCAGGCCTCGCCGCTGTCGGTGATGCCGTCGCCGCAGACGGGGAGCAGGCAGTCGCCCTGGCAGCCGTCACCGTCGTCGGTGTTGCCGTCGTCGCAGGTCTCGCCCACGCCGTAGTCGATGACGTCGTTGCCGCAGGTCTCGTCGGAGCTGCAGTCGGCGGAGCAGCCGTCGCCGTCGACGTTGTTCTCGTCGTCGCAGGCCTCGCCGTCGTCCACGACGCCGTCACCGCAGCCGGGGAGCAGGCAGCGGCTGGAGCAGCCGTCGCCGTCCTCGTTGTTGCCGTCGTCGCACTCCTCCCCCAGGGGGTAGTCGATGTACTCGTTGCCGCAGGTCTCGTCCGAGAGGCAGTTGGCGGAGCAGCCGTCGCCGTCGACCTGGCCGCCGTCGTCGCAGATTTCGTCCTCGTCGAGGGTGCCGTCGCCGCAGAACATCGGGGCGTCGGGGATCTCGAGCAGGCACTCGGCGGAGCAGCCGTCACCGTCGTCGGTGTTGCCGTCGTCGCACTCCTCGTCGGCTTCGTTGTCGCCGTTGCCGCACTCGGGATCGGGCGTGCCCGAGCCGCCGTCGGTGGTCGGACAGCCGGTCAGCAGCAGCAGGAAGCAGGCGAGGGAAGCGAGGCGCATGGGACTCTTATTCCGCGGGTGTGAGGACGGAGATGGTATCCGGTTAGCTGAAGCCCCGCAGGAAGCGTTCGACTTCTTCCTTGGCGAGCAGCCCCACGCACGTGTCGAGGCACCGGTCGCACAGGAGCAGGCCCTTGGCCTGGTGCATGCAGCGGGCTTCGAAGATCGAGCAACTGCAGAAGCTGCAGACGTGGTCCTCACGGTCGCTGACGGCCAGATCCGTGCGGTGTGCGTGGATGTAGGAGACGCACAGGTTGCACAGGAAGACGCGGTTGCCGCTCATCAGGCGGTCGACCTCGTCGCCGGCGCGGGAGCACAGCGAGCAGGTCTCCTTGCCGGCGGGGCGCTGGCGGCGGGCCGGGCGATCGGGGCGCTCCCGAGCGGCGTCCTGCAGGTCGATGATCTTGTCGGACTGCTCCGACCGGCTGATCCCCAGCTCGATCAGCTCCTTGAGCCGGCTGGCGTGGGGCTCGGACAGCGTGTCCGCCTCTTCGCGGAGGGTGCGGATCGCCCGCTCGGAGCCGTAGAACAGCAGCGAGATGGCGGAGCTGGCCTGGAGCGCGCGGTTCTCGCTGTCGAGGTGGTCGCTGAGGAAGTCCTCGGCCGACGCCGTCCCCTTCACCGCCAGCGCCAGGAGCAGGTAGGCCTGGTACTCGTGCAGTTCGACGCGGGCTTCCTCGAGCGCGCCCTTGTAGGCGGTGAGGTCGTCCGTCGGCGGCCGCTTGGCCTGGGCGCGGCGCTTGAGGCCGTCCTCGGAGACGTGGAAGCCGTCGGTGATCGCCTCCTCGGGGATGTACTGGCTCAGCAGCAGCACCGTGCGGCCGAGCTTGCGGCCGAAGAACCGGGCCGGCTCCTCCAGCTGATCGAGCACCTGCTCGACGCGGGCGCGACGGCTGAGGTCGTACAGCTGCTCCCACATCTGGAAGCGGAGCGAATCGGTGCGGACCTCTTCGACGATCTCCGCCAGGGAGGCGAAGGCGTCGATGCCCATCTCCTGGATCTGGGCCAGGAGCACGTCGATACGGCGGCGGGTGCGGCCGCGGGAGCCCTTGTAGTACTGCCGGCCGCCGTCGAAGGACTCGTCCGCCTCGAACGCCGCCACCTCCCTGCGGAGGCAGTCGAACAGCCAGCCGAAGTCGCCGCGCACGTAGTGCGTCTTGACCAGCTCCACGTAGGCGGGGAAGTAGTCCGGGGTCTCGGTGAGGATCTGCTCGAAGCGGTGCTTGGCCTGACCGAAGAGCCGCTGGTCCAGCTCGATGCAGCCCAGGGAGAACCGGGCGAGCATGTTGTCCGGCTCCAGCTCGAGCGCCTGCTCGCAGGCTTCGCGGGCCTTGTCCCACTCCCCCAGCTCGAGCCACGCGAGGCCGATCTTGCTCCACGCCAGGGCGCTGTCGGGCTCGGCCCGGAGGAACTCCCGGTAGTGGTGGATCGCGTTGGTGTAGCGGCCCATCGAGAAGTGCGTGAGGCCGAGGTAGTAGTGGGCGATCGACCCGTACTCCTCGTGCTGCAGCAGCCGGGTGAAGAACCGGCGGGCGTACTTGTACTGCCGCGTGTGCAGGAAGAGCTCGCCCAGGTCCTTGTAGATGTTGCCGACGAAGCTCTCGAACGGGCGCAGCCGGAGCGCCGTGACGAGGTGGTAGATGGCCCGCTCCATCAGCTCGTCGGACGCCTTGAAGTCGCGCTCGCGGGCCTCGCTGTAGAGGGCGCCGCCGAGGTTGTAGTGGGCCTGCCACAGATCCGCGTCCAACTCGGTGGCGCGGGTGAAGGCGTCGATGGCGCGGGCGCTGCTGCCGCGCTGCTTGTGCAGGTTACCGAGCCCCACGTGGGCGAGGGCGTCCTGGGGATCGGCGGAGATGGCGGCCTTGTAGTTGTCCTCGGCGCCGTCCAGATCACCGACCCCGTAGCGGGCGTTGGCGCGGATGTTGAACGCCTGGCAGGCACCCCCGAAACGCTCGACGGCGAGGGCGGCGAGCTCATCGGCGCGCTCGAACCAGTGGTCCCCACGGCCGTAGTAGTAGCCCTTCTGGAAGCACGCCTCGGCCAACTCCAGGAGGAGCTCCACGGACGATTCGCCGTTTTCGAGGCGCTGCTCCAGCCGCTGGATCTTCCAGTCGTGCCGGCTCTCGGGGGTCATGGTGGCCAAGGGACCGGCGCAGTCTACCGGACAAGAGCGTGCTAGGGTCCCGGCCCGATGAGCCCGCGCGCGATCGTTCCCTTCTTGCTGCTCACTTCCCTGCTCACGATGCCTTCCGTGGCGTCGGCGGAGCCGGTGAAGATCAGTGCCATCAACGCTCGGTACGACGCTACGGGCACAGGCCTGAGCGTGACGGCGAGCCCCCGCACCCTCGACCTGCTCCAGGGCGGCGGCGGCTTCACCTTCTCCCTCGTGGACCGGCCGTTCGTGCTCTACGACGACAGCTCCGGCGTGCGCGAGGCGTGGTCCGTGATCGTCCAGTCGCAGGTGCTGCTCGACCTCCACGGGGCGATCGGCTTCAAGTACGTCGATCTGGGGCTGGTTCTTCCCGTCGCCCCGGTGGTGGTCTGGGGACTGGATCCGACCGGCGACTTCCCCGTCCACGAGGGCGCTGACATCGGTGGAATCGGGGACCTGACCCTCATCCCGAAGGCGCAGATCATCGACCCCCGGGCCAAGAAGTTCGGCCTCGGCGTGCAGATCCCCGTGTCCCTGCCCACCGGCCATGCGAGCCGCTACCTGGGCAACGGCGGCGTCGCCGTCGAGGTGCAGATCCTCGCCGAACTCGACCTCGGCCGCTTCCGGGCGCTGGCCAACTTCGCGCCGCTGCACCTGCGGCCCCGCGTCGAGTACGGCGGCTTCGTCCGCCAGGTCGGCATGAACTGGGCCGTCGGCGTCTCCGGTTCGGTGCTGCAGACGATGGACCTCCGGGCCGAGACCTGGGGAACGATGAGCTACATGGGGACCAAGTCGCAGGCCACGGCCGAGTGGTCCGTCAGCGCCTCGCTCCGGCCGGCCGACCTCGTCGAGCTGGAACTGGGCGCCGGTGGCGGCATCG
>PVBE010093213.1_pt1 | contig 10981 bp, 12 predicted proteins | sample 1631181 | NCBI WGS metagenome assembly PVBE01 (sample SAMN08397723, study PRJNA350692) | Marine metagenome, whole genome shotgun sequencing project. | isolation source: water | place: Pacific Ocean | collected 2012-04 | reverse complement strand
TTCCAAATGACTGACTTAGTCTAGCCATTTCATCCAGCACGTTGTCTGAAATTTCGAATGCCACTAAGAACCCGTGGTTTGCCCAACTCGAATTTGAAACGGCTTGAAAAAAACATTTCTTCAAATCATAGTCTGATCTGATAGCTCGTTTGAGTTCATACGATATGATATCAAAAGCATCTGATTTGTTAATCACTTTTAGCAGCGCATTGCTGCTCTTATTTTGTAGAGTAAGAAACCTTATGCCGATCATGTCAGGATGAACCCATTTTTGGTGGTCATCTTTACTATTCTGAGATTTTACATGAAATATTGTCTTCGAGTATGTATCATCATTCCACAGGTAGGAGCTTAACAAAATGTGCAAATCTCGTTCGGTATAAGCGTTGGAATTTGACTTTTTACTGGTGCGCTTGTCGTTCGTGTCTGATGACGTATTATTAAGAACAATTTCGTTTTCATGTTTGCCGAAGTAATAGACGTAACCCCTGCCCGCTCTTGTTCTTCTGACCCTTTTATCATTCCTCCTCACAAACTTTCCTAATTGTGCACTTATGGTAGCTGCTGGGGTTTTTGCATTCTTCCACTCAATGTAGTTTCGTTCATTAATTTTTTTGCAAAACCTCTAAATGAGTCATAGCAGCTTTTTTGAGCTGAATTCTACAAAAGTTTAAAGATAGACGTCATCCTGACGGAGGAACGACCGAAGGATCTGGTATTGAACTGCTCAACAGCCACAATTCAAACAACTCATTCTACCTTAGCCTAATGGAACGCGGAGGATGCGTCTATATCATCACCAACAAAAGAAAAACCACACTTTACATCGGTGTTACTTCAGACCTGTTCGCAAGGATGTGGGAACATAAGAACAACGTTTATCCCAAAAGTTTTGCATCCCGCTACAATTTGCATTATCTCGTGTTTTACGAATTCTTTCCCACTATTGAAGAAGCCATACTTCAAGAGAAATACCTGAAAGGCAAGAAACGTGACTTCAAGGAAAAGTTGATTAACGAATTGAATCCTGATTGGCGGGATATGACTGAGGAGGTTGGGTGATGCAGTTTGGTTAGGCTAGGTTGCTGTAGCCCACCAGATCCTTCGCTGCACTCAGGATGACGATAAATTTAAGCTGGAATTTTACTTGGCCTTACTTTTTCTCAACCATCTCCTCACCCCAAATACAACCAACGCAATAATGAAAAACATGGGCCATAAACGGGCAAGGACAAGCATGAAACCCAAAAGCCCCTTCCATCCAAATAGAAAAGAATCGCTGAGTTCTGAGAAAAATGATTCTTCTTCGATTAATGGTTCATCAGGATCGAGATTTTCATAGAGGTAAATCTTTATGGTACTGAATTGTACCTGGTCTTGCAAAAACCTCAGCCGGCCTTCTTTGGCTTCAATCTCTTCCTGCAACATTCCAATCTTTGCTTCCACTTTCAGAACATCCGCAATGGAATCAGCCTTCTTTAGAATGTCGTAGTACCGGTTCAGGATTTCCCTTTTGGTCTTCAATCGTGATTGTATGTCCACGAATTCTTCCGTTACATTTTTAACGTTGGTCTCTTTTGCGTGTACTTTATGTGCAATGGGTACAATGGCATCAAATAACCCATCGAAATTCTTTTGAGCTACCCGCACAACTATGGTATTCTCAATCCGATAGTGTGTTTGATCTTCTTGCTCATTGAAAACAGAGGCGTCATGATTCTTAACAACCCCGGATAAAGCAGCTCGTGCAGAGGCATAGTTTTTTACCTCCATTCTGATTTCTCCGATTTTGATGAGTTTTTCTGCAACCTTCCCGATTCGAAGTTCCTGGTTCAGCAATATGCCTTCTTCTTCGGGAGGCGATTCGCTGCCACCATTATTATCGAAGTAACCGGAAGAAACTTTTCCGGAAAAGGAATTCGAGAATCCATATGTGGAATCACTGGCTCTTTCTCCACAAGACAAAAGGAATCCAAAAAGAGAAATGAAGACACAACTATCCGAAAGTTGTGTCTTCTTCTATGACATTTAAGGTCCCCACCAACGGAAAAGTCCATTTTATAGCTTTCCCGTTTCTGGTTGTTTTTGGCTATTTCACATTTAGCACATCCAACAGTGATGCAGGTGGAAACACGAATTCCGCCAGGCAAACACCTCAATCCGATAAAATCAGGGTTATCTACCACGAAGACTTTTCTCAATTCCGAAAAGGTGTAACCAATTCCTGGAACTGGGAAAGCATTGACTCAGTTTCCTCGTTCAGTGCAGATTGTATCTTTTTCATTCAGAGAAGGAGATTTGTCGCACGGGGACTGGAGGGTCCTCGAAACCTAACATTTATACCTTTTGATGTTTCCAAGTATGTGGAACTTACCACAGAAGTTTTACTGGATAGCCGGGGTTCTCTTGACGAGCACGATTACGTTGAAATCGCTATGAACATAGATGGAACGGAATACACCAAATGCATTTCAGGGGTTGTGAACAAAAGAGTGATCCGTCTGACAACCATTAGCGGAAGTGAACTTCAGCTACAATTACGAATTTGCAATGATGGCTATCACGAGTTATATGCCATTGAGGAACTCCGCGTATTAGGCAAAACATAATACGCTTTCCCTATACAAACGAGTCTTATTCTAAGCCTTCGCTTCCTCTTTCACCTCAATCTTCAAACTCAACTCATCCAATTGAAGCTGAGTGATTTCTGCAGGAGCACCCATCATCAATTCCTGGGCTTTTTGATTCATTGGGAAAGCAGTGACTTCACGAATATTAGGTTCATCAGCAAAGATCATTACGATTCTATCGAGGCCCGGAGCCAAACCACCGTGAGGAGGAGCACCATAGGTGAAAGCATCTATCATGTGTCCGAATTCGCGATCAACATCTTCTTGAGAGTAACCCACAATATCGAATGCCTTGTACATAATGTCGGGACGGTGGTTTCTGATCGCACCACTTGAAAGTTCAATTCCATTGCAGACAATATCGTATTGATAAGCCAGGATATCCAAAGGATCCATGGTTTTCAATGCCTCCATTCCACCCTGCGGCATACTGAACGGGTTATGTGAGAAGTCCACCTTTTCATTGTCTTCATCCCATTCAAACATGGGGAAGTCAACTATCCAGCAGAACGCCAATTGATCCTTGTCTTTCAAGCCTAGGATATCGCCCAACTCCGAACGTGCATGTCCAAGGGACTTTACGGTTGTTTCCCAATTGCCAGCCACCAATAACACACTGTCACCAGTTTTGGCACCGGTTTGAGCTTTTAGGTTGTTTAATTCAGCTTCACTGAGGAATTTCACGATCGGCCCTTTCACTTCTTCTTCTGTGTAGTTGATATACGCCAGACCTTTAGCTCCCATCTTCTTCACGCCTTTCTCGAGGTTATCAAAGAATTTTCGCGATTCTCCAGCTTTACCCGGAACCACCAACGCCTTGATACAATTCTTACCCGAAGTATTGGCCGCAAAAGCTCGGAATTCTGATCCTTCAAAAACGCTGGATACATCCTGCATTTTCATTTCATATCGGATATCCGGTTTGTCGGAACCATACCAATTCATGGCATCCATATACTTGATGCGGGGAAATGGATTGGCAACAATCTTCTTTTTAGAAACCTTGTCTGTGAGGTGTTGGAACAAACCTTCCAGGATCACAAACAGGTCATCCTGCCCAATGAATGACATTTCAATATCCAGTTGGTAGAACTCACCAGGGCTTCTGTCCGCACGTGCATCTTCATCTCTGAAACATGGCGCAATCTGGAAGTATTTATCCATGCCTGCGCACATCAACAACTGCTTGTATTGCTGCGGTGCTTGTGGCAATGCGTAAAATTTACCTGGATGCACACGGCTGGCAACCACATAATCCCGAGCTCCTTCCGGTGAACTGGCAGTCAGAATTGGCGTTTGAATGTCATTGAATCCGGCATTGATCATGTAATACCTGATTTCATGAATAACCTGTGCACGAAGCCTGATGTTCTTTTGCAACTTATCACGCCTCAAATCGAAAAACCGATACTTCAATCGCAACTCTTCATTCGGGAGTATATCGTTTAACGGAAATGGCAGTTCTTCCACCAATGAATCGATTTCAAGAGCCGTGCATTTCACTTCAATTTCACCGGTATCCATGTCGGCATTCACATCCTGGTTACGATGTAAAACTTCACCCTCGATAAGAACCACACTCTCTGGCCTCAGGGAGGCTGCCTTGTCTTTCAATTCCTGAGGCGCATCTTCAGGCACAATTACCTGTGTAATTCCGTAGTGATCGCGAAGCACGAAAAAGTTCAACCCGCCCAGGTTTCTATTTGTCTTGATCCACCCTGCAAGCTTTACTTTTTGTCCGACATGTTCGGCCCTCAACGCATTGCAAGTATGGGTTCTTAATAAGGTTTCGAAAGCCATTTTATCTGTTTTCTGAAATGTATTTTGAAAATCGCCCGCAAAGGTAGGTAGAATGGCTTGTTTAACTTCCTATTTCTGCATCTCATGAAAACCAGATCTGGAACCTGAACCATTTCAGGGTGTACCTTTATTTTTGAACAACAATTTGAGCTATGAAAAAACTGATTCTTCCTTTCTTGGGAGGCCTGCTTTTAGGTGGGTTTCTGATTTATGGCTACATAACAGTTGACCCTTACAGAACCGATGATGCCAAATCATGGGCGAATGAATTGATGGGTATTGATTCTAAAATCTGGAACTTTCAAAATTCGAAAGACTATAAAACCCCTGAACCCGGTGAACCCCAGGAGCTGAAAATCACCTCGCCAACTTTAAAGATCGACAAGTTGTATAGATCTATGATGGGCCCCTTGAGGAGCCGCAAATTTGCAGTGAGTGAAGACAAAACTGAGTTGTGCTGGATGTTGGGCTACGAATTAACGGTAGAAGAAGATGCAAAACACGAAACTTTGGGGGCCGACTATTTATGCCACAACAATCTCGCCTATAGCCCTAATGAAGTGTACACACATTTCAATTTAATGGATAGAGTAAATACGCTAAGTACCCGGCTGATGACCCTTTCACCTGGTTTGCTGAACATTAGCTTTCCCAAAGGATTTGCTTTGCCCTTCCTGTCAAATCAAAAATTGGAAGTAGCTGCACAAACCCTTAATCTCAATGAACCGGAGATCAACCTGGTATTACGCCAGGTTTCGAACTTGAAATTCCTTGAAAATGAGGAGTTAACCGAACCTGTTAAACCATTGTACCAACAGGCCGTTTACATCACACGGCCAGTGGAGGGTGAAAATCCCGACTGGATGAATAGCCCTCAATACAACCCTGCTTGTTTACCAGCTCAATCGGCCACTCTCGACCATCAAACCAACTCATACGATGGTACAGTGTTTACCAGTCATTGGATCATAAATCCTGGTCGCGAGGAAGTAAAAATGGATGTAACGGCCCAACTAAATCTTCCCTTTAACACTACAATTCATTACATAGCAGTTCACTTGCATCCGTTTGCAGAAACGATAACCTTGCGCGATGTTACACGCGATACCACCTTGTTTCATGGTGTTGTTGAAAACCATGCCGAAAAAATCGGACTGAAAGCGGTAAACAGTTACTCAAGCACTACGGGCATCCCAGTTTTCAGGAATCATCAATATGAATTGATCTGTGTTTCTGACAATAAATCTGATGCAGAGCAAGACATGATGGCCGTGCTATACATGTATCTGCACGATAAGGATATTGAGCGGTTGCTGAACGAGCAACAGGCCGGATTGTAAACTCTAAGAGCGCAAAACCTGGTACTCTGCTATCCCTGTTTTTCTAACCAACATTGAAGGAGATTTGGGCGATTCGTCATCCTGTCGCCAGTTCACCACATAATCTACTTCCGTTTTTACAGCCGCTGAAATTTCCTTGAAAAACGAAGGAGCAGGCTCACCACTTTTATTGGCAGAAGTTGATACGAGCGGAACACCTATTGCTCTGATCAGCCCATCGCAAAAGGGTTCTTCAACAATTCTTAACGCAACGCTGCCATCAGGTGCCAATGCTTCAGGTGCAATTCGTTTTGCCTCAGGATAGATAACAGTCACCGGCTTCCCAAATTGTTGATGAAATGCAGGATCGAAAAGTCCGTCATTCTGCAAGTATGAACGGAAATCAAATCCCCGGTTGATTAAAACGATATAACCCTTGTCGGCAGGTCGGCCTTTCACCTGGTTTACCTTTTGAACCGCCCCTGAATTGGTTGCATCACAACCCAATCCCCAGATGGTGTCAGTTGGATAAAGAATGGAGCTACCAGCCAAGACGATTTCAGCACAATTCTCAATTTCTCTCTGAAAGCTATCCATCCTGCCCGTACAATTCTTTCAGTTTGGCATACTTCAAATAAACTTCGTGCGAACAGATCTTGGCAATCCGAAATCCTTCCACCCCATCTAAAAACCCCAACCTCAAAATGTAATCCCTGAAAAACTTGAACGGTGGAGCGAGTTTTAGTTTCACAAAGCCGGGTTTCTTTCCTTTTCGTTTCATTTTTTGTGCCGCCAGGGTGGAATATTTCTCCACTTTTTCGAGATGCTCCTCAACGGTATTCATGGAATAATGAAGCATGTTTTTTTTCAACGAGCCTGTTTTACCTGATACGATTAAATCCTCATGAACCTCATCGCTGTTCCATTCAGCCTTCGATTTCCTGAACAATCGAATATGCTTTTCAGGATACCAGCCGCCATGCTTTATCCATTTACCGCAGTATTGAGTGAGCCTCGGAATGTAATAAGCATCAAAATCTTTCTGCTTACTTGCTTTGATGATCTCTTTGGCCAACTCCGAAGTAATTTCCTCATCTGCATCGAGGCTTAATATCCAGTCTCCTACTGCGGCCTCATTACCTTTGTTTTTGGCGTTGGAATAGCCTTTCCATTCCTTTTGCATAAAAAGAACCCCCAAATCCAGGCAGATTTCTTTTGTCCGATCCGTGCTGAACGAGTCAATCACAACTACATCTATACAAAAGGATTGAACCGAACGAATGCATCGCTCAATATTGGCTTCTTCGTTATAGGTAATTATGACTGTTGAAAGCATGGGCTCCAGCTAGGTCAAAGGTCGGGATGCTTCATCAATAAAAGAAGAAAAAACAAGTAGATGGCAGTCCCGAATTGATCTTCCAAAGTGTGTTCTGTAAAGAACGAACTGAATAACACAACGTTAAAGGCCAGGAATGCCGGGTATTTCCATCTTCCCTGACTAAACAACGGAAACAATAATGCAAGCAATAAAACAAACAAGCCCATCAACCCCAGGCCCACAAAAGTGAATGCAAATTGGTTGTGCGGATTCACCATATTGTTCTCGGCCAGGTTAGGAAATTGTTGCCGGTAAGTTTTCTTCATTTCATTTCTGATATCGCCATATCCATGTCCCCAGATCGGAGATTGCATACCCGAATTAATCGCCATTTCGATGGAAAGAAACCGCCTGCTATCCGAATAGTTTTTCTTATTGACATAGCGCTTCGAATACATTTCCATATCGTATTTCATGTATTCCAACTTCTTTTTGAAAGATGGAACGGTGAAATAAGCCGCAGCAGGAAGTAAGGCAATCAACACCAAAGCCGCCCCACCCTGCAGGTATTTTTTGTGCTGAAAGATGTACAACACTGTCAACGAAATAGTAGCCATGTAGTAACCCGCCAAACCGCTTCGCACTGCCAGAATATGTAAATAGATGGAAAGTAGAACTCCACCCGATAACCACAACCATCGTTCAAACTTCCAGACAAAGTTTTTCCTGGTGAACATGAACAAACCAAAAATGGCAAAAAAGGCCACCAACACGCTGAACCGCACATGATGAAACGGAGTAGGAATCACTTTAGCCTGGTGATAAGCAGAAGTGATGGCTTCAAAATCGCTGAAATACATGACCAACGACCAAATTGCCGAACCACAAGAGAGCAGAAATACATACAACAAAATTGCCCGGAGCGGTTTTCGTTCCAAGGGATTCATGATACAAAATGCCAGGGGAAGGAGGAGGAAAGCAGTTTTCCCTTTCAATCGCTCCAGGAAACCATCGAAATGTTCGCTGTATAAGCCGCTGATCAACACCAATAAAAAGAACAGCCCAAACAGCCAGTATTCGGGTTTGCGGAAATAACTTTTCCAACTAACTAAAAAATGTTTCGTCAAAACCACATTCGACACGAGTACAATCATGCCAACGCTTAATGCAACCCGAGAAAAAAAGAGACCTGTAACAATGGCCAGGCAGGCCAGTAGGTTGAGGTAAACCCGAGCGCGTTCGAGTGTGAGTTGGGGCATTGCGGACATCTAACGTACGGCCAAAGATAAAATTATAATCACCCGGCCAATGCACAAGATTCTTAATTTTGGGGCGCTGTGAATCCGTCTGAAATTAAATCGTACAAGGACAAAATCTTTGAAGAGGAATTTTATCCTCACGTGGATGCCCTCTACAACTTTGCCTATTACCTTACTTATGACGAGGAAGACTCGAACGATTTGGTGCAGGAGACCTATCTGAAAGCCTATCGTTTTGCTAATTCGTATGAAAAAGGAACTAATGCAAAAGCCTGGTTGTTCAAAATCCTGAAGAATGCTTTCATCAACGACTATCGAAAGAAATCGAAGCGTCCACACCGGGTTGATTACGAAGATATTGTAAGCTATCACGATTCCGAAGATTCGAATTTCGATGCAAAACTGGATATGCGGCAGGATGTTTTCAAAGGCATGATCGGTAAGGAGGTGGCGGATGCCGTGATGAGTTTACCAGTCGATTTCAAAGCGATTATTCTTTTGTGCGATGTGGAAGGATTCACTTACGAAGAAATCGCCAGAATATTTGATATACCAATTGGTACCGTGCGCTCAAGATTAAACCGTGCAAGAAATATGTTGAAAGAAGTGTTGGTTGAGTATGCTAAAAAAATGGGTTACCAGGTTAAACGATAATACATGGGAAATCACGACTGTTCTTCGGTAATATCCAAAGTGTTTCTCGCCCTCGATGGTGAGTTAAATGCCCAGGAGGAAAAAGAATTATTGGCCGAGGTAAACCGTTGCTCACACTGCCTGGAACATTACAACATCGAAAAGTCCTTCAAGGATTTCCTTCAGCAAAAGATTGAATCCCGAAAAGCAAAGAGTAACATTATTTCCTCCATCAAAACCAAAATCAAGGAATTAAGCATTCGCAGCTGATTTCCCCTGCCAGATATGCCTGGTACTTCCTTCGAAATTTCCTGCCAAAACCACCGGCATCTTGCCAGGGTGATTTCTATCGTAGAAAACGAGTTGAGTGGTCATGAGGCCATTCTGGAAAATCTGGAAATAAAGGCTACCCCGGTTATCGGCATAACAGGCCCTCCTGGGGCTGGCAAAAGCACATTGTTAAATGCTGTGATAACAGACTTGGTAAACCAGGGAAATCAAATTGGCATTGTGGCTATTGATCCTTCTTCTCCTTTTAATTATGGTGCCTTGTTAGGCGATAGAATTCGTTTCAGTTCGCAATTTAGCAACGAGCAAGTGTTTATTCGCTCCCTGGCATCGAGGGGTTCATTAGGCGGCTTATCAGCAAAAGTGATTGAGGTGGTGGATGTGATGAAAGCAGCCGGCTTCGATTATATTTTTGTTGAGACGGTAGGGGTTGGTCAATCGGAAGTGGAAATTGCTGGTTTGGCTGAAACGACAATCGTTGTGATGGTTCCCGAATCGGGCGATGAGGTTCAAGCCATGAAAGCCGGTATCATGGAAATCGCAGACATTTTCGTGGTGAACAAGGCCGACCGGGCCGATGCCGACATGATGGTAAAACATATCAGAACCCTACTCCACCAGGCTGCAAAATCTGATTGGGAGGTGCCGGTTTTAAAAACCGTGGCTACAGATGGAAATGGAATACCGGAACTGTTAGCTTCGATACAATCTCACAGTCACATAGAGAAATCACCAGAAGCAAAGGCTGCCCTACTTGCCAACCGTGCATTCCGTCTAATTGCTCGAAAACGCATGGCTGGGATTGAGCCGGAATTTCTTCGCCAAGAAATCGTAGCTGCCTTGAAACAAGGCGGGTTTAATCTTTATGAATTTGTGAAGGAAACGGTGGAGGGATAATCTTTTTTTCTTGCCTCACAAGAGGGAGAGTTTTTGGATTCAGCTCAAGATGTGGAGCGTTTATTTATTGCTCCTAATTCTTCCACCTCTTTCAACACCTGTGGATCTTCGATCGTTGATGGAACGTTATAGGGTTTTTGATCGAAAATGGCGCGCATGGTTTTCCGCAATATTTTACCAGACCGCGTTTTAGGCAGACGACTTACTTGAATTGCCTTTTTGAATGAAGCAACCGGTCCCAAATTTTCCCGGACCTGTTGAATCAAACTTTGATGCAATGACTCGAAACTGAGATCTACTCCGTCTTTCATCACCACAAGACCGATGGGCACCTGGCCTTTCATTTCATCAGCAATTCCGATAACAGCACATTCCGCTACTTCCGGGTTCGCTGCAATGATTTCTTCGATGCTGGCAGTTGAAAGGCGATGTCCGGCAACATTGATAATATCGTCCATGCGGCCGGTAATGAAAACATAACCTTCCGCATCGCAATAAGCTGAATCTTCCGCATCGAAATAGCCGGGGAATTTCTTGAAATAGGCTGCTCTGAACCTATCCGGGTTTAACAGCCCTACTGCACCAACAACTTCCTCCTCAAAACGCCTTCATCAATTACCTCCACAAAATAGACGCCTGCTGATAGGTTTTTTCTATCGAATATGGTTTTGGTGTCAGTGATTTCGTGGCGTTCAAATACCACCACTCCCTTAGCATCCAGGATGCGGATGGAGTAGTGCTGCGAGAGTGGGGTAGTGTATTCTATGAACACCTGGTTGCTGAATGGGTTGGGGTAGATGGTTAGGTTTTCCTCTTCCTTTTTGTTGAAATCACTTG
>PVBE011818685.1_pt1 | contig 10982 bp, 6 predicted proteins | sample 1631181 | NCBI WGS metagenome assembly PVBE01 (sample SAMN08397723, study PRJNA350692) | Marine metagenome, whole genome shotgun sequencing project. | isolation source: water | place: Pacific Ocean | collected 2012-04 | reverse complement strand
CCTTGTCGCCCCGGACGAAGGGGCCGGTGACCTGCACCCACTTGCCCTCCCGCGGCATGGCCTTGCGCAGCATCGGCTCGAGCGGCGCGGGCGGCCAGCCCTCGATGCGCGCGCTGGCCGGGCTGGCCACCACCGGCAGGGCCATCTCGTCCTTGATCTCCGAGGCCGATATCTCGGCGCCGGACATGCGACGTGTGCGATCCACCAGGCCGTAGACCTGGTCCTCCAGCCAGGCGATGGGGCCGGGGCCCACGAAGGAGAACCCGCGCACCGTGTCCACCGCCCAGTGGATGAAGCTGCGGCTGCTGACCGTGATCCGGCGGGTGGTCACGGGCCCCGAGAGCACCTCGCCGGTGGCCGGGTCCACCACCGCCTTCCACAGACCGGAGCGGCCCTTGACGTGGAGCTTGCCGCCGTGCCAGCGCAGGACCACCTCCTGGGCGAAGGGCAGGCGCACCTCCAGGCGATCCAGGCCCCGGGGCATGCCGGTCTCCTGCCAGTTGGTCAACCGCTGCTGTAACCGCTGCAGGGGGGTGAAGGCCGCGGTGGCTCCGGGTGACAGCCCCTGCAGGTCCAGCACCGTGACCACTGAGGTCTTGCCCTTGAGCCGGGAGGTATAGGCCAGGTAGCGGCGGGCATCGTAGCTCAGCTGCCCTTCGCTGGCGGTCTTGGTCCGTGACAGCGAAAAGACCGGCGACATGTGCACCGGCACCTGCTCCCCGGAGTGCACCACGTGGGCGAAGAAGACGTCCTTGCTGCTGGCGCCGTCGCGCCGCCCGAGGAAGAAGACCTCCCGTGGGGTGAGGCCAGGACCGCCGCGGCCGGGTAGCACGATCTCCGCGGGCCGCACCACCACGCCGTGGTGGGCGTACATGTGGGCGGCCAGGTTGACGCGGAGCCGACTGGACTCGGCATCGGAGGTCGGCAGGGTCCAGCCGATGGTAGCGGCCGAGACGAGGAAACCGAGGCAGATCACCACGCCGACGTGGATCATATGGTCACGGGCCGGTTTCACCCTGCCATAGTGATGTGAGGTCGGTCGGCGGTCAAGCCCAGCACCAGCGCCGGGGCTCAGGCGCTTGACAGGGCCAGCGGGGCGCGCGAAAGTGTATCCATGGGAGCTAGACTTTTTGGCTGTTTTTTCGCGATCCTCGTCTGCGGTCTGCCGGCCCCCGCGGCTCTGGCCCAGTCTGGCAAGCGCACGGCTACCCTGTACCTGGACTACGGCGCCAGGCCCCGACTCCAGGCGCGCACTGTGGGGCGTACCCTGGAGCGTACCCTCAAGGCGCGCCAGGATCTCAAGTTCCGGCGCATCGACGACCTGCTGGAGCCGCCGGCGTTGGCGCGCAAGCAGCTGGCCAAGTCCAAGAAGCTGCTGGGCGCCGCCAAGACCGCCCTGGCCAACCTGGAGGTGGAGAAGGGGGTCAAGTCTCTGCAGCAGGCGGTGGCCATCCGCGACAAGTACTTTCACATCCTGGCCCGCAAAAAGAAGGCCAAGGAGAAGCACGCCTGGCTGCTGGGCGACGTGGCCATGGCCCACTTCCTCGCCGGCGACGAGGACAGCGCGAGGCAGGCGCTGCTGCAGGCCTTCGCCCTGCACCCGAAGATGGAGTTCGACGCCAAGCGTTTCCCGCCGCAAATGAAGCGCACCTTCGACGAGAGCAGCTTCCTGGCCGACGAGCTCGGCACGGGTAACGCTCAGGTGACCACGGACCCGCCCGGCTGCGAGGTGCGGGCCAACGGCGCCTTCGTCGGCTTCAGCCCCCAGGTCGTGCGGAACATGACCGCGGGCCGCAACCTGGTCACCCTGGCGCGCACCGGGTACCGCACCAAGACCTTCCCCGTGAAGGTGGAGGGCGGCACCAGCATGGCCCAGGTCACCGTGGAGCTGACGCCGCTGCCGGGCAAGCCCGCCAAGAAGCTGCGGGGCGCCCTGGTGGAGGTCCAGCACCGCAAGGTGGGCAAGAACCTGCTGGCCGTGGGCCAGAAGCTCAAGACCGACCTCGTCTTCATCGCCACCCTGGGTGGACAGGACGACCTGGTGGAGCTCAGCGTCTACGCCTTCGACCGCAAGGCGCGCAAGATCGCGGGCATGGTCACGGGCACGGCGTCATCGCTGGACCCGGACCCGGAGATCTCCGAGCTGGTAGCCACGCTCATGGCCACCCTGGCCCGGCAGACGAAGCCGAAGGTGATCAAGCCGAAGCCGCCCACGGAGTCCTTCATCAGCAAGTTTCGCAAGTCCAAGTTCTTCTGGCCCGTGGTGGGTGGCGTGGCGGCCGCGGTGGTGATCACCAGCGCGTCGGTGGGCATCTATTACGGCACCCGCGGAGGAGGCGGCGGGACCGACTACCGCAAGACCCTGCTGGTGCTGCCCCACGGGGCCGGGGTGACGTTCTGACCATGACTTCAATTCCAGTCTATCGAGATAAACCTATCGAATCGCATCGGGAGGTGTGAACAATGAAGCTTCTTAATGGCAAGTGGATCCTGGCGCTGGCGCTGATGGCGCTGCCTCTGTCCCAGGTTTCCTGCGGGGACGACGAGAGCAACAACGGGACGCTGGGCGTGAACAACGTCTCGCCGCTCGGCTCCGTGGGTGGCATCGTGCTGCAGGCCGACACCATGAAGCCCCTCAAAGGGGTCAAGATCACCGTCATCGCCGGGGGCAAGACCTACCCCACGGGGGAGAGCACCAAGGCGGAGACCGACTCCGAGGGTATCTTCACGGTCAAGGACGTACCGGCGGGCAACATCCTGGTGAAGATGTCGGCGCCCAGCGGTTACCAGGGCGTGACCCTGCGCCAGACCATCCCCAACGCCGCGGGCGATTTCCCCCTGGCCAACGCCACGCTCTCCATCGGGCCCATCGGCCTGATGCCGCTGGTGACCAACGCCAACCAGGCGTTCCGCGTGCTGCTGGTGACGCCGGACGGCGCGCCGGCGCCCAAGGTCAAGGCTCACCTGCGCTCCTCCATGAGCTACGTGGACTACTCCAACGGCAACCCGGTGGCCCGCGGGACCCACGTGGTCACCGCCGAGACCAACAACCAGGGCAAGGCCGCCTTCGCCAACATGCCGGACTTCAACAAGCTGGCCGGCATGGTGGGCGTGGGGGGCATCTCCGACCTGGTGCGGATCAAGGTGCCGCCCTACGACAGCAACAGCGACAACATCATGGACTTCCTCGGCAAGGAGACCGTCTACAACGTGCTGATCCTCAAGGGGCACATCCCCACCATCGTGCTGGACAGCAACGCGCCGTCATCGCTGAAGATCGAGGCGTCGAGCATCGCCGGGTTGGCCGGCAAGAAGGGCGTGCGCCAGCTGCAGTCCTCCAGCGGCCCGCTCTACGCGGCGTTCAACTGGCCCATCGACAGCAAGCTGACGGTGATCCGGCTCTACAACGCCGAGGGCAAGCGCCTGGCGACCACGCCGACCAAGACGGTGAGCGGCAACCTGCTGTCGATCAACTTCACCGGCCTCAACCCTGGCTCGGAGTACAACATCACCATCCGCGCGGTGGCCAAGAGCACCGACAAGCTGCTGGAGGGCACCTTCGGCGCGCCGTTTTTCACCCCCGCGGTGTCCGGCTCCACGGTGACAGCGGCGCTGTCTCGTGACCCCAACGACACCAAGAAGATCATCGTAACCTTCAGCGAGCCCGTGGGCACCGGCCAGCCGGGCAAGGGCCTCACCGGCAGCAACAGCGTGCTCTTTTTCAGCTACGACTTCGACAACTCGGGCAAGACCGGCGACACGGTCAACGAGCGCGGGTACTCCTCCTCCAACGTGGCGCTGCAGATCAACGAAAAGGACCCGCCCGGCCCCGCCGGCCTGTCGGGCCTCTCCAAGAAGTGGTGGTTCCAGCTGCCCATGGACAAGACCATCTCCCAGCCGATCCCAGGCGGGACGCCGCTGGACATGGCCTTCTCCTCCAGCTCCATCATCATGCAGCGCGCCAGCGGTGAGCAGCTCAAGGACATGTTCAACCTGACCATCCCCAACTAGTCACAATGAAGTGACCGCCTGCCCCAGCCCTTTCCCCTGCCGCCAATTGACAGCAACTCCCCTCTGACGGCCCTCAGCCGTGGGTCCTCGCAATGAACGCGAGTAACTCTGCTGTGGCCAGGTCCACCTCCGAGTTACTCCACGATTATTGAAAGGCACTCACGGCTCAACGCTCTGCCCCGTTCGTTACCTGCCGTTTTCTTGTAGTAACTCGCGTGTGAGCGTGGCCACTGGCGAGCTGCTTTCATCCCGCGGAAGGAACTCCGGGCTGGCCTCCCGACTCGGGAGTTGCTACCAGATCGGGCCGCAAGGGGGGCCGGGGGTATGGTCAGCAGAGGTGTGTTCGCGCCCGACTGAAACGTCGGCCTTCACCAGATTGAGAGGGGGGGGAGGGGAGGAGCTACTTCTTGGCGGGCGCGGCGCTGCCGCCGCCGAGATCCACGGGATCGCCGGAGGAGAACGGGTCGAACAGCTGCTCGCGGTTGGCCTGCTTGCCGATGTCCTGAATCAGGGTCTTTTCGTCGCGGCGCAGCCCGGAAGCGATGGCGGTCAGCTGGTAGTACCCCATGAGGTAGCCCTGCCAGGCAAGGTACCCACGGCGGCCCCCGGCGACCTCTTTCCAGTTGGGGTTCTGGGGGTTGACCGGCACCACGCTCTTGGTGACGTTCTTGGCGTCCTTGACCTTGCCGACGCGCTCCTCCCACCGACCGGTGAGCCCGGCGCGGACCTTGAAGCCGGAGATCTTGTCCTTGTCGCGGCTGCAGTCCGCCACGCCCTGGTCGCAGACCAGGTTGCCGACCTCGACCATCTCGCCCATGTAGTAGCGGCCCATGTCCACGAGGACGATGCCGTACTTCCGCGCGTCCCTGCGCGATCCCTTGGCGTACTCCTTGATGACCTCCTTGCTGCGGTTGGTCTTCTGCAGGAAGGTCTCGATACCGGAGAGCAGACGCAGGCTGTTGTTGTAGTAGTTGAACAGCCGGTAGATGGTCATGTCTTCCATCATGGCGTAGTTGGTGCGGAAGAGCTGCTCCTGGCTCTTTTTGGCCTTCTTCGGGTTGGCCAGCGGAGAGGCTCGCAGGATGTCCTTGAGGTCCTCGATCATCTGGGTGTCGTAGACGACCTTGCCGCCGTTACGCGTGCGCGTCTCGGAGAGCACGCCCACCAGGCGGCGGTTCAGCTTGACCAGCTTGATGACCTCTTTCTTGATGCCCCGGGCGTCGGTGATGGTCTTGTTGAACAGCACGCGCGCATGATAGATGCGGCCGCAGGACCAGCCCACACCGAGCGGAATAAGCGCCGTGACCACCAGCAGGATGATCAGCGGGAGCTTGCTCTTCTTGTCGGTGGGCACATCCACCAGCGGGCCAGCGTCGGTGATCACCTCGGGCTGGGCGACCCGGGTGGGCGGCGCGGCCGCGAAGGGGTCCCGGCTCAGGTCAGGCCCGGCGGGGGCAGCGGGGGCAACCGGCGCGGCCGGTTGCGGGGGCATGACGCCCGGAGGGGGGACCACGCCGGCAGGCGGAACCACTCCCCCCACGGGGGCGGCCGGCTGCTCGGCCGGGGTACCGGCCGGCGGCACCACACCCGCGGGGGCGGGCGGAGCGGCCGGTTGATCGGCAGCGGGGGCTCCTCCAGGAGGAGGGACAGGCCCGCCACCACCTGGCTTGGCCAGGCCCAGGCGAGCCTTGAGGTCCGATAAATCGCGAGTGGATTTCTTGGGTCTTTGTTCCAACTTCTCCTCCCAAAAGAACGGGGCGTCAGTCAGTCATCTGTGTAAGCGAGATCTTAGAGCAAAGCGGAGTCTATTGGGGGTAGTGGGGAGTGTCAAGCAACGTTGGCAACGACCGTCGGGTTCTCCAACCGGACACTACCCGTTGAATTGCCTCGAGTGTCTCAGTATGGTGTGGGCATGGTCCGTACACCCAGGTCGATCCTGCTGGGATTTCTCCTTCCCATCCTGATGGTACTCAACGTCGGGTGCGATTCTTCCCGTTACTCCGCGGCCCGCCGGGCCGACACGCTGGACGCCTACCGCCGCTACCTGGCCGCCTCCCCCGGAGGAAAAAACGCCGACGCGGCGCGCAAGCGGGCGGAGACTCTGGAGTACAAGGCCGCTCGCAAGGCCGACCGCCCCCTGGGCTACAACCGGTACCTGCAGCAGCACCCCCGCGGCAAGTACGCGCTGGCCTGCCGCGAGCGCCTGGCCCGGCTGTCCCTCACCTCGGCCCGCACCCCGGCGGACCTGATGCTGGTCATGGAGCGCTACGAGGGCACCGCCGAGGCCAAGGAGGCGGCCAAAAAGCTCCCGTTGCTGTTGGCCGCGGCGGCGCTGCGCGGCAAGGACCCGGCCGCCTGCCAGCGCTTCCTCGATCGGTACCCCCGCGATTCGGCCGCGCCCCGGGTCAGGGCCCTGCTGGCCCGCCTGCGCTACGCCAGCCTCGGCGCCGCGCGCCTGGCGCTGGAGTCCTTCGCCCAGGAGTTCGCCGGCACACCCGAGGCAGACAGGGCGCTGGCCCGCCTGCGCGGGCTGCTGGCGCGCGAGGTGAAAGACACCCTGGATCCCACCCTGTTGCGAGAGCTCGAGGCCCGCTTCCCGGGCGCCGCCGAGCTCAAGGAGCTGCGCCGACTGGTGCTGCGCCAGCAGCTCTCCGCGGCCACGGCCCGGGGCGACCTGGCCGCCCTCGAGCACCTCAAGGGCGACACCGAGGAGGCCCGCCGCGCCGCCGCCCTGGTGCGCTGGTGCGCCCCGCGCAAGCGCCGGTGTCAAAAGATCCGGGAGCAGGCCAGGGCCGCCCACACCTGGCGCCCGGCGGCCAGCCTCGCCTCCATCCGCTCGCGGGTCTTCTCCGCTGACCTGCTCGTCTCGTGGCACGCGGTGACCACCCTGGGCTGGATCCGCGAGCGCGCCGCGGGCGACGCCCTGCTGGAGCTGGCCGGCTCTTCACGTATCTCCATGATCTGGATGGTGGAGCGGTCGCTCTGGCGCTGGCTCTCGCGTCGCGGCAAGGCGGCCAGGCTGCACTGGGTCGAGCGCTCCCTGCGCCGCCCCTACCGCTCGGCCAACCCCGACGCGCGCCAGCGCCGCGGCGTGTTGATGCTGCTGTCGCCGGGGCACGCCGCCGGCGCGAGCCTGCTCAAGGAGCTGTCGAGCGGCTCGGGCAGGGAGCTGTCGGCGACCTACCTCGCCGTGCGGCTCGCTGGACGCGCTGGCCGGCCGGTGCCGCGGCGTACGCTGGCCCGCTTCGCCCGCGCGGCCCAAAACCGGATCAACGCCCTGACCGACGTCTTCCCCGGGGAGGTCACCGACGACAACCAGGTGGCCGCCACCCTGGCCGAGCGCGAGCTCTTCGCCCTGGGGCAGGCGGTGCAGGCGGCCGGCGCCCGGGCCAGGCTCACCGGCCTGCGGGGCAAGGTGGCGGTGCTGCTCTCCACCTGGCGCGTGCGCCTGGCCCGGGCCAGCAAGGCCTTCCAGCCGGCCCACGAGATCCGCATCAAGCAGGTGGAGCGCCACGAGCGTGGCCGCCCGGCTGCCCTGGCCTTGCTCCTGCGCGGCCGCGACCCCCTCAGCCGCGCGGTGGGCGCGGCTATTTGCGAGCAGGAGCCGCTGCCCCCCTGCGGCAAGAAGAACCTCAAACCGAAGAAGCCCTAACCCAGGACGCACTGTGCAAGCACCCAGAGTCGAACAGAAGACCGTACGCAGCTATGACGGAACGAGCATCGCCTACCAGGTGAGAGGGGAGGGCCCTGCGGTGGTTCTGTCCAACGGCCTCGGCGGCACCTTCTCGGCGTGGCGTCACCAGTACGCCCTGCTCGACAGGCACTACAAGACCATCAGCTGGGACTACCGCGGCCTCTTCCGCTCGGGCCGCCCGGGGGGCCTCGACACCCTGGCCTTCGACCAGCAGACCCGGGACCTCGAGATCGTGCTGGAGGCGGAGGGCGTGGACCGCGCCATCTTCCTCGGCTGGTCCATGGGCGTGCAGTACAACTTCGAGTACTACCGGCACCACGCGGACCAGTTTGTCGGCATGCTGGTGATCAACGGCGTGGCCGGCAACCCCTACAGGACGGCGTTCGGCGGCGGAGCCGTGGGCCACCTGATCCCCTCGGGCATCGGCGTGATGAAGCGCGCCGCGCCGCTGATCAGCATGGGCAGCCGGTTCGCCACCCATGCCCGGCGGCTGATCCCGGCGATGCAGGCCGTGGGTATGGTGGCCACCACCCTGGACGAGGACGTCTTCGTCGACCTGGCCACGGAGTACTGCACCCTGGACTTCGAGGTCTACGCCGAGACCCTGCGTCAGCTCGGCCTGCACGACGCCACCGACCTGCTGCACCGGGTCCAGTGCCCCGTGGGCATCGTCACCGGATCAAAGGACTTCTTCACGCCGCTGAAGACAGCCGAGGCCATGGCCGAGACCGTCCCGGACGCGGATCTGCTGGTGGTGGAGGGGGGGACACACTACACGGCGGTGGAGTTTCCCAGGGAGGTCAACGAGTACATCCGCGACTTTTTCAAGAAGCTGGACTACGGCGACCTGCCGTGACGGCAGGGTGGGCGACCGAGGGTTAGAGCCGGTCGCCGACGTAGCGCTGGATCAGCGCGCGGTTCTCAGGGGTCAGCGAGCGGAAGTGGATTCCGTAGGTGGTCTGCCAGCCCTGCTCGCGCACGACCTGGCCTGCGCAGGTGATGACCCGATCGCTGCCCGGCAGCTGAAACTGCAGGCCCACGTGCACGTCCGAGGACTGGGGCTCGAGGATGCCCTTGACCAGGACGCCATCGGCGCTCAGATCTGTGGCCCGGCAGAGGTACGGCCGCCCTTTGAGGTACTTGTTGAGCAGCATATCTACCGGAACTCTATTGGATTTTCTTCTTTCTTCCAGATCGATGGTGTTCATGTGTCATGCTCCCTGCAATGAACCGTCGGGTATGTAGGTCCAGATACTACCGGCACATACCAGGGCGGGCAAAAAAATCACCATGTCCATGAGCAACAAACTCCGAACACCGCTGGTGGTGCTGCTCTTTTTCCTCTCCGGTCTGGCCAGCCTCGTGCTGGAGACGGTGTGGGTGCGGATGATGGTGTTGGTCTTCGGCTCCACCACCTTCGCGGTGAGCACGGTGCTCACGGCCTTCATGCTCGGGCTGGCCCTGGGGTGCTGGCTGGCCGGCCGCTGGGCCGACCGTATGTCCAGCGGGCGAGCCATCGCGGTCTACGGTCTGCTGGAGCTGGGCATCGGCGGCTACGCCCTGCTCATGCCGACCCTGGTCTCCTGGCTGCCCGACGTACACGCCGCGCTCTTCGGCACGACCCACACGTCCTACTATACATTTGCGCTGCTCCGCTTTTTGCTCGCCGGCGCCTGTCTGGCGGTGCCGGCCACGGCCATGGGCGCCACGCTGCCCGTCCTGGCCCGGTACTTTTGCGCCGGGGACGACACCGAGGCCACGAGCAAGACCGTGGGATCGCTCTATGCAATCAACACCGGCGGAGCCGTGGCTGGCGTGTTCCTCGCCGGCTTCGTGCTGCTGCCGGGCATCGGCACCCGCCTGACCAACCTCACCGCCTGCCTGGTGGACCTGGCCCTGGGGCTCGTCGCCCTCGCGCTGTCTCGGGGCGCGGCCGCCGGCGCGGAAAACCACGGCGACGCCAGCGAAGGCGCCACCTCGCGCCCCGGGGGCTGGCTGCCGATCATGGCGCTGGTCAGCATCGGCGTGTCCGGCGCGGTGGCCATGGTCTACCAGGTTGGGTGGACCCGCAGCCTGACGCTGATCATCGGCTCCTCGACTTATGCCTTCTCGCTGATCCTGGTCTGCTTCCTCCTCGGCCTCTCCGCCGGGGCCGCGATCTACGCCCGCCGCAAGACCGCCGACCTGGACGCCCAGCCGGCCAACCTGGCGGTGATCCACCTGCTCATCTCGTTCTGCTGCTTCGGCGGCATGCTGATCATGGACCGGCTGCCCATCGTCCTGCTGGCGTTGATGCAGCGCGTGGAGCTGGCCCCGCTGACCATGTTCGGGCTCAAGTTCGGCGTCGCGGCCATGGTCATCCTGCTGCCCACCTTCTTCATGGGCATGATCTTCCCGGCGGTGATCCGAATCTACAGCGCCCGCGGGTTGGAGGCCGCGCGGACCACCGGCGACGTCTACTCCACCAACACCCTGGGCGCCATCTTCGGCTCCTTTGCCGGCGGCTTCGTGCTGGTCCCGCTCATGGGGCTGCAGCGCACCCTGGTGGCCATGGTGGTGGCGGGGCTGGTCCTCGGCGGGCTGTTCGGAGCCGTGGCCAGCCGTCGCAGGGACCGCCTGCTCCTTCCGCTGACCGCCGCGGTGCTGGTGGTGGCGCTGTTCGTGGTGGGCCGCCCCTGGGATCTGGAGGTGCTCACCTCGGGCGTCTTCCGCGTGTCACGCTACGAGCACGTGCTCGACACCGTGGCCGCCACACGCGAGAACAAGGACGAAAAGGCGAAGCGGGCGCCCACCGCCCGGGAGCGGTGGCTGAAGCTGGCCCGGAGCAAGGTCCCCGCCGGCGCGGCCCTCGACACCTACCTCGAGCCCACCGAGGGCTACCGCGTGGTGAGCCACAAGGAGGGGGTGACAACCACGGTGAGCATGACCCGCACCGTGGACCAGGCTCTCTCCAGCGAGGCCTGCTGGGTGCGCACGGCGCTGCTGGTCAACGGCAAGCCGGACGCCTCGCTCAGCGTGCTGCACCGCCGGCCCGCCGCGGGCTGCGAGGGGCTGCTCGAGCGGATCCCGCCCCGAGGCGCGCTGCACATCTCCCCCTCGGGGGACGCCGAGACGCAGATCCTCAGCGGCCTGCTGCCGGTGGCGCTGCACCCGCATGGCGACGCCATGAAGCGGGCCCTGGTCATCGGCTGGGGCAGCGGCATCACCGTGGGCGCGCTGCTGCAGTCGGGGATCCGGCGGGTGGTGGCGGTGGAGCTGGAGGGGGAGGTGGTGCAGG
>PVBE011194991.1_pt1 | contig 10982 bp, 8 predicted proteins | sample 1631181 | NCBI WGS metagenome assembly PVBE01 (sample SAMN08397723, study PRJNA350692) | Marine metagenome, whole genome shotgun sequencing project. | isolation source: water | place: Pacific Ocean | collected 2012-04 | reverse complement strand
TTTTCAGACCCGCCAGAGCGGCCGTCAGCAACTCCGTGCGGGCCTGGTCGCGTTCTGCCGAGAGTTTCTGTTCGAGAGCCGAGAGTACGATGCCGGATGGTGCCAGGTCGATGCGTTCGCAGGCGTTGACCAGGATTCTTCCCAGCTTCTCCCTTCCCTCCGGCTCGGCCAGAACTTCATACAGGTTCTCGGCGAGGTCGTCGGGATCGACCCCGAGCGCCAATGTCGCATGTGCCTGGGGGTCCATGTCGATCACGAGAACCGTGGCGCCGTCCTTCGCCAGCGCGCCGGCTAGATTGACAGCAGTGGTCGTCTTTCCACAGCCGCCCTTCTGATTGACGATACTGATGACTCGCATACTTCCCCCCCATCCACGAAGGGAGTCGATGCCTCTACCCCCTCGGTACCGGTGCGATGTCCCTGTCGAGTTGCGATCGATCTACTTCCGCTTCTTTCGCTTCCTCTTCTCGCCGTTTTGGATCCACTCTGATTCTGGACTCGTATCCGGAGGCTCTTGGGCGGGGTCGCCGCGGATCGTCAACCAGAAGAAGGCTGTGTTTCGTCTTTGTCCTTCTCCGCCTCGTATCGAAAGGGAACGCTTGGGAGTAGCGCTAACCGTCGCGGAAGGTCGATGGTGATTCCCTGCGGGGTCTGTCGCAGGGTTGTCGCCGCATTCGTCGCGGGTTGGTGGCGTGAAAACTGCGGACGAGAAAGTCCGATGACCTCCGGCGGGGCGCTGGGGGCGTCGGCCCGCAGGCCTTGCCGCCCGGGGGCAGATGCGGAAGGGAGTGCTGGCGGCGACGTCACTTCAGACGCCGCGCGGTCCACCCGGCTCGGGGCGCGAACCGTGTTCGCTCCGGCAGTGGGTTCCGTAGTCAAACCACTCACTCTCCTAGGTGCGGGCCGGACGGCTTTCGGGACCCCCCCAAGATGCACGGCCCGCGCAAGGCGAATATCAGACCCTAGAAAACGGCTTGCCCGACGCCGAGTCAAGCCCAAAATGGCGGGAATCTTCTCGATTCTGAACTTTTAATGTTCGATTCGGAGAATTGTCCTCGGGGCGGTGTAGAATTCTCGGGATCGGAGTTCGAATCCGAGGAACACGGCGTGTTCCGGATCGAATGGATTTCTCTATTCTGGCGGCTCGGATTAGACCTTCGACGGGATTCGGGAGAACGCGGATGTCAGGTCGGGGGGACGAATTGCGCGAAAAAGTGGAACGGCCTCGGTCTCCCGAACCCGAGTTGGATTCCCCCGCATCGTCCGAGCGGATCCCCCCCGGGGATGAAGTGTTCGGAGAAGGAGAAGTAGAGGGTCGGGTTCAGGTCATCGAAGAGTCCGGCGTTCGACGGCCCTATATGCGTGGGATCATGGTGCATTCCCTGATGGCCCGGGGCGTGACTTTCGAGGATGCCTACGCGACGGCGGATTCCGTGGGCGAGCGCATTCGGGGCCGGGGCAGTGTTCAACGGATCGAGTTGAGCAAGATCGTCCAGGAATTTCTCGGGGATGCGTACGAGCACGAGCCTCCGATTCCCGTGCCGGTGCTGGTGGCGGTCGAGGGCAATCGCGGGCGGACACCGTTCTCGAAAGGCACGCTTTCCCAGAGCCTGCTGGCCGCTTCGCTCGAACCCGACGATGCTTTCGAGGTGGCTCGGCGGATCGAGGCCGATCTGATGCTCGAGGGTCGCAAGCAGGTCAGCCAGGTCGAGATGCGGCGCCTGGCCTATGACCAGTTGCTGGATCGCTTCGGCCGTCGGGCCGCGGAGCGCTACCTGGTCTGGCGTGTCTTCGAGGAACCCGACAAGCCCGTGATCATTCTCCTCGGCGGAACCGCGGGAGTCGGCAAGACTTCCCTGGCACTGGCGGTCGCCCAACGACTCGGTGTCAGCCGTATCCTCTCGACGGATTCCATCCGCCACGTCATGCGCATCATGCTCTCTTCCGACCTGATGCCCGTCCTGCACGTTTCATCTTTCGATGCGTATCGGCAACTTCCGCAATTGGGCCAGGAAGACGATCCCGTCATCGGAGGTTTCCTCAACCAGGCGAGTACGGTCTCCGTCGGGGTGAGGGCGATGTTGGATAGAGCGATCGAGGAGAATACGAGCCTGGTTCTCGACGGTGTCGCCCTCGTTCCGGGGCTCATTGACTTCGATCTCTACAAGGATCGCGCGCACATCTTCTTCCTGATGGTGGGGCGATTGGACCAGGCTGCCTTCCAGACCCAGTTCGAGGCCCGCGCCGAGCGCCAGAGGGCCCGAGGGGCGGAACGATACGTGGAACGCCTCGAAGAAATCATCAAGATCCAAGAATATCTGCTCGAGCAGGCCGAGCGAAACGATATCCCGATCGTCGACAACGTGACCCTGGAGGGTTCGGCCCTGCTCGTGATACGACACGTCGTCGAATCCCTGCGCAAGAGTGGCGGGATCGATTTCGAAGAGCTTCTCAGACCCTGATCCGCCAGGGACTCGCGGCTCGAAGGGTCCCGGGGATGTGAGCGGATTGCCGGCGCCCGGTTGCGCGATTGCGGTACCCTGGCCCCCCCCCTTTTTTGAAGCGGTTCAAGCCCGGTGATTCTCGAATCCCGGCGAGGTCTCTGTTCGCAACTTCTTCCACGTCGGATTCGCGCTCCAGGGAGCTGAATGAGTCGATCGCTGAAATATGAAATTCCCGGAAAGGATTGGCGCTGTGGCCCCCTCGAACTCGCCGAATCGGGATTCGACGGTCTCTTCGGGACGGAGAGGGGATTTCCCGAGGCCCGGGTATTGGAGATCGGTTTCGGCCGCGGTGAATTTCTCCTCGACCTGTCTGCCAAACATCCCGAAGCGGTTTTTCTCGGGGTCGAGGTTTCCTTCAAGAGGGTTCTCAAGATGGCCCGCAAGGCCGCCCGCGCGGGTCTGCAGAATATTCGCTTGATGGAGGCCCGTGGAGAAGTGGTGGTCGGCGAGTTGATCGAGTCCGGATGTCTGGACGAGATCTGGGTCAATTTTTCGGATCCCTGGCCAAAGGATCGTCACGCACGCCGGCGGGTGATTCAATCCGAGTTCGTCCGGCATGCCGCGCGCTGCCTGGCACCCGGGGGCGTGCTTCATGTCGCCACCGACGACGTCCCCTATGCGGCCCAGATCGAGCGGGTACTCGCGGGCGAGGCCAGCCTGGAAAATGTCTATGCTCCGGAGGCGTTTCTCTCCTCGGTGCCGGGTCGCGCCCAAACCGGTTATGAGATGGAATGGCGTGCCGAGGGGCGGCAGATTCATTTCTTTGGCTACCGGCGTCGGGGGGAATCGAATCGTGGCATCTGACGAAGCGTGCAGGGCTGATTCGGATTCCATGGGGCCTAGACCGAATCTGAAGGATCATTCACGGGAGGCCCTGCGCGCGCGCTTCGGGCGTGAGGGCTGGCCGGCCTATCGCGCCGACCAGGTGCTCTCCTGGCTCTACGAGCAGAACGTGGACGATCCTCTAGAAATGACGAATCTGCCGGCGGAATTTCGCCGGCAACTCGCCGCCAACTGGGATAGCCGGGCCCTGTCGATTCATTCGGATCGGACCTCCCTGGATGGCACCCGAAAATTTGGCCTGGAGACCCGGGATGGGGAACTCGTCGAAGCCGTGCTGATCCCCGAGGCCCGCCGCAATACACTCTGCGTCTCCACCCAGGTGGGCTGTCCCCTGGCCTGTTCCTTCTGCGCGACCGGCGCGATCGGATTCAAACGCAATCTGACCCCGGGTGAGATCGTGGATCAGTTCGTCCAGGCCAGATCCGAGATTCCGGAGCATGAGAGCATCACCAATATCGTCTTCATGGGAATGGGCGAGCCGCTGCTCAATCTGCCCGCGGTCGAGGAGTCCATTCGCATCTTCATCGACCCTCGAACCCTGGGTCTCGCACCGCGCAGGATCACGGTTTCTACCTCGGGCCTGGTTCCGAAGATTCGGTCGCTGCTCGAGATCGCCCCCATCAATCTGGCCGTCTCTCTCCACGCTACGACGGATGCGCTTCGCGACCTCCTCGTCCCCCTCAATAAACGCTTTCCGTTGACCGAACTCCTGGACGCGCTTCGTAGCGAACCCCTGATTTCTCGGAAGCGACCGGTTTTCTTCGAGTACACGTTGATGGAGGGGGTCAACGATTCCCTCGAGGATGCCAGGCGGCTCCCCGAATTGGTTCGTGGAATTCCCTGCAAGCTGAACGTCATCCCCATGAACGCACATCCGGATGCGCCCTACCGCCCCTCAGCGCCCGAGGTCTGCGATGCCTTCGCGGCCGAGCTGCATGCCGGGGGATTGCGCGTGACCCTGAGGAGAAGTCGCGGCGGGGATATCGGCGCGGCTTGCGGCCAGCTCGCCGCAAGAGGGAAGGGAAATCCGACCACTTCCGATCCGGGATTTGGCAGCTAGTCCCGCTGGCTCTTTCGCGGAGGCTTCCCCGGGTGGGCTCCCCCGTCCGCAAGAGCGGCGCGTTCGAGGCAGATCGCTCTCGACTTCCCGCATCCGCCCCGCTCAACTGCGCCTGCGCAGTTGGGGGATGCGGATCTCCGTTCCGGCCGTGGCAGATGCGAAGTCGATGTCGGGATTGTATTGCTGGAGTAGCCAGATGGGCAGTTTGAAATGGTCGCGGGAAAGGGCCCAGAGCGAATCTCCCGGGCGGAGGGTGTGGTTGTCGGTTCCAACGATTTCCCATCGCACGAAGAAATCTTCCTGTATGCCCCGATGGTATTTGATTCTCCTCTCTTCGAATGCTCGGGGAGTCACTCGTCGGAAGTCCAGTTCCAGGCGACTATGCACGCGAAGGTCCTGGCTGCGTTTCATCCGGTTCAGGCTGCGCAATTCCTGCGCGCGGATCTCCAGCCATTGCGCGTAGTGACCGAGGGTCTCGCCGATCTGGACCTCGATGGACTCATCATCCGCCACCAGGTAGTCAGTCGGATCCGCCAGCAGGGCCTGGTGGGTCGCGGAGCTTGCCGGATCGAGGGAATGCTGGCCATTCGATTGCGGCCAGGACGTATCGTCGGGGCCGGGCAATTTTAGAAGCTGGCCCAACTGGATCAGATCGCGGTTTCGGATCCCGTTGATCCGAATCAGGTCGGCTTCCTGAACTCCGTAGCGTCGGGCAATCGCGGCCAGGGTATCCCCGGATCTCACGCGATGGCGCCGATCGGAAGGAATACGCGCTTTCTCATTTTTTCGGACAGTTGCCGAGGCGGATTTCTGGCTGGGATCGAGCGGAAGAATCAATTTCTGGCCGACTCGGATGTGGTGGCGGTTGCGCAAATGATTCAGGGATTGCAGGGCGGCCACGGAAGTTCCGTAGCGATGGGCGATCTTCGACAGGCTCTCACCGCGTCGGACGACGTGATAGGTGTCGGCGATCTGGCTTGAAAAACGATCCCTGTTGGGAATGGATGCGAGCAGGGCACGGGCACTTCCCTTGAGCGAGGCCCGTGGCACCTTGATTGCGAAATCCTCGGGGACGCGTTTCTGGCCTCTCCAGACGGGATCGAGAAGCGCCGGATTGCTCGCCTTGAGCTTGGAGAGGCTGACCCCGAGGGCACGGGAAATCGCTTGGGGAGTGGTGTAGAAGGGGAGTCGAACCCGGTCGAATTCGATCGGTCGATGCTTCTTGATTTTGCCGAAATATTTCTCCGGGTTCTCGGCGATGCGCAGGGCGGCCAGGAATTCGACGTAGAAGTTGCGCGAGGCGAAGCCGAAGGTGCGGCTCTTGTACTTGCGAACGATTCGGCTGATATCCCGGCTGCCCACGGATTTGACTGCGCGACGCATCCCCGAGGCTCCGTGGTTGTAGGCGGTAATCGCCAGGGGCCACGAGCCCGTCACGCGCCGATTCTGTTCCAGCAGTCGCGCCGCGGCCACACTGGAAAGGTAGGGGTCCAGGCGTTCATCGATGACGGAGTCGATTCGCATGAAGCGTCTTCCCGTCGAGCGCGTGAATTGCCACAGCCCCGCAGCGCCCACTCGCGAGTAGGCATGGGGGGTATAGGAGGATTCGACGTGGGGCAGAGCACTCAGCTGCGGAGGCAGACCCATGCTCTCCAGGGTCGCGCGGATATGATTCGCGTAGGCCCCGGAGCGGATCAGACCGTCGCGAAAGCGATCGGCCTGACCCAGTTGGAAGCGGATATTTCGGGCGGCGGAGCGGAGGGTGGAATTGGAGACCTTCCGGGGGAAGAGTTCGAGCACCCGGCGTTCCTGGCGATTCAGGCCCTTGCGTTTGCCCCGGGCGAGCCGCCGCAGGATCGACTGGTATTCCTGCTTGCGTTTCTCCGTGTAATCGTCGCGTCGCTTGGAGGACAGGCCCCGGGGATAATCCATTTCCTCGTAGACGACGCCGAGGTTTCGCGAATCATGGATCAGTCCGCTCCCGGTCTCGATTTCGGTGTAGATCCGGATCCAGAATCCGATGTCGTCTTCGAGGCTCGCGGGTTCGGGAAAGAGCTTGCTGTCGCGACGCACCGCCTCGGCGGAAGTCGAAAAGAAGAGCAGCAACGAAATCCCTGCCAGCAGCTGAAGGGTGCGCTTCATCGATCAATCCCAATCCGATCGCCCCGAGCGGGCCCGGGAGCGAGTGAAAACGGGTGATTTCTCTTTTTGGGGGGGCTGGGGTTTCCTCTCGCATTCGATTCCGGTTTGCGGCCGGCACTCGAGGGGGCAATAGGGGGATCTTACCGTTTTCGTTTCTTCTTTCCTCGGCTCTTCTGCCTGGATTTTCGCGCCTGCTGACGTTTATTCTTACGTCGCTGGGCGGTTTTTTCACTCCGCATTCCTGAATTTCCACCCGGCATCTGAAGCGCTCCTCCGGAGGACAGGCCCGCCATCAGGCTGCTGGGGTCGAGATCTCCGGGCTCATTCGACAATGAGCCCATGCCGGGCATCCGGGAGAGGAGCCCTCCCTGCTGGCCGAGGGATCCCATGAGCTGGCGCATCTGCTTGAATCGACCCAGGAGATCCCGCACGTCCTTGGATCGGCGCCCACTTCCCCGGGCGATGCGTTGGGCGCGGCTCTCGTTGACGATTTCGGGCTGCATCCGTTCCTGGCGCGTCATCGAGTGGATCATCGACTCGACCTTGCCGAGTTCGCTCTCATCGACCTGATCCGCCATGGAGCCGAACATCGGCATCTTGGCGAGCACCTCGCGCATCGGCCCCAACTTCTGGACGGTACGCAGTTGAGTCAGGAGGTCGTCCAGCGTGAACTGGCCCTTGAGAATTCGTTCGGCATCCTCCTCGGCCTGTTTTTCGTCGACGACCTCTTCGAAATCCTTGACCAGGCCGACGATGTCCCCCATCCCGAGGATTCGCGAGGCCAGCCCCTCGGGGCGGAATTCCTCCAACCGCTCGACCGTTTCCCCCGTACCCAGAAATTTGATGGGAACGCCCGTGACGGCTTTGACCGCCAGGGCCGCACCGCCGCGAGCATCTCCATCGAGCTTGGTCAGGATCACCCCATCGAGTCGAATTCGATCGCTGAAAGCCTGGGCGACGTTGACGGCGTCCCGCCCCATCAGGGCGTCGCAGACCAGCAGGGTATTGGCGGGCTCTACGCCATTCCGAATTTCCTCGAGTTCGGCCATCAATTCGTCGTCGACGGCGAGCCGACCCGCGGTGTCGTAGATGATCGCGTCGCGGCCCTCGCTCTTCGCGCGTTCCCGGGCCGCTTCACAGATCTGGGGCGGCCGCTCCCCCTCGCCGCCAGCGTGCACGGGGACGCCAATCGAGTCGCCCAGGGTGATCAGCTGCTGGACGGCGGCGGGCCGGTACACGTCTGCGGCCACCAGCAGCGGGCGACGGCCATTCTTCTGCAGATGGCGCGCCAATTTTGCGGCGACGGTTGTCTTCCCAACGCCCTGGAGCCCAGCCAACATGATGGAAGTGACACCGGCCTCCCGGGCCAGATCTGTGTCTACCGGCCCCATCAAGTCGACCAGTTGATCCTCGCAGATCTTGATGAAATGCTGTCCCGGGGAGACCTTGCGTGAACGGCCCGCGGCATCGCGGACGCGGGTCTCGATCTTCTCCCCCAGAGCGCGTTCCTTGACTCCCGCAAGGAAATCCTTGACGACCCCGAAGTCCACATCCGCTTCGAGCAGGGAAAGGCGTACATCTCGCAGAGCTTCGTCGATATTGGATTCGTGAAGTTCGCGTACGCCGCGCAGGCGATCGCCCGCTGCCTTGAAGCCCTGACTGACCGTTTCGAGCACTTTTCCCTCCGGTGGCGCGCGATATTAGCAGGCCGTCGGGTGGGGTGGGATCATCAACTTTCCCCGCTTCGGGTCATTTCCTGTGTGCGTGATCCCGATATCGGCCGCTACTATCCCGGGACATTGAAATTAGGGGAATCGGATTGATCGAAATAGAGGCCGAAATCGCCGCGAAAGTCTGGAAGATCGAGAAGTCGGTTGGGGATCGGGTCGAGGCGGAGGATGTGCTGCTGGTGCTCGAATCCATGAAAATGGAGATTCCCGTCGAATCGCCCTGCGGCGGCCGGGTCCGGGAGATTCGGGTGGTCGAGGGGGATGGCGTCGAGGAGGGGGACGTACTCCTGCTCTTGGAGGAATGAAATTGTCCGCTCCTGAAAGCCGCGCCAATGCGATTTTCGTGAGTGATCACCAGAGGCAGCGAGTTCTCAGCTACTTGCGTCGCGAACCCCGTCTGAATCTGCTGCTTCTGGAGATTCTCGAGGGCAGGGGGGATGGCAGCAGTTCGGGGTCGGAAATCCAGCCGGAGGTTCTGGCGGCCTGGGTCGGGGAGGAGATCGTCGGGGTGTCTTCTCTGCGGCCGAGTGTCGTGATTGATGCGCATATGAGTTCCGAGGGAATGGCCGCCTGCCTGCCGATTCTCGCAAAACTCGAATCGGGCCTGATCAAGACGGGGATCGCGAATGTCTCACCCCTCTGGGAGAGTCTGCGCGCCCAGGGCAGGAAGCCCCTGCTGGATCGCCTGGAGAGCAGCTACGTATTGACTTCCCGGGATGATCTTTTGGGAAGGGCGGCGGATCTGCCTCCGGGGATGGTCTTGAGGTGCGCCGAGGAAAGCGATCTCGATACTCTCGCGGAAGCGGCGCGTTCGAGTTTGCGCGAGGAGGGGCGACCGGATCCCCTCGATCGGGATCCCGAGGGGTTTCGGCGCTGGGTCCAGGGCCGGGTGGCGAGGGCGCGTCTGCTCGAATGCGACGGACGACCGGTTTTTGTGGGCTATGCGGATGTCCGGCGCAGCGAGGGATGGCTGATTCAAGGTGTCTATACCTGGCCCGATGCGAGGCGCCGCGGTTATGCGCGCATCGGGATGGTGGCCCTCGCCCGGGAGGCGCGGAACGCCGGGGCGGAACATGTGCAACTCGCGGTGGTGGAGGGCAATCGAGCTGCGGTCGGCCTCTACGAGGGACTGGGATTCCGGAACCTTGCGCAGTTGCGAACGATACTCTTCGCGTAGATTTCCTTCTCGATGGATCGCGTCTCGGGGCTGGGTTGGCTTCGACTCCGGGGCTGAACTCGCATCTGCCGGGAAGAGTCCTTTCCCCGCGATTCCACGAATTTCGATTCAAAGGGACGCTCCATCCCGGCCCGGGGAATGCCGCGGCCCGCGGAGAGGCAACTCCGCCCGCAGGGCTGGATGGGCTAGGCTTGTCCTTCCCCTGAAGATCGAGAACGGGAAACTCGGGAGCTCCGGCGGGGCTCGGAAAATCCGTCGTCAATTCTGAAATAGAGGAGTAGTGAGGAATGGGTCTGCTTGATGGGAAAGTCATCGTGATTACCGGCGCCGGAGGTGGCATCGGGCGCGAACACGCTCTTTCGATGGCCGGGGAAGGCGCGGCCATCGTGGTCAATGATCTGGGAGGCGCACGGGATGGAACGGGTGAGGGCGCGGCCATGGCCGATCAGGTCGTCGCCGAGATCAAGAGCCTGGGCGCCGAGGCCGTGGCGAACTACGACAATGTCTCCAGCGTCGAGGGGGGTGAATCCATTCTCCAGACCGCCATCGATGCCTTCGGGAAGGTGGATGGCCTGGTCAACAACGCCGGAATCCTGCGCGACAAATCCTTCTCGAATACTACGGAAGATCTCTGGGATCCCGTGATCGCCGTTCACCTCAAGGGCACGTATTGCGTCACCCGCCCGATCTTCAATCATATGAAGGCGAGTGGAAACGGCGGTGTCATCATCAATACCTCGTCGACTTCCGGCCTGAACGGAAATTTTGGCCAGTGCAACTACGGTGCCGCCAAGGCGGGAATCGCAGGTTTTACCCGTTGCCTGGCGATTGAAGGCAAGAAGTACGGAATCCGCTGCTTCATTCTGGCTCCGGTCGCCCTGACCCGGTTGACGGAGGATCTCCCCGGCTTCAATGCCGACGAAATGCGGGAACGTCTGGCGCCCGGACTGGTCTCACCCCTGCTCACCTACCTGGCAAGCGACCTCTCGAAGGAGATCACCGGCAATACCTTTTACTGCGGTGGCGGGCGAATTGCCGAGATGAAGGTGGTGACTACGACGGGCATCACGAAGCGCGACGAGGGAGGACTCTGGGGTCCCCAGGAGATCGCTGATGCGATGAAGCCCGGACAGATCCTGATGTCCGAGGACTAGCGGAGCCGTTTCGGGATTTCCATTGGTTCTCATCATTCGATGCGGGGGCGCCCTGGAGGCGGCCCCCGCTTGAGAATTCCGCTTTCAGAGGCCTCCGGCGGAACGCACATTTCATTGCTGCGAACTGGGGGCCATGGTAAACATCAAATACGATGCCTGACGTGATTCATGATCGGGCCGAGTCGTCGTCCCCAGAGGCTCCGAGTCGCTCGGAACTTTCGGCGTTGGCCGATCGCTTCTCGGCCATGACGCCACGGTTCAATTTCTTTTTTCACTGGTTTTCACGCCGTTATCTTTCACATTTTGATCTGGATGACGAAACCGTATCCCGCCTATGCGATCTGGAGCGGCGCGGGTAGGTCGTCTACGTCA
>PVBE010123944.1_pt1 | contig 10983 bp, 7 predicted proteins | sample 1631181 | NCBI WGS metagenome assembly PVBE01 (sample SAMN08397723, study PRJNA350692) | Marine metagenome, whole genome shotgun sequencing project. | isolation source: water | place: Pacific Ocean | collected 2012-04 | reverse complement strand
TACGGCGGTGACATCGTCACCCTGATCCAAAATCATGCCCCGGTGCTGGACGAGATCGCGTGGTACGGCGGCAATAGCGGAGTGACCTACGACGACGCCGTCGACTGCAGCGAATGGCCGGGTCGAATCCAGCCTGCCCCTCACTGCGGCACCCACCCTGTGGGCACCAAGAAGCCCACGCCTTGGGGGCACTATGATTTGCTGGGTGGGGTGATGGAGTGGGTCTGGGACGGCTATGGTCGCTACCCCGCCCGTATGGTGCGAGACCCGGTGCAGAACGTCGGTCTCGACCGAATCGCGCGCGGGGGCAGCTGGGCCGGCGCGCCCAGAAATCTCCGGGTGGCCCTCCGAAGTCGTTTGGCACCGACGGGGCGAAACGCCACCCTGGGTTTTCGGGCGGCGCGCAGCCTCAAGCTGAAGGATCTCCCGCCCCCGGAAAAGGCCACTAAGATCAAGCCGATGGTGCCCGACGCCGGCCCTTCGAATGACGCCTTCGTGGGCTCCCCCGATTGGGGCCTCTAGCGCGCGGAACCGGCCGGCGAATCATCCCTCTAGAGGAGCGGCTCACCGGGTAGACGACTCTCCAGCGTGAAGAAGAAGGTGGCGCCCTCGCCGGGCGCGCTCTCGGCCCAAATCCGGCCGCCATGGCGATGAATGATCCGCCACGTGGTGGCGAGACCCATCCCCGTCCCCCGAAAATCATCTTCGGTGTGCAGACGCTGAAACGGACGGAAAAGGTTGCCGCTGAAGGCCATATCGAAGCCGGCGCCGTTGTCCATCACGAAGAAGGCCTCGTCGGTGCGACCAATGGTGACTGTCGGCGACTCCACACCGTGGCTGAACTTCCAGGCGTTAGAGAGCAGATGACCCAGGGCCATCCGAAGGAGGCGAGGATCCCCCACCGCCCGCAGATCGGGGTCCACGTTGACGGTCATGGCGAGCTCGGGCCAACATCGCTCTTGCTCCTGAGCCGCGCGCTCAGCCAATTGGCTGAGGTTGACGCGCTCCCACCGCAGGGTCGTTCGGTTGAGCTGCGCCAGCGTCTGCAGCGCGTTGAGGAGGGTCTCTAGGCGCTCGCTGGCCTCTCCCAGACGACGGAGATAGTCCTGACCGGTGGCGTCCATCCGGCCGCCATACTCCTCCAAGAGCAATTCTGAGAACCCGTGAATGCTGCGCAAAGGCGTCCGCAGGTCATGGGTGATGCCGTGAATGAAGCTCTGGAGGTCCGCGGTGGCCATCTCTAATTGACTCGTGCGGTGCCGGACCCGTGTGCGCAGGCGCTGATTGACGGTGGAGATCTCGTCTTGGGCCCGTTTGCGCTCCACGGCGTAGCGTAACGCTCGCCCCAGCTGAGTGGGAGCGTAGTGTCCCTTAACCAGAAAATCCTGCGCCCCGGCGGCCAAAGCCTCGAGGGCCAAGGCCTCGTCATCAAGGCCGCTGAGCACCACGATGGGGACACTGCTCGCGTCTTTTCGCACGCGGCGAAGGGTTTCCAGACCCCGTGAGCCGGGGAGGGACAGGTCCAGCAGAACGACGTCGTGAATCTCCGGCACGAGCGCCTGTAGGCCCTCGGCCAAAGTGCACGCGGTGCTCACCACGAAGGCGCCTTGGGCCCCGGACAAGGCTCGCTGGACCAACTGGGCGTCGTCGGGGTTGTCCTCGATGAGGAGCATTCGAAGGGGGACCGAGACGTCGGCCGGCATGGGGTTGGCTCCGCCGCAGTGTACTTGAGTACGCTAGCGCTCTCTGCTCCTGGGCTCAAGAACAGCGCCTAACTTGAGACGGACCCCGGGGGTCTTTCGCTACGTTCGTCGTCTCCGGACCGTGGTCAAGGCTGCCTGCTTTGGTGGCCGCTCGTGGCCATCTTGGAGTACAACAGGCCAAGAGCAACTCGAGCCCCGTTATTGGGAGCGCAGCCCATGATCACCATCCCGCGACCTCGTCGAGAGTTGCGCGTTCGCGACCTGCCCGGCGCTTTGGTGATCCAAGATCCGACCACGGGCCAGAGCGTCCATCTCGGGCGTGAAAGCAGCGCGATCTGGATCGCGTTGGCGGCCGGACACGACACCCCTAAGGCCCTCTGTGCCGCTGTCGCGGATCTCTCCCCCGCCCTCATTCGACTTCGACTGCAGCAGCTCCGCGAAGGTCTATTACTGGACGACGATCTCTGGCGCCGAACTGCGCCCGTCTTCGAAACGAAGGCACCACGCACCGACTCCCTCCCCCTGCGCCTTTCGCCCGCACTGCAACATCGCTGCGTGGGATGCGGGGGCGCTTGCACGGGGGTAGAGATCGGACCGGTGTCCGCGCCGACCCTCAGCACCATCGAGGAGCACCGTCTCTTCGAAATGGTGGACGGCGGACGAGTCGCTGCGGATTGCGTCAATTCTCGACCCTACGGCGCCGAGGAGGCGATGTTCATGAAGCGGTCCGAGAGTCGCTGCGTGATGTTGACCGCAGAGAATCGATGCGCCGTGCACACGGCCGGGACCGCTGAGGCCAAGCCCGGCGTGTGTCAACAGTTCCCCTACACCTTCACCCGTGGCCGTGACGCCATCTATGTCAGCCTTCAAATGGAGTGCCGGAGCCTGACTGCGGCCTTGGCGAGCGGCGCCGAAGAAGAGCCGGAGGCCCTATTGTCCGCGCTGCGAGTGCACTCAGAAGGCCCCATCGTCAATGTGCTCCCGGACCCGATTCGGTTAGCGCCGGGCGTCTATGTCACCCAGGCCCGATACCTGGAGTGGTGGGCCGATCGAGAGGGGTCCTCCTTGACGGAGATGGCCGACGGCGCCATCGGTTGGGTCCTCAGCCTGACCGGCGGCGAGGCGCCGGAGTGGCTGTCTACACCCCATTGGGGGGCAGCGGAGGCCATCGACGCGGGGAACATCCGCGCAGCGCTCTTACAACAACTCGGCGGCGCGGCGGCGCTCCTCGGTCAAGAGGCCGCCAAAGGGGGCCGGCTGGTGGAGCAAGAGCAGACCGACTTACTCCGAAAAGCCCTATTGATCGCCGGTGGACACGTTCTCTTGAGCCCCACCCATTGGCGTGACGAAGACGGTCCGGTGCTCCTCCGTAAGGTGGTCACCGCAGCGTCCGCCGGGCACGATCTGGTGCGGGACGGCGACCTGCTCTACGGCATCGGGCGACTCCAATTGGTGCATTTGGTGACCGTGGCGATGAGCCGGCTCCGTGCGATTCAGGCCGGGCGGGTATCCGTGACGGATCAAGACGTAAATGACGCGTTGGTGATCACCAACGTCGTCCTCAGGAATCCATACGTAGAACAGTGTCTGCGGATGGGGGGCGCCGCGGTGCGCGCCTTCGCCGCGCCGAACCTGCCCTACGCGGCTTGGATGGGTGTGCCCCATCCGTCCTTGCTGACGGACGCAGAAGGGTCGGAGGGCTAGGCGTCAGCCTCTATTCTGCGGGCTTGGGCGCCGGAGGCTGCGTCTCCGCTGGACCGGGCGCCGCCGGCGTGGACGTCGGCGTAGGCTCCGTGGGTGGCGTCTCCGCCGGCGCGGTGACCCCCCCGTCAGGAGACTCGGATACCCCGCCGTCGGGCGGAATCTTCTCGCGATAGCCGAAGAGCAGATGCGCCTCTTCTTCGCGGGTCAGGGACACGATGACCTTCTCGTCTTTGAGGGTGTAGAGCCGTGTGTTGACCGTGATGAAGCCCTTGGCCTTGACCACCACGTCCCGGGGACCTGAGTTGTAGGGGAGCTCCAGCTCCAGCGGCGTCAGGCCCAACTTCTTTCGCCCGTAGTAGACCCACGCGCGCTTCCGCGGGGTCGTGTTGACGATGATCTTCACCTTGGCGGGTGGTGGGGGCGGGGTGACGGCCTTACCGCCCTCCGCCGCCGCCGTCGCGGCCGGGGGATCCTGAGCGAGCGCGAGACCGCCCAGGGTCAACACGACGAGCGCGCAGGCCAATCGAAGCCTCATTTGGGCGCCTCCCCGTCTGCCGGTTCTTTCTTCTTCTTCTTCTTCCTGCCCACCTCGGGCAGGTCACCGGGATATGACTCTCCGGGGATCTTCACATAGCCCTCGAGGGGCTTTTTGAGGTCACCCTTGATGTCCCCTTTGAGGACCGTGACGGGGAGGGGCGGGTCCAAGGTGTATTGGAAGCCACGGGACGGGATGCGGACCTCGAAGACCTCGCCGTCATAGAGGAACTGGCGCTTGTGCCTCATGGTCTGGTCCCCCGAGATGGTGTGGGGACGGTGGTCCAGCAGAAAGCCGTACATGCGGACCGCGTGGTGATTCATCAGTCGATGACACCCGTGGGAGAATCGCTGCGAGCTCATGATGGACATATAGTCCGATGAGCCGTGGGCTCGAATCCCACGGTCGTGGTCGGGACGCCCTTTTCGGCCGGGGATGACGAAGTATCCGGCCACGAGGCCATAGGCCGAGAGGTAACCGGGGCCCATCTCGGCGTAATTGACGATGCCCTGTTTCTTCCCGTTGACGTACCGCCGCTTGGCCAAGCTCTTGAGGGGGGTGCTCTCCGGGGCCACCCAAGTAGGCCCGGCGATGACCTTACGAATGACCCGATTGCCGATGTCGGAGCCCTTGTAACGCAGGTAGACGTAGCCGTTAGAGGCCTGCTCCGTCCGCCAGCCACCGATGGTGGTCGGCCACCGAACCAAGCGAATCTTCTGGTCACGATAGGTCAGATAGAGAGACGCCTTGGGCATCTTTCGCCGCGGCTGTCGCAGCTTCTTTCCGTTCTCTTTATAGGGGATCTCGTACCAGACGTCCCCGCGGTCTACGACGAGCTTCAACTCCATATTGTCACTATAGTATTCAGGCTTGGACGGGAATTTGACCCCCAGTCGCAACCACTCCATGTCTTCCACAGACCGTCGCTGGAAGAAGGCCAAAGTCTTCTCGGCTGTGTCCAACCCCAGCTGACGGGTCGCCGCCTCGGTGAACTCGTCCATCAGGTTTCGCACCACGTAGGTCTTTCCGTCGGCGCCTTCGTAGGTCGGAGCCTTTCCACGGATGGCGGTGCTCCCGTCCTCCAAAATCCCCGTGGCGGCGAAGACTCGCTCCTGCAGCACGCGGACAAAGGTCAGATAATTGGTCTGCACCGGCGGCTGAGCCATGAGCTTCATGGTCTTCTTCCGCAGATTGGTGTGCTCGTAGATCTTATTCTTCCGCTGAAAGCGGCGGACAGCGAGCCGAAGGCCGTGGTCCAATCGGCCGGCCTTGTGACGATACCGCTTGTGGTTGTGCCCATCGCAATCCAAGCGTTTCTCGATCTCGGTCAGAACCCGCAGCTGGAGTGTGTCCCGATCCACATAGGCGATGTCGTCCTCCAAGTCGGGCTGGGCTGCGCGGAGAGCCCCATAATCGGCCGCATTGGCTGTCTTCATAGCCGCCGCCAACTTCTTCTTGAGGCTCTTGATCTTCCTCCGATGCTTCCGTGTCTTGCGGTCGTTTCGGTAGGTGAGGCCCTCCATCCGGCCGATAAGGGCGTAGTCGATCTCCTTTAGACACGCCTTCTCGGCGTCGGTGACGAAGCGGTCTCTGATGATGCCCATGCTGGGAGGAATCCCGAAGACCTCGAGAAAGTTCTTCTCGTCGTCGTTGCGAAGGGGCAATCCGTCACCGTCGGTCTCGTCATTGGCCAAGCCGAGGAAGATGAGCCGGTACCGATTGACCATCACCGCACCGTCTTCACCCTTGGCCTCACGAAAGATGCGCGGCGTCCACCCCCGAGAGAAATCCACCTCGGTATATCCCGCGGCCTTGGCCGCGTCCCGAGAGACCACCCTCTCCTGGCCATCGATGACCACCAGCACCCGCTCCGTCGCGGGCAGGTCATCCCGATGTCGGAGGGGGTCGATGACCGGTTCGGGGGCCGCATCCGGCGCCGGCGCCGCGTCGAGGACTACGGCTGCGTCCCCTCCCACGCCTTCGGGCGGCGTGTCCCCACACCCGATGGCCAAGATTGCCAAGATGCTCGAAATGAAAGCGTGTCGACGCATCGACTCCTCGAATTGGGGTCCCGTGCAGACCCTCGTCACTCTTTGCGTATCGCCTCATCTCCGGTTCGCGGCCCACAGTCAAGGGGGCTTGGCACCCAGAGGGCAGGTGTCGCGAAACCAAGACACCTAGAAGTGGGCCTAACCACACGAGGTCGTGGAGTCGAGGTCACCTTCAGGCGCGAAGTTAGGCTGGCAACCCCCGAGAATTACGAGAGTTGTGCGCACTATAACGCCTCTGGATCGACGCCGAAACCCCGTCGTCACCCGATTTGGCACACCCCATGCTTTATAGAGAAAGCGAGCGGCGAGGTTCTCCCCTAATTATCGCCTCGTCGCACATTTTAAACCGGTCGCGTCCGAATCTCCCCGGTGTCCTTCTCCTCTCCCCCGGACGCGGCCGGCTTTTCTTTTCTTCCTATTTCTTCGCTGCCGGCGCAGGCCACTTCTGGTACTTGGCCGCCGGTGCCGGTCCGGCAAAGACCTGTATCGCCACCGAGGGTGCGTCGCCGTTGGTGAACGTCACCTCGGCGTTGGCCGGCATATAGACGGTGCTCCCGGCCTTTACCGTATGCTTTTGCCCATTGACGGTGATGGTGCCGCCCCCCGCCAAAAAGTGGATGTACTCCTCCGTTGCGTCCCGATGGAGGGGCACCTTGGCCCCGGGCGCAAGCTCGAGACGACCCAAGAAGGCGTTCTTTCCCTGGGCCAGGTGTACGATTTTGGCCTTGCCGCTGGGCGCGACCTGGGTCTTGGCGTCTTCAGCGTGAATCACCGCGTGGGGCGCAGTCTTGGGCGCCTCTTGGCCATGGGTGATGGCCGGAGCCGCGATGAAAAGAGCGAGAATGAGCGCGCGCATATGAGCCTCCGCATTTGAGCAGCGGCCATGGTTGCGTCAACGGGACTCGATCTGCAACTCGTAGGTGTTGCTGCCGCTGCCGAGGAGCCCGATGCGCAGGAGATAGCCTCCATCGTTGGCGCGATCAGGGACTAAGAGTTCGATTCGGCCGTCCTCCCCCACCACCTCACTTCGATAGCGTCCACGGCGGGCGACCACCTCCGCGACGAGGTCCCCCCCGAAGGCCGGATAGGTGATGGTGATGCCCACCTCGACGTCGCGGTCCTTCTCGAACTCGAAGTAGTCATCCGCGCCCGCGCAGGCCACCAAATCGACGATGTCGGCCCTGGCGGGGATAGATACGGGTCGGTCCGGGTCATGGTTCGGCGCGAGGGCGTCATCTTCGCAGGTCATCATCGAGGTGTCGGTGGTGACCCGATAGCGGACGTCTTCGCTGCACTCGGGGCAGCTGACCACGAAATAGAGGGGGCCTTCGAAGCCCTGGTATTCGAAGCCCATAGGCGCCGTGCCCCCGCCCTGAGCGTAGACCTGATCGCTGTCATCCTGGAGCCGCCACTCTAATTGGGCCTCGTCCAGGGGCACCAAAGAGACCCGACCGGGGGCGTTCTCCGGTCGCCGACGGATATAGTACCAGTCGGTGTCGTCACTGCAGATGCGCCCCTGTAAATCGGCGCCGTTGCCACCCAAAGTGGTGGCCTCATCAGGCCCGCCGTTGGGCTCGAAAACGTCCATCCCGCACGCGCTGGGCGCCACCTCGGGCACCTCCACCCGATAATCCGCCGCCTCCGCGTCGGTCGCCAACCGGATGAATCCCCCGCCAGGGGGCGCGGGCAAGATGATCGTGCCGCTGGGCCCGCCGTCCCGAGCCTCGAGGGGCTCACCTCCGGGCCCGAAGGTCTCAGCGCGCACCACGCCGTCGGCGTTGATGACCACGCGATCGCCGGGCGGGAAGAAGACGAAGTAATCCACGTCCGTGGGGCAGAGACTGCCCTGAACCGGGCTGCCCACAGAGACCGTACCCAACACCATCTCGTCGAGGGCGTCATTGGGCTCGTATTCGTCCAGCCCGCAGGCCTCCTCGGGGCAGCCTGGGTCACCGGGCGTACACGGGCCCTCCTCGACACATCGACCGGGCGGCACACAGACACCGTCCGGGCAGTCCTCGTCGTCGCCGCACTCCGGTGGTGGGAGACACTGACCGTCCCGGCAGACCAGCCCCGCAGGGCACTGCGCGTCATCAACACAGCCGGCGCCGCGCAGACGACAGGCCCCTCCTACACAAACATAGTCCTGGGCGCAGTCCCCATCGTCGGCGCAGACCGCCGGGGGTGTATGGCAGCGATTCTCCAGACGGTCGCAGATCTGCTCTGGTCCACAGTCCGAGTCCACCCGGCAAACCCCGTCCTCGGGCAAAACTCGAAAGCGCTGAGCGCTGGTCCGGCTGCTGCCCCCTGGACCCGTCGCCTCTAAATAGAGGTGCACCACCGCGCCCGCCGGCGCCCCGGGGAGGTGACCCACCCAATGATCTGTTCGGGCCTCCGCCATGGGAGAGGCTTCGAAGGGTTGGGGGGGCAGCCCCGCGCCGTCTGCCACCGACCAGCGAATCATCACCTCCGTGGCCGATCCCGCGGTGATCGCCGTCACCCGATAGGGGCCGAGGGTGTCGCCGGTCCGGTCCTGGGGATACGCCACCTCCACCACCACCGGCGCCGGCGCATCGCACCCGGTAGAGCACAGGAGCCAGGAGAAGAGCAGCCCGAGCACCCTGACCCGATGACGTCTCGGGTAAGGGGAGTGGGTTAGGGGGCCACGCATATGAACACCTCTGCCGTTGGGTCATCCATGTCATCAGGGGTACCACGGTCCCATACTGGGAGAGAAATCTCGGCGCATGTCGCCGCCGGGCTGCACCCGGTCTCGACCCCATGGGGCCTACAGCGTTCGACGCAGCCGCCGAGGCACCAACCGCTTTGACAGTCTTCGCCCTCCACACACGGGGTCGCCCCAAGGCCCGGGCCCAGAGGGGTCCGACACTCGCCGCGAAAGCCGGTTCGGTCTCGGTCGGGGCGAGGCACGCAGACCTCTCCATCGGGGCACGCAGTCTCCGGGCAGGGGTCGCCGCTGCCCCGGGCCGGTGCGCAGGCGGCCAAGCCGGCGAAGAGATCATCCACGCGCGTGAGGGTCCCTCGATCGTCAGTAAGGTACAGCTCGGCTGCGTAGCAGCGCTCACCGGGGGGGCAGTCGTCACCCTCCAGTCGACAGGGCCCCCAACACCGACCATCCAGGGCCAACCCCGAGTCACACGCGTCCGCGTCGTCCGTAGACGCGTAGGCGCCCAGGCCCGCAGCCGGGGCGCAGTGCAGATCGAGAGCGAGAGGTCGGCCCGCCGGGCCGGGTACGCAGCGGGTATCGGCGGGACACTCATCATCTGCGGCACAGGGCGGCAAGATGGGTCGACACCCCAAGACGGTGACGACGGCCCCGTCATCGGCGGGCACGTTCACCGGCGCGCAGCGGGCTCCGGGACAGCGCTCATCGGAGACACACGCCGTGAAGCACTGCCCGTCCACACACCAGCGCGAGGCGCAGTCCTCGGCCGCTTCGCAAGGGGCCGCCGGTGGCGCCTCTCCCTCGGAGAGTCGACAGCGTAACGGGCCCGAGAGCAGGTCTAAGGCGCAGACCTGATCCGGCGGACAGTCTATGCCCTGAAGGCATCGCGCGCCCACACAGCGCCGACGCGCTTCGTCGCAGGTCCCATCACCGCAAGCCTCGTCCTCGCGCCGACAGCCCACGCGACACACCCCCTGGTCCGTGCAATATCGGTCAGGTGGGCAATCACCATCGACTCCACAGGGCTGCAAGGAGCAGCGTCGGCTCTCCGGGTCGCAGGCGCGCCCCTCACCGCAATCTCCGGCGATGAGACGGCAGCCCTCTAAACAACGGCCCTGGGCGCAATATCGGCCGGTTGGACAGCCTTCGTCCATCTCACATTCGCCTACGGGCGCCGCGTCCGGGCAGCCACCGTCAGCGCAGGAGACGATGGCCACCAAACATCGATGGGTGTTGAGATCGCATACGCTGGGCGCGCACTCTTCATCGGTGGTGCAATAGCCGGCGGGACGCCCCCCGCACCAGCCGTCGAAACAGACCCGGCGGCGCCCACAGGCGGCGTCGGCCACGCATTGACGGACATCGCAGACGCCCCACAAGCAAATCTGCCGAGGTCCGCAATCCCCATCGCCCACGCAGGGCTCAACGGCGACGCAGCGACGGTCCAGACAGCCGAACCCGGGGGCGCAATCGTCAGCAGCCTCACATTCGAGTTGGGGGGGATCGCTGCAGGCAACGGTGATCGAGAGCAACAGCCAAAGAGACCAGAAGCCCCTCAAGGCACCTTCTCCCGGCCGTTTTCGTAGGTGGCCTTCCGCCATGGGGTGCCGTCGCTTCGCCACCACACCCAATCCCCCGCCCGCTCACCACCTGCGTAGCGTCCCTCACCGCGTTTCTGGACACCTCCAGGGTAGTAAGTGGCCCACTCGCCGTGGGGTTCGCCGTCCACATATTCCCCCGACTCTTTCTTGGAGCCGTCGGGGTGGAAATACGTCCATCGGCCGGTCTTCTTATCCCCTTCGTAGCGACCGGCACCGGCCTTGCCGCCGTTGGGGTGGTAGGTCTCCCAATCACCGCTCATTTCACCGGCGATGTACCGCCCAACGAACCGTTTGCCCCCATCACGGAAGCGCCCCGTCCATTTCCCTGCGGGTCGGTCCACTTCGTATTTGCCGGTCAACATCGGCTCGCCGTTGTCGAAGAAGACCTGCCAGTCTCCTTCATGGATGCCCTTCTCGAAGTCCCCGCGCTTCTCCACTTGACCGTTGGGGTGCCACCAGGTCCAACGCCCCACCTTCAAGTTCGTGGGCTGGGCCTCTTCGGAGGGTCGGCAGATATGGCACCCCGCGCTGCGGTTCTCCTGATCGACGTTCCATTCACCCGAGCGCGCCTCGCAGACCTTTCGATCGGGGTCTTGCTCGACCCCATTGTCGTACTCGATCTCGCGCCATCTCTCGCCGGAGTACCACCACCCAGTCCAGGTGCCGTGATTGCGACCGTTTCGATAGGGGCCCTCCCCCTTCT
>PVBE012962623.1_pt1 | contig 10984 bp, 8 predicted proteins | sample 1631181 | NCBI WGS metagenome assembly PVBE01 (sample SAMN08397723, study PRJNA350692) | Marine metagenome, whole genome shotgun sequencing project. | isolation source: water | place: Pacific Ocean | collected 2012-04 | reverse complement strand
TTCGCCGAGTTGCGCCACCGTCTCCTGGATGACCTTCCCGTTGCGACGAACCGAACGGACGAGGCGCCAGTAGACGTGCTTCTTGCCGTCCTTCCGACGAACCGAGTGTCGCACGTACACCCTGTGTCTCGACATCGTCCAGGAAGTCGGTGAGTCGCCGCTGCAGCAACCGTGCGCTGGCGGCCAAGGAGGTCGAAGGGCTGCGGAGGCTCTCGTCCGCGAGAACCCCGCAGAAGTCGCGCAAGGCGGCGAGCTGCTCTTCGGGGGTCGATCGGGCGCGTGTGTGCAAGCCATCGCCGGGGGCCTCGAGTACGAATCCGATGTCCGAGAGGATCCCGAGCTTCTTTTCCTGGTTGCCAGGAACGTAGTCAGCGAGGGTGATGGTCTCTCCCACCGAGGGCAGCGCGTCCAAGCGTTCGCTCGTGCGCTGGGCCGCCTCGATGTCAGACGCCACCGAGTTCAAGAACCAGGGCGTCGTCTCGCGCAGGCTGAGCAAGTCGTTGAAGGCTTGAACCGATTCGGTGCTCGGATCGCGCAGGGTGACCACGTTCGGGTCGAAGCGCGCGTGGGGGATGAGCGCGAGGGAGCACACGCCGAGCAGTGTTGCGCCAGCGAGCACCGCTCGGGGGTGGCGCTCGAAGGGCCGCCACCAGTCGCGCTGGAAACGCACCTCGGCGGTCAGCTCGTCGGGGTTGACTCGCAGCCCGAAGCTCAACAGGGCAGGCAGTAGGGTCAGCGTCTGGAACAGGATGATGAACATCCCGCTTCCGGCGATCAGTCCCAGCTCGGCGACACCCCTGTTGTCGGTGGGAACGAAGACGTAGAAACCGAGAGCCGTCGTGCAGGCGCAGATGACCAGCGAGCTGCCCACGTCTCGAATGCTCTCGCGGAGTGCATCCTCGTGGGCTCGCCCGCGAAGCAGCCGATCGCCGTAGGCCATTCCGAAGTGAATCCCGAAGTCGACACCCAGCCCGATGAAGAGCACTGCGAAACTGATGGAGACGAGATTCAGATGTCCGACGGCCGCCGCGGCGAAGGCTGCCGTCCATACGAGACCCACGAGCAGTGAGCTGACGACAGCCGCCACGACTCTGGCGGAACGCAAGGCCTGCAAGAGGACGACGATGACGATGGCGAAGCAGAATGCGCCCGCGTAGACGATGTCCCGGGCGATGCTGAACATCTCGTCGTAGTTGAGTGCGGGATAACCGGTGATGCGCACCTGGATGCCCTGCTCCGATGTGAGCTGAAGATCTGTGGCGGCTTCGCGGATGTGGCTGATGGCCGAACCCGCCGGCAGAACGCTTCCGAAATCCAGGATCGGGTCGACGACGATCAGGCGGCGACGGGTGGCGTCGAGGGGTGAGTTCTCGAGCAGCAGGTCTTCCCAGGAGGCAGCCACCGGGTAGTCGCGATCCAGCGATGCGGTGGCCTGGCTCAGCTGATCGAGGATCGCAGTCCAATGGGCTGCGTCGGCCTCGCTGCGCGTGTGCGCGAGACCGCGGCGAATGATGCTGGCGAGGCTCTCGAGGCTGCGGTTGCGCTCGAGCTCGGCCAGCATGGGTTGGATGCGCGCCATCGCATCCCCGAAGCCATACAGCTCCTCCACGCTTCGATAGAGCAGGCCATTGCGCTCGAAGAACTCGCCACCGCCGGGTCGGTACACGTCCCGGTAGCGATCCGCTCGAAGGCGCAGTGAGTCGGAGAGGAGATTAGCGGCCTTGCGGGTGAGCTCGGGTGTCTCTGCGTCGACGACCACCAGCAGGGCGTTGTCGAGGTTGGGAAACAGGGCCGCAAAGGCCTCGTGATTGCGGCGCGATGGCAGGTGTTCGGCAATCAGCTGCACGTTGTCGGAGTTCACGCCCAGGAACAGGGCGGTGTAGACCCCCAGGCCGAGGGTGACGAGGAGAATGACGGCGACGATCCCTCGTGCTCGCTCGGCAACTGCGTCGATCCAGGCGCCCAGCGCCCGGGCTAGTGCGTCGTCGATCTGAGCCTTCACGTTCCCTCCACGCCCGCGTCGACGGCATTGGTCGTGTGCCGATTGGTGTGATCTCAACACACTTCTCTATGCAGCGAAAACACGGTCTGATGTGGTGCACCGAGAAGGAGAGGGGCTCGCAAACCCGCTGGGGGCGGCGAGGTGCCTGAGCTACGTTGAGGATCAGTTTCTGTCGCGCACCCGGATCCAAGTGGAATGCAGTGGCGGGACGGGGGGGATCCTTCCCGTCGTTCCCAATCGAAGCGGCAATCGTCGCGTTGCCCGAGCCCTCGGCTTCCCTGATGCATCTGACCGCGTTGGCTGTTCTGGTGGTCATGTGTCGGGCGCTGGGCAATCGACGCTCCAGTGGGGCCAGCGGCTGAACGACAGCAATGTCCTGCCCGCCGGCGCTCTGGGTCGCACTCGGGATCGCCTTGCTGAGCACTGCGGGCGGGTGTTCCGAGCCTCACGAGCCCGAACCGGAGAGTTCGCTCGTCGAGCCCGTAGCCGATTCGGAGCAGGTCGCGGAAGAGCCCGGCGCGCTCCTCGAAAGGCGCGTGAAGACCTTGAAGCGAACTCGCTACTTCGAGGAATGCTCGATCGATGAGAGCAGCTACCGCGCCATCGAATGCATGCGTGCGAAGGACGCTGGAGTGATTCCGGAGCCGCCGCCCCATTGCCGTGAGTTCTGGGCCTTGAAGCGCGACTATCGGCTCGAGTACGACTGCGCTCAGCCCGAGAAGCCCAACACGTGTGCGGAGTACTTCGCTCGAAAGGAGCGGCTCGGGCTTTGAAGAGCTCGCTGCTCGGCAGCGCATGCGACCGCATGAGTCGAGCAGGTGGGCAGTCGAGCAGGCGAGCAGGCGAGCAGGAACGTCAGTTCGCTCTTGTAGGAGACGAGTGCTTCTGCCGCCACTGGCGCGCGAGCTTCTGTGCTGTCTCGATCTGTTCTCTCGTCATTCGTCGAGTCAGTTGTCGAACCAGCGCGATGCCTTCTTCCCGCTCTTGTGCAGCCGCAAGATTCCACCACATATAGGCGCGAACATCGTCTTGAACGACGCCATCACCCAGGTAGTACTTGGACCCGAGGCTGAACTGAGCAAACGCATTGCCTTGCTCCGCTGCCCTTCGAAACCACCTCACCGCTTCTTCCCGGTCTTCCTCGATGCCTTCACCGTTGTCGTACTTGAGTCCCATCATGAGCTGAGCACTCGCATTGCCCTGGTTCGCCGCCCTGCGAAACCACTCGACTGCTTCGGCATCATCGTTTGGGACGCCTTTGCCTTCTGAGTACATCGCCCCGAGCTTCATCTGAGCCCTCGCATCGCCTTGCTCCGCCGCCTTGCGAAACCACTTCACCGCCTTGCGATCGTCCTGCTCGATGTCTTCGCTCTCTTCGTACATCAGACCCAAACCATATTGAGCCGGCGCAAGCCCTTGCTCCGCCGCCATTCGATACCAGCTGAGTGCCTCGGCATCGTCCTCTGCTACACCATTACCCTTGTCGTACATGGTCGCGATACTCAATTGAGCCAGCGCATCCCCTTGCGTCGCAGCCTTGCGCCACCACTCGAGCGCCTCTGCATCATCCTTGGCAACACCGTCCCCCCGGTCGTAGATCATCCCGACTGCAAACTGGGCCGGCGCGAGCCCTTGCTCCGCGGCCTTGCGCCACCACTTCAGCGCCTCTGCACTGTCTCGAGCGATGCCTTCGCCCGTGTAGAACTTCTTCCCCAGCTCGAACTGAGCCTCCACATCCCCACGCCTCGCCTTCGTCAGAAGGTCAGCATCCGCCGGCCCACAGAGCGACGAAACGACCGCCAGCGCCAGCAGAAGGAAGCCGCCAGCAAGAAATCTGGCCAGAGACGTCGTCATTGCATGTACCTCTCCACCCCACCACTCGCCACCATTCGCCCGCGCACGCTCGAACCAGAAGATCGCCTCGAACTCATCGACAGATCCGGTCGGAGCATCGTGTTATGGGCGACGATCAACACTAGCCGTCACAGATCCCCCGAGCATCCCGCCGCTACTCAGCGCAAGCCGGCGGGCAGCTCCGTCCCCGTCCAGCGCGGCGTCCGCTTCTCGCGAAATGCCTTCATGCCTTCGCGGAAGTCCGGCTGCTCCATCGTCCAGCGCAGGTAGTCGAGCTCCTCAGCCCGTGCGGAAAGGCGGTCCGAGCACTCGAGGTAGGAGTAGAAGAGCCGCTTCGTGATCGCGGTCGAGCCCGGCGCCGTGTTCTCGGCGATGTCATGCGCGATGGCCTGCGCGGCGGGCAGCACCTCCTCGACCGGCAGGGCGCGCGAGACGATCTTCATCTCCGCCGCCTCGCGGCCGCTGAACAGGCGCCCGGTCAGCAGCAGCTCCAGCGCGCACGAGGCGCCGATCTGCCGGGAGAGCAGCCACAGCGAGTTGCCCTCAGGAAGGAACCCGCGCCGGTTGAAGACGAACCCGAGCTTCGCGTCTTCCGCCGCCAGCCGGATGTCCCAGAGCATCGGGTAGGTGAGCCCCAGGCCCACCGCCGCGCCGTTGATCGCGGCGATGATCGGAGTGCGCATCTGCCAGGGGCGGAAGGATGCCGAGGACTCAGTGGAACGCCAGTGCTGGGGCGCGACGTCGCTCGGGGGCAGGCCGCCCTCGATGTCGACGCCCGCGCAGAAGGCCCGGCCCGCGCCGGTGACGACGATGGCCCGAACCTCGTCGGCCCGGTCCAGGGCGCCGAAGGCCTGTGGCAGCTCGGCGCTCATCGTGTGGTCCAAGGCGTTCATGCGGTCGGGCCGGTTGAGGGTGAGGGTCGCGACGCCCCCGTCGACCTCGACCAACAGGGTCTCGTAGTTGTGCGGCTCCATTTCTACCTCGTCCCTCAGATGTTTCGCTCGCGGCCTTTCCAATAAGGCTCGCGCAGCTTGCGTTTGTACAGCTTTCCGTTGGTCAGTCGCGGCAGCTCGGCCTCGAAGTCGATCGAGCGCGGCAGCTTGAATCCGGCCATGCGTTCGCGCGCCCAGTCGAGGATCTCCCGTTCCAGATCGAGTCCCGCCTCCGCATCCGGCGCGAGCTGCACGGCGGCCTTCACCGCCTCGCCCCATTCCGCGTCGGGGATTCCGAACACGGCGACGTCGTCCACCGCCCCGTGCTCGATCAGAACCGCCTCGACCTCGGCCGGGTAGATGTTCACCCCGCCCGAGATGATCATCTCGGAGGCCCGGTCCGCGAGATAGACGTACCCCTCGGCGTCGATGGAGCCCATGTCGTGGACCGTGAAGGTCCCGGGCTCGAGATACGCGTCCCGGGTCTTATCGGGCGCGTTCCAGTAGACGAAGGGCTCGGGGTCCAGCGTGTTTCGACAGAACAGACGCCCCACCTTGCCGGGCCCGAGGCGCTGCCCCGCTTCGTCGAGGACGAGGATCTCGTAGCGCTCGAGGGCCTTCCCGACGGTGCCCGGATGCTCGAGCCACTGCTCGCTGGTCGCGATGCAATAGGCGCCGCCCTCGGTCGAGCCCCAATACTCGATCAGTCTCGGCCCCCACCACTCGAGCATGCGCCGCTTCACCGCGATCGAGACGGGTGCGGCGCCGTGGAGCACGCAGCTGAGCGACGACGGATCGAAGGCCGCGCGCTCCTCGTCGGGGAGGGCCAGCATGCGCGTCATCATGATGGGCACGAGGTGTGTGGTGCGCACCTTCCTCTCCGTGATCAGCCTCAGCAGCTGCGATGCGTCGAAGCGCGGCATGATCAGGATCGACGCTCCGATGTTGAGCTCCATCGAGGCGAATCCATAGGGCGACCCATGGTGCATGGGGCCGCTCACGAGATGTGGTCCGCTGCCCGCCATCTGGAAGCTGCGCGCCGCCCCCGCCAGGAAAGCCAGATTCTCCGCGATCGTCGGCACCATCGGCCGTACGATGCCCTTGGGGCGACCGGTGGTGCCGCTCGTGTACAGCAGCTGGCTGCCGGCCGGCGAGTCGAGGGGCAGCGCTGCGCTGTCGGCGAGGGCCAGCGCGCGATCGAGTTCGGGACCCGCCGTGAGGGTTGGACAGCGCGTCTCGATGGCCTCCGCCTGGGTGCCGAGCGCCGGGTCGACGAATAACGCGCGGGCCTGCGAGTCCTCGAGGATGTAGCGCATCTCGTCGGGGCTGAGGTGCCAGTTGATGGGCGCGAGGTTTACGCCGGCGAACATCGAGCCGAGCATGAGCTCGACGAACTCCACCCGGTTGCCCATCAGCATGGCCGCGTGCTGGCCCGGCTCGAGCTGCCACTCATCGCGCATCCAGTGCGCAATGCGCCAGGCGCGCTCGACCAGCTCGCCGGCGCTGCGCGTGCGGGTCAGGTCGTCGAGGGCCAGGCCGTCCGGTTCGCGCTCCGCGCGCTCGAGGATGTCTATGACTCGGCCTCCCGCGCCTTGCCCTGCGCCTTGTCCTGCAGCTTGCCCGGAGGCGCCCAGCGCGGCTCGCGCTTCTCGGCGAAAGCGACGGTCCCCTCGCGATCGTCGGGGTGGCCCCAGAAATCTGTCACGAGCCCGATGCCCATGTCGAGGGATTCTCGCAATCCCATGTCGAGGGAGCGCCACATCGCTTTCTTGCTGGCCATCATCGCTCCGGGCGAGTTGCGCGCAATCTTCTCCGCCAGGGCCTGGGCCTCGTCGTGCAGCTCTTCGGGCGGATCGACGATCTGGCTGATCATCCCGAGCTCGCGGGCGCGCTCGGGACCGAACTGCTCGTGGCGGCCCGTGAATACCATGCGCGCGACGGCTTCGAAGGGCATGCGCCGGATCAGGCCGATCGGCTCCAGGGCCGACACCTGTCCGACCGAGACGTGGGGATCGAGGAATACGGCGTTGCTCGACGCGATCACGATGTCCGCGCCCATCACGAAGTGGAGGCCGGCGCCGGCGCAGGTGCCGTTGATCGCACAGATCACGGGCTTCCACACCCCGTTGTCGATCGCGGTCAGCCGACCCTCGTAGGAGTCGGTCTGCTTGCGAGGCCCATCGCCGCGCAGGTCGGAGGGCTCGCTCGCGACCTCCTTCACGTCCATGCCCGTCTGGAACCCGCGCCCCTTGCCGGTCTGCACGATCACACGGACGTCGTCGTCGTCGGCCAGCTCTCGCCAGGCCAGGGGCAGCTCGCGCCCCATGACGCTGTTGATGGCGTTCATCGACTCGGGTCGATCGAAGATCAGCCAGCCCACGCGGCCTCGCTTCTCGACGATCAGTGTCTCGTATCCCATGGCGTTCTCTCTTCGATACGATGCGATGCGACGCGATGCTACGCGACGCGTGCGCTGCGGGCCGGGCGAAGCGAGCTCAGGACGCTGCGTCGACTACGATGTCCGCGACGCGTCCGATCATTTCGAAGCCGGCGCCCAGCAGCAGCTCGTTGCTCTTCACGCGCTTCACGAACAGGTGCACGTCGTGGTCCCAGGTGTACCCGATCGCACCGTGGGTGTGGATCGCCTGGCTGGCCACGAATGCGCCGGGCGCACCGGTCTCGATCTTGGCCATCGCCACCGCGAGCTCGCGCTCGTCGAGGTCCTGCTCGACGGCCAGCGCGGCGAAGTAGATCGCCGCTCGCATCTTCTCGACGGCCGCGCCCATCTCGGCCACTCGCACCTTGACGGCCTGGTTCGCGCCGACGGGTCGGCCGAACTGCTCGCGCTGCTTCACGTAGTCGGCGGTCATCTCCACGAGCCGCCGGCTCGCGCCCTCGGTCTGGGCGGCGAGCAGCACCCGCCACTCGTCGACCGTGCGCAGGATCTCGGCGCTCGCGTCCGCGGCGCCGAAGAGCGGAACCCGCGCGGCGCCTTCGAGCTCGAGATCGAAGCGACGCACGCTCTCGTCCATCGCCTGGCGCGCCCGCCAGGCGACGCCCGGGGCATCGCAGGCCACAACGAAGAGGCCGGCTCCGGCGCCGCCCCACTCGGCCTCGACGAGGCAGTGATCGGCCAGGGGACCGAAGGGCACACTGCGCAGCAGGCCCGTGAGCCGGCCGTCGCCGGTGCTCCGCACGCCGTCGTCGCCGTCGTTGACCCCACCGGCGGAGGAGGCCGCGACAGCGAGCGTGACGCTGGCGCCCTCGGCGATCTCGCGAAGCAGCTGGCTGCCCGCGTCGCTCGCCGCCCGTTCGGTCGCCCGCCCGGCGGCGCGCGCCGCCAGGAGCGTTTCGCACAACGGAAGGTGCAGAACGCCGCGGCCCGTTTCGATGGCGATGACCGCTGCCTCCTCGAAGCCGAGCCCCATCCCCCCCGCGGCCTCGGGCGACGCGGCGGTGGTCCAGCCCTTCCCCGCGAGCTGCCGCCACAGCTCGGGGTCGCGGCCGTCGCCGTCGTAGGCGACCTCGCGCACGCGCCCCACGTCGCCGGAGCCTACGAAGAGCTCCCGCAGCCCTTCGGCCAGCTGCTGCTGCTCTTCGGAAAGCTCGAGATTCACGGCTCGCTAGCCCCTCGGCAGGCCGAAGATGCGTTCGGCGATGATGTTGCGCTGGATGTCCTCGGTGCCTCCCTGGATCGACGTGGCTCGCGCGGCCATCCACTCGACGGGGAATGCGCCGGCGGGCGCGGCAGGCGAGCCGGGCATCTCGAGTGCGTCGACGCCGCCTAGCTCGAGAGCCAGGTCGGTGACCGACTGGTGCGCCTTGTTCCAGTACAGCTTCATGTAGGAGGTCTCGAAGCCGGGACGCGCGCCGCGCAGATAGTGGGCGAGCCAGCGCAGGTTGGCCAGCTTCATCATGCGGATGTCGATGTAGGTCTGCGCGAGCCCCTCGCGCAGGTGGGGCACGTCCGCGAGTCTGCGCCCGGCGCGCTTCGTGGTGCGGGCGTACTCGCGCAGGCGCTCCCAGAAGATCTCGTAGTTCACCAGGATCGAGAGCGTGATCACGCCGCGCTCCCAGCTGAGCAGACGGGTGGCCGCGTTCCAGCCGTCGTTCACCTCCGAGATCACGTTGTGCTTCGGAACGCGTACTGCATCGAAGAAGACCTCGTTCATGTTCGAGCCGCCGTTGATCTCCCGGATGTAGCCGATCTCGATGCCGGGGGACTTCATGTCGATCACCATGAACGAGATGCCCTTGTGCTTGGGCACATCGGGGTCGGTGCGCACGAGGACCGCGCCCCAGTCGGCTTGCTCCGCGAAGCCGCCCCAGATCTTCTGGCCCGTGATCACCCACTCGTCGCCGTCGAGCACCGCGCGGGTCTGCAGGCTCGCGAGATCCGAGCCCGCGTTGGGCTCGGAGAAGCCCTGGTACCAGACCTCCTCGCCACGCAGGATCGGCGGCAGGTAGCGCGCTCGCTGCTCCGGCGTGCCGACCTCCATCAGGATCGGCCCCACCATCTGCAGACCGACGTGGCCGGCGAGAGCCGGCGACCCGGAGCGCGCGAGCTCTTCCTGGTAGATCACCTGCTCCATCAGGCTGGCGCCGCGGCCGCCGTAGCGCTCGGGCCAGGCCACGCCGAGCCAGCCGTCGCGACCCAGGCGTCGCTCGAAGTCGCGACGCAGCCCCCACGACTCCGAGTGGGAGATGGCCTGCGTCTGGCTGGGCTGCCAGCCCTCGGGAATGTTGCGCGCGAGCCAGGCGCGAAACTCCCGGCGAAACTCGATCTCCTGGGGGCTCAGGTCGATGTCCACACGCCCAGCATGCGCGACACCGACCGAGCGCGTCAACTCATGAAACGCTTTTGCTGGCGATCGGCGGACCCGGTCCCGCGCTCCGCGAAAACTCGTGATCCGCTGAAATCATTGGGCTTTCCTGCCGCTGCGCTCTCCTGCCGCCGCGCCCGCCGCTGCGAGAGCTCCCCGACGAGCTCCCCACACGCCCTGGCAGCCGCCGCACTCGGACAGCCAGGCGTGCGCTGGCTCTCGCAGTGCGCCGATTCTCAGGTGCTCTTGCTCGCCTGCTTGATCGAAGCCCAGCGAAACGGCGAGAGCATCTGTCGCCACCAGGTCATCGGGAAGGCCGAGAGTCCGGCGATGCCGATGTCTGCAGGGGGCTCGCGATCCGACGGCAGGAAGCGGGTTCCAAAGGCGATGTCCCAGATGATCAGGTTCGAGCCGTAATTTGTGTTCGCCTCCCGTTCCGTTCGGGAGTGATGCCAGCGGTGGAGCTCCGCCATGCTGAAGATCCAGTTGAGCGGTCCACAGCGAATCGACATGTTCGCGTGCTGGAACAGACCGTGAATGGCGGAGGCCACGATCCAGAGCGAGAACACCCGGGCGTCGGCGCCGAGCGCGATCAGCGGAAGCGTGAAGCCGAGGTTCAGGAAAGTGGTGTCCACGATGTGGAAGCGGTTCGCATTGAGCCAATAGAGACGCGGCGCACTGTGGTGGGTCGCATGGAACCGCCACAGGATGTCCAGCTCGTGCATCCAGCGGTGGGCCCAATAGTGGAAGAACTCGACGATCACGAAGGACAGCGCCAGCTGAGCGACCAATGGCCACTCGGTAGGCCACAGCCCGGCACCGAAGCGCGCCGAGAGCCAGCCAGCGACGGGAAGCGCCACGAGCGCAGCGAAGGGACGAAGCGCCAGGCCCGTGGTATTGCCCGACACAAACCACGCCACGTCGGTCGCCACGTCATCATGGGAACGATTCCAATCCTTGACGTAGGGATAGAATCGCTCGCTGGCGATCACCACGGCATAGCCGAGAGCCAACGGCACGAGCAGCGCGACGAGCGGATTGGCCTCGCGCTGGTGTAGAGAGATCGCCAGGCCCACGCATCCGATCATCGTGAGCGGAAAGATCGACCAGGCGAACAAGGTCTCGCCGGGTTTCGTCAGATCGCTGGTCTTCTGCGTATCGATTGCCGTACTCATCGGTCGCTCCTCAAGCGTGATCGTCTCGTCGCCAGGGGGTCGCACCCGACTGGCCCTCTAGCCCTAAAAGGTCATTAGATTACAACGATTGAAGCGATCTCGGCGGTGTTCAAGCAGCAATCGCCGCTTCGATCGTTTCAAGTCGCTTTCTCGTGGACGGCGCGATTGCGATCCGGAGTTCTCGCCGTCCGGCGGGTC
>PVBE012732218.1_pt1 | contig 10985 bp, 14 predicted proteins | sample 1631181 | NCBI WGS metagenome assembly PVBE01 (sample SAMN08397723, study PRJNA350692) | Marine metagenome, whole genome shotgun sequencing project. | isolation source: water | place: Pacific Ocean | collected 2012-04 | reverse complement strand
CATTGAGCAGCACAGTCGGCGAGCCAAGCGCTTGGCCAAGCGCCTCGTGGCACGACGCAAGGCTGGCGGGATCCATCGCGTCGCAGCTGAAAAACTGTGCCTGGCCTCCGGCATCGGTAATCTCCTTTACGCGAGCCTCGCCGCGCTCGGCACTGCGGCCCACCACGGCAATCTTCGCCCCGGCCCCGGCCATCGCCATCGCGCAAGCCCCTCCTAGTGCTCCGGTGGCACCAATCACCACCGCAACCTCTCCGGTCAAATCAAACAGATTTCCTGACATGGCTGCGCAGTGTCCACCAGCCGATCGCTTGGTTGAAGGAAAATCCACTCCGGCCAAGCGCTTGGCCAAGGTAACTTTTTTACGTTTGCACGGCTTTAAAATCAGACGTATGGTTCGCCGCTCATGAAATGGATTCTCTTAGTGTTGGCCATTGCGGCCGTGGTTTTCCTGCAACTTAAGCCTAGCAAAGTCGGCGTGAAACGCGGCGACGACGGGCTGTATTACAAGGCCGGGGAGACGAACGTTTACACTGGCCCCGGTACCGTCTTTCACCCCAACGGAACCAAGGCACAGGAGGGGCAGATCAGCGAAGGCAAACCCACCGGCCCGTGGAAACAGTGGCACGCCAACGGCCAATTACACTGGGAGGGCAACTACAAGGACGGCAAACAGGATGGCGACTGGGTGCAGTACGACGAGACTGGCAAGCAGGTTGAGAAATTCACGTACTTCGATGGCGTCAAGCAGGCACCGGCCGACCCCACCGCCACCCAGACACCCGACAAGGCAGATTCCGCTTCAGCGCCCGCTGAAGCACCAGAAGCAAAACAAGAACCCAAAAAAGAATAATGGTGATGACATGAAACCCATTCATCTCTCCCTGTTGGCGGCGACTGCAGTCATGGTCGCCGGGTGTGCGTCGGCCAAATTCGCTGCGAACAAGCAAAAGGTCACGCGGTACGAGCCCAAGCTGTAAAAGAAGGCGAACGGCCTCTATTACGCCGCTGGCCAAGACAAACCCCACACCGGCACACACACGGCGTGGTATGCCAATGGAGAGCTGGCCTGGGTGGGTCACATGAAGGAGGGAGTTCGTCACGGCTAATACACCCAATGGCGTGCGGTGAAGGATCTCCTCCACGTGAAGGGCCAGTACAAGGACGGCGAACGCGATGGCGACTGGGGCCAATGGTATTTCAACGGGCATAAGGAGATGGCTTCCACGTACACCAAGGGCAAGGCGGGTAATATCGTCTACTATTCCGAGGACGGCGAAGTCATCCCGCACAGCGTGTATTTGGCCAAGCTCCACAGGCGAATTAATAAAGAGAGGAGACAATCCGATTGGTTGCAATCAGCTGGGGATTCACAGGGAGCGATGGGTTACTTGGGCGGCGGTGGTGGCGGCTTCGATGGCGGCTCCATCGGTCTACCCGGCGGCGGGTCTGCCAGTGACTATCACAACTCGACCATCGGCAAGTAGCCCGGCCGACAGCCCGTACGATTTGGCGGGGTACTGTTTCTTTTTGGAGATACAGCCTTGATTTGAACGGGCGTCTCGTTGATTTTCTCCGCATGAGATTTTTGCCAATTTCATGTGCGTGCGCAGCTCTGCTGGTTGGATGTGGCTCGGGGGAAACCCCGGCAACCGCGCCGCCGACTGAGCCGGCCGCCGAGACCAACACTCCCGCCGCTGCTCCCGCATCCACACCTGCTCCCGAACCGGTTGTCCAGACTGAGCCTCCAGCACCTGCCGTGGAGCCGGTGGAGCCCGTCGCTCCGGTGTCACCACCTCCGGCCGAGCCGACGGTCGATGTCGGCACAGCTCCCGCGGAAGAGGAACCGGTGGCCGTGGCTCCCGCAACGGTTGAGCCCTCCGACCCGACTGAACCGAAGATCAAGCTATCCGAAGACTTGGCGGCTCCGAAACCGCCACCGGTTGAGCCGCGTTCCACCGCAGCCATCCGAAGCGCGTTGAGGGAGCGGTTCGTGGAGGAGAACGTATTGAGATTGGTCGAGAATCGCTGGCATTTCCCCGGTGAATCGGAGCCGTACACCGGCCGTGTAAAGCGCTGGTCGGAAGAGGGTTGGAAAGTGGCAGATGGTAACTACAAAAATGGTCTACAAGATGGACGCTGGAGAACATGGTGGGACAACGGCTTAATAAGGACTGCAGTGAACATGAAAAACGGCAGGGCCGACGGTGAAGCTAAAACCTGGTACAAGAACGGGCAGATAAAAGAGGAGGGCAATTGGGTGGATGGGAAGTTCATCGCCACGGCCAAGTGGAACGAGGCCGGCGAAGAGATCCCAGTCAAATAGCCTTTGTCCGCCCCCGCTTGGCCAAGCGCCGTCTTCAAACCGCCGCTTGACGGAGGCGGATTCCAACCTATTATGCCCGGCCGCCCGCGTTGGGCGGTTTTTATGACAAGAATCGAAAGCATCCAGGCCCGTGAGATTCTCGACTCACGAGGCAACCCGACAGTTGAAGTGGAAGTCGGCCTGCGCGGAGGAGCGCTTGGCCGCGCGGCCGTGCCCAGCGGCGCCAGCACCGGCGTGAATGAGGCGCTCGAATTGCGCGACGGCGTCAAGAGCCGTTACCTCGGCAAAGGCGTCAACAAGGCCGTCAACAACGTCATCAAAAAAATTGCACCGGTACTCGAGGGGATCGACGCGACCGACCAGTTGACCGTCGACAACACCATGCTCGGACTGGACGGCACTGCCACCAAGTCCAAGCTCGGGGCCAACGCCATCCTCGCTGTATCGATGGCCAACGCCCATGCCGCAGCCGATGCCATTGGCCTGTCGCTTTACAAGTACCTCGGTGGCCCCAACTCCAAGGTGCTGCCGGTGCCGATGGCCAACGTCATCAACGGCGGCGCCCACTCGGACGCCCCGATCGACTTTCAGGAATTCATGATCATGCCCAAGGGCTTCGACACATTCAGCGAGGGCCTGCGCGCGATCACCGAGATTTTTCACGCCCTCAAGGCAGTGTTGAAAAAGAAGGGCCTCTCCACCGCAGTAGGCGATGAAGGTGGTTTTGCACCAAACCTCAACAGCGCCGAGGACGCCATCGAGGCCATCCTCAAGGCCACCAAGGACGCCGGCTACAAGCCGGGCAAGGAGATCTTCCTCGCCCTCGACGTGGCCTCCAGCGAGTTCTACAACAAGAGCACGCGCAAGTACGTCTTCAAGAAGAGCACCGGGGAAAAACTCACCGGCGCCGACCTCGTCTCGTTTTATGACGAACTGACCGCCAAGTACCCGATCATCAGCATCGAGGACGGCTGCGACGAGAACGACTGGAAGAGTTGGAAGCTGCTGACCGACAAGATCGGCGACCGTGTGCAACTCGTCGGCGACGACCTGTTTGTCACCAACACCAAGTTCCTGCAGAAGCGCATCGACACCGGCGTGGCCAACTCCATCCTCGTGAAGGTGAACCAGATCGGCTCACTCACCGAGACGCTCGACGCGGTGGAACTCGCGCACTGCAACAAATACACCGCTGTAATCAGTCACCGCTCCGGTGAGACTGAGGACGCCACCATCGCGGACATCGCCGTGGCCACCAATGCCGGCCAGATCAAGACCGGCTCGCTCAGCCGCAGTGATCGCACCGCCAAGTACAACCAATTGCTCCGCATCGAGCAGGAGCTGGGTGCCAACGCCATTTACGGCGGTAAAATGTAACATCGGCGGTCCAGACGATTTCAAAACCGCGCGGCAACGCGCGGTTTTTTTGTGCCCGGGCTTGCCGTTGGCCAAGCGCTTGGCCAAGCTCCGCGCATGAAACTTTCATCGCTATCGCGCTTGGTCATCGCGCTTGGTTTGGTTGCTGTCACTACTGGTGTTTACGCCAAGGACACCTCACTCAAGTCAGCCCTCACGTTTTATGCCTCGTTCGACAATGGCACCGATGCCGACCTGGCCAAGGGCGACAAGCGGCTCCACACGCTCGTCGACAAAAAACCCAAGGCCGGCAACCACACTGACAACCTCACGCAGTTGGCCAAGGGCAAGGGCCTCACCGGCGATGCACTGCTCTTCACCAAGCGCAACGCCAAGTGGCTGTTCTACGACGGGGCAAAGAATTTCGAGTTCAAAGAGAAAAACTGGAGCGGCACACTGAGCTTTTGGATGAAGGTCGACCCGATCAACGGACTCGACCCCGGCTACGTCGATCCCATTCAGGTCACACCGTTCACGTGGAACAACGCTTCCTTTTTTGTGGACTTCAACAAGGACGGCAATCCCCGGTCGTTCCGGCTGGGTGCGTTTGCCGATAAGCCGGTGTGGAATCCGGAAAACAAGGACGTCCCGGAGCCGCAGCGACCACTCGTGCCGGCCAAGTCGAACCCGTTCAGCAAGGACAAGTGGACGCACGTCGCTTTCACGTGGAAAAAGTTTAACACCGGAAAAAAGGACGGCGTGGCCTCGCTCTATCTCAACGGAAAAAACGAGGGCAGCATCACCGGCTGGAATCAGCAGTTTTCGTGGTCAGGCAAACCACATCGCATTCTCATCGGCCTCTATTATATGGGCCTGTTCGACGACCTCGCCTGCTTCAATCGGGCATTGACCGACAAGGAGATTAAGCGCCTCCATGCTCACCCTGCCAGCGTGGCCAAGCTGCTGAAGTAGTGTTCAGGCGGATTGGGGAGAGGGAAAAGGAATCAACCCAGCGCACTTGGCCTTGTTAAGGGCTTACTCGTTGCCGCCTTCTTTTTGGGTGGCTTGACTCAGGGGTTGGCCTTTGCGGACTTCGCTGAACTCCGGGGTGGTGATGGAGTAGGGGAAGTTGGCCTGGGTGCCGGCGGCTCCGAACTCGCCCTGCTTGTTGATGGCGATGAAATTGATGGCGAGATCCATCCCGGCCGGGTCGGTCTTGGCGATGCGGCGGATCGCCTCGGCGCAGGCCTCGGTGGGTGACATGCCGTGGCGCATGTTCTCGACGACCGCGTACGAGGCGCAGTAGCGCATGACGTTTTCGCCTAGGCCGGTGGCTCCGGCTGCACCGACCTCGTTGTCGACGTACAGGCCGCTGCCGATGATGGGCGAGTCACCAACGCGTCCCGGGATCTTTCCGCTCCAGCCGCTGGTGGAGCAGCCGCCGGCAAGATCGCCGTTGGTTTCGAGCACGATCAGGGTGACGGTGTCGTGGTTGTCCGGTTTGTCCCCCTTGCCGGGCGACGGTTTTTCTCGGGCAGCAAGCCAAGCCTTGTAGCTGGCCTCGTCTTTGGCTGGGTCGAGTACCTTCAGGCCCTGTTGCTCCGCAAACCACCGGGCGCCCCGGCCGACGAGCATCACGTGGGGGGTTTTTTCCATAACCAACCGCGCGGCAGAGATGGGATGCACCACGCCCTCGACTCCGGCGACGCTCCCGGCCTGATGCCCCGGGCCGTTCATGATGCAGGCGTCAAGTTGCGGAACGCCGGCGGCATTGGGCTTGCCGCTCAGCCCGACGGAGGAATTACCGGAGACCTCGACCAGCCGGATGCCCTGCTCGACGGCGTCCAGTGCCGAGCCGCCGCCCTGCAAAGTGCGGAGCGCGAGTTCGTTGGCCGGCTTGCCAAAGCCCCAGGTGGAGATGATGACCGGCCCGCGCTTGGCCAAGTGCTTGGCCGATGGGGTGGTTGAGCAACCGGCACCGACCGCGGCTGCTGCGGCTGCGAGTGTGGTTTGATGGAGGAAGGAACGCCGGGTTGTTTGTGTCATGACGCGGCAAATTTGAAGGCCAAGCGCTTGCGATGTCAAAGCCAAGCGCTTGGCCAAGTGCAAAAAAACGCCCGGCTGCCCGGGCGTCAACAAATGCGTTGGGTCGCCTACTTGGCTGACTCGTCCGTTTCTTTGGCGGTGGTGCCAGCAGCTTCGGCTGGCTTGGCCTCGGCGGCCTTGTTTGCCGCAACGGCGTCGTCGAATTTTTTGATGTACTTGTCCGTATTGGCCTGGAATTCGTCATCGCAGCCTTTGCAGCAGTATTTGAATTGGCGGCCTTCGTGCACAAACACGTAAGGCTTGCCCATGCTGCCCAGTTTTTTGTCGGCCACAATGCAGCTGTCCAGCGGGTATGCGATCACGTTGGGATCGACGGCTTCGCTGGTTGCGGCGGCTTTTTCACCGTCGCCGCAAGCGGTCAATAACAGACCGGCGGCGACACTGCTGAGGAGTGTTGTCCACTTGATCATAACACCGCGAACGGTTGCGCTGGTGTCGGTTGAAGTCAAATCCTTCTTTCCTGTTGGGGTCGCTTCTGGTAGCAGGCGGGCACAGGATGCCTACGGCAGAACAAAGAGAGGCCGATCCGCGCGCCACCGTCACGGGGGTGCTGCGTTGGAAGCAGGGTGCCACCGTCGAGGAACCGGACTGGTTGGCGTGTGAGGAGCCGCTGGAGATTCGCATCAAGGGCGAGTCGGTGGCGATCACCATGCGCACGCCGGGCCACGACGAGGAGCTGGCACTTGGTTTTCTGCTGTCAGAGGGAGTGATTACCGGTGCGGGGGACGTGCTGGAGGTGGCTCATTGTCAGCAGGGCGAAGCAGCACTCCACGGCAATGTGCTCAACGTATTCCTGTCGCCCCATGTCGAGGTCGACCTGACCAAGCTCAAGCGAAACGTCTACGCCAGCTCGAGCTGCGGCCTGTGCGGCAAGGCATCCATCGAGTCGGTGCAATGTTTGTTTGAGCCGCTGACTGTCCGTGAGCGGCTTATCTCTGTCGAGTCGGTCGTCTCAATGCCGGGACAAATGCGGGAGGTGCAGCAGACGTTTGAAAAAACAGGCGGCCTCCATGCGGCCTGCCTGTTCGATGCAGACGGGAATTTTCTGTCGTTGCGGGAGGATGTTGGCCGACACAATGCGGTGGACAAGGTGCTTGGTCACGAGCTGGCGTCCGGCCGTCTGCCGCTCGAGGAATGCGCACTGATGGTCAGCGGCCGGGCCTCTTTTGAGATTCTGCAAAAAGCCCTCGCTGGTCGGGTTGGAATGATTTGCGCCGTGTCCGCTCCGTCGAGTTTGGCAGTGGAGTTCGCCCGCGAGAACGGGCAGACGCTGGTCGGTTTCCTCCGGGGCGACACGTTCAACGTGTACAGCCACCCGGAACGCATCGCCGGGCTGGTGCGTTAACCTTCGCTGCCTTCCGGGAAATCGGCGTTGGTGAACACGTCGCTGACGTCGTCGTTTTCTTCGAGCACATCGACCAGTCGCTGAATCGTCGACGCACCGGCCTCGTCCACTGCGGTGGTCTGCTGGGCGATATAGGTGACTTCTGCTGACAGTGTCGCGATGCCCTTGTCCTCGACCGCCTTGTGCACCGGCTCAAAGTCATTCGGCCCGGTCACGATCTCGTAGCCGTTTTCGTCGGCGGCAAAATCCTCGGCACCGGCCTCCAATGCCAATTCCATCAGCGCATCCTCCTCGGCGGCTTCGCGGTCGATGATGATCTGTCCCTTGCGCTCGAACAGTCGGGTCACGGCACCGGCGCTGGCCAGTTGCCCGCCGGCCTTGGTGACGGCATGGCGCACGTCCGAGGCGGTGCGGTTGCGGTTGTCGGTGTTGGCATGGACGAGCACGGCTACGCCGCCCGGCGCAAACACCTCGTACGTCAACTCCTCGTAGTTTGCGCCGTCGTCATCGCCGGCCGCCTTCTTGATGGCGCGGTCGATGTTGTCGGCCGGCATATTGGCGCTGCGGCACTTGAGCAGGATCATGCGGAGGCGCGGGTTGAGGTCCGCCTCCGGTCCGCCGACTCGAACCGCAATACCAATCTCGCGAGCCAGCTTGGCAAACACCTTGGCCTTCTTGGCATCGGTGACCCCCTTCTGCCGCTTAACCTTGGACCATTTATTATGACCAGCCATGGGAAAAAATCCGCCGTAAAAACCATCCCGGCGGGCGTAAAAGCTTACCAACTAATCGCAGCCAATGGAATGAAAATTGCCCGCTTGGCCAAGCGCTTGGTTTACGAAAAAAGCCCGGACGCGCTGTCCGGGCTTTTGGAAAAGTGGATGAGCGTTTTTACAGGCTCAGGTCGACCTTGTCGCTGAGGCCGAGTTTTTTCAGGGCGGCTTTCAGTTCGTCGACCTCCTGCTTGGTGATGCCGTCTTCCGGAGCCACGCTGAGTTGCAGCTTGAGCTTGGCATCCTTCACGAGGCCGAACCGCTGCAGGATGTCCTTCTGGAATGCGGCCAACTGGTCGCCAGTCAACTCGCCGGACCAGCCGGTGCTGTTGAAAGTGACCAACTCGGGCTGACGCGGGGTCTCGACTCGCACGCCAAACTTCATCAGGCGCGCAAACTGCAACCGACTGTCAGCGGCGCCGTCAACCGGGTTACCCTTCATGTAGAGGCGCAGGAATGGGGCAAAGTTTTTTGGCCCCTTGTAGTCGGCGCCGGCCATGCTGACGAGTGAGTCGAGCTTGGCCACCTTGTTGTTTTCGAGAAATAGGAAGTGCAGACGGGTGAGCCCGTTGAGCGGGCCAAGGTCGGCGATCTCGTTGTTACCGGCCGAGAGGGTGGTGAGGCCCTTGAGCGCTGCGATGCCGTCGAGCTTGGTGATCTGGTTGTGGTCCAGATAAAGCGACCACAGCTTGGTCAGCTTGAGCGCGGGCGAAAAGTCGCTGATGCGGTTGTTGGACAGGTAGAGCGAGCGCATGTTGCTGAGCTTCTCGAGCGGCTTCAGGTCCTTCACGCGGTTGTTGGACAACTCGATGTACTGCAGCGCAGTCAACCCGGCGATCGGTGAGATGTCCTCGATCTTGTTCTTTGCGAGGTTGAGGTACTGGATACGCTTAAGATCCTTGATGGCGCTGAAGTCGGTGATTTCGTTCCCGGACAAATCCAGCGAGGCGAGCGCGCGACACTTCTCGAGGCCGCTCAGATCCTTGATGCCGGCGTTGGTGACCTTAATGGTGGAGAGATGGATCAGGTCGCCCTCGACCAACGGCTCCTTGTTGTAGCGCTTGGCGAACACAAACTTGCGTACGCCTTCCTCCAGCGCCTTGTCCTTGAAGACCGACTGCGGCTTGGGTTTCTCCTCTTTTTTCTCCTCCTGTGCGATCAACCCGGGGGTGGTGATCAGCCCCAGCGCCAGTCCGGCCAAAACCATACCTCTAGTGAACATCATGTTTTTCATGCGAAATGCGACCGGCAGGAAACCCCAATCCGCTCCCGAGGCCAAGTGTTTTTTTTGGGGGCTTGAAACCGAGATTTAAGGACAGAATACTCTTCTCGTGCCCAGCCTCTACTCACAATGGCGTCAACAGGGGATGCCGGCCGTCCTGCGAGAGGGGCACACCCCGCCGCCTGAGCATCTTCTGCAGCAAATCTGGCAGTTTCAGCGCATTCGCCGCAGCGAAATTCGCACCACCGACGGTCGCCGAATTTCGGTGCTGCATCCCGGTTTCATGAACCTCGAGGCCGGGCCGGACTTTCAACAGGCGTACATTCAGGTGGGTCGTGCTGCGCCGGTCGAGTGCGACGTGGAGATCGACGTTGCGTCCGGGGGGTGGCAACAGCACGGGCACCACACCAATCCGGCGTTCTCCGGGGTCGGCCTGCACGTGGTCTGGCAAGCCGGCAACGGCGGGCCGACCGGTCTGCCTGTGGTTGAGTTGAAGGATCAACTCGACCGCGACAAACTCACCAATCGTTACCTCCGCACACTTTGGGACCAGTGGTGGCGCGACCGCGATCGCTTGGCCAATCGCATCCTGCCAAGGGACGTGTGGACGTTTCATGGACTGCGCCCGGCCAACCGGCCCGAGCGCCGACTGGCCCTGGCCGCGTGCTGGTTGTCGCGCCCCGACTTCGTCCCCTGGCTGGACGACTGGGTTTGCCAGACAGAAAAACCAGGCCGACCCCGGCGGCGGCATTACTCGGGCACCTTACCTCCAGCGACGAGTACTGGTCGACACACTGGACATTTCGCTCCGGTCGATTTCCCAAGGCTCAACCGTTGCTGGGCGCTGGTCGGCTGCACGACATCGCCGTGAACGTCATCCTGCCGTGGCTGTATGCGCGGGCGGCGGCGGATGACAACACCGGCCTGCGCCAGCGGGTGGTGGAGCGCTACTTCGCGTGGCCGAAGGGGCAGGACAACTCACGTCTACGATTCGTCCGGCAGCGGCTGCTCGGGGTGCGGCGCATCAGCCTGCGGGGCTCGGCCGCACAGCAGGGTCTGCTGCAGGTGCAGGCCGACTTTTGCAACCGGACAAACGCCCTGTGCGACGACTGTGTTTTCCCCGATCTCGTGCATCGGCATTCGCTCGAAAAAAGATAAAAAAAAGATTATATTCTGAAGCAACTAAGACCTTCTTAAAAGCAATTGCAAAGGCCGGCAATTTCGGTAGTTTGCGCCTCCGCTTTTCCGGAAGCGGGTGTAGCTCAGTTGGTAGAGCATCACCTTGCCAAGGTGACTGTCGAGAGTTCGAGTCTCTTCACCCGCTCCATTTTTTCAAAAACCCCTTTGTTTCATGCAAAGGGCTTTTTTGTATCCAGCTCACATCCTGACCAACACGGCAAAAATGGTTAGCGAATGGTTAGCGGATGCAGCTTAGGAAGGTAGTCAACCACGGTAATATTCGGTGGCGAGTTACCACCCGGTTAAACGGTAAACGTAAACAGCGTTTCTTCGAAAGCCGTGAGGGTGCAAGGGGGTGGATAAAACTTCTTAATGCAGATGATGCTAGTGGCGGATTCTGGGGACAACGAACAGTCGGGGAACGAGATGAAATCATCAGCGCTTTTAATGCATCTAGGGAGCGTCAGGTTCCGCTTCTAGAAGCAATCCTAGATTGGCAGCCACTCGTCCCGGCAAAGTCCGCTTCCGTTCGTGAAGCTGTCACTCTTTACCTTGGTTCACTGGCAGCTAGCTCGTTCCGGTCTGCCTCACTCAAGCAAATCAAGTCCAACCTAAAGCAGTTAGCCTCGGAACTGGATTGCACGCCATGCCGGGAGGTGACTTCCACCATGATGGAGGAGT
>PVBE011302097.1_pt1 | contig 10985 bp, 7 predicted proteins | sample 1631181 | NCBI WGS metagenome assembly PVBE01 (sample SAMN08397723, study PRJNA350692) | Marine metagenome, whole genome shotgun sequencing project. | isolation source: water | place: Pacific Ocean | collected 2012-04 | reverse complement strand
GATAGAGAATATCCTTTTCCCTATCTCAACCTTACCCATCATTTTGTAGTAGATAGATTTTGCCTTTTGTTTTGCTACTTCTAAATCGTTGGTGCGTAAGGATTTTCTAAAATATCTTCCTTCACCCCTTACCCAAATACGCACTTGCCAAACCTTGTTGGATTGTTTGGTTCTCACCAACTTCACTTCCCCATCACAGATATCAACTTCCTGTGTGAGAAATGCAGTCTCATTATTTTTTGCTGCTGGAGGAGATGCACCTAGAGGTAGGTTTTCGTGCATATTTTTGGGTGGAGGACTCATCTAAATCAATAATCCTCTTACTTTGTAAAATCTTTGTAAGTCACAAAACTAACCTACTGAAAAGATTATACTTTGTAACTCGTTTGTAAGTCAATAGAAAATAGAAAAAATGCTATATATCAATAGGTTAGGTGTTTTTATGACTTGTCTTTTTACTCCCACTCGATCGTACCGGGTGGCTTCGAGGTAACGTCGTAGACGACCCGGTTGATGCCCGGCACCTCGTTGACGATGCGGGTCGCAACATCGGCCAGGAACGCGTGGTCGAACGGATAGGAATCTGCCGTCATGCCGTCGGTCGAGGTCACCGCGCGGAGCGCGCAGACGTGCTCGTACGAGCGCTCGTCGCCCATGACGCCGACCGTGCGCACCGGCAGCAGCACCGCGAAAGCCTGCCATATGGCATCGTACAGCCCGGCGTTGCGGATCGCGGCGATGTAGATCGCATCGGCGCGGCGCAGGATCTCGAGCTTCTCCGCCGTGACCTCGCCGGGAACCCGGATTGCGAGCCCGGGGCCGGGGAAGGGGTGGCGGCCGACCAGCGTGTCGGGAAGGCCGAGCTCGCGGCCGAGCGCGCGGACCTCGTCCTTGAACAGCTCGCGGAGCGGCTCAACCAGGCCCATGCGCATGCGCTCGGGCAGCCCGCCGACATTGTGGTGCGACTTGATGGTGACGCTCGGGCCGCCGGTGAACGATACCGACTCGATGACGTCGGGATAGAGCGTCCCTTGCGCCAGGAAGTCGGCGCCGCCCGACTTGGTGGCCTCTTCGTCGAACACGTCGATGAAGGTCGAGCCGATGATCTTGCGCTTGCGCTCGGGGTCGGTCACGCCGTCGAGCTCGGCCAAGAACAGATCGCGCGCGTCGCGGTGGACCAGCGGGATGTTGTAGTGGCCACGAAACAGCTCGACCACCTCCGCGGCCTCGTTCTCGCGCAACAGCCCGGTATCGACGAACACGCAGGTCAGCTGCTCGCCGATCGCCTCGTGCAACAGCACCGCCGTCACCGAGCTGTCGACGCCGCCCGACAGCCCGCAGATCACCCGCCCGTCGCCGACCTTGGCACGCGCCTCGGCGATGGCGCGATCACGGAACGCCGCCATGGTCCAGTCGCCGGTGCATCCGGCGACCCGGTGGGTGAAGTTGCGAAGCAGCGCCGCGCCGTCTGGCGTATGGACCACCTCGGGGTGGAACTGGACGCCGTAGAAGGCGCGCTCGTCGTTGGCGATGGCGGCGAACGGCGCACCGTCGCTGGTGCCGACAGGGCGGAAGCCGGGCGGCAGTGAGACCACGCGGTCGCCGTGGCTCATCCACACCTGCTCGCGGCCGCCCTTGCGCCACAGCCCGTCGAACAGCGCGCAGTCGTCTTCCACTTCGAGGAACGCGCGGCCGAACTCGCGGTGGTCGGCGCCCTCGACCTCGCCGCCGAGCTCGGCGCACATGGTCTGCTGGCCGTAGCAGATGCCGAGCACCGGCACGCCAAGCTCGAAGACGACGCCGGGCGCCGCCGGCGCCTCGGCTCGTGTCACCGACGCCGGTCCGCCCGACAGGATCACCGCCTTTGGGTCGAACGCAGCGAACGCGGCGGGATCGGCGGTGCATGGAAGGATCTCGCAATAAACGCCGCTTTCGCGCACGCGCCGCGCGATGAGCTGCGTCACTTGCGAGCCGAAATCGACGATCAGGACCCTATCGCTCACGCCCGCTTGCCCATCGATCAGCTCTGGTCGGAGCGGCCGAGGGCGACCAGCTCACGGGCGTCCTCCCAGGCGTAGCCGATCTCCTCGATCGGCGCGCCGCCCATGGCACCGGAACGGTGGGCGAAGCACTTGCCGCCGAGGGCCTCGTAGAAGTATCGCGCCGGGTTGCCGTCGAGCACCCAGACGATCAACGACGATCCGCGAGTCTGCACCAGGTGCGCGGCCATGGTCGTGAACAGCCGCTTGCCGAGGCCCATGTCATGGTCCTCGTCGCGCACGTAGAGGGCATAGACCTCGCCGTCGTACTTGAACCGGCGATCGCGCGCCGGCCCGCCGCTGACGAAGCCGACAACGCCTTCGCGATTCTCCTCGGCGACGAACACCGCGTGGCGGTCGCGGCGCCGGTCGAGCGCATGGCGCCACCAACGGCTCTCGCGGTCGTTGGCGTCGAGCCCGACCAGCAAGTCGTCGGGCAGCAGCCCGGCATAGGTGCTGCGCCAGCTGTCGACGTAGATCCCGGCGATGGGTCCTGCGTCGGAGGGAGCTGCCTTGCGGACGGTGTACATGTGCTCAGCTCTGCTGGCGGTAGTTGGGCGCCTCGCGCATGACGGCGACGTCATGGACGTGGCTCTCGCGCAGGCCCGACGCGGTGGTCCGGCGGAAGGTGCAGTTGGATTTCATCTCGGCCAGCGTCGCGTTGCCGGTGTAGCCCATCGAGGCGCGCAAGCCGCCGATGAGTTGATGAATGATCTTGCCGACCGGCCCCTTGTAGGGCACGCGCCCCTCGATGCCCTCCGGGATCAGCGAGAGCTCGTCGGATACCTCGGCCTGGAAGTAGCGGTCGGCCGAGCCGCGTGCCATGGCGCCAATCGATCCCATACCGCGATAGGCCTTGTACGACCGCCCTTGATAGAGAAACACCTCGCCCGGGCTCTCGTCGGTGCCGGCCAGCAGCGAGCCGATCATGGCGCAGTCGGCGCCGCCCGCGATCGCCTTGGCGAGGTCGCCCGAGAACTTGATGCCGCCGTCGGCGATGGCCGGGATGCCGCGCTCGGCGCACGCCTCGGCGCTCTCGGAGACGGCGGAGAACTGCGGCACGCCGACGCCGGCGACGATCCGCGTGGTGCAGATCGAGCCCGGCCCGATGCCGATCTTGACCGCGTCCGCACCGGCGTCGATCAGCGCCCGGGCGCCTTCCGGCGTCGCAACGTTGCCGGCGATGACCTGAACCCGGTTGGACAGTCGCTTGATGTCGCCGACCGCGGACAACACGCCGTCAGAATGGCCGTGCGCCGTGTCGACGACGATGACGTCGGCCTCGGCCTCGATCAGCGCCTCGGCGCGTATGCGCCCGTCGTCGCCGACGCCGGTCGCCGCGGCCGCCCTGAGCCGGCCCTTTTCGTCCTTGCAGGCGTTGGGATGAAGCTGCGCCTTCTCGATGTCCTTGACCGTTATCAGGCCAATGCAGCGATAGGCGTCGTCGACCACCAGAAGCTTCTCGATGCGATGCTGGTGAAGCAGGCGCTTGGCCTCGTCCATGTCGACGCCCTCGCGGACGGTGACGAGGTTGTCGCGCGTCATCAGCTCGCTGACCGGCTGGTTGGGCTCGTTGGCGAAGCGGACGTCGCGGTTGGTCAGTATGCCGACCAAATGGCCCGAGCGCTCGACCACGGGAATGCCCGAGATGCGATGATCCGCCATCAGCCGGAGCGCATCGGCGAGTGTTTGTTCGGGATTGATGGTCACCGGATTGACCACCATGCCGGATTCGAACTTCTTGACCTTGCGCACCTCGTCGGCCTGGCGCTCGAAGTCGAGGTTCTTGTGGATCACGCCCATGCCGCCGGCCTGGGCCATGGCGATCGCCAGCGCGCTTTCGGTCACGGTATCCATTGCCGCCGAGATCAGCGGGATGCCGAGCTCGATGTTGTTGGTCAGGCGGGTCGAGGTATCCGTGTCATGGGGCAGGACGTGGGACTCGGCGGGCACGAGAAGGACATCGTCGAAGGTGAGCGCTTCTTGGATCTCCATGCCGTCTCTGCCTTGGGATTACGGTATCGCATCATACACGACGCTCCGGCGAATCCCAAGGCGTTGGCTCGGCGACGGTTGGTTTAGTCATATCGCGTGTATTGACGTAGAATGTCACCTCTCCAGGGTAGGCAAAGCGCCGTCTGGCGTCTTGCCGCTTATCGGGTGGTCGGGATGCCGCTGCGTTTGCAGATCGTGATTACCACCGTGCTGGCCGCCGTGCTGGGCGCCGGATGGGTATGGCTCGCGGGCTCCCAGGACACCGCGGAGTCGAGCCAGCAGAAGGCGAAGCGCCCCGCCGCGACGCGTGTCCTGGTCGAGGCGCTCGAGCTGGCCGAGGACCGGGTCGTGGTGCGCGCCGTCGGCACCGGTGATGCGCTCAAATCAGCGGCCATCCACCCCTCGGTCTCCGGCGAGGTGATCAAGGTCAGCTTCAAGGCCGACCAGCGGGTCAAGAAGGGCGCCGTCCTGGTCCGGCTCGACGACGAGCATCAGCGCCTCGCGGTTCGCCTGACCCGGGTCGCGCTGCGCAAGGCCAAGCGCGACGTCGCCCGGCTTGAGAAGCTGGCGTCCTCGGGCCATGCCTCGCGCACCCGTCTCGATACCGTCCAGACCGAGCTCGAGAGCGCCAGCGTCCGCCTGGCCCAGGCCAGGGCGGACCTCGCCGACCGCACCATCGTGGCGCCGTTCTCCGGCGTCATCGGCCTGACCGAGATCGGCATCGGCGACCGGATAACCGACGACACCATGATCGCGACCCTCGACGACCGCTCGATTATCCTGGTCGATTTCAACCTGCCCGAGGACTACGCTTCCCGCGTCCAGATCGGCGACGCGGTCACGGTGCGGCCCTCGACCACGCCCGAGCGCCGGCTCGATGGCACCGTTTTCGACATGGCCAGCCGGATCGAGCCGACTTCGCGTTCGCTCCGCATACGAGCCAGGATACCCAACCCCGACGACACGATCCGTCCCGGGACATCGTTTGAGGTCGAGCTTGCGTTCACCGGCAAGGCCTATCCGACGGTGCGCGAGGTCGCAGTGATGTGGAGCCGCGACGGCGCCTATCTGTGGCGCGCGAACGCGAAGAAGGCCGAGAAGGTATTCGTTAAATTGGTGCGCCGCGACGGCGGCCGCATCTTGGTCGACGGCTCGCTGAAACCTGGTGACCTCGTAGTGGTCGAGGGCGTCCAGGGACTGCGCGCGGGACAGGCGCTCGACGCCAAGCCGTTCGGGCTCGACGATCTCGCCCGATCGCCGTCCGTCCGGAAGACGGGCAAGCGCCCGTGAGCGCGCGCATCAGCGATCTTCCCGGCCTATCGATCCGGCGCCCGACGCTGATCGTCGTGGTCAACCTGCTGATCGCGATCGCCGGCCTGTCGGCGCTGTTCGGCATCGAGGTGCGCGAGTTGCCCGACGTCGATCGCCCCGTGGTCATGGTGCGCGCCTTCTTCGACGGCGCCTCGCCCGAGACCATGGATGCCGAGGTCACCAGCGTCATCGAGGGCGCCGTCGCCCGCGTCTCCGGCGTCAAGACCATCAATGCGGCGAGCGAGGAGAACAACGCCCGCATCCGCGCCGAGTTCGCCACCAGCATCGATCTCGACGTCGCCGCCAACGACGTGCGCGAGGCCGTCGCCCGGGTCGAGCGACGGCTGCCCGATGGGGTCGAGGACGTCACCATCGTCAAGGCGGATACCGACGCCTCGCCGATCATCCGGCTCGCCCTGGTCAGCAACCGGCTGCCGCAGGAGGCGCTGACGCGGCTGGCCGAGGAGGACGTCACCGCCGAGCTGTCGGCGATCCCCGGGGTGGCGACGGTCCAGCTGTTCGGCGATCAGGAACCGGTGCTCCGCATCGTCGTCCAGCCCATGCGTCTCGCGAGCTACGGGCTGTCGATCGACGACGTTGCCAAGGCGCTACGCTCGACCAGCCTCGACGTGCCGGTCGGCAGCTTCAAGTCCGACAGCCAGCTGCTGCTGGTGCGCGCGGATGCCTCGGTGTGGCGGCCGGCCGACATCGAGGCGCTCGAGCTGCGCGCCAATGTTCGGCTCGGCGACGTGGCGCAGGCCTTCTACGGCCCCGCCCAGGCCGAGAGCTACAGCCTGTTGAACGGCCGAAAGGTGGTCGGGCTTGGCATCATCCGGCGCGCCCAGTCCAACACCATCGCCATCTCGGACGCCGTCGACAAGGCGATCGAGCGCATGAACCGGCGCCTCGACGATGCCGAGATCGTCAAGATCTCCGACGACGCGCAATTCATTCGCGGCTCCGTTCGCGAGGTCATCCTGAGCCTCGCCATCGCCATCTGCGTCGTGTTCGCGGTGATCTTCGCCTTCATGGGCGCGCTGCGCCCGACCCTGATCCCGGCGGCGGCGATCCCGGTGGCGCTGATCGGCACCATCGCGGCGATCTGGTTGCTCGGGTTCTCGATCAATATCCTGACCTTGCTTGCGCTGGTGCTGGCGACCGGGATGATCGTCGACGACGCCATCGTCGTGGTCGAGAACGTCCAGCGCCACCGCGCCGAGGGGCTCAAGCCGCTGGCCGCTGCGGTGGTCGGCACCAGACAAGTGTTCTTCGCCGTGATCGCCACCTCGGCGACCTTGATCTCGGTGTTTCTGCCGATCGCCTTCCTGCCGTCGTCCGCCGGCCGGCTGTTCGCCGAGTTCGGCTTCGTTCTGGCCATCGCGGTGGCAATCTCGTCGTTCGTCGCTCTGTCGCTGGTCCCGATGCTGGCATCGCGGATGCCGGCCACGAAGGGCCGCCCAGGGGCGTCGCGCGAGGGTGCAATGGCAAAGCTGGGGCGCCGAGCCAACGGTTTCTACCGCGGGCTTTTGGACTTTACCCTGTCGGCTCGATTTCTGATCCTCGGTGGCACGGCGCTGGTCGCGCTGACGGCACTGGCGGTATTTCCCTCCATCGATGAGGAACTGTTGCCACGCGAGGACCGCGGCGCGCTCTACATCATGATGCAGGGCCCCGACGGGGTCGGGCTTGATTACATGGACCGCCAGTCGGCCCAGGCGGAGGCGTTGTTGAAGCCGCTTCAGGACAGCGGCGAGGTCGGCAACGTGATGTCCATCGTCGGGCGCTGGGATCTCAACCGGGTGTGGATCGTCGCCCCGCTGGCGCCATGGTCGGAGCGCGACCGCAGCCAGGAGGAGATCGCCCGCTCGCTGCGCCGGCCCCTGAAGGCGATCCCCGGGGCCAACGCCCGCATTCGCCAACCCAACAGCCTCAACCTGCGCCGATCGGGCGGCCGGCTCGAGTTCGCCCTCACCGGATCCAATTACAAGGACCTCGCTGCCTCGGCCGACGACTTTCGCGCCGCCATGCATAAGCGCTTACCGCATTTCGACGACCCCGACATCGAGTTTCAGCAGACCCAGCCGCAGCTTTCGGTCAAGGTCGACCGCCGCCGCGCCGAGGATCTCGGCGTGCCGGTGGAGGGCATCGCCAGCACGCTCCGCGCCATGGTCGACGGCTTCAAGGTGGCCGAGCTTAACGTCGACGACCGCTCGATCCCGGTGCTGCTGGAATCTGCCGCCGGCGCGATCGACGACCCGAGCGACCTGAGCAACCTGTTCGTCTCGACCAAACGGGGTGAGCTGGTGCCGCTGTCCGCCTTCGTCACACTGGAGGAGGTCGGCGTCGCCGCTGAGCTCGACCGCACCGCCCAGAAGCGCGCGGTCGAGATCGACATGCCACTGCCCGCCGGCTATCCGATGCGAAAGGCCATGGCCGAGGTCGAGGCGATCGCGAACGACATCCTGCCGGCCGGGATCGATCTCCGCTACCTGCGCGAGGCGGCGACGCTGGAAGAGACCTCGAACGAGGTGGCGATCACCTTCGCCGTCGCGGTCCTGGTCGTCCTGCTGGTGCTCGCCGCTCAGTTCGAAAGCGTCTTGAGCGCGCTAGTGATCGTCCTCACCGTGCCGTTCGGCCTCGCCGCCGCCATCTTCGCCCTCAAGCTCACCGGATCGACGCTCAATATCTACAGCCAGATCGGGCTCATCATGCTGGTCGGGCTGATGGCCAAGAACGGCATCCTGGTGGTCGAGTTCGCCGATCAGATGCGCGACCGCGGCCACACGGTACTCGACGCGGTGCGCGCGGCCGCGCTCACCCGCCTGCGGCCGGTGATGATGACCATGCTGTCGACGGTGCTCGGCGCGCTGCCGCTGATCCTGGGCTCCGGCCCCGGCGCCGAGGCGCGGAGCGCCATTGGCTGGGTGGTATTCGGCGGACTCGGCATCGCCACCGTCTTCACCCTGGTGCTGATTCCGGTGATCTACAGCCTGTTGGCGCCGCTGGCGCCGCCGCGCGCCCATGCCGGCATCCGCCTCGACCGCGAGCTGCGCGAGGCCGAGGCACCCGCCGACGGGATCGGATATGCGAGGGCCGCGGAGTAAGCGTTGCGGGCTCGTCCGCGCGAGAGCGGGAAAGAACTTGCGAAACGGCGTCGGGAGGGTTATCTAACCCGCCATTCGAAACCGCACGCGGGGCGGGGGATCGGGCAGCCGTCCGGTCGCCATCCGGTGTCCGGCCGCATCGAGGTGCCATAGCCTCGTGCGGATGGATGTCGCCCCGCGGAGGCATAACCGGAAAAGGAACCGCAAATCATGGCAATGCCGGACTTCACCATGCGCCAGCTTCTCGAAGCGGGCGTGCACTTCGGACATAGCACCCGACGCTGGAACCCCCGCATGGGCGCGTATCTGTTCGGCGTGCGCAACGGCGTTCACATCATCGACCTGCAGCAGACGGTACCCATGCTGCACGCCGCGCTCGCCGCGGTGCGCGAGGTCACCGCCTCGGGCGGGCGCGTGCTGTTCGTCGGCACCAAGCGCCAGGCCAGCGAGCTGGTCGCCGACGCCGCCGCGCGCTGTGGTCAGTACTACGTCAATCACCGTTGGCTCGGCGGCACGCTGACCAACTGGAAGACCATCACCGCCTCGATCAGGCGCTTGCGCGACCTCGACGAGACGCTCGGCAGCGAGGAGGTCGAAGGTCTGACCAAGAAGGAGCTGCTCGGCCTCACCCGCGAGCGCGACAAGCTGCAGCGCGCGCTCGGCGGCATCAAGGAAATGGGCGCGTTGCCCGACATCATGTTCGTGATCGACACCAACAAGGAAGCGATCGCGGTCAAGGAGGCCAACAAGCTCAACCTTCCGGTCGTCGGCGTGATCGACAGCAACTCCGATCCGGCGGGTATCACGTTTCCGATCCCGGGCAACGACGATGCCATCCGCTCGATCTCGCTTTATTGCGAGCTGGTGACGCGCTCGGTACTCGATGGATTGCAGCAGGAAGCGATCGCGACCGGCGGCGACATCGGCGAATCCGAGGAAGCACCGCTCGATGACCTGCCGGCGGGCAACGGCGTCGACGAGACGCCCGAAGCCGCGGCCGAGGTCGTGACCGAAGCGGCACCCGAACCCGTTGCCGAGGCAGTGACCGAAGCAGCAACCGAAGCCGAGGCCGAAGCAGCGCCCGAAGCCGCCGCCGAAGCCGAGGTCGCGACAGCGGACGCGGGATCGGAAGAGCCGAGCCAGGAGCCTTCGCCCGACGGAGCCGGCGAGTCGGCAGACAAACAGTAGTTCGCTACCCCTGCATGTCGCTCCGGCTCGCGCCGGGGCCGCGGCATGCGAATGTTGAATTAAGCAACGCCACGAGTGAGGAAAGCTGATGGCCGAGATTACGGCTTCGCTGGTCAAGGAGCTTCGCGAGAAGACCGGAGCCGGCATGATGGACTGCAAGAAGGCGCTGACGGAAACCGACGGCGCGCTCGAGGATGCGGTCGACTGGCTGCGCAAGAACGGGCTCGCCGCGGCCGCCAAAAAGGCCGGACGCATCGCCGCCGAGGGATTGGTCGCGGTGGCGACGTCGGGTGGGCGCGGCGCCATCGTCGAGGTCAACGCCGAGACCGACTTCGTTGCCCGCAACGAGGAGTTCCAGAACTTCGTCGATCGGGTTTCGGCTGCCGCGTTGGATACCGCGGGTGGGATTGACGCGCTGGGCGCGGCGCCGCTGGATTCTGGCGGGACGGTGTCCGACGGGCTGACCGAGCTGGTCGCCAAGATCGGCGAGAACATGGCGCTTCGCCGCGTCGAGCACTTGGCCGTCGATAACGGGGTGGTCGCGAGTTACATGCATAGCGCCGCGCGGCCCGGGCTCGGACGGATCGGCGTCATCATCGCGCTGGACTCCGCGGGTGACGCCGACAAGCTCGCCGAGTTGGGCCACAAGCTGGCGATGCACATCGCCGCCGCGAGCCCGCAATGGGTCTCGCCCGATGCGGTCGATCCCGGCGCGTTGGCGCGCGAGCGCGAGATCCTGGCCGAACAGGCTCGAACCTCGGGCAAGTCCGAGGACATCGTCCAGAAGATGGTCGATGGCCGCGTCCGTAAATACTACGAGGAAGTGGCGCTCAGCGAGCAGACCTTCGTGATCGACGGCGAGACCAAGGTGAGCAAGGCCATCGAGGCCGCCGCCAAGGACATCGGCGCCGAAATCGCGGTCAAGGGTTTCGTCCGTTTCGCGCTCGGCGATGGTATCGAAAAGAAGGAAGAGGATTTCGCCGCGGAGGTCGCTGCCACCCTGCAGGACTGAGCGCTGGGCATCGTCGACCGCTCGGCCCGCCAACTCGAACGCCGGAGACGACACAGCCGATGAGTGAAAAGCGAAAGCCGCTCTATCGACGGGTTCTCCTCAAGCTTTCCGGCGAGGGGCTGATGGGCGACGCCGAGTACGGCCTCGACCCGGTGACGATCGAGCGCGTCGCGCAGCAGATCTCCGAGGTGCTCGGTCTCGGCGTCGAGGTCTGTGTGGTGATCGGCGGCGGCAACATCTTCCGCGGCCTGCAAGGCTCGGCGCAGGGGATGGAGCGGACCACGGCGGATTACATGGGGATGCTCGCCACCGTGATGAACGCGCTGGCGATGCAAT
>PVBE011273594.1_pt1 | contig 10985 bp, 10 predicted proteins | sample 1631181 | NCBI WGS metagenome assembly PVBE01 (sample SAMN08397723, study PRJNA350692) | Marine metagenome, whole genome shotgun sequencing project. | isolation source: water | place: Pacific Ocean | collected 2012-04 | reverse complement strand
GCAGCCGGTTCCGCAGCAGCCGGAGCTTCCTCAGCTGCAGGAGTACAAGCCGCCAGCACCAATCCCGCGATGACCAGCATGCTAAGAATTGCTGTGAGTTTCTTCATGGTCTTCTCCTTCTTTTCTGGGTCTCTCTAAGTGAGAGACACTCGCTCAAGCACAATCTAAAATGCTGTCAATCAGACAGCAGGTAAGTGCATCAGTCTCGCAAAACACGTCCCTCCTAGCCCATTTTGAAGGCATACAGTTTGTTTAGTGTTTCGCACTATTATACACTGGTCAGCCTATCGAACGTTGGGTTGCCCAGGCTACGTCTCTGACAATACCACGTCAGTTGACACCACGAGCATCACGCTGTCAAGTCCGCTCCTCCCTCATGTAGGGTAGTCCCAATGAGGCGGGTGCACCGACGCGTTTGCGGAAGGCCTCTGCCCAAGTGATGACTACAAGCACTACAATCGTCAGGATGTAAGGAAGCATGTTTAACAGCGCAGCCGGAATAGTAGTACCGGAGGCCTGTAAGCGAAACTGAACCGCATTCACGCTGCCGAACAATAGCGCGCCAAGTACCGCCCGCACGGGATTCCAGGTCGCGAAGATCACCAGCGCGATCACGATCCATCCCCGTCCCCCGGTGATGTTCTCCGTCCATCCGGGTGTATATGACAGTGACAGATGCGCTCCGCCCAGACCCACCAACATACCGCCCACAACGGTATAGAGGTAGCGCAGCGCAAACACGTTTACGCCCATGGCGTCTGCGGTCTGAGGGCTTTCACCGATCGCTCTCAAGTACAAGCCGGGGCGCGTGCGGTACACAAAATACCACGCTACGGGGACGAAACAGTACATCACGTACGAAAGGATATCCCGGTTGAAGACGGACGGCCCCAACAGCGGAAGTTCGCTCAGAAAAGGTATGGCGACCTTGCCGAAACGTGGTCCAATTTGCCCGACCAGCGGCATGCCCCCGGGCCCGAGGTGCTGCCCGAGAAAGCTGGCCAGCCCTGAACCGAGCAGAGTCAGAGCAAGCCCGGAGACCACTTGATCCGCGAGTAAGGTTATGGTCAGGAAGGCATGCACAAACGCCATCATACCCCCAACAGCCATAGCCGTCAGCACCCCGGCCGCCACACTCTCGGTATGAAAAGCGGCAGCGAAACCAGCCACCGCACCCATAATCATCATTCCTTCCACTCCCAGATTCAGGATGCCGGCGCGCTCGGTTACGATCTCACCCACAGTGGCGAACACCAGCGATGTACCTGCCGCGATCGCGATGCTCAGAATCGAGGCTAAAAGTCCTATGTCCATGTCCGGCCTACACCATCGGCGTGGTGACTCGGCAGCTGTGGCGACTTGCGCACCAGCCTGAGCCGGTAGCGAGTAAACATCTCGCCGCCCAGCACGCAAAAAAGAATGGCACCCTGCAGCACGAGTGCCACAGAAGCCGGCAACCCCATCGTGATCTGGATCTGGTCACCGCCTACCAGCAGGGCAGCCAGCAGCGTCGCAACCAACATCGCCCCCCACGGATTCAGTCTCGCCAGCCAGGCAACGATTATTCCGGTGAACCCATAGCCAACATTCAGCCCTTGCTGCAGGCGGTGTGATATTCCGGCTACCTCTACCATACCGGCGATCCCCGCCAGTCCACCGGAGAGAAGCATTACCATCACGATGTTACGGCCCAGGCTAACGCCGGCATAACGAGCCGCGGTCGCATTTTCGCCAATAAGTCGGATCTCGTAACCCCAGCGCATGCGTTCAAAGACTACCCACAGCAAAACGGCTGCGACGACAGCAATGCCAAGGCCCCAGTGAAGTCGGCCAGAAATTCTTCGTAACTGCGCAAATTCACCGATCTTAGCTGATCCAGGAAAACCGTAACCCGCAGGGTCCTTCCACATCACATTGAAAAGGTGTTGGTACCAGAGGATGGCGATGTAGTTTAGCATCAAAGTGGTGATAATCTCATTGACCCTCAGGAAGGATTTCAGTAGCGCCGGCATCATTGCCCATGCAGCGCCCGCAAGTACGCTACCGACAATCATGAGTGGCAGGTACACCCAAGGGCTAAGCGGGAGAAACGGAAATAGTGTCGGAAACCAGAGCGCGACGCCGGCTGCCGCTACTCCACCCATGACCAGTTGACCCTCCGCCCCAATGTTCCAGAATAGCATTCTAAACGCGACCGAGACTGCTAGGCCAGTCAATATCAACGGTATTGCTTTTACGAGCGTCTCTGTCACGTTGTAAAACTGTCCCTCTTGCCACTGCCCGGGCGTGCCAAATGCTCCTTGCAGCATCGCGCGGTAAGTGTCCCACGGGTCGGCGTCGAACACGGTTAACAGCACCGCGCCGAGTAGGAACGCAAGCATTACCGAAGCCAGCGAAACTATAATCGCCATCCGGCGCGAGGATCGCAACCGCTTTTCCAACTTGATGGAAAAGGCCATCCTCACACCTTCTCACCCGCCATCATCAAACCCACCTCTTCCATGCTGGCCTCACTGCCCGCAACCACCCCCATTATCCTGCCAGCGTGCATCACGGCGATGCGATCGCTAAGCGCAAACAATTCGTCAAGGTCCTCGGAAACAAGCAATATAGCGCTGCCTCGCACCCGCTGTTCCAGTAGCGCACGACGGACGCTTTCAGTGGCGCCAACATCCAGCCCGCGCGTCGGCTGTACCGCCACCAGAACCGTTGCGCCGGCATCCCCTTGCTCTTCGCCAGTCAAGATTTCGCGCGCAAGGATTGCCTTTTGTTGGTTGCCGCCCGAGAGGTTTCGCGCAGGAGTGCTCCGGCTAGGCGTCAGAACATCAAAAGCCTTTATCAACCTGTCAGCGAAAGTGGAGACGGCCGGTTTCGAAAGGAAAGGTCCAGCAGCAAGCGGGGCCTGCCGAAACGCTTTCATAATCAGGTTGTCGCTAACCGGGAGATTACCCGCCAGGCCCATCCCCAGCCGGTCCCCGGGAATGTGGCTCACCCCAGAGCGTATGAAACGCAGCGGCGCCTGGCCTGTTAATTCGCGGCCTCGCACGAACACACGCCCGCCCGTAGATCTGCGCAGTCCTGTGAGCGTCTCGGCCAATTCTCGCTGACCGTTGCCTGAAACCCCCGCTATACCGAGCACCTCTCCACTGGCTATCTGCAGCGATACGTCCTGCAGCGCCGGAAAGCCCTTATCATTAAGCGCACACATCTCCTCCACGGAGAGAACCACTTCGCCAATCTCGGTGTCTTCCTTTTCCACCTTGAAAAGTACTTCCCTGCCCACCATCAGTTCTGCAAGCGCCGCTTTGTCCGTGTCGCCAGCGGCAAACGTGGCGACGTTGCGGCCATCACGCAACACCGTCACCCGGTCGCAGAAACTCATCACTTCGTCCAGTTTGTGACTGATGAAAACGACCGCCTTCCCCTCAGCGCACATACGCTGCAATGTCCTCCCCAGTTCGGCAGCTTCGTTCGGCGTAAGCACAGCGGTCGGCTCGTCCAGAATAAGTATTTCCGCTCCCCGAAACAGAAGCTTGAGGATTTCCACGCGCTGCTGTTCACCCACCGAGAGCTGCCAGATAAATGCCTCCGGGTCCACTGGAAGACCGTATTTCTCAGAGAGCGCCAGCAACCTTTCTCCGACCGATTTCAGATCTAACAACAGCGGTGTGTCGTCCAGACCAAGGATCACGTTCTCAACAACTGTCTGGTTTGCGACCAGGCGGAAATGCTGGTGCACCATGCCGATGCCAAGTTGAATAGCGTCACGGGGCGACCCGATGTCGGCTAGCTGTGGCCGGTCGTTGTCGCTGCAGGCGATGCGAATCTCGCCCTCGTCCGGACGATAAAGCCCACATAGTGCGCTCATAAGCGTGGTCTTTCCCGCACCGTTCTCGCCAAGAAGCGCATGCACCTCACCGGAACAGATCGCAAGTTCAACTCGGTCGTTAGCCAGCACACCCGGGAAGCGCTTCACGATTGCGCGCATCTCCACCGCTACCGGACGCGATTCAATCCTCATAATATTTCGCCCGAAGCAGCCTAATCCGGCACAAAGGTGGTACCCGTCTCTCCAGATAGCGCACGGCCAATGTTCACCGGATTAGTGATTAACCCGCGCTCTCCGCCTGCACCAAGATAATCAATAATCGCCGTTATTTTTGGACCCATGCTGCCGGCGGGAAAGTGCCCGGCCGCAAAATAGTCCCTGGCTTCAGTCAGGGTGACCCGGTCGAGCCAGCGCTCACCCGGATCCCCGTAGTGCAGCGCCACCTTTTCCACCGAAGTGGTGATTAAGAAAAGATCAGCCTCCAATTGCTGCGCAAGCAGACAGGAGGCATAGTCTTTGTCTATCACTGCTTCCACTCCGCGCAGCTTCTCATCCTCCTTCTCGATGACCGGGATTCCGCCTCCTCCGCACGCCACCACCACAAATCCCGCCTGGGTCAACGTACGAATGGCCGAAAGTTCTATCACTTCAACCGGCCGCGGCGAAGGAACCACCCGGCGCCAGCCCCGGCCCGCGTCCTCCCGCACCGTCCAACCCAAATCCAGGGCGCGCCCCTCAGCCGTCTTCTCATCCATAAACGAACCAATTGGCTTGCTCGGCTGCGCGAACGCCGGATCGTCACTATTGACGCGCACCTGCGTGACGACAGACGCAATTTCCACCTTGATGCACCGCCTACGAAACTCGTTGCGCAGCGCCTTCTGAAACATGTAACCGATCGCGCCCTGTGTATCAGCTCCGGCGTAATCCATCGGCACCGGGTGCAATTCATGCAATGCGAGCTCGGAGCGGCGCAAAATGTATCCTACCTGCGGCCCGTTGCCGTGCGTAATAACCACAGTCCATCCGGATGCGATCATGTCGGCAACGTAGCCCATCGCAATCGCCGCGGCCCCAAACTGATCCGGCACGCTTTTATGCGCGTTGTCGATAATCAGCGCGTTGCCGCCCACCGCTACGACAGCCGTCCCAGGCCTGGAGTTCACTCGATCTTTTCCATTTAGCGCTTACGCCATGGTAAGCGCCATAACCGCTTTCTGTGTGTGCAATCGATTTTCAGCCTGCTCGAAGACCGCGGACGAAGGTCCATCGAGCACCGCATTGGTGACCTCGATTTCCCGATCAGCCGGAAGTGGATGCATGAACACAGCGTCCTCTTTTGCCAGCCCCATTATGCGGTCGTCTGTGATCCAGTTCCTGTATTTGTCCTGCAGCGCCTTGCCCTCATCATGATCCGCCGTCGTGAGCAGTGGCCCCCACGATTTGGCGTAGACCACATCCGCATCTCTGCATCCAGCTTCCATACTGTCAACAATGTCAAATCCGACGCCGTGCTTGCGCGCCAGCCCGCGCGCTTCGTCCACAATCTCTGGCATTAACGGGAATTCCGGTGGGTGCGCCAGTACCACATCCATACCAAAGCGCGGCATCTGCAGAATTAGGGATTGCGGCACGGAAATTGGCTTCAAGTACGATGATGCATACGCCCACGATACCGCTATTCGCCTACCGCGCAGGCTGCGCCCTTTCTTTTCAATGATGGTCATCAGATCGGCCAGACACTGGTGCGGATGATAGATTTCGCACTGCATATTCAACACCGGCGCGCGCGAGGATGACGCCACCCGGTTTATGTAGCCATTTCCGTCACCCCAGTCGCAATGCCGGATGGCAATGCCGTCAAAATAGCGCCCATAAATCTCGCCCAGTTCCTTCTCGGTATCGCCGTGGGAAATCTGCGTGGTCTTGGGTTCAATGAATGCCGCGTGCCCGCCCAGTTGCGCCATGCCGGCCTCGAACGAGCCGCGCGTGCGCGTGGAAGTGAAGAAAAACAGCATTGCCAACACTTTGTCGCGCAGCAGTGGGTGCGCCGTGCCCGCCGCGCGTCCCTTTTTCAAATCCCACGCCAACTCCAAGATATGTTCGATTTCCGGCTTGCTGAAATCCAGATCCCCGATGAAGTTACGTCCACGCAAATCAATTCCCATGTCTGTCCCTCCTGATTCCGCCAGACGCTTGTTCTACACGCCCGCAAGAGTCCTGATTTCCGCCGGAAGTAAAGCGTAGAACTCGGTGGCTTTGACCACTTCCTCCAAGGAAACGGAGTCTTGCACCGTGTGTGCGGTTTCTTCGTCTCCTGGGCCAAATCCGATGGATGGGATGTTCGACTTACCGGCCCAGTATATCCCGTTAGTCGAGAAATCCCATTTGCCCGTTGGCGCCTCCGGCAGCCCACACAGGCCGCGCGCGGTCTGCCCGGCGCGGGCAAGCACGTGGTCGTCCTCCAGCAGCCACGCGGGAAAGTACTTCTCCACCGAAAAGACGAAACCGGTGTACGACGGCTCATCATAAAATAGCGGACGTAATGTTATTGCGCTCTTGTGTTCTTCCGGAATGAGCGCCTCGATCTGCGTCATCACGCCCTCGCGCGTCTCTCCAAAGGTCATGCGGCGGTCAATGGAAATGGCGGCCTCATCCGGCACGGCGTTGATGCTGGGAGTCTGCACGCGCAAATCGGTCACTGTGATTTTCCCGTGCCCCAGAAATTCGTGATCGCCGAGCTGTGGTTCCATGTCACGTATAGCGGCGATGACGGGCAGCAACTTGTAGATGGCGTTGTCGCCGAGATGGTTGCTGGCCGCATGTGCGCTGCGCCCTTTTGCCACCATCTCCATTTCCAGGCGTCCCTTTTGCCCCCGATACACCTGCATTTTGGTCGGCTCACCAATGACTACATAATCGGGGCGCACACCGGGGTCAATCTCCACAAACGTGTTTGGCGCGATGCCGTCACACCATTCCTCCATATTGCCAAAGTACCACACCGTCCAGCCGGCAAGCATGCCGAGGTCACGAGCGATAGCCAGACCATACACCATGCCGGGCGTGCTGCCCTTCTCATCGCAGGCGCCACGCGCGTAAAGCATACCATTCTGGATTTTGCCTTCAAACGGATCCCAGTCCCATGAATCCGGCGAGCCCACGCCAACAGTGTCGATATGGGAATCGTAGACCATTTTCCATGAACCGTTTCCAATCCGCCCGAGAATGTTGCCCATCTTGTCGAAACGCACGTCGTCAAACCCCAGGCCGCGCATTTCCTGCGCAACCCGTTCTCCGACTGCGCCAATCTGCCCTTCTACCGAGGGTATAGCCACAATCTCTCGAAAGAACGTTAGTATATCGCCGCGGGAAGAACCAACCCGTTCCCGCACCGCTTGAATTCCTCCACTCATCAACCAACATCCTCCATTGTCATGAGATTCCTTGCTCTACAATTGGACGCATCACTCGCGACCCTGCATCCCACGCAAAAACCGCCGCGCCACATAAACTCCCGCCTCTATCAAGAAGACAAGGGCGACAAAACCCAGTAGCAGCGCGAGTTCGCCCAGCCCTAAGCGTCGGAAGATCGACGCGACAGCTATTGTGCCCACCAACGCAGCCAGCAACAACAGATGTCGCAACGGCATGCGCTTCAGCATTCCCTTCTTCTCTGCTGGTTTGCGCTCCCGGCAGCATGCGTGCGTGTCGTGTGATCATCAAGTATTTGATTGCCCATATGTCTCAGGGTCCTCCAGCACTTTCCGACGGGTAGAGGGTACCCGACACCAGCATCCTAAGCCGACACTGACTGGTGACCGTTGTGACGCAGATTATACCACGTCGGCCCTTGCGCCCGACCACGTTCGGGGCATCGTCAAGCATTCACCATCGCAGCTGCAATTCGATTGTGACGTTCAATCAGTGGGCACAATTCGACAGTATTCAACTGCCCCTCCTTAACCACGACCTTACCGTTCACCACTACCACATCGGCCTGTTGCGGAGCACAGAGAACCGCAGCTGCAACCGGGTCGTGCAGCGCACCCGCAAATGCCAGACGGTCGGTTCTGATAGCGAAGAAATCAGCACAATTCCCCGCCTGCAATGAGCCGACATCATCACGCCCTAGGACGGCTGCCCCGCCAAGCGTGGCAAGCTCCAGCGCCTCGCGTGCTCGCAATTGTGTACCACCATTTCCATCGCCTTTCTCGCCGGATTCCGCCAGTCTTAGACGCGCCAGCAGCATCGCCTGACGCGCTTCCGCCAGCATGTGGCTCCCATCGTTGGAAGCAGAGCCATCCACCCCCAGGCCAACGTCCACGCCGGCGAGCCGTAACGCCTGCACTGGCGCAATGCCAGAAGCCAGGCGCATGTTCGAAGTCGGGCAGTGCGCCACCCCGCAGCCGCTGCCCGCAAACGCTTCAATCTCCTTCGTATCGAGGTGCACCATGTGCGCGAACCACACATCATCCCCAACCCAGCCTAGTTCATTCGCATAGGCCACCGGCTTGCGTCCGAATTTCTCCACGCAGAATCGCTCTTCATCGACCGTTTCCGCAAGATGCGTATGGAGCCTAACACCGTAATCGCGCGCCATATCCGCCGATGCGCGCATTACATCGGCCGTGACCGAGAAAGGCGAGCACGGCGCGAGTGCCACGCGCAGCATTGCGCCCCGCTCCGGATCGTGAAAACTCTCAATCACGCGGCGGCTATCGTCCAGAATCGCTCTCTCAGATTCCACCACACTATCCGGCGGTAACCCGCCTGCCGATTCGCCCAAGCTCATCGACCCACGCGTCGGATGAAAGCGTATCCCAATTTCTTGAGCAGCGTAAATGGTGTCATCCAGGCGCGCTCCATTCGGGAAGACATACAGATGATCGCTGCTGGTGGTGCAGCCCGAAAGCAAGAGTTCCGCCATGCCCACAAGAGCTGATACGTACACCGCCTCCGGAGTGAGGCGCGCCCAGATGGGGTAAAGCGTGCGCAGCCAATCGAACAGATCGGCGTCCTGCGCCCGCGGCACTGCCCGCGTCAGCGTCTGATAGAGATGATGGTGTGTGTTTACCAGACCTGGAAAGACAAGATGCCCGCCCAAATCGAGCGTCTCCGCCTCGACGTGCTGCATCTCCTCCGACCCCCTCACCGATTCAATCATGCCGTCCCGCACGATCATGCCACCCCCGGGCATCTCACGGCGTTGCTCGTCCATAGTGACAAGGATTTCCGCGTTACGAATGGCAAGGGCACCCATGCGCGCAGTTTAACCCGCTCCGGCAGGCATGTCAAAGGGTCAAACCACAGCGTGATCCAACACTATCGCACCGGGCGTTTATCACGTATCATTGCATCACTCTCTGTCCGCCAGCCATGCGGATAAGCCCAGCCTGAAGCCGCACTAGCAATGCAACCATCGAAAATCGTCGGCGCCGACAGCGTTCCGCACACTCCACAAAAAAAAGCTCTGCGACTGCTCCTTCTGCTGGTGGTCATCGCGTTGTCGTTGTGGCTGGTGACGGTCAGGGAGCGCGCCGCCGAACTAGACCAGTACGGGTACCCGGGCATTGTGCTCATCAATGCAATGGCAAGCGGAACGGTGTTTGTTCCGATGCCGGGTGTGATTGTCACGTATACCCTTGGAGGGGTGTTCAATCCGCTTCTCGTTGGGCTCGCGGCGGCCGCGGGCGCCGCCTTAGGAGAGTTGAGCGGTTATGTCGCCGGCGTATCCGGGCAGGCCGTCGTGGAGAATATGCGTCTCTATGACCGCCTGCTGGACCGCATGCGCCAGCACACCCGCGCCACCGTGTTCGTGCTGATAATCATGGCCGCAATCCCGAACCCCGCGTTTGATCTGGTGGGCATTGCCGCCGGTACTTTGCGCGTTCCGCTGCCCCGATTTATTTTGTCCGCCTTCGCCGGAAACCTCGTAAAGATGCTCGCCTTCGCGTACGCGGGCGCGTACTCTTTCAGCTGGCTACTGCCTGCAGGATAGCCAGAGCGCCAAACGCTGACTTTACTTTTTCAATCCTCTGCGCCTTCGCGGTCATGCACGATTGCTGTGAGCCAGTCTCGGTGATGGTCGGTGTGCACCGTGCGCAACGTTCCCGTCTTTCCCCGTAACACCAGCGAATGAGTAGTGAGTCCCTTGCGCAAGAACCTGACCCCTTGCAGCAGCCCGCCATCTGTCACACCGGTGGCCGCGAAAAACACATCCTCGCTAGCGACCATTTGATCGCAACTATAAATCCGCTCTAGTTCCAACCCGCCCGACAGCAAATCACTCCGTTCCTCATCGCTCTGCGGGGCAAGCCGCGCGAGCATTCCTCCCTTAAGCGCTTTGGTCGCACACGCCGCGATCACCCCCTCTGCCGTACCGCCAATCCCCATAAGAGCGTCCACGCCAGATCCAGGCGTGGCAGCCCGCAAAGCCCCGGCTGCGTCTCCCGCAGGCCGCAGCAATATACGCGCACCAGCGGACCGGATTTCTGCAACCAGATCCTCATGCCTCGGTCTATTCAGCACGAACACAGTGACTGCACTGACGGGCTTTTTTTTCTCGCGTGCAATCAGCCCGAGCGTCCACCCGGCAGGCGCATCCAGGCATTTTGGCGTGAGCGCCATCGCCACTTCACGCGAGACGACCAGTTTTTCCATATAGGCCGCCGGCGCAAAAGATCGCAAGGCCCCCTTCGGAGCAGCTGCCGCTACCGAAAGCACCCCGGGGAGTCCCTCCGCCAGCAGACGGATCCCTTCTACCGGGTTCACTACTACGTCCACCGCAGGATGCCTGCCATCGCCTACTTTTTCGCCAGTTGTCAGCACATCCAGGTAATCCGGATGCCGTGTCTCTTCGCCGATGACAAGCTGGCCTTCCATATGAATGGTGTTCAATACCTGGCGCATCGCCTGCGTTGCAGCTGTGTCGGCCACATGTGTCTCCCCTCGCCCGGCCCACTGCCCGGCCGCCAGTGCGGCCGCCTCAGTAGCGCGCGCTAGTTCCAGACCAAGGTTGCGTTCAGTTTTTTCATGCATGATGCCACTCCTTTCTTTCATTCCACCATCACCGGATATCCGGCCGCTTCCCACGCCAGCATTCCGCCCTTGAGCACGTGAACGGTTCCAAAACCCATGTCCTCCAATATGCCAG
>PVBE012348480.1_pt1 | contig 10987 bp, 8 predicted proteins | sample 1631181 | NCBI WGS metagenome assembly PVBE01 (sample SAMN08397723, study PRJNA350692) | Marine metagenome, whole genome shotgun sequencing project. | isolation source: water | place: Pacific Ocean | collected 2012-04 | reverse complement strand
TGAATTTTATGCGCGCGTTCGGGCACGAAATCGCGGGCGGCCCGGCGGCCGCGCCTGCCTTGGCTGCCGGCGCAGGGTTGGCGCTGGCAGTGCCGCTCTGGGTGGGCTGGCGCGATCGCGTCGCAAGCAGGCGTTTTCGCCGCGCGAACATGGTGCTTTGGCTGGGCGCGCCGCTGCTGCTGAGCGCGTTTTTTTCGCTGCGCTTCAGTTATTATTTTCCCCGATTCCTGATTTTCACCCTGCCGGCGGTGCTGCTGCTGGCTGCTGCGGGAACGGAGCGGCTGTGGCGGCGCAGCCGGGCAGCGGTGCTGCTGCCAGGGCTGCTGCTATTCGGTTCGTGGGCCGCGGTGTTGGGCGGTCATTACACCGACCCCGGCGATCCGGCGGAAGACTGGCGCGGGTTAGCGCAGCGCTTCGCGCGGCTGCACCGGCGCGGCGATATTGCCGTGCATTCCTATGATTGGATACAAGGCTACCTGCACTCGTATCTGCCTGCGACTGCCGAGCCGGATTATCTTTACTTTGCCGGTGCAGGGCCCACGGAGTTGGAGCGCGCCGCCGGCTCGCGCTCGCGGGTGTGGTTTCTGGATTATCAGACCACGCCCTTCGCGGTCGGCAATCTGGCCGGCGAGTGGATGCGGACGCGCTACGGGATAGCCACAAGCGAGGCGTTCGGTACGGCGCAGCTCACCCTTTTTGCGCGGCCGCTGGAAACAAAGACAATCGACGAGAGTGCGCGATTCGCCAATGGAATCGGATTGCGCTGGGGCGCGATTGCAGCCGAGGCGACACCGGGCGATGCGCTCGCGGTGGAGCTTGTCTGGCGTGCGCCATCGGCGCACGTGGACGCCTATCAGGTTTTCCTACATCTGTTGGACCAGGACGGTCGCCTGTGGGCCGGGCGCGATGGCGGGCCGGTGAATGACCTCAGGCCCACCGTTACGTGGCAGTCCGGAGAAAGGGTGCGCAGCACGCATGCATTGTTACTGCCGCTCGAGCTGCCGCGCGGGGAATATCAGCTTCGCGCTGGCATGTACAGTCTCGTGTCCGGAGCGCGCCTGCTGACCATCGAGGACGCGGATTCTGTGCTGCTCGGTCGAGTGCGGGTGTCATCCCCTTGAAGTAGTGCGCTCACCACAATCACTTACAGGTTCGACAGCGAAACAGGAAGTTTTAGCGCGTACGAAAAAGAACTGGGGCGGCGCGTGGAAGAAAGCAAGTCAGACGAACAGGACGACAACCCAACCGACTATGAAGATGAAGAAAGGATAAAATAATATGGATACTGGTTGGATGGTTTTGATGTTTATAGGAATTGTATGGTCTGGAATGGGTCCTGCTATATATAGAAAAATAAAAGACAAAAAAAGCACAGACACATAACCCCCACACCCACCACCACCAACAATTACACATCACCAAACAGCGTAATGGCATAACAAAATTCACCAGTTTTTACAGACTCTGTCGGTCTTAGTCGCTGGGTATATAGTTAGGGTATGGCTAAGTTCACGCGTGAAAAAGTGATACAAGTCGTCTTGGACGGTCGAAAATACGTGGGTGCTGACCTGCAAGGTATCGACCTGAGCAAGGCCGACCTGAGCGGGGCCAAATACAACGCCAAAACGAAGTGGCCCAAAAACTTCGACCCGGAAGCGGCGGGGGCGGTGTTGTAGGGATGCAGTTTTACAGACCCAGACCGGCGTAGTGTTCTGACATATCCCGTTTAGCGTTGACTTCCGTCCAGCGTGTCTGTATGTCCCGTGGTGTGGTGTAGTCGTCTGGTTGTGGCACACCAGATAGATGACGCCCATCTGTGCCGGTATACGGTGCGATGAAGTGTGGCGGCGCTTCGCGGTTTCCGTGCGCTGCCGGCGGTCACATCTGGTCGTAAACGCGCTGGAATCATAACCTCCGAGTAGCCGTCGCACCGCGCTGCAGGCCAGATTGGTACTTGACAGTTATCGCGCTGCTGGATATTCTATAGATAGTTGCCCTGGCGTGGCCACAGTGCGCCGGGGCATTTTGCTCTGAACTCTGTGCAGATAATACGGAAATTGATGGGCGACAAAGGAGTTAGTTTCCCCAACCGAGCAGTGGCATGGATGTTGGCGCTGTGCGTTTTGGCACGGCCTCTCGGCGCTGTACGGGCGGCGCAAACGGAGCAGGGTCTGGACGCTGGCGTGCATTGCGTGAGTGCCGGCGTGGCAGCGCGGGTGCGCGTCGGACCGGGCACGGAGTATCCGCAGGTTGGCTCTCTCGCCACTGGAGCGGCGGTGAACGTGGCCGAATCCGCGAGCGGCTGGCATCGGCTAGCGCAGGGCAGCGCGGCGCAGGGTTGGGTGGCCGCCCGCCATTTCGCGCCGTGCGACCCCACCGCCAGTCCCATACCCGGCGGAAAAAGCGAGGCGGACATGCGCAGTGAGCTTGCTGCGGCCGGATACCCTTTCGCCGGCACGGCCTCGGTGGAGGAGATTCAGCGGGTGTATGCGCAGACGGCCGTGGACTACGCTGGCGGCGCGACTGCTGCGCGCAGCGGCTCCGGATATCAGCCGGCGGGCGGGCCGCTGTTCACACGCTGGGCGGCGCAGGTTTCGCCGACGAACTCGCTATCTGAATACCCTCGCCCGCAGCTGGCGCGCACGCAGTGGCTGAGCCTGAACGGGATGTGGGAATTCCAGCAGGCGCAGGCCGGTGAAGGTCCGCCTGTTGGCCGCTCTCTTGCGGAAGATATCCTGGTGCCTTTTCCGGTCGAATCGGCTCTCTCTGGGGTGATGCGCCATATTGACCGCGCTTGGTATCGGCGCGTGTTTGAGACCCCCTCAATCTGGGCTGGGCAGCGCGTGATGCTGCACTTCGGCGCTGTGGATTGGGAGGCAAGCGTGTTCGTCAACGGGCAGCCGCTAGGAACCCATCAGGGCGGTTATGATTCCTTCAGCTTCGACATCACCGATGTGCTCCTGCCGGTCGGCCCGCAAGAGATTGTGGTAGGCGTGTTCGACCCGACCGACAGCGGGGAGCAGCCGCGCGGCAAACAGGTGCATGAACCGGGCGATATCTGGTACACGGCCTCCACCGGTATCTGGCAGACGGTGTGGCTGGAGCCGGTTCCGGCTACACGCATCGATAGTCTGCGTATTACGCCTGATGTGGACCGCGGCGGCGTGCTTGTGGAGGTGGACGTATCCGGGGCCACGGCTGCGTGGGCGCAGGTGCGGGTCACCACCGGTGGTCGCGCGGTGACAGTGCAATCTGGCGGCACGGGCGGCGCCTTTTTCCTGCCAATTCCGAACGCAATTCTGTGGTCGCCGACAAACCCGCACCTTTACGATCTGGAAGTGAAGCTGCTTGGAAACGGCGTGGTAATCGACAAGGTGAGCAGCTATTTTGGCATGCGTAAGATTTCAACGGCTCCGGTTGGCGGCGTGCCACGTGTGCATCTCAACGGGCAGCTGCTCTTTCAGGTGGGCGCGCTCGATCAGGGTTATTGGCCGGATGGCCTGTATACTGCGCCCGCCGATGAGGCCCTCCGCTACGATATTGAAACAGCGCGTGCGCTCGGCTTCAACCTTATCCGCAAACACATGAAAGTCGAGTCGGCGCGCTGGTACTACTGGGCGGACCGGCTGGGGATGCTGGTCTGGCAGGATATGCCCATGGGCAACAACTGGTCCGAGTGGGGTCGTGCGCAATATCGCGATGAACTGGGGCGTATGCTGGCGCAGCTGCACAACCACCCATCGGTGATTACATGGGTGCTCTTCAACGAGCGTTGGGGCGAATTTGATGTTGCCAATATGGCTGCCACCGTCAAGTCGCTGGACCCGACCCGGCTGGTGATCGGCGCAAGTGGCTATGCCGATCAGGGCGTAGGCGATGCAATCAGTTTCCATTCGTACGAGCGCGTTGAGTTTCCCGCGGTCGGGAACGGCGCGGCGCGTGTGCTGGCTGAGTGGGGCGGACTGGGTTGGCCGCTGAGCGCGCATCTGTGGGCGGCCGACAATCTGCGTTGGTCCGAGCCCACTTATTTGGAATCGGAGCCAAGTGCAGCCGCGCTGCTGGCGCGATACACCGATTATGCCTACCAAATCAGAGCGCTGCGGGATACTGCCGGCCTGAGCGCGGCGGTGTATTCGCAGCTCACCGATGTGGAAAGGGAAACCACCGGCTGGATAACTTACGACCGGGCAGTGACGAAAGCCGCTCCTGAACAGGTGCGCGCCATCCACAATCTGTTGCATTGAGCGGTATCGTTAACTGGCGGCGCGCTGATATATCCGCACGGTCTCGCGCGCGGTCTGCTCCCAACTGAAGAGCGCAGCCTGTTTTAACCCGCGCGCGCGCAAATCGCTCGCGAGCTCGGTGTCAACAATCACGCTGATGATTGCCGCGCCCAGTTTGCGCGCATCGGTCGGGTCGGAAACCAGATAAGCGGCGTCGCCAACAACCTCGCCCAGCGAACCGGTCCCGGTGGTGACAACCGGCACTCCGCAGGCCATGGCTTCCAGCGGCGGCAGGCCAAACCCTTCGTAACTGGAAGGAAAGACAAAGCAGGCTGCGCCCTGATATAGCGCTGGTTTGTCAGCCTCATCCACCGCGCCGATGAAGCGTACGCTTTCGCGGATGCCGTGCCGGACAGCGATGGCGGGCAGGTCATGAAACAGGCGTCCATCCGGGTGCGGCGGCAGACGTCCGGCAATCACTAACTGACACCGCTCGGGCAATCCCGAGCGCGCCCACGTCCATGCCGCCAGCAGGTGGCGCACGTTTTTGCGCCGCTGGAAGCCGCCCAGATAGAGCACGTAGCATATGGGTAGCCCGTATTTCGCGCGCAGGCTGTCGGCAGGTGCCGCGCCCGCCGCGGACGCGAAGTGCTCTGCCGCTGCCAGATGCACCGTGTGTACGCGCTCGGGGGGCAGCTGCAGGCGCGCGATGATGTCACGGCTTGAGCTGCGCGAGTCGGCGATGACCTTAGTCGCGCCCCGTGTCGCTGCCGCTGCCAGCGCGGCGTAGAGGCGCATCGGCAGCGAACCGCGATGCTCCGGGAGCAGCAGCGGGATGATGTCGTGAACAGTGACCACCAGTGGCGCGGGTGACCGCAGTGGCGGCGCCCAGTAGGGGATGTGGACGATATCGGCCTGTAGCTGCCGCGCCGCGCGAGGAATCTCAAGCTGCTCAAAGCGGACTTTGGCGAGTGGCCGGCTGCCCGCTAGGCGCGCATGCAGCTGCCAGCCCGGGGGCTGCGGGGCGGGCAGCGGCGCGACTACATGCAGGTCGAGGTCAGCCGCCAAAGCGGGCAGTTCGCGCAGCAGCGCGTGCAGATATTGCCCTGAGCCGGTATCCGCGTGGGAGAGAAACCAGCCGCTGACGATTATCCGCATCGCGGCCGCCCGGGGGCGAGAGTGTATGTGCGCAGCCTAGACAAAAGCGCCGTGCTTGGGTAAAATTGGCGTCTCACGAGAATAGCTGCGGTTTCGACTGAAAGGGTAACAGTGGCCAATATTAAATCTGCGCAAAAGCGCATTCGCTCCGACGAAAAAAAAACCGAGCGCAACCGGCGCCGCAAAGCACAAGTGCAAACCGCGGTGCGTCGCGCGCGCGAGGCGCTTGCCGGCAAACAGGTAGAAGCGGCGCGGGTGGAGGTGCTCAGCGCGGCCAGCAAGCTGGACCGCGCCGCCGAAAACGGCGTCATTCATCGCAACAACGCCTCCCGGCGCAAAGGCAGCCTGATGCGCAGTCTGGCTGCGCTCGAGGCCGAAGACTGACGCCGCCACGGCGGATTGCGTTCTTTCGTACGGAGAAACCCGCCGAAAGCGTTGGTGGGTTTTTGAATTAATCCCGCGCGCAGCGCCGGTCGGGCACGCATCTGACGGGGTTTTTCTGGCACTCAGGCAGTGGTCTCAGGCGGCCGGCGCGCCGGAAAGATCGAGGCGATAACCCTGCCCACGCACGGTCTGGAGCAGCCGCGGCTGCAGCGGGTTCTTTTCAATTGCGCGCCGCAACCAGCTGATGTGCACATCCAGCGTGCGCGTGTCGCCGAGGTAGTCGGTTTCCCACACATGTTTTATCAGGTACTTGCGAGAGACCGTGCTGCCGGCGCGATTCAGCAACACCTGTAGCAGCCGAGTCTCTTTGGGCGTCAGCCGTTTTTCTTCGTCCCAGCATTGCACGCGGCGCTGCTTGACGCTAACCCGCAGCGGCCCGACCTGACGCCAGTCGCCGTCAGGGAGCGGGCGCAGTCGCTTCACCGCGTTGAGTATCTTGCGCCCGGTGAACGGGAGCACAAGTGTGATGTGCGCGCCCCATTTCGAGTCAGGCGTGATGTGGTTTTCTACTAGGTGGATTAAGAGGCACGGGTCACAAGCGGAGCGGATGCGGCGGCACATGCGGTTGCCCACCGTGCGCATGGAGGCCGCGTCCAGAATGATTATGTCGGGCTCAAGGCGGCGCGCGCGCTTAATTGCGGTCGCGACCTTGTTTTCGACGCGCACCGTGTGCCCACCCCTCTCCAGATCACCCGAAAAGGAAGGCGCAGTTACCCTGTGCGTTTCAATCAAAAGGAGATTGGCTCCCGTCATACAGAACCCCAATGGTTTAAGAAAGTCACGCTTCTTGAAGCCGCGCCGAATCTGGGTAGCGACGCGGGGTAGGAACGGCATTATACAGAACCATCGTGGGGGATGCAAATTGCAGGGCGGGCAACTTCCGGCGGCGAGCTGCGCATGGCGGGGTGTATAATCGCGCGAACAGGGCAGAAAGCAGCCTATGAGTGACGATTTACGCAAGACCAAAATAATCTGCACCATCGGCCCGGCTTCGGATACTGAAGAGCGGCTTGCGGCCATGATGGCGGCCGGCATGAACGTGGCGCGGCTCAATTTCTCTCACGGGACGCATGAACATCATGCACGGGTGATTGACCGAATCCGCACAGTGGCCGCGGCCATGGGGCTGCCGATGGCCATTCTGCAGGACTTGCAGGGCCCGCGCATTCGCATCGGCGCATTCGCGCAAGGCTCCACGGTGGAGCTGCAAACGGGCAATCGCTTCACCATTACCACGCAGGCGGTGGCGGGAGATAGCGAGAGGGTGAGCACCACATATGCGCGCCTGCCCGCCGATGCGCAGCGCGGCGACAGGCTGCTGCTCGATGATGGCAACTTGGAATTGCAGGTGGAATCCACACGCGCAACTGACGTGATCACGCGCGTGAAAGTGGGCGGCACGCTCCATGCCCGCAAAGGCATTAACCTGCTGGGCGTGCAGATGGATATTTGCCCGTTGACGGAAAAGGACCGCGCAGACTTGACTTTCGGCCTGCAACAGGGGGTGGATTATGTTGCCGTCTCGTTTGTGCAGTGCGGGCAGGACATTGACACTGTGCGTGCCGCCATGCGCGAAATTAACGCGGAGCGCGCGAACACGCCCATCATCGCTAAACTGGAGCGCCCGGCTGCCCTCGATAACCTTGAGGAGATACTCGACCATTGCGAGGGGGTGATGGTGGCGCGTGGAGACCTCGGGGTGGAAATCAGCGTGCAGAAGGTGCCTTCGGCGCAGAAGCGCATCATCGAACTGGGCAACGAGCGCGGCAACATTGTGGTTACGGCAACGCAGATGCTGGAGAGCATGATTAGCACGCCGCACCCCACCCGCGCGGAGGCTTCCGATGTGGCCAACGCGATTTTCGACGGCACCGATGCGGTCATGCTCTCGGCCGAGACTGCGGTTGGTGAATATTCGTTGGAGACGGTGCGCACAATCGCTGAGATTATCCGCGAGGCCGAGCAACACGAGGGTGAATGGGGGCAGAGCAGCCAGCGGGTAATGCTGCAGGCCACGCCCGTCACCGCAGTGGCGCTGGCGCGCGCGGCGCGCGAGCTGGCGCAAACGCTCGAGGCGGCCGCCATTGCCGTGTTCACCCGCAGCGGCCGCAACGTGCGCCTGGTTTCCAAAACGCGTCCGCCGGTGCCCATCATGGCCTTCACTTCGGATGCGGAAACATACACGCGCATGGCGCTGTTTCGTGGGGTGGTTCCCTTTCAGGTGCCGCGCGTGATGACGCTGGAGGAGATGACCCGTTCCGCGGACCAGGTGCTGCTGCAGTCGTCGCCATTGGAGGTGGGAGATCAGATCGTGATTATCGCTGGAATCCCAATCGCAGACATGCGCCCGGCGAACATCGTGCTGCTGCACACTATCGGCGGCGACATCTGAACGGAACGACGTCCGCGAAAAATAAAAAGGGGACAGGCGTCTGTCCCCTTGCTTGTTAATCCGGGCGCGGCGTCAGCCCTGCGGGCTCTGGGCGGCCTCGATGCGGAAGCGCATCAGCTGCGCCTCAATCATGCCATCAATGAGATCTGGCGGCACGCGGATACCGTGCTGGGCGAGATAATCCGTGGCGAGGTTGACGGCATATGTCTTTTTCTCCTCGGCCAGGTTCAAGCCGGCTTCCAGAGCGCGGCGCTTTAACCCGCTTTGCTCAGCGGCCAGTACGGCGGTGCGCACGGCTCGGGCGAGCAAATCTGAGCGTACTTGGGCGGAATCAGCCGATCCGGCTGAGTTGCGGAACTGGCGCATCACTTCTGATTCAATCAGGCCGGCAATAGAAGCGGCGTCCATCTTAACACCGAGGCTGCGGAAATAACCCCGCGCCATATCCATCGCGAATTTCTTTTTCTCCGGCCCAGACACCAACACGCCGTTATTGCCATTTTGTTCGGTGGCGCGCACCGCCAGTTCGGCCACGGTCTGCACCATCTGCAACTGCTCGTTGTTTAGGCGCTGCGAGAGCTCTTTTGAGCGCGCGCGCAGCCAGGAGGCAATGGAGGCCACTACGAACGGAAGCGCCGCCGTAAGCAGCCCGGCGGCAAGCAAACCGACAAAGCTCATCACTGTTTCGGAGAGATTCTTAGCGGTCTCAGCATTCATTGTTGTTCAGTAGCGCCTGTGTCGGTGAGATTATAGCCCACTCCTGCATCGGGTTGCAATCATTGCGACAGGTTGTGTGCTCTTCAATTGGAGCGGCGGGGAACCGGGGCGACATCCTCGCATCGCGGCTGCCTTGCTTTGCAAGAACTGTGCCCGTCCGCGCTCAGTTGTCGAAGGGAAGCGCTGTAACTGTCGCCTGCAGCGGGGGTTCTGAATCTCCCACCGCCAATTCTGCGCCCGGCCCGGCTGCGGCGGGTTTGAGCATACCGAGCCCGATCCAGCCCAGGCGCGGGGAGTGTACGCTGCTGGTCACCACGCCGGCGCTGCTGCCGGCTGCGCGCAGCGCCGCGCCCACGGGCAGCTGCTGCTGTGCCCGCAGGCCGACAATGGTCTTGGCCAGCTTGCCGCGTGTATCCATGCGCGCGATGATTTCCTGCCCCGTGTAACAGCCTTTGGTGAAACTGATAGCCTCCCGCAAACCGACTTCGAGAGGAATAAAGGACGCATCGATTTCGTGGCCCGCCCCGGGCAGTCCGGCCTCCACGCGCAGCAGCTCATGCAGGCCGGCGGGCGCCACAACCGCGCCTACTTCTATTGCTCGCGCAATACAGTTTTCCATCAGCGGCGGCGGTGCGACCAGCTCGTACCCGAAACTGGCCGGCGCCGCGCCGCGCAGCAGCCACGCGTTCTCGCCGAGCGGAAGCGCGTGGTGGGGCGGCAGCTCGGCAGCCGCGCCCAGCAGTTGCGAGGCCACGGCGGACGCCTGCGCGCCATAGAGACCATACTGGCCAAGTTCTGTGGTCGCAGCTAGCAGCGTGACGTCATCTTGAAAGAAAATGAAGCTGCGTAGCCACTGCTGTACCGCTTCTGATTGGCCCGGACTAGTAAGCAGCAGTGCGCGCTCGTCCAGATTCAGAACCAGCAGATAATCGACGATGCGCCCAAGTGGCGTGGTGAGCACGGTCGGGCGACCCTCGAGCTGGGTCATTCCATTGAGGTTGTTTGTGGAGAGGCGCTGCAGCAGGTCCAGCCGGTCGGGCCCGTGCGCCCAGATGCGGCCCACGGCGCTGCGGTCGATGATGACACAGCCTGAGCGGGCGCGATGGTAGCTCTCAGCAAGGTCTTCCGGTGAGGATCGAACCATCTCTGTCTGTGATACCCGCGTGCCGTTACAGGCCGGCCATTATTTTGCGGAGGGATTCTTCCGAGGGCCGCAGCTGGGCCTCCGAAAGCTGCGCCAGCGGGACGTCGGTCAGCCGCTCGGCCTCAATCAGGCTGACGCGCCCGGGGTTGTAATAGAGCAGCCCGGTTAGCAGGGCGTGTTCCTCTTTGGCGTGTTCCAGCGCCCGCAGCGCGGTGACGCGATCTGTCGGGTCGTACGTCTCATCCAACTTCTTTAATATGATGTGGGAACCGTCGTGCAGGGTGACGGTGCGGGCAGCGCCCGGGTGATAGTCCGCGGTGATTTCCTCGCGCAGCGGCACATAGGCGATGTCGTGCAGCGGCGCGTCGTGGTCGCGCGCCCAATCGTAGCCTTTGGTAGAAGCGGCCGTGTTGTTGAAGGTCACGCACGGGCTGACAATATCCAGCAGCGCGGTGCCCTCGTAGCTGATGGCAGCCTTCAGCAGCGGTCGCACCTGTTTCGGGTCGCCCGCAAAGGAGCGTGCCACGAAGCCGCAATCCGCCACGATGGCTTCCAAGCACAAATCCATTGGAGGAAGCTCGTTTTTACCATAATGTTTCAGCACTTGCCCTTCATCGGCAGTGGCCGAGAACTGGCCTTTGGTGAGACCATAGACGCCATTGTTCTCAACGATGTACACCATCGGCGTGTTGCGCCGCATCACATGCTTGAACTGGCCGAGGCCAATACTGCCAGTGTCGCCATCCCCGCTGACACCGATGGCTATCAGGTCTCGGTTTGCCAGCATGGCCCCGCTCGCGACGGCGGGCATGCGGCCGTGCACCGCGTTGAATGCGAATGATCGACTCATGAAATATGCCGGGCTCTTGCTGGAGCAGCCGATGCCGCTGAATTTGACCACCTGCTCGG
>PVBE012104419.1_pt1 | contig 10987 bp, 4 predicted proteins | sample 1631181 | NCBI WGS metagenome assembly PVBE01 (sample SAMN08397723, study PRJNA350692) | Marine metagenome, whole genome shotgun sequencing project. | isolation source: water | place: Pacific Ocean | collected 2012-04 | reverse complement strand
GTCGGTCCCACTGGCCGCGTCGCCCGTAGCATCCGCAGGGCCGTCGCCACTGTCACCGTCGTCGCAGCCGCCGAAGACCAACGCCAGGATCAAAAGCCGCTTCATTCGTACCTCAGCGGGTCGGACCCGTGACCGACCCCGTAGGTGAGCGCGTCGTTCGCCTCCCTCGGCGCGGCGCGCGTGTCGGCGAGGAAGAAGAACTGGAGCGGGCCATCGCCCGTGCGTCGGAACCGGATCCGCGCCAGTTCACCGAGCCCGATCCGATTCAGATTCGGCGCCACGACGATGATCCGGAAGTTCCCGCTGCCGAGGTTCTGCACGACCACCTCCTTCTCCGCAGCCACCGCCGCCCCACCGAAGACCCAGCTCTCGACCTCGGCTCGCCCATTCGTATGCCGAATCAGGATCTCGAGGATGGTCGGCTGCAGCACCTCGAAGCGCTGGCCGGCGACGATGGCGACCTCCACGAGCTCCTCGTCGTCGATGGGCACGTCGGCAAACGACAACGCCGGCGACCACGGGGTCCGCCCGCGCACCTCAGCGAGATTCGACGCCCCGTCGTGGTCCGGATCTGCGAGCGCGTCGGTCGGATCGTCCGGGTCGAGCCCGTTGAGCACCTCGAGGCAGCTGTCGAGCCCATCACCGTCGCCATCGCCACCGAGGTCCTCGTCGGCGATGTCGTCACAATCGTTGTCGAGCCCGTCGCAGACCTCGGCGATCGGCGCGTCTCCGACGCACTGCTCGACGCCATCGACGCATCGGGTCTGGCGGAAGACGCACCCCTCGAAGTCACCACACGGTCGTGGCGGGAGCCCTTCGTCGGTCTCGCCGTCGCAATCCTGGTCGCGGCCGTCGCAGGTCTCCTCCATCGGCACGAGCGCACCGCGGCACGCGCCCCATTGCGCGTCAACGCATCTCTGCGCGCCGCGCCGGCAGCGTCCGGTATCGATGCCGCAGCTGCGCTCGAGTGCCTCGTCGACGGCACCGTCGCAGTCCTCGTCCACCCCGTCGCACGTCTCCAGCGTCGGTCCGACCGAGCCCACGCATCGGCTCCAGGCGCCCATCCTGCAGGTCTCGACCCCCGCCTCGCACGCGCCCAGGTCGGTCCCGCACGGCCGAAGGACGTCCTCGTCAATCTCGCCGTCGCAGTCGTCGTCCCCACCATTGCAGGTCTCGGGGAGTGGCGGCGCTTCCGGCAGGCACGCCCCGAAGCCGCCGTTGACGCAGCGCCGGGTCCCGTCGCACGCCCCCGCGCCGCACGCGATGAAGATGCCCTCGTCCGCCTCACCGTCACAGTCGTCGTCGACGCCATCGCAGGACTCGCCGCGCGGTGCCTCCCCGCCTTCGCACGGGCCCCAGCGGCCGTCGACGCAGGTCTCCGTCCCCAACGTGCAGCGCCCGGTGTCGTCGCCGCACTCACGCATCAGCCCCTCGTCCACCACCCCATCGCAGTCGTCGTCGAGCCCGTCGCACGCCTCGACGCCGCCGGCCTCGCCGCCGTCGCACTCGCTCCACCCGCCGGCCACACACGTCTGACGGCCCGGTCGGCACGCCCCGATGTCGTCGCCGCACGCCCGCGCAAGACCCTCGTCCAAGCGACCGTCGCAGTCATCGTCCACTTCGTTGCAGGCTTCGTCGACCGGCCCGAGGCCGCCCAGACAGCGACCCCATTGGCCATCCGCGTCGCAGGTCTGCGCGCCTTCGAGGCAGCGGCCCTCCGCGGTCCCGCACGCTCGGGCGGCGCCGGGCGGGCAATCGAATGCAGGGTCGAGGTCCGGCGTCATATCCGGCTCGGCGTCGGGCACCGCGCCGTCCGCTCCGAGGTCGACCACCACCGCGCCCTCGTCCAGGTCTTCGCCGTCGGTTCGCGCGTCTCGAATCATGATCGCGTCGGGCGCGAGCGCGTCCCCGCCGTCGAGTTCTCCGTCGCCGCCATCCGGAAGGTCGACGTCGGACCGAGCACCGTCGATCGGAGGGCCATCGAAGGCGCCCCCGTCCGAGAACGCCACGACCGAGTCGTCACATCCGAACATCAAAAGCAGCACCCACCAGCTCCCCCTCAAGGCCGCACCACGAAGTAGACCAATCGCCTGGCGCCGCTCCCACGTTGCGCGCCGATCTCGGCGAGATCCGCCGCCGTGAAGGTCGTGACCCGGACGCGGTTGCCGACCGCGACGGCCGGCTGGCCCAGCTGAATCGCCGGGAGCGCCGCGACGCTCAGCAACGGATCACGGCGCCGCTGCACGGCCCGATCCTCCTCGAAGCGCGTCAGCCCCGCGTCGGAAGCGAGCCACAGGTGCCCGTCGATCCACGCGAGATCACGCGGCGCGAAGTCGAGGCGCGTCGTGACCACCTCGCCGTCGAGCAGGTCGCCTGCGGGCAGCCGATACACCCGCCGCGCGCCGGTGTCGGCCACGTAGACGGAGTCGCCGGCGACGAGTACGCGGCTCAGCCGGTCGCCGAGTTGCCGGGCCCCCACAGACGTTCGGGTCACCGGATCGATCACGTGCAGCTCGCCCGTCTCGGCCGACACCGCCACGAGCGAAGGCGAATCACCGTCGATCCACGCCGCGTCGAGGATGCCTCGCAAGCGCGCCACGCCGTCAGCCGGATCGGCCTTGAGCGTCACCGGATCGTTCCGCCACAGGCGCTCCGCCCCGGCGTCGAAGGCCCACACCGCGTCCATCCCCCACGCGAGGGCGAACGGCTCGCCGCCCAGCGGGATGTGGCGCAGGAGCTGACCGGTCACGCCATCGACCGCGGCGACCGTGCCCGCTCCAGGCACGGACGCAAACACCCGCCGACCATCACTGGTGGCGACCAGCGCGCCGGCGCCCGACCCAAGCGGTATGTCCGCGACGGGCTCGAAGACGTCGAGTCGGCGCAGTGGATCGAAGTCGAGCCGCAACAGCCCCAGGTGGGCCTGGGTGCCCCGCGAGCCGAGGGCAGCGAGCATCGCGCTCCCGGCGTCCTCCACCCGGATGATCAGGTCGGCCACGCGCTGGAGTCCGGACGGCGCGCGCGCCACGAGGCGGACCCGGTGGTCGCCGGCGTCGCCATAGCCCGGGTGCCAATGCAGCTCGACGTCTCGCTGCCGGACGCGGTTGATCCCCTCACCGACCTCCCAGGTCGCCCCGCGCGGCAACACCGGCACGAGCACGTCGACCGGGCCGTCGAAGACGCCATCGTCCAGCTGGGCGGCGTCCACGCGCACGTTGATGTCGAGCGCCACGCCCTCGGTCGCCTCGACCAACGCCGGCACGTCGATCGACGGCGCTGCGCCCGTCACCTCGATCTGCCGCTCGACCTCGGTGACGCCGCCGTCGCCGTCATCGAGCCGTACACGCACCACGAAGAAGCCCATGGCGTCGTAGGCGTGGCTCACCTGCGTGACGTTCGAGAATTGGGTGCCGTCCCCCATCCGCCAGCCGATGACCGGTACGTCGGCGTCGACGTCCTGTACCTCGAGGCGGAAGGACGCGTCCGTGTTCACCTCGACCTGGTCGCTGTCGGTGAGGATCTGGGCCGTCGGCGCCACGTTCCGCACGTTTACGAATCGCTGGTCCGACCCCTGGCTGCCGTCCTCGTCATCCACCGTCAGGCGAACCGCGAAGGAGCCGTCGTCGGCCCACGTATGTTCGACACGCTCGCCGCGCGCCGTCGTCCCGTCGCCGAAGTCCCACGTGTAGCCGACGATCGGATCGGAGGGCGCACCGGGGGTGCTTCCGCTGGCGTCGAAGACCGCAGGCACGCCTTCGAAGACGCGGCCACCCTCGATTACGAATTCGGCGTCCGGCGAGACATCCGCCACGAAGAGGCGATGCTCCCGCTGGGTGCCGGAATCTTCGTCCTCCACGGTCAGCGTGACGACCAGGTCGCCGCTCGTGATGAACGCGTGCTCGACCTCGGTCTGCTCGATGTCCTCGATGATGACCGGGTCGCTGCCGTCCCCGAAGTCCCAGACGTAGCGCTGCAACGGGTCGGCGTCACCACCGGCGCGCGATCCGCGGGCCGAGAACGTCTCGGGCGTGCCTTCGAGCGCGAATCGCGGACCGTCGAGCCGCGCGAAGGGCTCGAGGTCGGCGACCACCACGACGATGCATTCGCGCACGGTGCTGTCGGTGTCGTCCACCTCCAGGCACACCTCGAACTCGCCGCTGTCGACATACTCGTGGATCGGGTCGCGCAGGTTGCGGCCGCTCTCGACCGGGCTGCCGTCGCCGAAGTCCCAGCGGAACTCGGTCAGCGGCTCGGCGGCGGATCCCGCGGAGGTCAGCCCAGCGGTGAACACGACCACGCCGCCTTCCTCGAGATCCCCCGCGGCCCGGGCCGCCAGCCCACGGATCTCGGGCTCGACGTCGACGACGGTGACCTCGGCGGTGGTCTCGCAGAAGGAGTCGATGTCCTCGACCCGTAACGTAACGGTGTACTCGCCTTCGTCCTCGTAGCGGTGACCGGCCTGCGGGAACACGCCGCGCACGGGGAACCTGTCGTCGCCGAAGTCGAAGTCGAACGCGATCACGGGCTCCGACTCGTGGCCCGCGCCCGATCCGCTGGCGTCGATGATGACCTCACGGCCTTGCGGGACCTCGTACGGCCCCCCCGCGTCGCAGAGGGGTGTCACGTCGGCGATCGTCACGGTCGTGAACGAAAACTCGCGGAGCCCCTCGTCGGTCGTGATGCGCAGCCCCACCGGGTAGACGCCGTCTCCGCGCAACGTGTCGTACTCGAGTTCGACCCCGCGCCCTTCCTCTGCGTCGTAGAAGCCGTCCGCGTTGAGATCCCAGGCGTACTCGGCGATCTCGCCGTACTCCGGCGCGACCTCGCTGCCCGCCGCGCTCAGAGTCAGCTCTTCGCCCTGCACCACCTCGTAGGGTCCGCCCGCGTCGGCAGATGGCGGTGGCACGACCGTGAAGCGGCGCTCCGCGCTCACCGCATCGCCCCCGCAGGGCGTCACCTCGACGGTGGCGACGTACGTTCCCGGGCTGTCGATCTGTTGGCCCTGGCCGAAGAACCCGGCCGGGTCGCCGTTGCGCGTGAGGCGCGACTCGACGCCGACCAGGCAGCCCTCGCCCCCGTCGATCGTGAAGCGCAGCGTCGCCACCACGACGCGCGCGCCCTCTTCGACGCCGTCGATCTCTACTTCGACGTCGGCCGGGCCCCCGTGCAGCGTGGTGAAGGTGACGCGCGCCGCGTTGCCCTCGATGTCGCCGTAGCTGCAATCGTCACGCACGGTGATGATGCGCTGGACGAGGCAGCCCTCCCGGTTCTCCGCCTCCTCGACCTCAGGGTTGTCGTCGAACTCGTCCGCGACGTCGTAGTCCAGCTCGGGCGGCGGGCCGTCGATGCACGTCTCGACTTGCTCGAGCAGCGCGTCCGGGAAGGCGACAATCGGCGGCGTTCGGTCGATGTCGATGGTGACGCTCGCGTCCGCTTCGTCATTACCGGACGCAGCGGTGACCGTCAGGGTCTGGTCCTCGCCGTCCACGAACTGGTCACCCGCGATGCCGACGTCGACCTCGAAGAACTGGTTGGCGGCCGGCGCGAAGACCTCCGCCTCCCGAACCACCTGGTCGCCGAACTCAAAGGTGAGGTCGAGGGCGCCAGCGCGCGGCGACCTCAGCCGAAGACGCACCAGCAGGTCCATCGCCGGGACCAGTGGGAGCCCACCCACCTCGACGTCCTGGACCTCCTCGAGGCCGCCGTTGACGCAATCGCCAGCGGCAGGGCTGAGAACCTGCACGACGGGCTGGGCGAGCGCCGCCGCCGGGCACGCCAGCCAAAGGGCGATCGCGACGGCTCGAACCATATCAGTGCTACTCGAGGTCGGCGCTTTCCAGCGTGAGGATCTCGTTGGCCTCCGGAGGCGCGAACGTCGTCCGCTCCTCGTTCCAGGAGAAGGCATAAGGAGCGTCCTCGCCATTCTTCTCGAACCGCATTGTCACCAAGACCCCGGGGCCGATGCGAGTCGCGTTGTCGAGACTGATGATGAGGATTCGCGCTGTGTCGTCCCCCTCGCTCAGGAGTTGCGCTTCCTTCTGTGCTTCGACGAGCGGCGGACCGCGCACGATGCTCGGATCCCCGTCGTTGACCAGGGTCAGCGCGGACGGGAAGACCGGGCGCAGCTCGATGACACGCGGCCGCGACTGCTGGTTCTCGTCGTCCGGCGGCGCCTCCTGCTCGTAGAGCACGTCGACGTGGATGAAGTCGTCGCCCTGGTCGCTGACCACGAAGCTCAGCCCGTTGGCGTTGCATTCGTCGTCCACGCGCCCGTCGCAGTCCTGGTCGACCCCGTCGCAGGTGTCGTCGATCTCCGCCTCGGCCTCGCCCGGGGTGCAGCCGACCTCGCCGTCTACGCAGCTCGCCTCACGCCGGCATACGCCGAAGCCGCAAGCCACGTCGTCGCCGCCCCCGTCGTAGTCCTCGTCGGTCTCTTCGTCGCAGTCGTCGTCGATCCCGTCGCACGTCGAGTCGTCGTCGGCGATCGGGTCGTTGGGCATGCACATCGCCTCGCCCTCGACACACGCGCCAGCCGCGGCGCACGCCCCGGCCCCGCACTGCTCACCGACGTAGTCCTCGTCGACCTGGCCGTCGCAGTCCTCGTCCTCACCGTCGCAGGTGGCGTCGTCGTCCGAGGCCGCCTCGAGCGGAGCGCACTCCGTCTCGACGCCGTCCTCGCACGCCGAGGTGTTGGCGCACGCGCCGTCACCACACTCGACAACCTCGTAGCCCTCGTCGGTCTCGCCGTCGCAGTTGTCGTCGATCCCGTCGCAGGTCCCATCGCTGTCGGCCGCGTCACCCGGGGTGCACGCCGTCTCGTCGCCCTCGACACACGTCGAGACCGACGCGCAGGCGCCCACGCCGCACTCCTCGGCGACGAAACCCTCGTCGGTCTCGTCGTCGCAGTCGTTGTCCACGCCGTCGCAGACGTCGTCTGCGCCCGGGTTGACGTCCTCGTCGCCGTCGTCGCAATCGCTGCCCATGCAGCCGGCGCCGACGCCATAGCCGTCGCCGTCGCCGTCCTCGCAATCACCGCAGCTGTCTGCGGTGGGGACGCACTGGTTGCCGTCGTCGGACTCGTCGCACTTGTAGTTGTCCGGGCAATCGTCGTCGTCGGTGCATGCGATGCCGCACACATTCTCTCCGGCGACCTCAACGCACCGCGAGCCTTCGCCCGCACAGTCGTCGTCCTCTTCGCAGGCCTGACACAACGTGTCGTCGGTCGGCGCGTCGGGCGACGCATCGCTCACCGTTCCGTCGCCCTCTGCCATGTCCGTCTGGCCGCCGTCGTCGCCGCCCCCCGAATCCATGTCGAGATCGCCGGCATCCCCGGTGTCCCCGCCGTCCTCTGTCCCGGCCGAACCACCGTCGCGGTCCGCGTCGAATGGCGAACTGCTGTCATCGCAAGCCGCAGCAGCGAAGACGAGTGCCAGCGCGAGCACTGAGTGCGTGTAGCTACGTCGCATTCCGCGGGGCCTCCCCAGCCCCTTGGGATCTCGCATTAGCACGATCACGGGGCGACCGCGATTGTGAGCGGCTCATTCGCGTCACCGACGCCGAGGGTCACCGCGTCGTTGGCCGCCTGCGGCGCGAACGCTTCCTCGACCAGCGTGAACTCGGCATCCCCGGCCGCGTCCTCGTCGAACACCAGCCTCGCCACCACACCCGGAGCCATCACGTTCTGGTTGATGGCCGTCACGGTGATACGCACCAGGTCCTCGTCCGGCAGCTGGATGCCACGCACGCTCTTCTGCGCCGCGGCCGCCGTCGCGCCCTGTGCCGCGCTGACGAAGCTCACCAGGTTGCCGTCAAACCCGACGCGGATGGCGCCGTTGCCGGGCCGCAGGTTGACGATCGGCTGGTTGACCACGACCTCCACCCCGACCTGGCCAGCCTGGCCCGGGTCGAATTCACGAAGGAAGAAGATGGGCTCGAACGGCGTCCCCGCGATGCACTCGTCACCGTTGGTGTTGCCGTCGTGGTCGTTATCGCCGGCAGCGTCGTCGCCGTCGTCCGGATCGAGACCGCAGTTGATCTCGACCTGGTCGTTGACGCCGTCACCGTCGCTGTCGACCGCGTCCGGGTCGCAAGCGTCGTCGACGCCGTCGTTGTCGCTGTCGTCACCGGTGTTGACGTCGGTCGGGCAAGAGTCCGCGCCGTTGGCGACGCCGTCACCGTCGATGTCGGGGTCGCACGCGTCACCCTCACCGTCGTTGTTCTGGTCCTCCTGGTCCTCGTTGGCATCGATCGGGCAGTTGTCGTTCCCATCGAGGTCGCCGTCGCCGTCGTCGTCGTCGTCGCAGACGTTGCCTTCGCCGTCACCGTCGGTGTCGGTCTGGTCGCCGTCGCCACCCAGCGTCGCCGGGCAGTTGTCAGCGACGTCCGGCACCCCGTCGTTGTCGTCGTCGGCGTCGCAGGCGTCACCGTCGTCGTCGTTGTCGAGGTCGTCCTGGTTCGGGTTCGCGTCGTCGGGGCAGTTGTCGGCCCCGTCCGCCACGCCGTCGCCATCGCTGTCGCCTTCGCAGGCGTCACCGGTGCCGTCGTCGTCCGCGTCTTCCTGGTTCGGGTTCGCGTCGTTCGGGCAGTTGTCGTCCACGTCCGCCACGCCGTCGTTGTCGTCGTCGGGGTCGCAGGCGTCACCACCATTGGCGTCGTTATCCGAGTTCTCCTGGCCGGCGTTGGCGTCGAGCGGGCAGTTGTCGTCGCCGTCATCCACCCCGTCGCCGTCGTCGTCGCCGTCGCAGGCGTCGCCGTCGTCGTCGAGGTCGCTGTTGGTCTGGTCGGCGTTGTCGTCGTCGGGGCAGTTGTCGTCGACGTTCGGCACGCCGTCGCCGTCCCGGTCGTCGTCACACACATCGCCGGCGCCGTCGTTGTCGGCGTCCTGCTGGCCGCCGTTCGCGTCCAGCGGGCAGTTGTCGTCGCCGTCGAGGTCGCCGTCGCCGTCGTCGTCGTCGTCGCACTCGTTGCCGAACCCGTCGTCGTCGGTGTCGACCTGGTCGCCGTTGGCGTCGTCGGGGCAGTTGTCGTTGGCGTCGGGCACGCCGTCGCCGTCCGCGTCGTCCTCACAGGCGTCGCCGGTGCCGTCGTTGTCACCGTCTTCCTGGTTGGGGTTGCTCGCCCGCGGGCAGTTATCGTCGCCGTCGTCCACGCCGTCGTTGTCGTCGTCGTCGTCGCAGGCGTCGCCGTCGCCGTCGCCGTCGTTGTCCGCCTGGTCGGTGTTGGGGACGTCCAGGCAGTTGTCCCGGGGTGCCTCCGGGCTGCCGTCGGGGACGCCGTCCTGGTCACGGTCCGAGTCGACGTCCACCGCGCACTGCCCTTCGACGCACAGCGAGCCTCGGGGACAGTCGCGGTGGTCGAAGCAACCGAACATCGTCGCTCCGGCCACCTGGTCGACCCGCAGGTCGTGGACGATGGTCGCCCCCGGATCGAGGACCAGCAGGGGGCTGGACGCGTCCTCGAGTTGCGGGCGGTCGTTGTCCTGGTCCTCGCAGCGCCCGCGCTGCGCCGTGTCCCGGATCTCGTCGCAGTCCACGTCGGCGTCGAAGTGGAGCGAGTAGGTGCCCGAGGGCAGCTCGATCTCGAAGGCCCCGACGACGCCCCGCTCCTCGTCGAGCTCTGGCGGCAGCGTGTCGCCCTCGACGCGGGTCTTCCACACCCGGGGTCCCTCGTCGTCGAGCAGCAGGCCCCCCTGAGCGTCGCGGACCTGGATCGAGTAGGCCTCGGGGCCGAGGTCGTCCACCCCCTCGAAGGAGAGGTGCCCCACCAGCCGCCCCGGCGCGCGTTGGGTCACGGGCGTCGTGGGGTCGAAGGGGTTGGTGGCCGGGATCTCGGAGCAGCCGGCGGCCAACGCGGCCAGCGTGGACAGCACCGCGGCGCGGCGCGAACGAAGGACGAGCATCATCGCAGTTCCCCCAGGACTCGGTCGTCTGCCAGCGTTCGCCCGCCTCGCCGAGTCATCAACCGCTGATGCTACCCCCCGAACACGTCGATGGTGAACGCTTTGAATGATGGCTCGGCGATCTCGGGGACCCCCACCAGGCCCACACGCTCCGTGGGTGCTGCTCGGCTCACCTCTCGAGGAGAGCGGTGACCCCCCGAAGGCCCGGCGTCGATCTGGAGGTCCCAACCACTCTGTAGGAACCCTGACAGGTACCGGGGGTGCCACCCACTTCGTAGAGCCGACCGTGGCCCTCGTCGAGCCACCGACTCTACGAAGTGGGTGGCACGCTGGCCTGGCTGATTCGGCCGACCGTGGATGGTAAAACGAGAGCAGTGACGATCCGCGACCTCTGCTGGCGACTCTGGTGGGTGTGCCTCCTGGCGCTCGGGGCCTGCGTCGATATCCCTGACGACGACCTGACGTTGAGGGTCACAGCCGTGCCGGACGGGCAGTTGCGGGATGCACGACCACGGCCTGATGTGGCCGTGGTGGACGGCGCAGCCAGGCGGGATGCTGCGCCGGATACCGAGGCGGACGCGGCACCTGCGCGGGATGCTGCAGCCGGGTCGGACGCTCAGGGTGACGAAGGTGAGGGTGAGGGCGAGGGCGAGGGCGAGGGTGAGGGTGAGGGCGAGGGCGAAGGCGTCGTCGAGTGGGTCCCCATCCCTGGCGGGATGTTCCAGATGGGCTCGTTCGACGGATTCTCCGCGGAGCGGCCTGTCCACCAGGTGAACGTGCCAGCCTTCGAGATGGCGCGGACCGAGGTGACGGTGGGCCAGTACCGCGTGTTCGTAGAGGTGACGGGACACCGCGCGCCGTCGTGTGATTGGGGTGCGGGGGTGGACGCGGGCCGCCCGGTGGCGTGCGTGTCGTGGGACGACGCACGGGCGTTCTCGGAGTGGGCAGGGGGGCGTCTCCCGAGCGAGGCGGAGTGGGAGTACGCGGCGCGGAGCGGTGGCCTGGACCAGACCTTCCCGGGGGGGGACGAGGCAGCGACCTGTGAGCGGGCGGTGATGCACGACGGCGGCCGCAGGGGCTGTGATCGGG
>PVBE011430891.1_pt1 | contig 10987 bp, 13 predicted proteins | sample 1631181 | NCBI WGS metagenome assembly PVBE01 (sample SAMN08397723, study PRJNA350692) | Marine metagenome, whole genome shotgun sequencing project. | isolation source: water | place: Pacific Ocean | collected 2012-04 | reverse complement strand
TTTTTGGAGCGTCTGGAGCATTTGTGTAATCTGCTGAAGTTGCATAAGATGAGGAAAAAATAAATGCTAGGAATCCTAGGCTAATAATTAATGAAATGAATACCCTCGGGAGAGTTATCTTCTCAAAAATTGCTTTCAAGTCTTGAACATCTACCTTCCCATCTTTATTCAAATCAAATATCGAATTTTTTTCCGAGTTATCGTCTGACATAACTCTATCCATTAGTAATTCATTTATTACTTTTTCATGAATCAGTCAAACAATTCATCATCTTATCCAACTTCAGAATCCGGTCTGAAATGAGTTTCAAGCCATATGTGAATTCAACCATTGATCAAATCCAGCCTTTGGCATGGCTCCAGTTTTCTGGTCTACTGGTTGGCCATTGTGGAAGAGTACAAGATAGGGAATTCCACGAACCCCAAATCGCCCAGGTGTCAATGGATTCACATCCGTGTTCACCTTTGCAACTGTGAGATTATCACGCTCCCCAGCAATTTGGTCTAGTACAGGAGCAATCATCTTGCAAGGGCCACACCACGGAGCCCAAAAGTCGACAAGGACCCACTCATTTCCACTCGTAATCGCTTCAAAATCAGCATCAGTTGCCTCTACCAGATTGCCTGCCATATAGTCACCATCCACCGCGTTTTATTGACGTCCTATCAACATGATGTATCTCAACTCCACAGGTCAAGGCTTGAGAACCGAGTTCCCCTCGCCAAGCACAGGGGCCACTCTATTGATCATCACTCCAAGCATTCTCACGGCAGATTATTGCAAACTCGGAGAGACCATGGATGAGGCTATTGCAGCCGGAATTGAATGGATCCATCTCGATGTCATGGATGGTAATTGGGTGGTCAATCGAACGATTACTTTTGGCCCGGCTCTCATCAAGAGTATTCGGAACCGAGTGGGCCCAGACATCTTTGTCGATTGCCATCTAATGGTGACCAACGCTGAAGAGAATTGGGAACAATATGTCGATGCTGGAGTCGACCTTGTCATTTTTCATGTTGAAGCTGTAAATGACATTCCAACCCTCATCAATAATCTACACGCACGTGGATGTCAAGCCGGTGCTGTACTGAATCCAGCTACGCCGGCATCCACCATCCTTCCGCATCTCGCCGATTTGGATTTGGTACTCGTCATGAGTGTCGTTCCAGGTAAGGGTGGCCAATCTTTCATGACGGAGATGGAAGGTAAAACAAGAGAATTTAGGTCCGCAATTGATGCACAAATTGAAGCTGGTGGCCGCGCAACCAAACTGATGATTGATGGGGGAATCAAAGCACACAATGCTGCACAAGTCGCGGGGTGGGGCATTGAAGTCGCCGTTGTGGGCTCTGGATTGATTAATGACAAAGGCACCATTGCAGAAAATCTTGCTGAGATTCAGCAGGCACTTGATGCCTGAAAGGATTCAATAATAACGGATAGAAGGGAAGAATATGCCAACCGTAGAATGGATGGAGGACGAGGTGCGAAAAGCCGTACCTGACGCAATCGAGGTCGCTGTTGTTGATTTGACAGGCGGCCAAGATCACTTCCATGTTCGTGTCGTCAGCCCTACCTTTGAGGGAATGCGCCCCTTGCCCCGTCAACGGATATTATTGGGCCATTTCAAGCCATATATTCCTTCAGAGGTCCACGCATTAGATCTCAAATGTCTCACTCCAGAGCAGGCAGAGAAGGATGACGGCGAAGTTTTCCATCCTCACCCCAATCGACGAACTGGTGGGGATTTTATGGGAATAAATATTCGACCTAAGGAGGAATAATCATGAGTGAATTCAATTGGACACCTGACGAACTATCAGAACTTGTAAACGGCGAACGACTGGTACTTTTCATGAAAGGTACACCTGAAATGCCCCAATGTGGTTTCTCCAACCGAGCCGCCCAGGTTCTGAAGGCTCTCGATCAACCATTTGTCAGCGTCAACGTTCTCTCAGACCCTCGAGCCATCCCCAGTGTTTGTGAGTGGGCAGATTTCCCGACAATGCCTCAGATATACGTACATGGTGAACTCATAGGTGGTTCCGACATCGCTCTTGAGATGTATGAATCTGGTGAACTCCAGGAGATGCTTACTGAAGGCGATTCAGAGTAGGTGAACCAAATGACGGCCGATGCGGACCGTCGGACAATGTTGATCGCACTCGTTGGTGCAACAGTGATTTCATTCTCCCCAGTATTCTACATTTTTTCAAAAACGAACCCCTCGACAGGCGCCTTCTATCGAATGCTCTATGCCCTCCCCGTTTTGGCAGTGCTAGCCTACCTTGTTCGCAATGCTGATACACGTTCATCTCGTACACGTTGGATGGCATTTGGAGCCGGTATTATTCTCGCTCATGACATGTTAGTCTACCACAGTACAATGATTTTCATTGGTATTGGAATTGCTACACTGATCGGCAATTCTCAGGTTATCATCGTGACTCTTGCGTCATGGAAACTGTTTGGCGAGAAACCAAATCCTGCCATCATCATATCACTCCCAGTGGTGATGATTGGTTTGGTCCTCATCTCTGGAATTGCAGATTCAAATCCATATGGAGATGATCCAGTAAGAGGCGTCATTTTTGGGATTGTAGGTGCCTTTTTGTATTCATTTTTTCTCATCGCATTTCGCTATGCAAACAAGGAATTGGCCCCTGTCTCATCAGTGCAATTTGATGCCACAATGGGAGCCGCCCTAGGCCTGTTAGTTCTTGGATTACTTCCTCTCAGTAGTGTCGCAATCGAACCATTGAATATCCAACCGGAATGGCCAGGACATGGCTGGCTCATGGTGTTAGCAATCGTCAGTCAGGTTGGAGGTTGGCTTGCAATTGCCCACGCCCTTCCACGGCTACCAGCTGCCCACACATCCTTTGCAATTCTATTGCAACCTGTATTGACTCTAATTTGGGGGTATGTCATTCTCCAACAAGATGGATATTCTCAGAATCAAGTAATTGGCATCATCCTCGTGCTGCTCGCAATCACTTCAGTGACAATCTACGGTTCTGCTACCAGCAAATCCGATGAGGCTGAATGAAGCCTCCATGCCTCAATTGTTGAAGCGATGAGAACAACAACAGCCCCAATTATTGCCGAAATTGCTGCCCTTTCTGCAGGAAATTGAGCATTTGGAATCAATACTAAACATGCTATTAAATCAGCAATAATTCCGGACCATAACAGACCTGCGTATCGCAATGGTTTCTCACTAACTTGAATCAATGTCAAGGGAACACTAGCAAAAAGTGCTAGAATCCAAGCCACAAGTAGCCATTTGAATACAACTGTTGATTTGTCAGCGTAATCAGGGAAAACCCATGTCAGGGCATCCATTCCAATCAGTCCACCAAGAAAGAACCCAGGAATCGATACAATTCCAATTATTATCGCGGCTCGCTTTGCCCGGTACCACATTTTGCCACGATTATTTCTAACTTCACCAAACCACGATAGCATTACAGCACGAATCGATAAGATAGGGGCGTATCCAGCAATGAATGCAAGCCAAGCGATTTGAAATATTTCAACAGAGTCTGTGGTAGAAAGTAATCCAAGCATCAATTTCTCGATACGGACATTGGCAACCAATGCGATTGCAGCCAACAAGAATGGAGTACCCAATACAATGAGTTTCTTTCCATCAGCATTTGCAGTTTCTAGTTCGACACTGCCCTCAACGGAAGCCAGCCGCCGTTCACCCAATCGAACAGCGATGAGAACAGCCCCAAGAGGGCCGATGAATGTAGCAAGAGCAAGGGCAATAGGGTGGGCTCCAAATTGCCAAGCAGCCAATACAATTCCAGCAGCAGTCGCCCCCCTATCGACAAAGCGAACCAATGCTTCTTGTCGAGATTCCCCCAGTGCCCTCAAAGCAGCCCGGTGCGCATAGGTCAATATTTGGACACAAGCGGAAAGAGCAAGAATGAGAGACGCCACCAACCATGCTGTGGATTCTCCGACCCACAACCATCCAAGGACACCGCTGATTGCGATGATTGGGAGAGCAAAACGAACCTGGATTCGCAGACATCGATGCACCAAATCATGGCCGTTTGATCCTAACCTTTCACCATCACGACCGATGAGTGTTGGTAGTCCAAGGTCGACAATGGTCGCTGTTACATAGAACAAATCTAGAAGTAAAACCCAGCGTCCATAATCCCCACCGGTGAAGGTTCTTGTCAAAATGACATGTACCGCAATCCCAACAAATAATGCAGCCATATCCGCAGCAGAGAGCCAGAGCGTATCTCGCTCTAACCGTACTTTTCTATTCACCTCTTCACCCCGAGAAGCATCTCGTGAAGTGATTCTGTACATTGTTCCCAAGTCATACTTCGTTCAGCTTCTTCCCGAGCCAATGTCCCAAGTCTCTGTCTTTCTTCAATTGAAAGAGCGCTCAATCGTTGCAACGCAGCTTCGCAAGCCCCATCATCACCCAATGGAATCAATGTAATCCATTCAGAATTACGATATTCTTCAAGCCCACTAACCTCAGAAGAAACCACAGGTAGACCTGACGCAGCATATTCAGCTACTTTGAGAGGTGATGCGTGCCTCCAGACTTCTCTGTTTGGGAGGTGAAGGACACCGATATCTGCCCCCGCTAATCTGGATGCAACCTCTCCCCTCCCTTTGACTTGAGTCAAATTGTCTAATCTTTGAGAATCATTGCCTTCCCCAAACAGTAGTAGATTTACATCCATCATTGCCAATCTGTGCAATTCCCGAGAACGGTCTAAGGACCCGTGATATACAACGAGTGGTTTATTATTCATCGATGCGATTTCAAATTCAGAGATATTCACACCTGCAGGGACAACAACAGAGGCCTTATCCCAAAATTGAGTTGTAGCCATATACGCACTTTTTACAGCACGTCCTGCTCCACTTGAACGTGCAATCTTCCATGCCTTTTCATATTGTTTTCTCTGGAACCAACCAATGATACCTGTTGCCACTGGAGGACTGCGATCCATAATTACCCAGGGTAAACCTGCATTTCTCAATGGTCCAACAGCTCCTTCTACACCAGTCCATTCTACAATTGCAACAGAAAAAGAATCTAACTTAATGGAATTGAGTGTGGTTGAAACACTTTGGTTGAAACTTCGATGACCTCTACCCAATCGCTTTGAGCGATTGACAGGGAAATCACCATCAGGACTCATGAATTCAATGGTCCATCCCCGAGAACAAAGGGCTGATGAAACCCCCAATCGAGTTGTTGCAGACAATTCAGATTTCCTACGGTGGGTAATCCAAAGGAGTTTCAATTCGCCACCTCATCATACAATTTACCCCACATTGGAACCACATTATCCAATGCGTATTTCTCTGCTTCAATTGGACCAGATGTTGCCATTTTCTGCCATGAAACACCGTCAATCATGTTCTCCATCGCGTCTGCGAATGCTATTGCATCTAATTCAATGATTTTACCAGATTTATCAAAGACATCCTTGCTGGCTTTTGATGCCAATACGGGCATGCCTCTGGCCATCGATTCGATGACAGCCATTGAAAGCCCCTCCCATTCAGAGGGAGACAAAAGCGTACCACAAGTGTCCATGAGGTGTTCTTTAGCATCCCCATCTATCCAACCGTGTCCTACTATCCCTAGTTCTTCATGCTCGATTCCAGTTAAGTGTAGTGTAATCCCCTTCCCTCTTGCTCTCAAGAGTCTAGTTGCCTCCATCGCAATTTCTTGTCCTTTCATCGGATTTGAACGCCCCATCAATAGGAATTGCATCCTGTCTCTTTCTGTAGAGACTGGCACATTGGGAACGGGGTTTGGAATCACACTTGATTCATTCAACCAAGGGGACAACTGAACTTTCCATGAATCAGTCAGCACCACAGTGTGTACCTTTGAACAGATACGGTGAACTTCAGGTCCCCGTTCCTTACAATGTCGGTTAAAATCACCAGAGTGTAATGAAAGAACAATTGGAACACCGTAACTTTGAACGATTTTGATTAATCCTTTCTTCCTCTTCCATGACCAGCGGGTTGCAGTATGGATGTGTACTAAATCAACGTCTTTTTGTTGCAGTCTATCGTACAAACACTTTCGAACTTTACGCCACGCTTTGAGTACCGGTATAATGCCCCCATCTGCATGGCTGGCCATCATTTCAGCCCTCCATCCATTGGGTGGGTTGGCTGCAAGAAGCTGGATTACCGCCCCCATCCCCCCTCGTGTTTGCGAGGGTCCGACGTGAAGAACGGTACGCATCACTTCCCCCTCGGTCGGCTCACGACGCATCTCTCCCATGAAGGGCTCGCCGCCTTAGTTCTGGACGGTGTGCTTATCGTTGACCCCATCTAGCGACCCATTGGAGAAGTCAATGATTGAGCGATTGGTATTCCTAACAATCCAAGTTGGAGCAACACTTGTTGTCCTCATCCCATTGGGAATTCATTGGCTTTTGAATCGGAATTGGATTCGGGAAAAAACGCCATCACCTGATGCTTGCAAGGATGAAGACCTCCCATTTCTTTGCATTGTCATCCCAACATGGAATGAAGCCAATGTAATTAAATCCAAATTAGATGATTTAGTATCTCAGCGATATCCTGAAACCAAGCGTCGCATCATGCTCATTGATTCAGCCTCTACAGATGATACCGTTTCAATTGCCACTACTTGGAATAAATCAGGCAACCATAATTTACAGATAATTGAGATGCCTGCTAGATTGGGTAAATCAGCAGCGATTAATCGTGCAATGCAAGAACTTGAGAATTCAGATGACGTATTTGTAATGACAGATGCGGAAGCAACACTAGAGGATGGAGCATTGCGTCGAATTGGGAGATGGATGAAGGACCCATCTATCGGAGCAGTATGTGGTTGCATTCAAGATACTAGTTCCACAACATATCGGGAATGGTATAGGTGGTTTCGCTCAGGCGAATCCCGTGCAGATTCCACTCCAATTTTTGAAGGCTCAATTGCAGCATACAGAGTGAGTGCGCTTCAACCCATTCAAGCAGGTGCCAATGCTGATGATTCCCAATTAGCGGTATTGGTAAGAAATGAAGGCTTGAGGTCAATTTCAGATGAGTCGATACGTTTCACAGAGGAACCCATTTCTGATATCAAGGAACATCACGATCGTACAGTTCGAAGAGGCCAGGGGCTTTCACGTCATTTTTGGCGAAATAGAAATCATTGGTTCAGAAATGGTAGATGGGGCACAATTCTTGGTCTCAATGGATTACAACATACAGTGTCTCCTTGGTTTGTTCTATTGGGAATTCTTGCTGGAATAGCACATGCAAGTACAGTTTTGTTGGTTGGATGGTTAGGGGGGGAAGCCATGATTTTGGACAAGGCCATGTTGCTGCTAGATGCAATGGTATTGGCAAGTCTCGGTTTTGGTGTAACTGGATTAAGAATTCCCCTATGTGGGACAGCAGTTGCATTCTTAGTACAGAATCTTCGCCTAGTTCAGGGAATGATATACTTACAGTTTGGACGTAGTTTACATCAATGGGATGCAAGCAAATCCAATCGTAAATTACCAGGTCAAAATTAATTTCTAATTTCAGAATATGAAACAAAAAAAAAGCCCCCTGTGGGCGCCGAAGCGCCCACAGGGGACATGTGTGTTATCTTGGTTTGTTTAACAAATTACTATTTTGTTGAGTTATTCAAGCAATTGTAACTGAGTTGTCACCAGCAACAGCTGTGCCACGGTATGTGACGTAGATGTCAATGGTTACTGCACTGTCGCCACCAATGGAAGCGTTGTTCTCTGATAGAATTAGGAACTCGTCGGTTTCCCAGACGTTGTTATCACTTCCATCTTGTCCAATTATGCAGTCTGCACTTGTGTCCTTTGCGCAATCATATGTGTCGTCGCCAATACTTAGCTTCATTACAACGAATGCCCAGTTTAGGTCATCCTCTGCATGACTCCAGCGCATGCTGATCAAATTATCATCCAATGCTGCAGATGTTGTTTCTTCCGCTGCATCGTCAGCTGTGTAGCTGTTGCGCGTTCCACTTTCTGGCTGGTCTGACGCTAGGCTGTTTGCCCATACGTACAGAACACCAGCCAAAACCACAGTGATCGCGACCATTAGGATGGTTGCGATAACAGGGCTGACTGCCTGCTCGTTCTTCATTTCATTCTTCATTTCAATGTCCTCCTTTTCCCCAGCGGGGATGGCGCTGCTATACCCCTCATTGGTATTAAGGTTCCCACCACCCCGAATCGTGGAAACGCAAGTTTATTCGATATACTGCGGAGCGTCTTCGACTGGTACAAACAATTTGTGAACACATTATATAACATTCACGATGACAGAATTTTTTCATTTTTCCACTCAAAATTTTGAATGAAAAAAACTAGTTAATCTAAGTGAATTCATTTGTTAGGTGAACAGGGGCGAGAGACGCAGCGTAGAGGGGATGGGATGCACTCGACGAGTACCAATCGACCCTGTTCAAATATCGGGTGTACTCGTAGTCGTATAATCCTTGCTAAATAGCCCTTTAGGGCCAAAATAAAGCATTATCAGCCATTTTCACTCAATTGTTAGAACTTCAGCCCCACCATCTGTAATCCAAACAGTGTGTTCATATTGGCCAATCATTCCACCATCAGCGCAACGTAATGCATGATATGTTTCAAGGAAACGAATGCTGATCAATTTCTTGACTAGAGCATTCCATTTCCGAATTCTACTTTCTTCATTTTCTTGAGGGAACGGCTTTTCCATCAATGGGAAAGCCCACCTTTCAGCGAACGGAAGCGTCACATATCTTTCTTCAAGGTAATGTGCTAGACGGGCACCCAGTGGTTTCAACTTCTTCTTTGCAACAGCCTTTCGAATAGAAACATCTCCAGTTACTCGATAGATATTCGATGAATTCCGTGGCGCAATATTTTCGACCATTCCTGAAGCCCCAGTCGTGTTGAAAGGTTCGATTGCAAAGATTCCACCTAGGGGGATAGTTCCTTTGAATCCTGGATTGTCGGCTCCACAAGCATAGGATGGAACTGAAGTGCCGGCATGGAGATTGAAAATTTCTAATTGATGCCCACAAAGATTTCGAATTGGTTCAAATCCAGCATCGATAGCAACTTGTTCGGCTGCCGCCCCCACCTTGTACCATGGTGTGTCGGGATGCATTTGTTCAATCGAAGCATCTCTTGCTTCTTTGGCTGCTCGGATTTGATCCGTATGTTTTCCTCCATTACCAACTTCAATAGTCATTGCATTATCGGCAATTGCACCATGAATATGTACGCCAATATCCAATTTGACAAGGTCGCCTTTCTTGAAAATAAGTTCATCATCCCATCCTTCAGGAGGAGTTAGTAAATGATCAGTGGTATAATGTGCTGCGATATCATTGACTGAAATCGTGCAAGGGAATGCTGGTTTGCCTCCGTGTCGATGGATGTAACGCTCTGCAGATTCGATAACATCATGCAATTTGGCTCCTACAACGATTTCATCTTTTATCGCTTCAAGGGATCTCCTTGCGACGTGCCCAGCATCTCGCCAGTGCTTCATGTCCGCTTCATCGACCATGCTTGAATCTCCTCTTCGCTAACCGTTCCTTCTCTGATGATGGTCCAATTTGAGTATTGCGACGCGTCCCCGGAGACGTTCCATCTAATCAATGTACTCGGTGCTCCACCTACACACTTCCCTGGAAAAATTGCCACTTCAGGAAGGTTGAGAATCTCCCCTGCAACACTACAATCTGATACGGGATTATCTCCACTAAGATTGGCACTCGTTGCTGTCAGCGGTCCTGTCATTGAGACAAGTTTCCTAGCTCGACCATCCGCAAGAATCCGAACAGCAACTGACTCACCACCCAATCGGTGATCCAGTGTTTTAAGTGCAGGGAGAATCAATGTCAAGGAACCAGCAGGGAAAGAGTTGAGGATGTCCCTAGCAATATTTGGTATCTCCACAATTTCTGAGGCTTGCTCTAAATCACATACACCAAGGCTCACGATTTTTGTTTCAGGACGGTTTTTCAATTCAAACAGAGTATCCAACGCATCATTTTGTGGTAAGCACCCCAATGCAGGAAGCGTTGATGTTGGATAGACGATAGGCAATCCTTTGAGAACATGTTCAACAATGCCATTGGGCAGTTCAACAGTGTCGTCCATGCGCACCCGATGGTGTCCTGCACTTCAGAACTCCGCGAGCCAAACTTGCATATGGTGATTAGCAATGGTTGCTGCAACATCCCTATCCCCAGATTTCACCAATAGTTTCCCACTAGGGTATAGAGTGATATCTGCGACATCACCTGTGAATGTGCAACATAGTCGATTCCTCAAAGTGCAATTCCACCCCTCAGATTCAATTCTTGAAGTTACAATATCCAAATCAATATTGTCTATTTCTTCGGGAACAACAGTCCAGGCAGCTCGCCCACTGCACATTTCTAGGAGATAATCCTCACGGGACACCGCCTAATCCTCCCATTGTCATTCGTCCTTCCAATTCAACTACACTTTTTGCAGCTGCTTTTGCAGCTCTTCGTTTTTGGATTGTCCAGAATAAGAACACAAGGAAAAGAACGGTACAAACATTGTTCAAATGTGGCCAAATTGCTTCAAATGTTTCCTTTGAGATCCATTTTTCCAAGGGTAAGAACTCAAAGAGAAGTGCTTGAACCAAATCCTCCATAGTCACAAAATCCGGAACTCCGAACTTTTCCACCATGGGTCCAATGATATTATCCCATAATAGGGGGACTGGTCCCAAAATGAGTGTTATCCAGCGCATACGTTTGATAATCGCATAAGCCCGCATCTTCGCTTTGTAGCTGCGTTCACGATTTTTGAGTTCATCTCGCATCATAAGGGCACCTCAACTTGGTGGGGGTCCAGGTGGTTTTGCAGATTTCGGTGGTGGGCCTGGTGGTGAACCCGATGGTGGGGGTCCAGGTGGACTAGAAGGTGGACCTGGTGGACTAGATGGTGG
>PVBE012286365.1_pt1 | contig 10988 bp, 8 predicted proteins | sample 1631181 | NCBI WGS metagenome assembly PVBE01 (sample SAMN08397723, study PRJNA350692) | Marine metagenome, whole genome shotgun sequencing project. | isolation source: water | place: Pacific Ocean | collected 2012-04 | reverse complement strand
CTTTAGCGACTGGTTCTTGGACAGTTGCATCCGTTACCAGCCAAACGGTTTTCACTGTTTCCAGCGCAACAAATTTGTCGCAAGGCTTGTTTGTTTGGTTGGCGGCTTCTGATGGATGGGAGGGCCCTGTTCAGATTTCGGAAATATCTGGTACGACTGTGACGCTAGAAAGCGCCCCTCCAGGCACTATAGCGGCATCTGATACACTGTACCCCTACGAGCTGTCTTTCAGCCTTACAGCGGTACACACGGCGGAGCGTGCGCTGAACTACAAGGCACAGTGGACAATCACAGATTCAAACGGCATTAAGTCTGTTCAGCAACAGATTGCCCATGTAGTCCGCACTCAGTTCTACCCGGCGGTCACTTCCGCAATTGCGTCAAGGTACATATTGGCGCAATATCCAGGGATGGCGACACAGTTCACAGCGGGGCACTATGAAGAAATCGCACGTCGTTCATCGGAGCGCGTGCGGAGCAGAATTCAAGGCGCTGGAGCTTACCCACATTTGGTAGGCGACCCGGGCCTGTTCCAAGTTGATGTCGGTGTGTATTCGTTGCGCCTTGAGTTGGCACGCGAGGGACTGTATCCACCCGGATTCGATCCTTCTGCATACATATCCGATCAAGAGCGCGCACTGGAGCGGTCGATTGGTGACGCTTTGCGGGCGATGCAATGGATTGACACTAACGACGATGGTGTTGTGTCGCCGGGGGAAGTACGCACGACTTTCTCCATTCCAGCCGTACGAGCAAATCCAGGGCGCGCTCTTTTTGATAAACGCCGACTTGTTGAACGATAATGCGTGCAAGCGACGTCAGAGCGAAGATCATCGCAGCGATTGAAGCGTCTGCGGTTGATGAACAAGCGTCATCCGTTGATGTGTTTACGCATGTTAACATCGGCACACGCGAGATGAGAAGCGCACGAGATCGCCTTTTCACCGTCGCGCTTTCTACTGTACCAGTACGCTCTGGAACCTTGTTCCCGACAGACTTGTACGAAGCTGGGTACGACGTGACGTTGATGTACTCAGACAGCCCCGCCGTGGAAGATAGAATCGCAAAAGATGTCGAGCGCGTGTCGCAAGCATTAGAACCGCTCGCAATGAACAACGCAGACATCGCAAGAATTAGTTTATTTGGTGGACCTGTTTCGGAATTTGATGGTCTAGTGACCGGGACAGTTACCGCCCAAATCGTGTATCGTTTGGACAGCACCGTATAATTGGAGTTTTGAGATGGCATATTCTGAATCAAGAATCGGCAGAATTTGGGTTCGCGAACAAGCAGCGTGGGGAACACCTTTCACGATTGTACCTGCGAGTCATGCCGCTTCATCCGTTGAGTGCGAAATCACTTATCCTGAGTTGGCGCAAGAAGCTCTTTCCGTGGACACGGTGCGAGGCGGCTTTCACAGCGCACCAGTGACCGCCGGAGCGAAGATCGGAACGAGCATCACGCTGACGATGCCATTGCATGGCTGGTCAGCAGCAACGCCAAGCGGCAACGCCACGGAGCATGTCGACGCGCTGCTATTGAAGCACGCGCTAGGCGGCTCAAGTCTTGCGGGCTGGTCATCTGATGTTCTTGCTTCGGGGCAGGACTCGGCGACCGTTATCAAGTACGGAGATGGATCTGGCGCACTTAATATGATCGGAAACGCAGTGTTGATTCCTGTTTCCGGTGGGCATTCGGTCGGTTGGGTCACGTCTGGAAACGTGGGTGGAGATCCTGACCTGCTTACTGTGCTGAATGCGTTATCAGCTAACGCTTCCGATTCGGCGCAACCATACGGATCTAACACTTGCTATCTGACAACAGGAATGCCGTCTGTGCCGCTGACCGTTCAGTGGCAAGGTTCTGATGCAGACGCTGGCGTTCGCCTTAGCGACGGAGCTGTGACGTCTGCGACGATTACATGTTCGCCGCAACAGCAACCGACTCTTTCTGTGACGTTAAACTTCTTGGATTGGGATGAGGTTACAGGGCTGGGTTCGCCTGGGCTGTATTCACATTCTCTTCCACAGATGCCTATTTTAACAGGCAGCAACGACGCTCGATTGGTGATGGGAAGCGATTTACACATTGACGCGGCATCGTTTGAAATAACTATCGAAAACGAGATGGCGACCATTGGAAGCCACAGTGGAAACGAAGGCGCGGCGCAATATTACGCCACGAATCGAACCGTCACAGGTAGCTTAACAATTCCAACGGCGGCGGCTTTAGGCATCAATGCACCGGGAACCGATCCAGGCGCGCTTCAGCTAGACCTTGCGGGAACACCCGGAAATGCGTTAAGTATTTTGGTCCCAGAACCAGTCTTAACCGAAGTGTCACAGATTGGAGATAACGATGGCTTGGTCGCTGAAACCTTGAGTTTTGGTTGTAATGTTATGCTCGCCGATGCAACGACAGGAGCGGGTGACGCTGTTAATTCTCCGTTTAGGGTGGCCTTCCTTTAAAGGAAAAAAATGCTACCGCTGATTAATGTTAATGAACGAATCGATTTATGTATTTCAGTTGACCCCGCCATTGTAGAGCCAGAAACCGGACGTGAACCTTGCAGAGCTATTCCAAAACGAGACTGCAAAATTTCAACGGACGGACCACTGGTTTTAACGGTGCGGCCTTTAAGGTCACGAGAGTTTGTACGGGTGATGGACTCTTCAAGCGTGTCATTAACAGAAGCCGCGCTCAGAGCAGCGGAGTCGGGGCTGGTAGCAATCACCGGTCCAGGGCTTTCAATTTGCGACCCGAAGGAAGTCTTGGAGGCCGTCGACAGGCTTCCGCATTATGCAGTCGTCGCGATTGGTTCATACCTTATCGAGCAGAGCGCGGCGCCACCGGACCCGAAAGAGCCCGCCGCATAAGAGCCGCCGTCTGGCTAGACCATTTGATTTCGAGCTACGGCTTGGAGTGTGCGAGCGGGAAACTAAATAGCTGTCAAGGCAAGGCGGAGCAATGCAAGAAAAAAGCAGGCTCGTACCTTGGCAAAAAGTACAAAACTTGTCCGGTTTCTGAGCTGATGTCTGACAAGCGGATTCTGTATTGCTTGCAGCTTGAGCGCGAGAGCGCGGTGCACCCTGTGACGGGTTGGCCTGACAATTATGCGGCCTGGGTGGTGGACATATCTTGTGAGATTAGCGGCGCACGTTCCAAGCGTGAAGCGGGCGAATATGAGAAGATAAGAAAGCAAGCGAAAGCGGGGAGCGGCTAGTGGCACAAACAAAGATCCAGATCGGCGTCGATGTAGACGGAAACGCCAACAAGCAGCTCGGAAAAGTTGAAGGAGAGGTCGCAAGGCTCAAGCGGCAACTAATGCAGCTCGACAAGGCGACGAAGAAGTCTTTACCTGCGACTGCAAAGCTAAAAAGGCAATTCGGGAAACTACAAAAGCAAGCGGGCCGCACGCGGGCAGGTTTCTCGAAGATGCAAGGTGCATTGGTCGGGCTAGGCGCTATTTTTGCGGGTGGAATGCTCGTTGATGGAGTCAAAGATGCAGCAGCATTTGAAGCAAAGCTGGCGAGCCTTGGCGATAATGTAGACGAAACGCGTGCGCGGTTGCTTGAGTTGCAGCGAGCGTCCGGCGGTGCGTTTTCAATGGAAGCGTTAGTCACCGCGCAATCAAAAATCAAAGCGTTTGGGCTTGATCTTAAAATCACTCCGAAGCTGCTTGAGGTTATAACAGCGAAAGCGTCGCGGATGGGTATCAGCACCGAACACGCGATGGATTCATTCGTGACAGGTGTCGCTCGAGCCTCGACTCCGATTTTGGACAATTTGGGCCTAATTGTTAAGGCTGGCGCCGCGCAGGATCGATATGCAGCCTCTATCGGTAAGACTCGAAACGAATTAACGGACCTTGAGAAATCGCTGGCGTTCCAAGCTGAGGCGATGCGACAAGTCAACAGCGACACGACAAAGGCGAATCAGGCGTTTTTAGATTCGCAGCGCATGACGGCAACGCTTGATGATGCTGTTACAGCTTTGAAGTCAAGCTTGTTGCCACTAGCCCCGGCACTCGTGCAGACTGTTCAAATGTTAGCGGAAGCCGCCGTGCATCTGGGCAATTTCACAGGCTTCATGCTTGAAGCTCTTGGCCTTATGGATGATGCGCTCGACAAAAGAATTGCGCTAACGAAGGCAGAACGTGTTGGCTTGGATGACATTCGAGAGCGTTTCTTTCTTGAAAAGGAAATGCAGAAACACGGCGTCGAAAACATCGAGCAGTTCAGGAAGCTTGAGAAAAGCAAGCAAGCCGCCATGAACAAGACGGCAAAAAAGCTTGCAGAAGAAGTCGATTTGCTGGAGAGAGCGCAAGGCGTTTATCACGCAAATAAGATGTTAGAAGAGGCTGGATTTAAAGCTCAAGACAAGAACAGGATTCTAGTTCAGTTAGGGCGCGAGATTAACAACCGACAAGTCATTTTAAAAATCCAGAAAGAGCAAGCAGTACAGGCAAGAAAGGTCGCGGATGCGACTAAGGCTTGGTTCAACATGGCTTTGCCATCGGCGCCGACGAAGGCTGATGACGATCCACCACCCAAAGCCCTTGGACCAACACGCAAAGAGAAAGCCTTAGACCTGCAAATTCTGGGTCAAGAACTGTTGCTTCAAGGCGATGTTTCGGCATTAGATAAAATTCGGATCGAAAATAAAATCCGACAGCTTGAGCTGGACAAGTTAAGCGTCGACCGTCAACGTGATGAGAAAGGCGTCCTTGAGCTTAAGCAAAAGATTCTGGACGCATCCAGCGCAAAGCGAATTGCTGACCATTTGAAAAAGGTCAACGAGGAAGCATCCCTTGAGACAATGCGAGCGGCACAGCGGTCAGCACTTGAGGAAGACAAAAAGATAAAGCACGCTTTAAGTCTTGAAATCTTCGACCTTGAAGTTGCGCTTGCTCGGGCTACTTCGGAAGAACAAACCATTGCAATCCAGCGTCAGATTGAAGACCTTGAGTTGCGGAAAGAGAAGATCGGCGTGATTGGTCGCGAGCTGGACCTGTTAGTCGAAAAAGGCAAAGTAACGGAAGCAAACAGGAAGAAAGAAGATACTGAAAAACAGATCTCTAACTTTCGTCAGCTAGCTATGGGAGCAAGCGAAGCCGCTGCAAGCTTGCAATCAATGAGTCCCGAAATGGCGAACGTGCTGAATCAAATCAGCAATGTTTCTCGAGTCGCTGAAGAGGCGGGCATGTCTTCCGTTAAGACAGCTGATGCTATGTTAAAGGGTGGAGCATCTGCCGCGCTGGGGTTCGTCGATGATGAACAGACGAAAGCAGGAATTTCCGCAGCAATGGAGGGCGCAAGGGCGATTGCAGCGTATGCCACCGGAAACATCGCGGGCGGTATCTCGCACACCTTAGCCGCCGGAATGTTCGCTAAGATCGCGGGCGAAGGTGGTTCAGCAGCACCAGCGAAGCCTCCAGTTCAGCGCGATCCAGGCGGCGGCGGAAACATCACAGTCGCTTTCGGTTCAGGCGTCGTGCTTGGAACCGCGCAAGATGTTGGTCGTGCAATTTATGACGCACAAGGGGCCGCCGGTAAGACCGGCATGGTAACGGGGAAAGTATGACGGCGAACCCATACGCGCTAGGCTTCGCAAAGGTTGAAGCCGCTTGGACAGGCATCTTTCGCCTCGCAAATGCGGGTGGCACGACTGTCACGGTGACACCTAATCTTCTGAGTCCTAGCGGAAGAACTTCGCCGATTGAAGTAGTTCTTGAGGGCTTACGGCTAGCGGCTAACGATTTAGGCGGTACATGGACGACATTCCCTAGCACGGACGGAAAAATAAACATCACTTCGACTATTGTTTTCACGCTAACCGTGACGGACAACACAGCGACACGAACCGGACTTGCGAGCGCAAGTTCAGTTACAGCCACAACTGGCTCAGCGCATCCAAACGGAGTCTACCCCCTCGCCGCAGATATTCGGTCAATCCCATTATCTCGACAGGCGGTCGGTGTAGGCTCAACCGGCGCTTCTGTCATGCCGTCTATTTGGAACAATCAAAATGCGAGCGTTGCTATTTTTGACACGTGGGCAAATGTGCACAGCTATTCAGCAACGATGGTTCCTGAGGGGAGCTTGGTGTGTTATGACGTTTGGATATCGAATCAAATTCTTGGACGTTACAAGCCAACATCGGCAGAAATGACGCCAGCGAGTCAAAAGCCTACGCACTGGAATTTGAGCGTTTCCCTACAGGCATCCGAATGACAATCACAGCACCAGCTCCAAACGGTTTTCTTTACGCTTTCCTTGACACTGGATTGCCTGGACAACGCAGCGTGACGCGCCCCGGCGGCGGCGTAATAACAGCGCCGGAGAATTATTTACAATTCAACGATTGGCTTTCTGCGATTGATGTAGCGATCTACGCGGACCATGGATCAAGGGTCGCTTTAGATACAGCGACAGGCAAGGTGCGATTCACGGCGGGCACAAGCGGCGCGTTTCAATTCGATAGAACGGGCGTTTTGACAGGATTAACGACAGAAACGGACACTAATTACACAATGAGTTCCGGCAGCGCATACGATTCAACATTCATTCCAGCGGGCGCGATCTGGCTGATGGGTGCCGAAATGACGCAAATCGAATACGCACGCGAGCTGAAGTTCGATTCTTTTAGATGGCGTCGCGGCTATGGTTATTCGTGGGGCGGCGTGCGTCTTCACCGATGGAAGCTTACAATGCACAAAGACGCGCTAGAAGCCTTCGAGCGCGGGTGGTGCTGTACGGGTAAAGTCCATTTGACCATGGGCTCAGGAACAATGAGCTACACCGGCACAGGATATCAAAATGGATTGACTGGTTATGTCGTGGGAGTCGAATCGCAAGGATGGCTAGGGCCAGCCGCAGACGTCGCAGAGGTTTCAATGATTATCGCGAGTTCTGACTGATGGCGACTTCATTTAACACAGCGTTAGGTCGCGGATATTCAGTCGTTTACTGTTTACAGGTTGAAGGCATACCTTGGCTTTTCACAGAGTACATTCCACACGAAGTTATCGCAGATGAGAAGCCAGCGGAGCCGACATACTACGCGTCGTCGTACGGTGGTGGAGTTTGCGCTGGTCTTATTATTGACGGGCAGAAAGTCTCCGAAGAAATCGACCGCGAGAAGGGCGTCAGCCGCGCTAGAGCTTTAGACATGACCCTCGCTTATCAGCCGCTTTCGGGCGCTGGTATTCTCGACGACCTGTTCGCTAGGCCGACACTGTATTCAAACTTGAATGCTGATGTGGACACAACCGACACGTCTTTTGCGGCGACCAGCGTTGGCGGTGGTTGGTCAGCGGGTGCAATGTATATCGGGAACGAGTACTTGCATTCGGGTTCTGTTTCCTACTCTGACCCGAACACCACCTTCTCCAGCATTACGCGGGGACACTGGGGCGACAAGTACGATCATAAGAAAACAGGCTTCACAGGCTCGCAATGGGTGACGAACAGGCCGCACTTCTGGCGCGGCAGAATGGTCACGCTTTGGGAGTGTTTAGTTGATCCGGAAGGTCGGGCCGTATTCACGGAATGGATGGCTGGCGATTATTGCCGTCAAGCCTTCAAAGGCTACATTGACACAAACCCTCTCCCCGGCAACGCTGGTTTCAAGATTACAGCGCAAAGCATGACGCGCCGTCTAACTAAGGGAATGGGATATTCTGGGATGTGGACACAGGCGACAAGCCTAACGCAAAACCAGCAAGAAGCCTTTCCGAATTCCGCCGACTATCAAATGGTTGGCGATAAAAAGGTCTGGGTCAACCCGCAATTGTACGACCCTGGGACAATGAGCCTTTCGTTCGATTTGGCTTTCTCCGATGGTGACACGTTCACGGGCGAAGTTGACACAAGCGGCGTCGCTGACCATCCAGGCAGGTACAAATCGATTCATGCTTGGTGCTTGCATATGGCGGAAGCCTTGGCTTCAGCTGCATCCGAAGTTGAGAACGGCACGAGCGTACCTGCGAAGATGGCGATCATTGGCTTCGATGTTGTTGATGATTCCGGCGGCGTTACAATCAAACAGGCGAGCACCTGCCATGTTCCGAATGGAGCTGGTGCGCCGTACTTCCTGACGCCTGGGCAGACCGCCGAAGGAAAGAAGGCTTCGCAGATAGGCGGCGGCGTGCTTTTCGATGGTGGCTTCTGTTTGGAAAAACAAATGGACTGGCAGAACAAGGACGTGAAGCCTTGGCTTGTGCTTGTTTTAGTTGAAGCGGAAACGTACCAAGATTATTCTCTTCCGGCGTCTGGTTTAGCGATTTGCACCGATTACGAAAACAACCAAGAGTTGATTTCGTTCAGCGGTGGAACTCATGCGGGGAAAACAGACCTTGAAGAGTATTATGCGCTCCACGTTGATGGTCGCGGTTTAAACGATGAAATTGCACAGCTCAACGCCTTAAAGCAATTCAAGCTCGTAACCGGAAGCGTGGGAACCTTAGCAACTTCAATTTTAAAGTTTCTTGAGAGCTCTGGAACTGGTGAGCGCGGCACGCTAGACACGCTCGGTTATGGGATGGGGTATGCGATAGACGATGGTCACATCGATTTAAGCGGCATCCAGACAATGTACTTCGCAGACCGTGAAGTTGTGGCCGTCGACGAAGGTCGTCAAAGTTTTGAAGATGTTCTTGGCGGGTGGATAACGCTCAACGGTTCTTGTCTTTGCATGACCAGAAACAGCTCTGGAGTTCTGCAAATCTCACCGCGCAAACACGAAGTCTTGGCCTTTTCATCTAAAGACCCGGCAGTGATCACAATTACAGCCGCGGACGTTCTCTTGGATGGGTTGTCGCCGCTTGAAGTGGTAGAAGCGCCGAACGAAATAAGGATACAAACGAAGAGCGAGATTAACGATAAGGCACCGGACATTATCGCTCGTTCTATTCCGGAGATGATACGCGAAGGAATAACGTCGTGGTCCGTCCGTGCTCCATCGATGGAGAAGTCAGACGCGTATATTGCCGCACAAAGAATCATCGCGCTTGGTGCTGGTCAATACGCTATGACCTTGACGCTCGGGCCGTGGGTAGACATTCAAGCGGGCGACCCTTGCATACTAGAGCTTTCGGGTCACCTTGGAACCTTTGACTTCAGCGCGGGCACGCTAGGAACTTCTTCGCTTTCAGCCCGATGTGTTGGTGTCTCCCGTGACCTTGTTACAATGAAACAAGAGGTCCGCTTTCTACTTTATGGAAAGACGTTACCCGGCACGGTGTACTCACCAGCGACGACTGTCACCGCGCATTCAGGCTCAACGATAACACTGGACACAGGCGAAGGCGGTTGGTTTGTAGCTGACGACCCGATAAGGCTCTACAATCCAGGTAAAGAAGCACTCGGGACACCAGAGGTCGCAGACATGACAGTTCAAAGTGTTTCGGGTGATGTTGTAACGCTCACAGCTTCAGCGCCCGCCTGGGTTGTTAATGACACAACGCGGGCCACGTATCCGCGTCTTTCCATAGCGACAGACGTGCAAGACACGTTCTTTCACTTTGCTGCTTCATATCGGTGGAACTGATGACTTGGAACCAGAACAAGCAAATCGATTTTATGCATGGCATGGCGGGCAATTTAAAGTACACAGAGGTCCACCAGAATCACGCGCATCTTTATGGAAATTACGAGGTGCCTGTTTTCCATGCTGTCGGTTTAAATTTGGTAATTGCGGGCGATACCGATTTCCGAACTTATTACTACCTCTGGCTTCCGAAGAATTTAGATAACACCGCCGTCAAGGTATATGTTCGGGCATCGATTGTCGCTACTTCAGGCGGCGGTGCTTCAGCGAATAAAGGTCTTGTCAAGTTAAACGAAACGACATCTGGGGCGGGAGATGCAGCAGAGATTGCACAAGGAACTGGTGATTGCACTGAATTGGCTAACCCGTTTTCAACCATCGATCTGACACCGACAGGTTCGGCAGATGGGCGCGAGTTCACATTAACCGCGAAGGTCGTCAACGCGGGCGACACAATGACCATCCATTCGATTTATGGAGTGGTCGCTGGTACTGGCTCAATCTCCACGACTGGAATCGGCTTAAGCGGATTTAGAACGACAGAAGCGGCTCAGGTGTATGCCGCCGATTATCCAATCGCGACTGAGCATATTTCCGCACTGATAAACGGACCAAAGCAAATCGCAAAGGACCGGACGGCAAGCGTTTTCACCTATCTTGGAGATGCGTATCGAACGGCAAGGCTGAACACGACAGAAACGTCGTTCACCTTAGTTGACCGTGGAGTTCTTCCAATACCGGATGACCATGGGACTGGGCGCAACTTTAAGATCTACGCACATCTTGCGGGTGATGGTGGTGCGACGCCGCATTGTCGGGTTCAGCTTCAAGGCGAAGCCGCAATTGATTTAAGCGGGACAGGTTGGCAGACGGCAACATTTGAGGTCAACAACGGGGCCTTCGATTCTGATAAGCTTATTCCATACGAGATATTCATGAAGCGCGCTGGCGGTAGTCGCGCCAAGCTTAACACCTTGCAAATCTTCAGGAGTGCGTGATGAGTCGCAATTTGATGTACACCGGAAAACCTGTTCTTGACCAGATGCCGGACACAGTAATTGCGAACGGCTCAGCGGCAATGATTGACGACATGCTGGCAATTGACAGAAACCAGTTCGCGCTCATGTACAAGTTCGGAAGTCCGCCGTGGTACGTCAGCACCAGCGCGTCGAATGCAGAAGCGACTCTTGAGTATCGCGTGCCGCCTGGGGTGGAGTTTGTCGTAGTCCATGTTTTCGCCGCTGGCGATGGTGGTTTTGTGACCAATTCTTCGAGTGGAGCTAACGTCAAAAAGCTTGAAGGCGCTGTAACGATAACTTCGGACACGGACACGAACGGCACCAAGTTGAACTTTAGAACCAAGCCGAACGATTTGACGGCGCAATATACTGGCATCCATCACGCTTATCTTCTTTCTACAGAAGACGAATACGACGACG